>Ga0116204_1000473_pt1 | contig 22850 bp, 20 predicted proteins | sample LakKivwa52mmetaG_FD_94481 | JGI IMG/M metagenome (GOLD analysis project Ga0116204, IMG submission 94481) | Anoxic lake water microbial communities from Lake Kivu, Rwanda to study Microbial Dark Matter (Phase II) - Lake Kivu water 52m metaG | ecosystem: Environmental > Aquatic > Freshwater > Lake... | reverse complement strand
GGTGTAAATATTCTGTATCAATTTAAATCTGATCATTATGAGTGAGCTTATTGATAATTCAGGCGCGAGAAAAGCTAAACTTAAAAAGCTGATCCTGAAGCTGCATGCCGGTGAGAGTGAGGATACCGTAAGAAAGGAATTACTTGAAACCTTAAGCCGGATTCCTTACGGGGAAGTTGTTGAAGTGGAACAGGAGCTGATAAGCGAAGGACTTCCCGAATCGGAAGTGCTGAAGCTGTGTGATGCCCATTCTGCGGTCCTGGAAGGCAAGATCGACCTCAGCGGCACAAAACAGGTACCTGAAGGGCATCCTGTTGATGTCATGATAAAGGAAAATGCTGAGATCAGGAAGCTGACATCACAGATATCCCGGGCGATAATGGAAATTGAGGGTGACAGGACAGGCAACCTGAAAGAGAATATTCTGAAGCTTCATAGCCTCTATAACAGCCTGTGGGATGTCGATAAGCACTACCAGCGAAAAGAATACCTGCTGTTTCCCTTCCTTGAGAAACTGGGAATTACAGGTCCGCCAAAGGTCATGTGGGGAAAGCACGATGAAATAAGGGAGCTCATCAAGGGCAGCATTGAGATACTTAAGACTGAAAACATCTCAAGGGATGATTTGATGGCTTCTTCCGAAATAGTGCTGATGCCTGCAATCAAGGGCGTGAATGAAATGATACCCAAGGAGGAGGAGATACTTTTTCCCATGTCACTTGACAAGCTGACAGAAAAGGAGTGGTACGAAATAAGCAGGCAGTCGCTCGAGATCGGTTACTGTCTCTGTGATCCGGAGAAAGAATGGAAACCTGCCTGGGCCGGGGAAACCACCCTGAGCGATATCCAGAGTGCCGGCGGTCATATTCAGCTTCCGTCAGGAAGTTTTTCGGTTGAAGAGCTCCTCGCCATTCTCAATACTCTTCCTGTTGATATCACTTTCGTCGATAAGGACGATAAGGTGAAATACTTTTCCCAGAGTGCGGAGAGGATCTTTCAACGGAACCGGGCAATCCTTAACCGCGATGTCAGGCATTGCCATCCTCCTGCAAGCGCGCATATTGTTGACAGGATAATTGAGGACTTTAAAAGCGGCCGCCAGAACCGGGCACCATTCTGGATAAACATGGGCGGTAAAATGATCCATATTGAATATTTTGCCCTGAGAGATGATAAAGGCAATTACCTCGGAACACTTGAAGTATCTCATAATGTCCAGGTGTACAGGGACCTGGAAGGAGAACAGCGAATATTATCCTACAAATGAAGAAATGGAAAATAAACTCATAATAACACCAAAGACCAAAGTGCTCCAGCTGATAGAAGCATATCCTGAGCTTGAGGAAGTGCTTATCGGTACTGTTCCTGCTTTTGAAAAGCTGAAGAACCCTGTGCTCAGAAGAACTGTCGCCAGGATAGCAACATTGCAGCAGGCAGCAGCTATAGGCAATATACCGGTCGGGGATCTGATAAACATACTTCGTAAGAAAGTCGGGCAGGAACTTATATCAGATACGGTTACCGATGAATATAAAACTCTGAAACCTTCCTGGTTTGATGAAGACATTATCAGGCGGGAGTTTGATGCACGGGAGATGCTTGCAGCAGGAGAACAGCCTGTCAACCAGGTGATGTCAGACCTGGCAGGTATGGAAAACAGGACAATCTATAAGCTCACAGCGCCTTTTCTCCCGGCACCGCTGATCGATAAAGCCTCCAGTCTCAAAATAGATCACTGGGTGAAAAAAGAGAAAGAAGATCTGTATTCTGTATTCTTTTACAAACCTGCTCAGGCCTGAACCTGGTTCGGATATTCATTCAACTATTGTCATTTCCTTCAGCAGGTATCCTGCATCGGCATATTTATCGATGATGAACAATACAAATCTTATATCAAGGCTGATATTACGGCTCTGACCGGGATTAAAGGCCATATCGCTTGCGACTCCTTCCCAGGCCCTGTCGAAATTGATGCCTATGAGATGTCCGTCTGCGTTTATTACAGGGCTCCCGGAATTACCACCCGCAGTATGGTTGTTTGCAATGAAGCAGACCGGCACCTCTCCATTCCGGGTGTATTTTCCATAATCCCTGTTCCTGTACAGCTGTTTCAGTTTTTCCGGAACGTCATAATCAAATATTTCGGGATTGTCTTTCTCCATGATCCCCCTGAGCGTGGTATAGTGTTTAAACCAGACTGCGTCTCTTGAATGATATCCCTGAACGGTGCCATATGCAACCCTGAGGGTTGAGTTCGCATCCGGGTAGAACAGACGTTCTTTGTCAAAATCCATCTGCAGTGTCATATAATCCCTGTTAAGCCGCTGTATTTCAGACGATATTCTCATAAACTCACCTCTTACATTTGCAGCCATAAAATCGCCGACACTCCTGGCGAGCCGGTAATATGGATCCTTTTCAAGCTTTGCCAGGCTGCCTTTATTAAATCCCTTAATAAAAGCGCTGAACCTGGCGGAGTCGGTAAAAACTGATCTGCCGTAGGTTTTATCTGCAAATGACCTGAAATCTCCCCTGCAGTAGTTTTTGATCCTGGTATATTCCGGTGCCTGCCATCTGGTATCCAGTTTTTCGCCGTACATTGTCATTACAGCTTCAAACAGCTTCCTGTCAGTATCGATATTGTAATTTTTGAAAAATCCCCTGGCAGTAATGATCAGATCGTTCCTGGCAGCTTCTATTTTGCCCGGATCAGAACCACTCCCGTACAATCCTGCAAAAGCGACCATGTATCTTGCGAAGCCGACTGCCTCTGCCCCGTAGCTGAAAAAAACATCGTTGGTAAAGCTGTTAACCAGGCTGTAATCTTTCATCTGTGAATAGAGCTCCCTGTAACGTGGCAGAATATGACCATACCTGTTTTTTCTTGTCTCGTCAGAACTGATCCATTCGGTGATTCTTCTTTCATATTCCTGTTTTTTTGCGACCGTGTTCATTCTTTCAAGGCCCTGGTTCTCTCCGATCCACTTCTTCCAGGCATTGGCAATGCCTGATTTCTTGGCTGAATACTGAAGCCTGATGAGCGGATTCGTATTCATCGCTGCTTCCATTATTTCAATCTTCTTTGTTCTGATCGCGATCATTTCAGGATTAATATGATCCTTTACCATTTCAATATGGTATGAAGGAACATATTGAGAGGTGGAACCCGGGTAACCGAAAACCATAGTAAAATCACCTTCGTTCACTCCTTTCAGGGATATCGGGAAATGGTAGAGAGGTTTATATGGTACATTTTCTTTTGAGTAGGAAGCCGGTTTGTTGTCTTTGTTTGCATAGATCCTGAAAAGCGAAAAATCGCCTGTATGCCTTGGCCACACCCAGTTGTCGGTCTCTCCTCCGAACTTACCGATAGCTGAAGGAGGCGCTCCCACCAGGCGCACATCATTGAATGTTTCATATACGAGGAGGAAATACTGGTTACCCATATAAAAAGGTCTAACGCCGGCAGTATAGCCTGTTCCCACAATTGCACTTCTCCTTATTGCCTCGGAGTTGGCACTTATGATTTCCTCTCTTGCAGAATCGTCCATTCCCGCGGTGACTCCTTTAAGCACTTTGTCAGTAACATCTTCCATCCATTTGAGTAGTGTCACAAACAGTCCGGGGCATGGCAGCTCTTCATCACGCGACATTGCCCAGAAGCCATTTGTCAGGTAGTCGTTTTCCAGCGACGAGAGTGACTGTATCCTGCCGTAACCGCAGTGATGGTTTGTAAGGATTAGTCCGTCGGGTGATATCATTTCAGCGGTGCATCCTCCGCCGAATGATACGACGGCATCTTTCATGCTTGCCCTGTTGACGCTGTATATATCTTCGGCAGAGAGCTTAAATCCTTTCTCCTGCATCAGTCTGATATTATATTTTTCGATCAGCACAGGGATCCACATCCCCTCATCGGGAACAGCACCGGAAGTCTGAAGTAGTGTAACAAATGTTACAAATTGCAGCAGTAGTTTTTTCATGGTAGATTTATTTTGGATTCATGTACCCACCCCCTCAATCCCCCTCCCTGCTGAAGCAAGGAGAGGGAGGTAATTAGTAATCAACTATATAGCCCCCTGTATACTATGTGTGTAGTCCATACACGAAGAAGGGAAGGGGGTTGGGGGAAGGGTACGTGTTATTTTACAAATTCCTTCAGCTCTTTATATAATCTTTGCACCGGCAGCCCCACCACATTAAAATAAGAGCCCTCAATACGGCTGCATCCTGCCAGTCCTATCCATTCCTGGATACCGTATGCCCCCGCTTTGTCGTAAGGCTTAAACCTGTCAATATAATAATTTATCTCATCATCTGAGAGGTTGTCAAATGTCACCCTTGTCGAAACGGAGAAAGTTGTCTCCTTCTTTCCTGAAAGAATTGTAACGGCTGTTATCACTTCATGGGTGTCGTTGGAAAGATCTCTTATCATCTGCCTCGCCTCTTCAGCATTTTCCGGCTTGCCCAGCACTTTGTTTTTACACCATACTATTGTGTCTGCTGTTATAACTATATCATTTTCTGATACTTCATTTCTAAAGCAATTGGCCTTCTCAACAGCGAGATAAACTGCGATCTCTTCTCCGGAAAGGTTTTCCGGATAGCTCTCGGAATAATCCCTGACAATTACATCGAATTTAATTCCCAGCTCTCTCAGCAGCTGCTGCCGCCGTGGTGAACGGGATGCAAGAATTACCCTGTACTTATCAAGCTTGTCGGTAATCATTTTTCAGAAGTGGTTCCCGGTTATTATTGCCTCCAGAAAAAGCGAATACAGGATTCCTGTAAGCATGACCGCCTTCATGATGGTACTGGCATTGTGAACCTGTTTTTTTTCTTTGCTCAGGGCTATGAGGTAGATAACATAAAGCAATGGCAATGCCACCAGCATGGAAAGGTAAAGCAGTGTAATCCTGTCAGAAATATAAACCGCCCATATCAGGTACAGCAGTGCAATTGTGGATGACAGAAGCAATGTGACAACGATCTTTGCGCTTTTTATTCCCATGATTACCGGCAGAGTATTCATTCCGTAAGCCCTGTCGCCCTCATAGTCCTCAATGTCTTTAATGATTTCGCGTGTAAGCGTCGTAATAAATGCAAACAGTGAAAAGCCGGCTGTCCAGTAGAATAAAAAGCTCAATGGAGGGACCCCGATTGCATTTGCCGAATAGTACCTGTAGAGGAAAGGCCATTCATATATAACAACGAGAAGGGGGACAAGGGCTGTCAATAAAGCAACAACAATATTACCGATCAGAAACTGCCGCTTATAGCTTGCCGAGTAAAAATAGAGGAGTCCTGATACCAGTAAAAAAACAAGTCCCATCCACAGGTACCCGGCTTTGACTGAGATGTAGATCCCGGCTGCGACGCCTGCAGCGTTAAAAATATTGTGCCACATCATTGCCTTCCGTCTTGGTATCTTTGTCCCCACTATTACCTTTCCCCTGTTTATCAGGTCTGTTTTAATGTCGAAATAATCATTGATCACATAACCACCGGCTGTAATAAACAATGTTGCTGCAATAAGCAAGATGAAGCAATGTAACGGACACTGAAGCGTCAATGGCACATGTGCCCCTGTTCCGTCAAGCAGTGTTACTGTTACTCCGGCCAGTAATGATTCAATGACCGCATAGCGCATAAGGATCATTGTAAGGGCAACAATGAGCAGGTTTTGCCATCTTATAAGTTTGAGAAAATCCTTCATCTTACCAGGAAAAAGCATCAGTATCCATCCAGTTGTTATGCAGCCGCATCACCTGTTCAATAACATCTCTTGCACATCCTTCCCCTCCCCTTTTATCTGAAATATATATTGATATCTGTTTTATTTCGCTGTCGGCATCGGACGGGCATACGGGAACGCCTGCATGTTTCATCACATCATAGTCAGGAATATCGTCACCCATGAACAGTATCTCTGAATCGTCGAGGTTATATTTCTTCTTAAAGCCGTTATAATGGTCGAGTTTTTCTTTGCTGTTCAGATAAATATCGGTGACGCCCAGCAGTTTAAGCCTTTTAAGATATTCTTTTGAATTGCTTCCCGATATGATACCCACATGATAACCTTTTTTAACTGCCAGCTGCAATGCATATCCGTCGCGCAGATTAACTGTCCTGTTGGGAACGCCGAAAGAATTCAGGTTTATCGTCTGAAGCGACAGAACACCATCTATGTCAAAAATGAAAGCCTTAACCTTTGCCAGCTCTTCCTTGAAGTTTGCCATTATATTTGCTTTTTACAATGTTCAATTATTGATCTTGTGACTTCCCTGTACACCTTCTGCAAATCAGGCGAGAAAGATAGTAAATCCATATGTCCTGCAATAGTGTTACGGTCATTTCTTGCCGCGGGGCCTGTCTGTGAGCCTTCGGGTCCGTTCTCAAGGGCTTTTGAAATTGTCTCCTGTATCAAAGGTTTCAGAACCTCAAAGGAAATTCCTGCTTTTGTGGTTACTTCCTTGCCTGCAGTAAGCATATGATTCACAAAATTACAGGCAAACACTGCTGCCAGGTGAAGCATTTTTCTATGATCTGAATCTACAAAATAAACTCTGCCTCCCAGCAGTTCAGCAAGTTTCTTCAGAATCAGGGAGCTTTTTTCATCTGAGGTCTCGATAAAGAAAGGAAGGTCCCTGAAGTCAATCTTTCGTTTTTCCGAAAATGTCTGCAGGGGATAGAAAACACCTCTATGCCTTATCCTTTCCGGAAAGAGATCAAGTCCGAAGCTTCCTGCCGTGTGTGCCACGAGAGTATTGTCAGGGCACTCTATCCTTCCCAGCACTTCCTGCAGCCTGTGATCCGGCACCGCCACTATGATTATGTCAGCCTGATCCCTGAATTCCAGTCCTGATGACCAGACTGCTTTACATTTCCGGGCAAGGGATTTACCATTTGTTGATTTTTCAGAGGATACCTGGACTATTCTGATGCCGGAACAATGCATCTCATTGCAGAGAGCCCCGGCCACTCTGCCTGCGCCTGCAAAGGATACTCTGAATTGTGCCATGGAGATTTTTTACTACTTCCCGTAAAGACTGGATTTAAGATCGGTTACATAAATGTTATAGACCTTATAATATGAATAATAGTAGGAATTACTGCTCTGCATCATGTAAGTGCAGTCCCAGTATACATTGCCTGAAATTTTGATCTGGCTTTGTCCCTTAAGGTTGGAATATTTCTCGTACATTTCATTGGGATTGCAGAAATGATAATAGTCATATGAAAGACCGTTGTAAATGGAAAAGGAGGCAGTCGCTCCGTTTGAGCTGTAGTTTATTGATGTATAATCCATTATTTCATCATTGATAGAAAACAGCATATCACCTTCGCAGCCGCATTTTGCCTGTTTCTTGCAGCCATTGAATGTGAGAGCCGGCAGGAGTATGATTACCGCAACGACAATTTTCCGCATCAACAATGATTTCATCTGCTCCATTTACTTATATAACACACAAAGTAAGTTTATATTTCACGGATTACAAAAAAATAAAGCCGTCAAAATATCATTGACGGCTTTTAATCAGAGTTATGGCTGATTCAGGCCTGGGCTGTAGGGCCGCCGAAACTTAGCGGCATAACCGGCCCCGATCCTTTAACTTCCTTGATTTGTCCGTGAACCGACTCATACTTTGCTATGTTATCCTGAAGCGCTGCCACCAGTCTTTTGGCATGTTCAGGTGTAAGTATGATCCTGGATTTCACCTGGGCCTTAGGGATACCAGGCATAATCCTAACAAAGTCCACGACAAATTCAGAAGCTGAGTGAGTTATCACAGCCAGGTTTGAATAGATCCCCTGTGCAGTTTCTTCATTCAGCTCGATGCTGATCTGGTTTGATTCTTTTGGATCCGGCATAATCTGCAGTATTAGATTACTTTTTTGTTTCACTCACTGTTTGAACTTCTGATTCCTGTTCAGCGCCCACGAGGCTTTCATACTCCTCAAGCGATCCGACTATAATGCTGTTATAGTCTCGCTGACCGGTACCGGCAGGAATGAGATGTCCGACGATGACATTCTCCTTCAGACCTTCGAGCTTATCAACCTTGCCCAGTATTGCTGCTTCGTTAAGCACCTTGGTGGTTTCCTGGAATGAAGCTGCCGAGAAGAAGCTGTTGGTCTGAAGAGCCGCACGGGTTATACCCTGCAAAACCTGGCTTGATGTAGCTGGGACAGCATCCCTTGCTTCAACCACTTTCAGGTCCTTGCGCTTCAGAACCGAGTTCTCGTCTCTCAGCTTACGGGCTGTGACTATCATACCCGGCCTGAGGGTCTGTGAATCGCCTGCATCAAGTATATATTTCTTACCATATATCCAGTCATTCTCATCCATGAATTCAAGCTTGTCAACAACCTGTCGTTCAAGGAATTTGGTATCTCCCGGATCTACTATCTCAACTTTGCGCATCATCTGGCGCACAATGATCTCAAAATGCTTATCATTGATCTTCACACCCTGGAGCCGGTACACTTCCTGTATCTCATTGACGATATATTCCTGGACTTTTGTCGGGCCTTTGATAGAGAGGATATCGGAAGGCGTGATGGCTCCGTCAGAAAGTGCGATACCTGCCTTGACATAGTCATTTTCCTGAACAAGTATCTGCTTTGAAAGCGGTACAAGGTATTTCTTCACTTCATCGGATTTTGATTTGATAGAAATCTCCCTGTTGCCCCTCTTTATTTTTCCGAATGTAACTTCGCCGTCAATCTCCGACACTATTGCAGGATTCGACGGGTTTCTTGCCTCGAACAGTTCGGTAACCCTTGGCAGACCTCCGGTTATATCACCTGATTTTCCGACGGCACGAGGAATCTTCACAAGGATATCACCTGCTTCCACCGTTTTGTTCCCTTCTGCAACAAGGTGAGATCCTACCGGCAGATTGTAAACTCTCAGCTCTTCTCCTTTTGATGATAATATTTTTATTGCCGGGTTTTTGGTCTTATCCCTGCTCTCAATTATGACTTTCTCCTTGAAGCCGGTCTGTTCATCGGATTCTTCACGGAAAGTAACACCTTCAATAAGATAGTCAAATCCGATTTTCCCTGTCACCTCCGATATGATGACTGCATTGAACGGATCCCATTCGCAGATAAGCTTACCCTTTTCTATCTCCTGGTTTGGTTTAACATATAGTTTTGAGCCATAGGGAATAGAGTGAGTTGTAAGGGCAATTCCCGTTTTTTTGTCAATGATCCTCAGTTCTGCCAGACGTCCGATAACAATCTCAATTTTGCCCTTATCAGGATCTTTTTTCGGCACTGATCTCAGTTCTTCAATTTCAGCGATACCGGCATAGCGTGCAACAAGCCGTGATTCGGTTGTTATGTTCGATGCGGTGCCACCCACATGGAAGGTACGGAGTGTCAGCTGTGTCCCGGGTTCACCGATGCTCTGTGCTGCAATCACTCCGACAGCTTCACCCTTCTGTACCATAAGTCCGGTCGCAAGGTTACGCCCGTAGCATTTGGCACATACACCTTTTTTCGATTCACAGGTGAGCACCGAGCGTATTTCAACCTGCTCGATGGGTGAATCTTCAATTCTCTTCGCAAGGTCTTCGGTCAGTTCCCGTCCGGCCTCAACGATAAGTTCGCCTGTGAGCGGATGGAACACATCATGAACGGTAGTCCGTCCAAGTATCCTCTCATACAATGATTCAACAACTTCTTCATTCTTCTTTATTGCTGTAGCAATAAGCCCCCTGAGGGTACCGCAGTCTTCTTCAGTGATAATGACATCCTGTGATACATCTACCAGACGGCGTGTAAGGTAACCGGCATCGGCTGTCTTCAACGCTGTATCGGCAAGACCCTTGCGGGCACCGTGCGTTGATATGAAGTATTCAAGAACGGAAAGCCCTTCCTTGAAGTTTGAAAGAATCGGGTTTTCAATGATTTCCGAACCCGAAGCTCCTGATTTCTGCGGTTTTGCCATAAGTCCCCTCATCCCTGAAAGCTGGCGTATCTGCTCCTTGGAACCTCTTGCTCCCGAGTCAAGCATCATATAAACCGAATTGAATCCCTGCTTGTCGTTCGAAAGCTGTTTCATCAGCGACTGTGTAAGTCTTGCATTAACGTGGGTCCATATATCTATTATCTGGTTATAGCGTTCGTTATTTGTGATGAACCCCATGCTGTAGTTATTCAGCACCTCGTCCACATGGTCATATCCTTCGGTTACGAATTTGGTCTTTTCCTCAGGTATGATCACATCATCGAGATTGAATGAAAGGCCGCCCTTAAATGCAGAATTGAACCCAAGGTTCTTTATTGCATCGAGGAAATCGGATGTCTTCGCCATCCCTGAGAGCTTCAGAACACGTCCTATTATATCTCTCAGCGATTTTTTTGTAAGAAGCTCATTTATAAAACCAACCTCTTCAGGAACATACTGGTTGAACAGTACCCTGCCTACAGTTGTTTCAATTATCTGATTAAGCAGTTCGCCATCAATCCTGTCAACAACCTTTACCTTTACAATGGCATGAAGATCTACCTTGCCTTCATTATAAGCTATGATGACTTCCTCAGGAGAATAGAATGTGAGTCCTTCTCCCTTTACCTTTACTTTTTCCTTTTCTGATACTTTTTTACCTTTTGTCATATAATAGAGTCCAAGCACCATATCCTGCGAGGGAACGGTGATCGGAGCACCGTTTGCCGGGTTCAGTATATTATGAGAGGCGAGCATCAGCATCTGTGCCTCAAGGATGGCGCCGTTGCCAAGAGGCAGGTGAACTGCCATCTGGTCGCCGTCAAAGTCGGCGTTGAAAGCTGTACAGACAAGGGGGTGCAGCTGGATAGCCTTTCCTTCAATAAGCTTTGGCTGGAACGCCTGGATACCCAGTCTGTGAAGTGTCGGGGCCCTGTTAAGAAGAACAGGGTGTCCTTTAAGTACATTCTCGAGTATATCCCAGACCACGGGATCTTTCCTGTCGACGATTTTCTTGGCTGATTTGACGGTTTTAACTATACCGCGTTCTATCAGCTTACGGATAATGAAAGGTTTGTAAAGTTCCGCTGCCATATCTTTCGGCAATCCGCACTCATGCAGGTTAAGTTCGGGTCCGACAACGATAACCGAGCGTGCTGAATAATCGACCCTCTTTCCAAGGAGATTCTGACGAAATCTTCCCTGTTTTCCCTTGAGGCTGTCGCTCAGAGATTTAAGAGGCCTGTTGGCATCGGTTTTGACTGCATTGGCTTTCCGTGAATTATCGAAGAGGGAATCGACGGCTTCCTGGAGCATTCTTTTCTCATTCCTGAGAATGACCTCGGGAGCCTTGATCTCTATGAGTCTCTTAAGACGGTTATTCCTTATTATGACCCGTCTGTACAGGTCGTTCAGGTCGCTTGTTGCAAAACGGCCGCCGTCAAGAGGTACAAGAGGACGCAGTTCAGGCGGAATAACCGGTACGACCTTAATGATCATCCATTCCGGTTTGTTTACATGCTTTGAATCCCTGAAAGCTTCAACCACCTGCAGACGTTTCAGAGCTTCGTTCTTGCGCTGCTGTGAGGTTTCTGTATTGGCCCGGTGGCGGAGAGTATATGACATCTCATCCAGGTCAAGACGGCTGAGAAGCTTGAATAAAGCCTCAGCACCCATATCGGCAACGAACTTGTCGGGATGGGTCTCTTCAAGATACTGGTTTTCCTTGGGCAGCGACTCGACGATATCCATGTACTCTTCTTCTGTCAGGAAGTCGAGGGCCTTCACCCCATCGGCAGCTTTAATACCCGGGTTGACAACCACGTATCTCTCATAATAGATTATGGAGTCAAGCTTTTTTGTCGGAAGCCCCAGGAGATAACCGATCTTGTTGGGCAGGGAGCGGAAGTACCATATATGTGCAACCGGTACCACCAGCGAAATGTGCCCCATCCGTTCACGGCGCACTTTCTTTTCAGTGACTTCAACGCCGCAGCGGTCGCACACAATCCCCTTATAACGGATCCGCTTGTACTTCCCGCAATGACATTCGTAATCCTTTACCGGGCCGAATATCCTCTCGCAGAAGAGCCCGTCGCGTTCAGGCTTATAGGTGCGGTAATTGATTGTCTCAGGTTTCAGCACTTCACCGCTCGAACGGTCGAGTATCTCTTCGGGTGAAGCAAGACCTATTGAGATCTTTGAGTAACTTATTTTTGTCTTGTTATCTCTTCTGAATGACATATAGTGAGTAATTATTATTCTGACAATACTATTAAACGATCTGTTAATCAAGTATAACGCTCAAGCCCAGCCCCCTCAGTTCGTGAAGCAGTACATTGAGCGATTCAGGGATTCCTGGCTGCGGCATCGGTTCGCCTTTGACTATTGATTCATATGCCTTGGCGCGTCCGATTACATCGTCAGACTTGATGGTAAGAATCTCCTGGAGGATATGTGCAGCTCCGAATGCTTCCAGGGCCCACACTTCCATTTCACCGAAGCGCTGACCTCCGAACTGGGCTTTACCGCCAAGCGGCTGCTGGGTGATGAGAGAGTACGGGCCTATTGAACGGGCATGCATCTTATCATCAACCATATGTCCGAGCTTAAGCATGTAGATGACACCCACTGTTGCCGGCTGGTCAAATCTTTCACCGGTACCACCGTCATAAAGGTATGTCTTGCCGTATTTAGGAAGAGCGGCCTTTTCGGTATATTCGGTTATCTGATCGATAGCGGCACCATCAAAGATCGGGGTTGAGAATTTAAGGCCAAGTTCTTTGCCGGCCCATCCGAGCACGGTTTCATATATCTGACCGAGGTTCATCCTGGAAGGAACTCCAAGCGGGTTAAGAACGATATCAACAGGTGTTCCATCCTCGAGGAAAGGCATATCTTCCTGACGGACGATCTTTGCAACAATACCTTTGTTACCATGTCTTCCGGCCATTTTATCACCCACCTTTATCTTGCGTTTCTTGGCTATGTATACTTTTGCGAGACGCACGATACCGGCAGGCAGCTCATCACCGATTGTGATATTGTACTTGTTGCGTTTATAGATACCGTCAATCTCCTTGAATTTAATAACATAGTTATGTAACAGATGCTTGATCTGATCGTTTTTCTTCTTATCTGTTGTCCATTTATTCGGGTTGACGTTAAGAAAATCGACATCCTGCAGCTGTTTCAGGGTGAATTTACTCCCTTTGGGAATCACATCCACGTTAAGATAATCCTTAACGCCCTGTGAAGTCTTTCCGTTCACAAGAATGAAGAGTTTGTCAATGAGCCTTGATTTAAGGTCATTGATATTCTTGTTGAATTCATGCTCAATTTTTTCGAGCATGGGTTTTTCAACAGCTTTGGTTTTCCTGTCCTTGACAGCCCTGGTAAAGAGTTTCTTGTCAATTACAACTCCTTCGAGTGAAGGCCCTGCCTTGAGCGAAGCATCCTTGACATCTCCTGCCTTATCGCCGAATATAGCCCTCAGCAGTTTCTCCTCCGGTGAAGGATCCGACTCGCCTTTGGGAGTGATCTTGCCGATCAGAATGTCGCCCGGCCTGATATGGGCGCCGATTCTAATAAGGCCGTTCTCATCGAGGTTTTTTGTTGCTTCCTCGCTTACATTGGGAATGTCGGAGGTAAGTTCCTCGAGTCCTCTCTTTGTATCCCTGACCTCAAGAAGATACTCATCAATATGTACGGATGTGAACATATCATCCTGAACGACCTTTTCGGAGATGACTATTGCATCCTCGAAGTTATAGCCCTTCCATGGCATGAAAGCGACTTTCAGGTTTCGTCCGAGAGCAAGTTCACCGTTCTTGGTACCGTAACCCTCGGTGAGCACCTGTCCTTTCTTCACTTTATCACCTTTTTTTACTACGGGGATCAGGTTAATGCAGGTGTTCTGGTTTGTCTTCTTGTATTTAGGCAGGACATATTTTTTTACATCTTCATCGAAGCTTACAAATTTCTCCTCATCGCTGCGGGTATACCTTATAACAATCTGATTGGCATCGACATATTCAACTATCCCGTCGCCTTCCGCGACAATAAGAATGCGGCTGTCTTTAATAACCTGGGTTTCAAGGCCGGTACCGACGATAGAAGCTTCCGGGTTGATAAGAGGGACAGCCTGGCGCATCATGTTTGATCCCATCAGAGCCCTGTTGGCGTCATCATGCTCCAGGAACGGGATAAGTGAGGCAGCAATTGATGCTATCTGGTTGGGTGCGATATCCATGAGGTCTATCTTATTTACTTCCTCAAACGGATAGTCAGCTTCATACCTGCACTTAGCTCTTGAATCAGCAAAATGGCCGTCTTTCTGCAGCGGGGCATTGGCCTGGGCTATCATTTTATCCTCTTCTTCCTCAGCGCTGAGCCACATAATGCCATCTCTCGTGAAGTCGACCTGTGAGTTATGCACCTTGCGGTACGGTGTCTCTATGAATCCGAGATCGTTGATCCTTGCATAGACGCAAAGCGATGAGATCAGTCCGATGTTTGGTCCTTCCGGGGTTTCTATCGGGCAGAGTCGTCCGTAATGTGTATAGTGGACGTCCCTCACCTCGAAACCTGCTCTTTCGCGTGAAAGGCCTCCCGGACCGAGGGCTGACATACGGCGTTTGTGAGTCATCTCGGCCAGGGGGTTGGTCTGGTCCATGAATTGTGAAAGCTGGTTTGTTCCGAAGAAGGAGTTAATGACTGATGATAGTGTTTTTGAATTAATGAGGTCCACAGGTGTAAATACCTCATTATCCCTGACATTCATTCGTTCGCGGATGGTACGTGCCATACGTGCGAGGCCAACGCCGAACTGGGCATAGAGCTGTTCTCCCACTGTACGTACTCTCCTGTTGCTGAGATGGTCAATGTCATCAATATCCGTCTTTGAATTAATAAGTTCAATAAGGTATTCAATGATCTTTATGATATCTTCCCTGGTCAGTATCTTAACATTTATTTCGGTATTAAGGCCCAGCTTTTTATTGATCCTGTATCGTCCCACTTCGCCAAGGTCGTACCGTTTGTCGGAGAAGAAGAGCTTATCTATCACGTCGCGTGCCGTTGCCTCATCGGGCGGTTCGGCATTTCTGAGCTGACGGTAAATATAGATGACAGCCTCTTTCTCTGAGTTGCACGGGTCTTTCTGAAGTGTGTTGTATATGATAGCGTAATCCGACAGGGTCGTATCGTCCTTATGCAGCAGTATTGCCTTTGTTCCTGATTCAACAATAAGATCAACATGTTCAGGTTCAATAGCTGTTTCCCTGTCGAGGATCACTTCATTTCTTTCTATTGAAACTACCTCGCCGGTATCCTCATCCACGAAGTCTTCGACCCAGGATTTAAGGACTCTGGCAGCGAGTTTACGGCCGACCAGTTTTTTCAGGCTGGCCTTTGAGACTTTATGTTCCTCTGCAAGTTTAAATATCTCGAGTATATTCTTGTCGCTTTCAAAACCGATAGCGCGCAGCAGAGTTGTTACGGGCAGTTTTTTCTTTCGGTCTATATAGGCATACATCACGTTGTTGATGTCGGTAGCAAACTCGATCCATGATCCTTTAAAAGGAATTATCCTGGCTGAATAGAGTTTAGTACCGTTTGCATGGATGCTCTGTCCGAAGAATACACCCGGGGATCTGTGCAGCTGTGATACGACGACCCTTTCAGCGCCGTTGATCACGAATGTGCCGCGTTCCGTCATGTAAGGTACGGTGCCAAGGTAGACATCCTGGATGACTGTATCAAAATCCTCGTGTTCCGGGTCGGTGCAATAGAGCTTCAGCTTGGCTTTGAGTGGCACGCTGAATGTAAGTCCGCGTTCTATGCATTCATCAATGGTATATCGCGGGGGATCGATGTAATAATCCAGGAATTCCAGGACAAAATTATTCCTGGTATCGGTTATGGGGAAGTTTTCATTAAAAACTTTATAGAGTCCCTCCTTTTTCCTGTTCTCGGGAGTTGTCCCGAGCTGGAAGAACTCACCGAATGATTTTAATTGAACTTCCAGAAAATCAGGATAATCAAGCTGGGCTTTCCTGGATGCAAAGTTAATTCGGTCGGTATGTTTTGATGACATTTTACAAGGATTAAGTGAACTTATAAATTAAATAACAAAAGGCCTGGTCCCGACGACTCGGGACCAAACCTATGACCAGACAACGTGGTATAAATTATTTAAGTTCAACTTCAGCTCCTGCGTCTACCAATTGGTTTTTAACAGCTTCTGCTTCATCTTTTGACACACCCTCCCTTACAGGAGCCGGGGCAGCGTCAACTACTGCTTTGGCTTCTTTAAGACCAAGGCCTGTGATCTCTTTTACCAGTTTAACGATCTGTAATTTCTGTCCACCTGCGCTTTTAAGGATAACGTTGAATGTAGTTTTCTCTTCAGCAGCGGGTGCTGCTCCGCCGGCAGCGGCACCTGCGACAGCAACAGCTGCAGCAGCGGGCTCAATACCGTATTCTTCCTTCAGTATTTTCGCCAGTTCGTTTACTTCTTTTACCGACAGGTTAACCAGTTCATCTGCAAATTTCTTAAGATCTGCCATTTTTATAAAATTTAAATTTGATTATACTTTAATTAATTCTCTTTCTTTGACAGTGTTTCAAGAACACCGTGTATTTTATTTCCGCCTGATTGTAAAGCTGAAATAACGTTCTTTGCAGGTGACTGGAGGATAAGAATAATATCTCCTATCAGTTCTTCCCTGGTCTTTATTGAGACAAGTGCGTCAAGCATATTGTCTCCGACATAAACTGACTCCTGAACGTATGCAGCCTTAAGGAGGGGTTTATCATGCACTTTACGGAACTCCCTGATAAGTTTGGCCGGGGTGTTTCCGGTTTGTGTGAACATGATGGATGTAGTACCTTTAAGAACCGGATAGAGTTCTTCAAAGTTTATACCTGACTGTTCAAGGGCTCTTTTGAGGAGGGTGTTTTTCACGACGACCAGTTTTATGTCATTTTCAAAGCATTTCCTTCTCAGGGCGCTTGTATCAGCGGCATTGAGTTCTGCAGTATCAGTCAGATAGAAGTGACTGTACTCTTTAAGTCTTTCAGTTAGGCTTTCTATGATAGTGTTTTTATCTTCCCGTCTCATAATTACTTTCCGAGTTTAAAGATTAATTACTCATCAAGACCTTTAGGATCGATTTTAATGCCGGGGCTCATGGTGCTTGAAAGGAAGAGGCTACGGATGTAGGTTCCCTTTGCGGCAGCCGGTTTGAGTTTGTTTACCATTGTGATAAACTCCTTTGCATTATCGGCGATCATATTCGGTTCAAATGAGACTTTCCCTATTGAGGCATGAATGATCCCGCTTTTATCAACCTTGAAATCAATCTTCCCCTGCTTCACTTCCCTGACTGCCTTCCCGATATCCATGGTAACAGTACCGCTTTTCGGGTTTGGCATCAGTCCGCGCGGACCGAGTATTCTTCCTAACTGACCTACTTTTCCCATCACGGATGGCATGGTTATTATCACATCCACGTCGGTCCAGCCGCCTTTGATCTTTTCAACAAAATCATCAAGGCCTACATGATCGGCACCGGCTTCCTTTGCTTCATTTTCCTTATCGGGGGTACAGAGCACGAGTACACGTGTCTGTTTTCCTGTTCCGTGCGGAAGAGAAACAACGCCGCGAACCATCTGGTTGGATTTTCTCGGATCAATACCTAACCTTACATCCAGGTCGATGGAAGCATCAAATTTGGTTGTGGTCATTTCCCTGACCAGCACCGATGCCTCCTTCAACGTATAAAGCCTCTCCTTTTCAAGTTTTTCAAGAGCAAGCTTCCGGTTTTTGGTAAGTTTAGTCATTATTATTTCTGATTAGTTATTACTCGGGGATTCACCTTTGACAGTTATCCCCATGCTTCTCGCGGTTCCGGCCACCATTTTCATCGCCGACTCGAGTGTAAAACAATTCAAGTCTTCCATTTTATCCTGCGCAATTGTCTTTATCTGTGCCTGGGTCACCTGGGCTACCTTTTCCCTGTTGGGTTCTTTTGAACCTTTTTTGGTTTTGGCAGCTTCAAGAAGCTGAACAGCCACCGGGGGTGTTTTTGTTACAAAATCAAATGATTTGTCAGCATATACTGTTATCACAACCGGTATCACTTTTCCAGCCTTGTCCTGTGTCCTCGCATTGAATTGCTTGCAGAAATCCATGATATTCACGCCTTTAGAACCCAGAGCAGGCCCTACAGGCGGTGATGGATTGGCAGCTCCGCCACGAATCTGTAATTTGATTAGTCCAGCAATTTCTTTTGCCATAATTTAAAGTTTGCGTGTTTATTGCGAGAATTTGACAGTCATTCAGGAAGCATTATAAATATCACAACCGTCAATATCTTCAGTTAATTTTCCTTTTCAACCTGCATAAAACTAAGCTCAAGAGGTGTTTTTCTTCCAAAAATCTTGACCATCACCTTGAGTTTCTTTTTTTCATCATTTACCTCTTCGATAATGCCGGTAAAGCTGTTGAACGGGCCATCGATCACTTTCACGGCTTCGCCGACAAAGAAAGGTACATTGAGTTCCTCATCGCTTGCATTCAGTTCATCCACTTTTCCCAGGATCCTGTTGATCTCAGCTTTTCTCAGGGGTACGGGTTCTCCGTCCTGTGAACCAAGAAATCCTATGACATTCGGGACATTCCTCAGCAAATGGGGTATTTCACCTGTAAGAACAGCCTCTACCAGCACGTATCCGGGGAAGAAAGTTCTTTCCTTGCTGATCTTTTTCCCGGAACGTATCTGATACACTTTTTCAGTTGGAATCAGGACCTGTGAGATATACTCTCCAAGTTTAAGCCGTGTCACTTCACTGTCGATATACTCCTTGACTTTCTTTTCCTTCCCGCCGATAGCTCTCAGCACATACCACTTCTTGACATTTTCACTCATTGAAGAGATCTCCTGCTTTAGTATAATAAACTGTAAACGAATTCCATTATCTCGCTGAATGAGAAATCCATGAGCGAGACAATAAGAGCGATTATCAGTGTTGCAACCATAACCAGCACGGCGCTGTTCTGCAATTCGCTCCATGTGGGCCAGGTTACTTTATGTAAGAGTTCGGTGAATGACTCCCTGAAATATCCTTTTATACTCATTGCTACTTATGTTTGCACGGGAGGAGAGACTCGAACTCCCGACACCTGGTTTTGGAGACCAGTGCTCTACCAACTGAGCTACACCCGTATCGGGTAATGCCGCAGTGCGGCACTACTGTGTCCAAACCGTTTATTGTAATATTTCCGTTACCTGCCCTGCACCAACTGTTCTGCCGCCTTCACGGATAGCAAACCGAAGACCCACGTTAATAGCAACAGGATAAATGAGGTCGACAGTGATCGTGACATTGTCGCCCGGCATCACCATTTCCCTGCCTTCCGGAAGAGTTATTTCCCCGGTTATATCAAGAGTTCTGATGTAGAACTGCGGACGGTAATTATTATGGAAAGGTGTATGACGACCGCCTTCTTCTTTTTTCAGCACATAAACTTCGGCTTTGACCTTGGTATGCGGGGTTATTGAACCCGGTTTTGCAAGGACCATTCCTCTCCTGATCTCTTTTTTGTCTACGCCGCGGAGGAGGAGGCCGACGTTATCGCCTGCTTCACCCCTGTCGAGGATTTTGCGGAACATTTCAACACCTGTACATACGGTTTTGCGTTTTTCGATTCCAAGACCTATCATTTCCAGTTCATCACCTGTCAGTACCACTCCTGTTTCGATACGGCCTGTAGCGACTGTACCGCGTCCTGTTATTGAGAAGACGTCTTCAACCGGCATGAGGAAAGGTTTCTGGTTGTCACGCGGAGGAATCGGTATATATGAATCGACTGCATCCATCAGTTCAACCACTTTTTCTTCCCATTTTGCTTCTCCGTGCATTGCACCGAGGGCTGAACCGCGTATTACGGGACAATTATCTCCGTCGAATTTATAGAAGTTGAGCAGGTCACGTACTTCCATTTCAACGAGGTCAAGAAGTTCTGTGTCCTGAACCAGGTCGACCTTGTTCATGAAAACGAGTACCTGGGGGACGTTCACCTGGTGAGCAAGAAGGATATGTTCGCGTGTCTGCGGCATTGGTCCGTCAGTAGCTGCAACTACAAGTATTGCACCGTCCATCTGGGCAGCACCCGTAACCATGTTCTTAATGTAGTCAGCATGTCCGGGGCAGTCCACGTGCGCGTAGTGGCGTGAGGCTGTCTGGTACTCGACGTGAGCGGTATTGATTGTAATACCCCTTTCCTTTTCTTCGGGGGCATTATCAATTGAATCAAAATCCCTGATTTCAGAGAGTCCTCTCTTGTTAAGGACCATTGTAATAGCTGCCGTCAGGGTGGTCTTACCATGGTCAATATGACCAATAGTGCCAACATTCACATGCGGTTTTGACCTGTCAAATTTTTCTTTTGCCATAACTCCAAGCTTATTAAAAATTAATTTATTGTATCAGTATCTAATTCCAAATTCCAAATTCCAAATTCCAAATTCCAGGTTCCGGGTTTCAGTTTCCGGTTTGACAACCCATTTATTCCTGTTGAGCCGGAGGGGGGAATTGAACCCCCGACCCCTTCCTTACCAAGGAAGTGCTCTACCCCTGAGCTACTCTGGCCTCAAAGTAGTGAGCGGGAGACGGAGCTCGAATCCGCGACCCTTAGCTTGGAAGGCTAATGCTCTACCAACTGAGCTACTCCCGCCTATATCGCCATTAGAGACCCCCTGTTCTCTTCTGCCGCGCTGCCTTGTATATACCAGGAATCCGTTTAAGTGGGGAGAGCAGGATTCGAACCTACGAAGGCGTCCGCCAACAGATTTACAGTCTGCCCCAGTTGACCGCTTTGGTATCTCCCCCTTGAAACAGAAATAATCTCTTAAGACACACATTTGCAACTCCTTCAAGAGCCGATGAAGGGATTCGAACCCCCGACCTGCAGATTACAAATCAGCTGCTCTGACCAACTGAGCTACATCGGCAATTTAAAGAACGTCCCGCGAGTGCATACCACACCCTGAAAAAACGGTTTGCAAATGTATTAATTTATATTTTATTATTCAAAATAATTCAAAATAATTTTATGAACAGAAAACCTAAACTCCTCTCTTCTTTTGTTTATACCTGGTAATCTGTCTTTTAAGGGCATCAACAGCATCATCTGTAGCCTCCTCAAAACTCTTGCTCTGTTTCTTCGCAAATAAAGGTCCACCTGACATATCCAGCCTGATTTCGCTAATTTTATTCGCGCGCGACTGATCTTTGTCAAGCCTGAGGTATACCTCGGCATTAACAATTTCTTCACCATACTGGGCCAGTTTTCCTATTTTCTGGTGAACAAAGTCAATTAGCTTCTTGTCGGCATCAAACCTTACTGAATGAATCTGGATGTTCATAGTGGTACCTCCTGTTTTTTTGGTTTAGTTTAAGCCCGGGGATGAGCCTGTTTATATATTTTCTTTAATTTCTCAAACGTGTTATGCGTATATATCTGTGTTGCAGAAAGATTGGCATGACCGAGGAACTCCTTTATCGTATTGAGCCCGGCACCGCGGTTAAGCATGTGAGTGGCAAAGGTGTGCCTTAAAATGTGAGGACTTTTCTTTTCAATTGTAGTAACCATCGACAGATATCCCCTCACTGTATTGTAAACATACTTGTCATATAATTTGGTCCTATTGTCAGTGATGAAAAACCAGTTCCCTGTCATTGCACCGGCAAAATCATTTCTCATCCTTACATACTCCTCAAGTCTTGAAGCAAAGGGTTTCGTAAGCGGGATTATCCTCTGCTTGTTTCTTTTACCAGTGACTTTTACAGAGGCACCGGGGAGGTCGATATCAGTATCCTTCAACTCTATGAGTTCTGATCTCCTCATACCCGTAAAATAGAGCATCTCTATAATGGTACGGTTCCTGACTCCCGTGAAATCATCCCCGAAGCTGAAATCATCAAGCAGGGTTTCAAGCGCTTTCTCGCCTACAAAAACCGGAAGGCTTTTTTTTCTCCTGGGAAGCACTATCTTTTCGAGAGGGTCGTTCTTCATATATCCTTCTTTCCTCAGATACCTGATAAAAACACGGAGGCATGAAATCTTCCTGTGAACCGTTACGGATGTTATTCCTTTGTCCATAAGGCTTACAATCCATGCCCGTATATTGTGCGACGATAAACCATGAAGGTCATCAGGAATATTGTTATCTGCAAGCCACAGGGAAAACTGATCCAGGTCGTTCTTATATGACCGGATGGTATGCATCGAATACCGTTTCTCGATTTTAAGATACTGAAGGAATGATTCCTTATGATTCATGAAGGAATCCTGTCTGTTATGATTAAAAGCCGCTGATGCAAAAGAGCGATTACTCTTCCCTTTCCTGCATCTTCTGAACGTACTTAGCCTTCTTAATTTCTTCTCTCCGGCGTACTGAAGGCTTAACAAAAGCCTGACGCGAGCGTAATTCACGTATCACTCCCGTCTTCTCAAATTTCCTCTTGAACTTTTTTAAAGCCCTTTCTATATTTTCGCCTTCCTTTATCGGTACAATGATCATAATAAAAATAGTGTTTTAAACGAGGCGCAAAGTTAGAAATAGAAATATTCTTTTCAAAACTTTTAGGGAGATAATTTAATCATACTGCTTAGTTTTTTGATATTTAAATATTTACCTGAGTCCACTTTTAAGATCATATAGATTTATTAAAGATACGGAAAAACAGAGGGAAATCAAAACCAAAAAGAGTTAAAAATTGGTTAAAAATCGAGTTTTCCCCCTTCAAAGGGGGTCAGGGGGATGTTTCATCAATTCCCCCTTTGAAGGGGGTCAGGGGGATGTTTCATCAATTCCCCCTTTGAAGG
>Ga0116204_1000472_pt1 | contig 22859 bp, 25 predicted proteins | sample LakKivwa52mmetaG_FD_94481 | JGI IMG/M metagenome (GOLD analysis project Ga0116204, IMG submission 94481) | Anoxic lake water microbial communities from Lake Kivu, Rwanda to study Microbial Dark Matter (Phase II) - Lake Kivu water 52m metaG | ecosystem: Environmental > Aquatic > Freshwater > Lake... | reverse complement strand
TTTTTATTCAAAAAGATTACACGTATGGAATTGTGATCGCGTGGGCGATATTAGGCATTGTGTTACGTCATTATGACCCGGCTCAATTCGACTTGGGTTACGTATCGGTTGCCAACTCAGCGATTTTCGGCCTTTGTTTGACGATTGTCGCAATAACCGGAACGGGCGTTTTCCAGTTTATTAAAAGAAAACGAGTTATTTAGATTTTCTTAAACCAACCGCGTTTTTGACATCTTGCACGAAAATAATGCCGTTGCCGGGTTTTTCGATTTCCATCTTGATTTTGATGGCTTCGACGATGGCTTCGGTTTTTTCGATATCGGAGACGATCATTAGTATTTCTTTTTCAGGTTCGATTGCCATTTGGAAAATCATCTGCGTCTCGTGAATGCCGCTGCCCCGAGCGTTGATAATCGTGCCTCCATGAGCGCCGGCTTCGTAGGCGATTTTCATCGCGTCTTCGGCTTTGCCTTTGTCGAGTATCGTGAATATCACTTGGTGTTTCATAGGTTTGTCCTCGCTTTCGTGGGTATCGCAATATTGGAAGTGGCCGGTCCCGATAAAGTGGGAGACATCAACCGTAAAGGCAATACCGTGATTCTTTTTATGCATTTTTAACTGGTCGTCTAGCGTTTCAATCGTTGCATTGGCCATCTTGGGAGTATCGGCGACCATCAGCACGATTTCCTTCCTGACGTCGGCAAGTTCCAAAAATTGGAGTAATGGTTGTCGCGCCGTCCCATGGGCGAGCACGACGGTACCACCTTTGACGCCGACGCTTTTTCCAATCCTAATCACGCGGCTTGATTGGCCGGGATTGACGATGGCGACGACGAGTTCCCAGTTATAACAATTTAGGGTAGCGTCCATGATTAGACACCTCCTTTGGCGGAATTTATTTTATAGATGATTCCAAGCACTTCGAGGGTGATAATCGGAATGACGGCGACAAGCGCAATCATGCCAAATCCATCAGCGATGGAAGCAAAGGCACCCGATTGACTGGCGATGCCTTGAACAAACGAAACGATGAAACTAACGATGATCGGGCCGGTGGCCACGCCTCCGGCATCAAACCCGATGGCTACGAACACCTTCGGGGTAAAAAACATTAATAAGAGGGCAATAAAGAAGGAGGGCAGGATAAAATGCCAAACTTGGAGATTAGGTACTTTGATACGGACCACAGTCAATACGATGGCGATGCCCACGCCTAGCGCCAGTGCTGCATAAACCGCCTTCGGTTTAATATAACCAGCGGTCACGTCTTCGATTTGCTGTGTCAATACATGAACGGCCGGTTCGGCGATAATCGTCATCGCACCCAGCAAGAAGGCAATGACAAACAATGGTATTGAACTACCATTCATCAACTTAACACCAAGCTCGAGACCGACTTCCATGAAGCCACCGTTAACACCGACCAAAAAGATGAATAAACCAATTAAGACATAAACGAATCCTTTGATGATACGAGCAAATGGCCGCCGCTTCAGTTTGAATTTCCAAAAGTTAAGTACGATGAAAATCGCAATAAGCGGAATTAGCACGACAAGCGATTCTAATAGCAAATCGGGCATAATTCTTACAAAAGCCATAAAAACATCGGTATCTACTGGCGGTGGGACATATGTACCACCAAATGACAAAGACCGATTAAAAAGGTTGAGTAGCAAGATGGCAAATACCGGTCCTGTTGAAGCTATGGCGACAAGACCGAAGCTGTCTTTCTCCGATCCTTTGCTGTCTTTTCTGATTGAAGAAATACCAAACGCCAATGCTAGTATAAACGGAACCGCGAGAACACCGGTGGTTGCTCCGGAGGTGTCAAACGCAATCGCGATAAATGTCGGGTCGGCGAATAGCGCCAAGATGAAAATCAGACCATATAAAACAAGTAGCACAATATAAAGCGGCCAACCATAAACGATTCTTAAAAAGCCAAAGGCGACCATCACCGCCATGCCAATTGACACGATGATGACGATAACGAGACTAGATAAGGTATTCGCCGCCGCTTGTGATATTTGGGCCGCCAAAACTAGCAAACCTGGTTCGGCAACGGAGATAAAAAATCCTAACAAAACGCCGCCGATGACGACCATCCAGAGTTTGTTCGTTTTGACAAGGGCGACACCAGTCAGTTGCCCAAGTGGGGCGATTGCTAAGTCGACGCCGATTAAAAAAAGAGTCAAACCAATAATCAGGAAGATTGTGCCAATTCCGAACCGGATAAGCTGATAGGATTGTAATGGCGCGAACAAAAAGTGACTCGCCAAAACGATAACGATGATTGGAAGCACCGAGTATATGTTACTAAGGATACGTTTGGTCAGTGCGTTCATCGAGTGCTAACCGTTTAGTTTAATCGGTTAAACGATTTCCTTTGGCATCGGTGTCAATCGTGCCAGTCAATATTTGAATACCTTCGACTAATCCCCAAATGCCGGCAATGATTGGTCCGATAATGACGATTGCCCCAATCGTGCTCAATAGCAGTTGCGTGATGGCCTTTTGTTGATAGCCAAGATAAAAGTTATGAATGCCCAAACCGCCGATAAAGATGCCTAAAAGACCGGCGACTAGTTTGGATTTGTTTTCAGTATAACCTTGGGCGATGGGACTACCGGTGCTTGTCCCACAATAGGGACACACGACGGTTTTATCGGCCAATTGTTGGCCGCAGTTACGACAATACATGATTACCTCCAGAAAACATTTAGTTACGATGTATTTTAACATCTAATAAATTAACGTTGTTATAATTTATAGGTAAAGGAGTAACACCATGATTGTTTTAACATCTACTAACGGAATCTTCCTCGACGCATTAATTATTTATTTATTGACGCTATTTGTTTTTCTGGCGGTTGATTTGGTTTGGCTCGTGAAAGTCGCTCCCAAATTTTATCAAAAAATGATTGGTCATTTAATGGCAAGAAAACCAAATGGACCAGCGGCTTTAGCCTTCTATTTGCTATTCATGGTCGGTCTCGTGTTTTTCGTTGGATATCCGACATATTTATCGGGTCTTTGGTATGAAGCGCTGGTTAATGGTGCGCTATTTGGTTTCTTTACATATGCCACTTATGACTTGACGAATCTAGCGACATTGAAGCAGTGGCCGCTGAAAGTGACGATTATCGATCTGATTTGGGGCACTTTCCTATCGACGACCACCTCGGTCATTGTATTCTTTTTAGCGACTTGGATTTTAGGAGGCTAATCATATGAACGTCGGTTTATTGGATGGATTCGGTTTCGGCATTTATCTACAATACATTATTCCAGTAGTGACAATTTTTATTTATTTCACAACGCTTTACTTCGTGGCTGAAAAAAAGAAAAATTACAGCATCGTCGACATTGGTTGGGGCGCGGGCTTCGTGCTGGTCGCCATCGTCAGCGGCATCTGGAATTTTTTATTGACAGGCACACTGACGTTAACGACGATATTCATCATGATTGTGACCGCGATTTGGGGCATTCGTTTATCAAGCCACATTTATAAACGCAACCATGGTAAACCCGAGGACTTCCGCTATGTGGCGATGCGTGAACGATATGCCAAGATGAAATATCCAAAGTTCGCTGCTTATTTACGTATTTTTGTAACACAGGCGCTTTTTATGTTCATCGTTTCGTTACCAATTACAATCGGCATTGCTCGGCCAATCCTCCAATCAGCGCTTCTTTCATATGTTCTCTTGGGTCTTGGCGCGCTTATCTGGATTATCGGCTTTATCTTTGAATCAGTCGGTGACGCGCAACTTGCCAAATTCATCAAGAACCCCGCCAACAAAGGTAAGATTATGGATCAAGGCCTATGGCGCTATACCCGCCATCCAAACTACTTTGGCGAATCGGCGATGTGGTTTGGTGTTGGCATTGCCGCAAGTTCGGTCAGCTTCGGTTTCATCGGATTGATTTCTCCGATTGTCATCACATACTTGCTCGTGTTCGTTTCAGGTGTCCCCTTATTAGAAAAGGCGATGATGGAACGACCCGGATTTGCCGAATACGCTAGCAAAACCTCAGTGTTTATCCCTTGGTTTCCCAAAAAATAATCTATAATAGTCGCAAAGGAAGATACGCATATGAAAATTAATATTGTCACCGACAGCACCTCGGAGATTTCCCAAGAAGAAGCCAAAAGCCTTGGCATCACCGTCATCCCGCTTCACGTCGAAATTGAAGGCAAGGATTATATCGACGGGGTCACCATCAGCAACAAGGAATTTTTCTCATATTTGAGAACCGCGAAAGTCTTGCCGCGAACCTCGGCCATCAATCCCGAATCCTTTAAAGAAACGTTTGAAAAGTTTGGAAAAGACGAACAGGTTCTAGCCATTCTTATTTCAAGCGATTTAAGCGCGACGTTTCAATCGGCGGTCATCGCCAAAGAGCAACTTAGTGATCGCAACATAACCTTGTGGGATTCCCGCCAAGTGACGCTTGGGCTTTGTGCTTTGGTCAAAGCCGCAATCCGCTACCGCAACGCCGGCGATGACATTCCGACAATCATTTCAAAACTCGAAGAAATTAGTGGACGCATGGTCTTAGAAGCCGCCTTCAATGATTTACGCTATCTGGCGATGGGCGGTCGCATGCCCAAAGCCGTAGCCAAAATCGGATCGTTAATCAACCTTCGTCCCATCATTACGATGAAAAACGGAAAAATCCATATGGCATCGGCGACGATTAGCATGGGCCGGGCAATGGGACACATGGTCAAAAAACTTAAAGCCAATGATGTTGATGACTCACTCCCGCGGTTTATCGCTCATTCGGATGCCCAAAACATTTTTGACAAATTTAGGCGACTCGTCGAAGTCAGCAAACCCGATTTTCCGACCGATAACCCGAATTTTGTGGGCATCACCGTCGGCTCGCATGCAGGACCGGGTTGCGTTGGTCTCGTTTACTTCAAAAAGAAGCCTGAAGCGAAAAACAATTAAGATAAATAACGTTAATTATTTGACATTGTGCGAAAGACAATTCTATAATTCAATATGTAAAAAGCAAAGCTAGAGCAATCTAGTGACGCAAAGCTAGAGGGCCTTATTCAAGCATGTAAGGTAGCCAGTTGCCGTAAGTTTTACTGCAATTGGCTTTTTTTATTTCGAAAGGACAGTATGAGAACAAAACGCAAATTGGTATTATTGGCATCGATATCACTTGTCGCCAGCATTACGGCTCTGACGAGTTTTTCGCTTGCATGGTTCCAACACAATTTGCACATAGACAATACGCTGTCGCTATCATCTGGCGAATCAGTCGCTTCCATCGAGGGTTATCTTTACAAACAAAATCCTGCGAATGTCCAAACCCAAGATTTGTTAGCATTTTATAAAAATCAAACACCTGGCGGTAGTTTGAACGTCACGCGCGAACCGGATGCGAGCGATGTTGGCTCTTTCAATATTACTTTTTCTGATTCTGTATTTGCCGATTTCAATCTATTAAACACTTATTTAACTGAACATACGCTCAATGAGTTGGCGTTTCCGACTTATTATCTTGAAATGCGCATCATCAAAGAAAATTTCGATGCTTATACCAAAATGACAATCAAGTATTTAGGTATTCCTCCCGCCTCTTCAAATGAGATTGATATTTCCGATGATTACCCATTTACCTATCGCATTTTAAAGGTTAATAACAATAATACGGATCTATACGAATCTGCCCTGCCTGATTATGTTGACGATCTTGGCATCCTCGATCAGCGCGAGCAATTGTTTCTTAAGCAAGGCGACTTCCGTCTCTTCGCGACGTAATAGTAACACGGCGAATTCATCGCCGCCGATCCGGGCGACGATGTCATGATCTTTGAATGTCATAGTTAAAATTGAAGCAATGCGCTTGAGTGCCATGTCACCGGTTTGATGGCCATAGGTGTCATTAATCAGTTTTAGTCCGTTAACGTCCATCATAAAGACAGTCAGCGGATAGTTTTGCGGTTGATCGAGTTCCTCAATCCGCTGTTCAAAATAGCGCCGATTGTATAAGTTGGTCAAAAAATCATGGAAACTATAATATTCCATTTCATTTTGTTTTTGTTTTAAGTCGGTAATATCACGGGCGAACCCAGCCACATAAATGATTTTTTTCTTTTCGGGGTCCTTGATTGGCTTTAGCGTAATTTCAAGCAACCTTAACATGCCGTGATTATTGTTATACCAACGCTCGAACTTGGTGGTTTGCCCCTTAAAAGGCGCATCGTAATCAATGCGCGCCAAGTCGCAGTTAGTCTGTTCGAATAAGTCATATACATTGGCGTGTTCGAACTTTTTTTCACCGATGGAGAAATATGATGCATGGGCCTTATTGGCCTGTGCATAAGTCAAAGGATCGCTCATCAACCAAAAATGATCGTCGCTAGCGGCGGCAAATAGGGACCACAATCCAGAAGCGGATATGTCATCATCCATGGGCTACTCCTTTTCATGAAGAAGCGGTATATTTTATGTTTCTATTTTTATCGTAGTCAAATTTTACACAAAAATCAATCTGGCGTCTTTTCAAGCGTCACGACTTGGCATAAATTTATGGTATGAAAACACTGGAAACGAGTCGATTGATTTTACGTCCGTTCGCCTTGACCGATTTACCATCGTTTTATGGTTATGCCTCGAAACATAACATTGGCCCGAGTGCCGGATGGAAACCCCATCAATCGATTGATGAATCGCTGGAGATTTTAAAAAAATTCGTTAATGCCGAAAATGTATGGGCGATAACCCTTAAGCATAGCGGTCGTTTGATTGGATCAATCGGTTTGCACGAAGACAATCATCGGCGCAATCCTAAAGCACGGTCGCTCGGATATGTGCTTGATGACGAGTATTGGGGACAAGGTCTTGTCGCCGAAGCCGCGAAACGGGTCATCATTTGTGCGTTTGATGAGTTGGGCGCCGACATCATCAGCGCGACCCATTATCCATTTAACGAGCGCTCGAAACGGGTGATTGAAAAATGCGGCTTCACATTTGAAGCGGTGATAAAAAAAGCCACGGTCCGCTATGACGGACTCGTGCTTGACGATGTCGTATACCGGCTTGACCGTGACTATTTCATGGCGCATCGCGCCGAGTATTATTGATTATTTTTCGAAATGACGTATGTACCAAACTGCTGCTTTTTGAAGTTCTTGTGGGGAAATGGCATGACCGGAGTCGTGCCAAGTAAGCGTGACGTCGGCACCCGAAGTAACAAATTTATGATGCAGGTCATGCGTCATGTCATTGGGACAAATTGTGTCGTTATTGCCCGCTCCAATAAAGATGGGAATATTTAACAAATCAGGCATTTTTTCAATCAGGCCGCCACTCATGGGATGAAGCAAAATCGCTCCTTTGATTGAACGAGGAAAATTGAACATGTGGCTTGATAGCAAATTGGCGCCGTTAGAATATCCTAGTCCCACGATATTTTTCCGATCAAAGCCATAGTGGGCAGACGCCCAATCGATGAATTTCTCAAGGTCAATCGTGCGCTTGGTTAAATCGAGTTGATCGAAAGTGAAGGGACCGATACGCTTAAAATGTCGCGTCCAGCCATTTTCATTGACTTCGCCTCGTAGACTGATGATTGTCGCGGAAGCATCAACGGCTGTCGCCATATCAAGCAAGTCGGTTTCGTTTCCACCCGTGCCATGAAGCAAGAGTAAGGTGGGGCGATCAGGCGCCCCTTGTTTATAAATGTGAATGCGATTCATGCTTTGATTTTAGCAAAATAAATTGCGATCGGAATTGAATACGCTCGCCATTTAGTTACTAATTTTTTGGAAATCTTAGTTTGTCTGGTTCGATATCGAATCCAAGCGTTCCGCCCGGGTTCATGATGTTATCGGGGTCGAAGTGATGTTTTAATGCCTTAAACACGCTATATTCTGTTTTACCAAGCGAACCTTCAAGCCACGGCCCAAACATCTTGCCGATGCCATGGTGGTGACTCATTGAAGCGCCTGAAGCTTGGATGGCATCGAGAATACCGCTATGGTAGCTAATGTAATCATTAATGTCGTTCATTTTAGTGATGAAAATGAAATACAGATTTGCCCCCTGTGGATAAGCGTGTGATAAATGCGTCGTTACGATTGTGTTAGGACGCGATTTACAGTATTCGCGCACGCTTTGATGGACTTTTTCCATATTGGACCATAGCACGCTACACTCAAGCGTATCCGTCAAAATACCGAAGTCTTGCATCGAATCGCGTAAATACGGGTCGCTGAAGCGACCATGCTCCCAAGCGTTAGTCACAATGCTCGTCAGGTTCATGCCACCGTGCTTTCTAGCAATGCGGTGAATGTTTCTCGCGACGTTACGGGCAAATCCTTTTTCACCTTCGCTCCAGCCAAGGAAAAGTGACCGTTGCATCGGATGCATACCTTTTAGCTTAAAAAGAGGGGCTAATGGTGATTCATCGACGTTATACAGTCGCATCATCACATCGGTTTCCTCGGCATCGGACAGGCGGAAAACCGAAGCGAAGCCGGCTTCGCATTGCATCATTTCGCGCGTTGCGGCCATGCCTTGTTCCCATGTTTTAAACATGTATGAGAATTTATGACGATTCGCTTTTGTGAGTCTAAAGATACGTAACGTCACATCACTCAATACGCCAAACGCACCTTCCGAACCCATCATGATGTGGTTAAGCGAGGGACCAGTGGCTTCCCGAGGATAAGGTGAGGTCACGATGGGACCAATCGGGGTCGCGTAGTGCTGCCTCAACACCAAATCTTCGATTTTTCCATAATAAGTGCTATTTTGTCCAGCTCCTCGAGTGACAACCCAACCGCCGACGGAGCTATATTCAAACGATTGCGGGAAGTGACCGCACGTATATTGTCGTTTGGCTTTGAACCTTTGGGGCGCTTCGTTAAGCGCGGCTTCTAGTTGTGGCCCGCTCATTCCGGCTTGCACCGTGATTGTTTGATCGATTTCAGAAAAGGCGACGACCTTGTTGAAACGTAGGCGCATGTCAAGCGATACCCCGCCTCGCATGCACTCGACGCCGCGAGTGACGCTTGAGCCACCTCCATACACGTAAACTGGTATCTTTTCAATAGCGCAATAGGCGACGATTCTTTCAATCTGGTCGCGGTTATCGGGATATAGTACGACGTCGGGAAGGTTTTCAATCACTTGCTGACGCATGCGCAGCACATCGAACATCGTCTTACCATAGGCGACGCTCAACCGTGAATAATCATCGGTACGAACAAAATCTTTACCCACGATTTTCTTAAAGGCTTCAATGTGGCGATCCTCAATTTTTGATGGAACGTTGTATTTGACCTCGCCAAAGCCCAAATCTCCGTCAAAGTTTTTAAAGTCATCGTCAGTCAGGTTAAATTTTTCCTTAATGGCCTTAAAAAGCGTTTCCTTCGGCCATTTGAAGTAAGAAGGGTCGCCCCAACGGAAAATCGAACGAAATGAATTTTGTGGCGCCGGGCGATCAATCCATGCGGGAGAAAATCCTTTGTAAGGTTTATTTGCCATGCTAATCATTCCCTTTCTTTGGCGAATTTGCGAAGTTCGCGGTAAAGCGGCTTAAGTGCAGGATAGATTGACCGGTAAACGTTTTTGTATAGACGGTCATATGTCTTATGTGTCTTGGAATCCGGCATAAATGTTTTCGTATAATGGACCATCGCTTTGACGGCTGATTCATAATCGGGGTGGATGCCTAGGGCAACAAAGGCAACGAGGGAACTACCTAAACCGCAAGCCTCATAAGTTTGAATCTTGTGAACGGGAAGTCCAAACATGTCGGCGGTGATTTGGCAAATTTCGTCGCTTTGTGATCCACCTCCGGATACTGTCAGCGCTTTGATTTTATGGTGAAGTCGCTTTTCAAGGTTATTCAACCCTTCGATTAAACCAAAACCGATGCCCTCGATAATCGCTTTATAAATATGGATGCGCGTATGTTCGCCGCTAAACCCAATGATTGACCCCTTCGCTTCGGGACTTTTTAATAGTGGCGCCCAGTAAGGTTGCAAAATCAGACCATCACTTCCTGCCGGTATTTCCCGTAAACGTTCATTTAATAATTGTTCAGGAGCTACTTTAAGTTTCTTTGCCTCTTCGACCTCTTTAGCGGCAAATTCTTTTTTGAACCAACTAACCATCCAAAAGCCACGATAAATCTGAATCTCGGGATTATAGGTTCCAGGTGCAACACCGGGGTAAGCGGGCATGAACTGGACGGGCTCGATATATTGTCTTGTCGTCGTTTGAATCGTGGCCGTTGTGCCGAAGCTTAACGAAGCCATCGATGAATCAAGCACACCGGTGCCGAGCGTCTCGCAACCCTTATCCGATCCTGTCGCCACAAGGGGTAAACCTTCCATTAAACCAAATTCTTGCGCAGCTTCTTTCGAGATATGACCAAGTGTTTGTCCCGGTTCGATAATCGGTGGCAATTTTTCCACCGGAACGTTGAATATTGGAAACTTGAAATGATTCGGCTTATACCAAACTTTGTTTTTGAAGTCATAAGGAACATGTCCGATTTGACTAGCGGAACTATCGATGATTTTCTCAGTCAGTAGCGAAATCATATAGGTGGAAAACATGACATACTTATCCGTTTTCGCCCACAATTCCGGCTCGTTTTCGATCAACCAGTTGCTTTTGGTGATTTTTCGTTGATCTTCGATGGCCTCTTTCATGCCAGCGACTGTAAATAACGCTTCCGACATAAATGGCATTTTCTTTTCGCACTTGGCTTCGCGCTGATCGAGCCAGACGATAATGTCGCGCAATGGTTGACCTTGTTTATCAAGACAGACGCATGTATCGCGTATGGTCGTAATCGTCACGGCAATAATATCGCTGACAAGGTTGGGATTATTTGCATGGATGGCAAGGGATACTTCCTTTAACGCCTCACGATATACTTCGGGTTTTTGTTCGGTATATCCGGGTTTCAAGGAGTAATAAGGGGTAAATGATTTTTGTTCTTTGGCCAACAAATTTCCTTGTTGGTCAAAAATCAGCGCCCGAATGCTTTGTGTGCCGCAATCGAATGTGAGGACGAGGGGATTGTTTTTCATGGTTTACTCTCCATCAAGCGTCGTCGTGGTGATGATGTTGATGCCGCTATCAGATACATTGTCGATGATGACGCTGCCTCTTGGCAATGGTTTATCAATAACGATTTGCCTGAGGGCGGTCAATACTTGGGGAATAATCGATTTTGATATTTCTCCATCAGTGCGAACGCTGACGATCGGATGCGATTTATAAATCGTTTTGACGCTGCTTGTCAAGGTGCGTTTCGGATCAATTAGCTCTTGCTTGGCATAAGCGATGCCGTGCGAACAAAGCTGCCCGGTTACTTGATAAGTTTTTTCATCGATTTGGAGGTGGCAAGAATTTGGACATACGATGCACACTATTTGTTTCATGCCACTTCCTCCAGCGAAAACTCGATTGTATTTGGTATCGGGATATTCGAAAGATTGACGAACAACCGTTCCATTTCCGGTGGTCGCACCTGCTTATACTTGATCGATTTTATCAACACGCCATCAGCAACGACTTTCAATATCTGATTGGTAAGGCAAGCTGCAGACCGAAAGTAACAGATTATTTTGTCTAGCGGCTTCGTAAAGTCGATGTGAGAAGGAACAACATATGAAATGCTTTTGTTGTATTTGATTTGAACAAGATTCCGATTGCCATGATTTTCTATGCTCGCGGATTCGGCTGCTAATTCACCGGTTTCCGAAACCATGTCGGCGACATCGCTGACATGAAGCGCATTACCGCATGAATATATGCCATCGATAAGCGTTTCCATCCCTTGATCGACAAAGGGGCCTTTGGTGGCTTGATTCAGTGGTACCGATAGCGTTTCGGCAATTTCGTTTTCAGGAATAAGACCGACTGATAAAATCAATGAGTCACATTCGATGTATTCTTCCGTGCCTTGTATCGGAGTCATCTTTTCATCGACTTTCATGACTTGGACGCCACTGAGACGGTCATGACCAAATACGCGGGTGACGGTTTTTGACAAAAACAGCGGAATATTGAAATCATCCAAACATTGAATCAGGTTACGAGTTAATCCCGAAGGTTCCCGTTTTATTTCATAAACACCAACGACCGTCCCGCCTTCAAGCGTGATGCGCCGCGCCATGATTAGTCCAATATCGCCCGAACCCAAAATTACGGTTCGTTTCATTGGCATCTGACCCAAAATATTCATGTAGTACTGGGCGCTTCCGGCAGTCAGCATCCCACTAGGATTGGTGCCGTGGATGGCAACTTGTTTGCCGGTGCGCTCACGACAACCGGTTGCCAATATTAGTTTAAGGGCGACAATTTGTTCAATCCCTTGCCGTGTGATGAGACTTAGTTGGTAGCCATTATCGGTTTTGATAATTTTACTCACGAAAGTCAACAGCTTGATTTCGATATTAGAGGAAGCAAGTTTTTCGATTTCGCGTTCGGCGTATTCGGGACCGCTCAGTTTTTCTTTATATCTACTTAGGCCAAAGCCATCGTGGATGCACTGTTTTAAAATACCGCCCAGTCGCGCTTCGCGTTCGATTAACAAGATGGCTTTTTTGCTTGCGCTCGCTTTAATAGCAGCGGCAATTCCGGCTGGACCGCCTCCGATGATTACGATGTCATAACGCTTCATAGGCATCGTCCTTCGTCGCTTTTAAAATGATGGGGCCATAACCCTTTTTATATATTTCTTTATATGGCATTTGCAGTTCTTCGTGAATTATTTGGGTAACTAAAGGTCCACAAAAACCACCCTGGCAGCGACCCATTCCAGCCCGCACGCGTCTTTTCACGCCATCTAGCGTGGCGACAACTAAAGGTCGGTGTAGCGCATCGATGATTTCACCGCGTGATATTTCCTCGCAGCGGCAGACGATATGGCCAAAGTCGGGGTTTTGTTTTATCGCAGATTCGCGAGTTGCGTCGTCAAGTTTGGCCAGTGGTTGCCCCGCGCGGCGCCGCCTTTGATAGTTTTTGTTTATAGGAAGCGGCACGCCTTCCAATTGCTCGATGAATTTGACGATATCGATGGCGATGCCTGGGGCAGCCGTCAAACCGGGGGATTGGATGCCTGCCGCATGGATAATGTTTTTCGTCCATTTACCTGTTTTAATCACGAAATCTTCTTCATAAGTCGCCGCGCGAATGCCGGCAAAATACGTAATGACATCCGATGGAGCAATATGGGGCAATGTGTCATGGTGTTTGGCAAAAAGCGCTTTAATACTTGCCGAATCCGTTTCAAAGTTTTCTCGCTCGGGCGTTTCAAAAGCAGTCGGACCAATCAAAACATTACCATCGGCAGTTGGGATGATGCCACCGCCCTTGGTATGATCTTTTTTTCTTTCGCTACTACCCCGATACATTGAAACCGAACGCGATGCTGCGCGTGCTTTAGCTTTCTTATCAAGAATAGCTTCAATGCCTTTGCGTGGATGAATCGTGAATGTTTGGTCTTTAGCCATCGCTGCGATTTTGTCGGAAAAAGTTCCGGCTGCATTAACGACGTAACGGGGATAAATATTGCCACGATTGGTCATCACTTTGCTAATGCGACCACCATTTACTTCCATATCAAGCACGGCTGTGTTCATAAAGAAGCGGACGCCATTTTCAATCGCGTGTTCCGCTAAAGCGATGACCGTCTCATAAGGGCAAATCGTCGCTCCTTCTGGGAAAAACATGCCGAAGCGAGCCACTTCCCCGACGTTTGGCTCCTCTTCTAATAGACGTTTGCGATTCCATACTTCACCCGCTTGGATGTGACGTTTTTTGGCCATGCGGTTGAATAAGAACATCAAAGGGCGCAAGCTTCGCTGCGGAAATAACACGAGTTGACCGCGATTGACATAAGGGACATTAAGCTCTTCACACATACTTTGGTAAAGTGGGACCGATTTTCGCAAATAATGATGCTTCAAAGTCGAAGTTTTAAGATCGATGCCGATGTGAATGACGCCGTCGTTACGACTGCTGGCATGAAGGGCAACGTCATTTTCTTTTTCAACAACGATTGTGTTGAGATTGTATTTGCTTAACTCCCGAGCGATGGCACATCCGATAATGCCCGCTCCGATGATAAGTACATCGCAATGCTGCCCATCATGCGTCTTGTCAACGATCGGCGCGGTGCGCATCTTTGGTTCGATGTAGTTTGTCAGCTTAATACGATTGACGACACCTTCGCTTTTCAGACGCGCGGCTAAATATCCGGCAGTGACAATTTGTTCATAATCGTCGAGTTGCCCATCCAAAAACACACAACCATCATAAAATGATAGATCGATTGTCGGGAACTCGGATTTAAACTCGGACATAATTTTGTCGTAACGTTTGCCTTCAATCATCGGAAACACCCATCTTTTTAACTAACGCAATCAGTTCTTGCTGATTGATTTCAGGCAAGCCAAGCACTTCTTGGATGACCAAACCATCGATGATCGTCAGTAACAAGCTCGCAAACGATTCGGGATTTTTGACATGGGGGAAGACATTGATGACGCCATTTTTCAGTTCGATGCGCCACTGACTGTATTTTTCCTTAAAGCGATTTCGTAATGTAACGTTATCGACCATGCATTGGTTGATAATGAATATATGTAAACGAGCGCGATTAAACAATTTGACACCTTTGTAGAAGATTACTTCCAAGAATCGTTCTGGCGTCAGATCGGTTTGATGTCGACCCAACCAAGCAACATACTCGTCCTTGAGCTCGTCGATATGTTTGGCAATGATATCGAACACAATGTCGTCTTTGGTCGTGTAATGATAATAAAGCGTGCCCGGACTAAGACAAGTTTCCGCGGCGATGTCGCGTAGTGAAATCGAGTTAATGCCCTTGTTGGCAATCAACCTTTCGACAGCGGTCAATATTTTGGCTTTGCTTTTGCTTCCGATGGGACGGGCCATATTTTATTATTCGGTCAAGTGACCGACTATTGTTTTCATCATATACGAACTTTTTGGTTTTGGCAAGATGCCACTAGGATGTGTTTTTATAAGGCAAATCATTGAACACATCGCTCGTGTTCTTATTCTAAGATTTACATTCAAATTTCGAAGCATCTTACACCACTTCAATATTTCGATTTCGTATAATATTTTTGAATAAAAAAGGAGAAAAAATACATGAAAAACTACTTTGCTTTCTTCAAAGGCGCGACTGAAATCGACCGGTTGCGCCGCTTCAATGTCATCATGGGTGCCGTCCACTTACTTCAAGGAATTATGATGTTATTTCTTGCCGGGGCCATCATCCAACAAATTTCTGAATTCCAACCCGAAATCGTCCAATTTTTCATTCGTTATGACGTAGCGACACAAGCACTCGTCGTCGATTCGAAATTCTTGTTCGATCTTCCATTTGGCATTCTTGTGGCCTCGTTCCTGCTTATTTCTGCCGCTGCCCACGCTCTGATTTCGCTTCCTAAGGCAACTTTTGCCATCTACGAACGCGATTTAAAGGTCGGCATCAATAAATTCCGTTGGTTCGAATATGCCCTCAGCAGCTCCGTCATGATCGTCTTAATCTCGACCTTATTTGGAGTTAAAGACATCGCTTCGTTAGTGTTGATCTTCGTTGTCAACGCCTCGATGAACTTATTCGGCTTAGTCATGGAACAGCTAAACGCTGGCAAAGAAACCAAAAAACTTGATTGGGGTCCATTCATTTGGGGAACAATCGCTGGTTTGGCTCCTTGGGCCGTCATCATTACCTATATGCTTGGAAACGGCAATTATGACCAAGTCCCGTGGTTCGTTTGGGCCATCGTCGGCACTTATTTCGTCGCCTTCAATACCTTCCCCATCAATATGATTTTGCAATACTTGAAAGTTGGCAAATGGAAGAACTACTTGTATGGCGAACGCGTCTATATCATTCTCTCGCTCGTGGCGAAGTCGATTCTCGCCTGGTTAGTGCTCTTCGGCGCGATGCAACCGAGCTAATCATTACCAACATCCTCCCTAGAACCGGCACTAATCACGCCGGTTTTTTTATTTTATGATGACCACCTCATTATCAAATTAACTAACAAGATGTAGTATTTAACCTAGGAGGTCTGTTATGAAAAAATATTATTTAAAACAAAAAGTGTTTGCGATACGCGACCGTTACAAAGTCTATGACGAAGCTCAAAAACTCGTTTATTACTGCGAAGGAAAGCTTTTTTCGATTTCGCGAAAAATGGATTTTTACCGCAGCGAAGACAAGACCCATTTATACTCAATTAAACGCAAAATTTTTACTTTTCTTCCCAAATATTATTTAACGACGATTGAAGGCCGTGAAGTCGCCCAAATCAATAAGAAGTGGTCGTTTGTCAAACATAAGTTCGACATTCACTCGGAGATGGGCGAATTGACAATGGAAGGAAACTTCTGGGGTTATGATTTTACTGTCAAACTAGGTGAGACGCTCTTGTTAGAAGTTCATAAAAAATGGATTTCATGGGGCGACACCTATGAAATAACCGTTCATGATGAAAGCAAAACCGAACTGCTTGTTGCCTTGGTGCTGATGATTGACGATTGTCTACACGACAATCAGAATAAAAGCAGCCATTAATCGAAACGCATCAACTTATAGAAAGCGAGGAAATCCTCGCTTTTTTTATGTTATTTTAATAGCGAGGTCATTTATGAATAAATTTACCCAGTTTTTAAAAACATCGCTCCTTGATCCATTCGTGCGCAGTTTTTTTCGATTCACGGAAACGTTAATCGCCAGCGTGATTTTGATTATTTTGACAATCATTAATAACGAAACTCGAAATATTGATCTGTTCAATCCGATTTTGCGAGCCATTTGGCTGTTATTGCCGTTACTAGTTTTTGTAACGTTGACCGTCGAACGGTTCAAACTAAGAAAACTATGGAAGTATATTATGGCGTGTGCCGCGCTGGTTATCGTTATTGCCTATTACTTCGCCTCGGGATTTGAACCAGAACAATCGATAGAAATGATGCGATTTGCCGGATTGCTCGGCATGAGTGCATTATTGGCGCTTTGCGTTACCTATTTCCCCCACCGTGAGAATTTTGCCACTTACACGATGTATTTAGCGAGCAAAATGTTCGCGACGATTTTCTATGCCGGTGTTTTATACGGATCGCTTGTGGCCATCTTTGCGAGCATCGAATCGCTTTTTAGCGTCAACTTTGGCACGTATATTTACATGAACTTATTGATAATCATCGTTGGACTTGTGGCGATTCCGATATTTTTGGGATTCATCCCAGCACATGATTATCAGATGACACCAAGCGATTATAACAAAATATGGAAAACGGTATTTTCTTTCATCATCGTGCCGTTTGTCGCAATTTTTTCAGTCATTTTGCTAATTTACATCGTGACAGCTACTTTCAATCAAAATTATTATCCCGATGTTTTCATCATTGCGACGATTGGCGTTGGGATTATTGGACTAGCCTCCCTTTTCGCGCTAGAACCATTCATTAAAGAAACGCTGCATTTGGCGTTTTTTAGGAAATATTGGCCCTATCTTTTTGGGGCAATATTGATCGGATATGTCATCGAGGTCATCCGTGAAATTATCGATTCCGGTTTCACAATGGGCAATACGACATCGATTTATCTAGGAATCTGGCTCATCGCCATGACGATTATGAAAATCATCAATAAGAACTTGTTTAAGATCGCCAATGGACAAACGCTATTCTTGTCATCGATCGACACGTTATTTTTGATACTGTTATTCCCATTTATCAATGTCGTCAATATCGCGACTTACCAATATAACGCCGACATCAAAGCAGTACTAACCAAATATGACATGATTGAAAATGGCGTGATTGTTAAACGGACCGATTTGACACAAGAACAACAATCGGAAATCGCCCGTGTTGTTTCGCGAGCAGCGGAGGTCGGATATCAACGGATTCATTACTTGCCCGATGGTTACTCATATACCGATTTTGAGACGGTATTTGGTTTTCCGCCATACATTATTCACGATGGCGAGAATCCCTATGTTTACATCGCTGCCTATCTTGACACACCTTTTATTAATTTGGCTGAACTACCGACTTATGATCGGTTTTATGATTTCAGGTATCTACCTAGCGAGGACGATAGCACCGACTCCTTTATCGTTAACATTACCAATAGCGTCTATTCCATCAATGACGATGGATTCCCATTCACATTTGATCTAACGCCAATCGCCATATCCATCAAAGAAATGCCCGGAGATCCCGAACCGCCATTCAGTTTACAAGATTTGACTTTCACGCAAACCTACGAGACGATGGAACTCACTATATACATCAGGGAAATCAGTGGCCGTCTATTCAACGATCCGCAAGTATTTTCTCAAAGCTCGGCCTCATTACTAATCGGCATCACATTAATTTGACATAGGAGTCATTATGAAAATATTCGAACCGATCACCATTAAAGATTTAGTCATCAAAAACCGCACGGTGATGGCGCCCATGTGCATGTATTCCAGCGATAATTCCGGTCATGTCAAGATGTTTCACCGCGTCCATTACACAACGCGCGCGTATGGTGGCATTGGACTGATTATCCAAGAAGCGACTGGTGTCGAACCACGTGGCCGCATTACCGATTATGACCTCGGCATTTGGGACGATGGTCACATTGATGGCTTGAAACAATTGGTAAACGATGTCCATGACGCTGGTTCAAAAATTGCTATTCAGCTTGCTCACGCCGGACGAAAAGCTCGGGCGACGGGCGCCCCGATCATATCGAGCACCGATGTGGCCTTTAACGACAAATATGAAAAGCCCCACATGATGAGTAAAAACGATATCCTTGAAGTCGTCGCCGCGTTTAAAAATGGAGCCATGCGCGCCAAAAAGGCGGGTTACGATGGCATCGAAATTCATGGTGCCCACGGATATTTAATCAATCAGTTTTTATCACCGCTTACTAATTGTCGGACTGATGAATATGGCGGGTCTCTTATAAAAAGAACAAAATTCTTGCTTGATGTTCTCAAAGAAGTTCGAATAGTTTGGGATGGTCCCCTTTGGGTGCGGTTGTCCGCGGAAGAATATGATGAAAACGGCCATCATATCGCCGATACATTGAAAGTGTTGGAACTAATAAGACCATACATCGATGGCGTTAATGTCAGTTCGGGTGGCATCGTTGCCATCGCTCCGAAGGCGTATCCTGGTTACCAATTGGCATTCTCAGAAGCCATCAAAAATATGGGGTTATTAACTTTCGGAGGCGGACTCATTACCACGGTTGAAGATGCCGAAACGGCACTAGAACAAAACAAAGCCGACTTAATCTATTTTGGTCGTCCTTTGTTATTACACCCATTTTTGTTACTTGAAGCGGCTAAAAAATATCGTCCGGACTTGGTCATCCCACAGTACGAACGCGGTTAACTACAAAATAAAACGCCGCTTGTGAAGGCGGCGTTTTTTAATCTACTTAGCTTTCTTTTCGCGTTTGAAGCACATGAACCAATCAAGGCAATACATGTCGTCGTCTTTCGATTCCATGCGTTGTTTGGCTGTGCCGCAACTACCCGCGGTTGGGACGATGACATCATCGCCCGGCCGCCAATCGGCAGGAGTGGCAACGCCGTCTTTGTCGGCTTTTTGAAGAGCTAGTATGCAGCGTTTGATTTCATCAAAATTGCGTCCGGTTGAAAGTGGATAATATAGCATGAGACGAATGATGCCTTTAGGATCGATGATGAACACGGCGCGCACGGCTTGGGTGTTGCTTTGTCCTGGCTGGATCATCCCGTATAAATTGGAAACGTCCATACGAATGTCTTCAATCAGTGGAAACGTCACCTCGATATTGCGGAATTTCTTCCATTTGATGTCTTGAATCTTCCTCAGCCAAGCGATATGGGCATAAATGGAGTCAACCGATAGACCGACTAATTCCGTGTTTAGCGATTTGAATTCGTTAATCATCGAAGCGAATGTCATGAACTCAGTTGTGCACACCGGTGTAAAATCAGCGGGGTGTGAGAAGAGGATGACCCATTTTCCCTTGTAATCTTCGGGGAATGTAATTGTGCCTTGGGTCGTCTTGGCAACAAAATGCGGTGCCGGATCGCCAATCAGCGGCATCTTTGAGACTTTGACTTCTTCCATAATTAAATACCTCCTATATGAAAGACGAAAAACTACGACGAGCAGTTTTTCATTACCTTAATTATAGCAAGGATGTTACAGTCAATCTTCGTCTTTGTGGTTTTGCTTTTCTTTTTTATCCTTGGCATTTTTCTTCATATTGTTGAAGAAAACGAGCTTTAATGCGCCGATGGCCAATACTCCCACGACGATGAGAACCCAACCCCACCATGGCATTACAAACGATGACGTTAACATATTAATTACCTCCATGTGTTTGTTTTTTGTTGAACGTGTAAATTGATAAGACGGCTAGTAAAAGCATATAAACACCGCCGATTGTTAGATACACCCAAAACGGTAAATCTTGGCTCCCTTGGGTGTTAAGCGCGGCGTTTAATAGCGCCTTAACGGGCCAAAAGTTTGGCGTGACGCCTAATAAATATTGTTTCCAATCGCTAAAAGCATTTAATAGAACAAGCGCGGGAATCATGAAGATGATACCGCCGCTTTTCATGAAGGCGAATCCTTCAATCTTGTTTTTGGCTACCGAGGCAATCAGCGTCCCCACCGCCGGAACCAATAAACTCGATACTAGTGAGAAAAAGATAATTTGCCCATAGCCAAGATTGTCAAATCCAAACGTCAGCGGCCCATAACTGAACGAATAAAAGTCGGATGCCCACCATTTAATGCCGAAAATCAAAAACATGTTGCCGAGTACGGCAAGCACAAATGTATAAACTGTTTTGAACACGACGTATCCTAGCGTGGAAATGGGCGTCACGGCAATCGAGTGAATCGTGTTTTCGTCTTTGTTTTCTAGTAGCGAAAAGCCAAGAAGCGCGCCACCGACGAATCCGCCGATGGAAATCGTCACCACGAATGTAATCAGCATCGTAATCGAATATGCGGGATTGGCTTGGTCAAGACCGCCACGGGTCAGTGATGCCGGAAGAATAAAACCGACAATCAACAACATGAATAGCGGATAAATAAGCATGAACAAGTTCAGTGGATCACGAATAATCGTTTTCAGTTCATAACTTAATAAACGGAGATATTTTCTCATGATTAACCTCGCACCGCATAAGCTTTGAATTTAGCATACACCACAAGCGGATACAGTAAACCGGGTATAACGATTAAACTAATGACACCATATAAAACATACTGCCACTCCGGTGTAACAAATAGACTGCCAATCAAATATTGCGCGGCGTAACTTGGCGATATAAAAGCCAAAAAGCGGAGATTATCTGGAATTATATCAAGCATCACAAGTAGCACCGGAGCCATTAATATCAAAGCAATTCCCATGTATTTCATCAGAAATGACATAAAATCCACGCTATAGAAAACGATGATATAACCAAGGGCCACATGGGCGAGGGTTGAAAGAATCGCATATAAGAATGCCAGTGCGTAATTAATGAAAACGCCATGAATCGAGAGCATGGCGATGCCAACTAGCGCCATCGATATAATACCCGAGAGTAAACTGGCGACGACTTTGGCACTTAAAATCTGCGTAATGGAAACGGGAGCCACAAACATCGTCTTGATAGAACTTTCCTGCTTTTCGAAATAAAAACTCGAAGCCAACAAAATGATTGACATCATGCCAGTGTCCAGCACGAGCAAATAAGGCATCAAGGCCCGCGCATCGGTTTCGCTTGATAGGGCAAGCACAAGTACCCAAATAAGCGACAGGGCGATGCCAAACCACAATATTTTGTATTTGAACAAGCGAATGATTTCGCCTTTGAACAATGTTAACCAAGTTTTCATGGAGCTATTTCCCGACGATATCGATGAAGATTTTTTCCATGCTGACTTCATCGGTGTGAATCGTGACGATGCGTTTGGTTTTTAGCGTTTCGAAAAATTTCTCGTTGGTAGCAATACCTTCTAACGGAAACTCGTCTTGTTTGGCCGAGCCATTATCAAGATAATCGATGCGCACATTGGTATTACCATACTTCATTTTGAGGTTTTTGGGAGTATCGATTGCTAATAGTTTTCCGGAAGCGATAAACGCCACTTCGTCACATAGCTCTTCGACATCACCCATCAAGTGCGTGGATATGAAGATTGTTTTGCCCGCTTGCTTCAGTTCCAAAATAATGTCTTTGACGATGCGGGCGTTCGATGGGTCAAGACCATTGGTCGGTTCGTCCAAAAAGATGACTTTCGGATCATTTACCAGCGCTCTGACGAAATTCAAACGGGCCTTCATGCCTTTGGAGAACTGCCCGACTTGCTGGTTTTTGGCTTCGCCAAGTCCGACGCGCACTAATAGGGCTTCGTAATCGATGTTGGTTTTATATAGATTCGCAAAAAATGATAGGTTTTCCATCGCGGTCAATTTATTGAAATGAACCGGCATTTCAAAACCAACGCCGATGTCTTCATAAAATGACTTATTGAAACGTTTCAAATCCTTGCCGAAATATAATATTTCGCCTTGGTAATCCGATAACAGTTTCGTCATCAGCTTTTGAGTCGTTGATTTGCCGGCGCCACTAGGACCAAGCAAACCGAAGATAGTCCCTGGTTTAATATCTAGCGAAATGTTTTCAAGTACCAGCGGCCGTTTGCTCGTATACCTGAAGCTAACGTTATGTAGCGAGAATGCATATTCCATGAACCGATACCTCAACGACGATTAAAAAATCGCCTACCCATACATAATATTGCTAACTAAACACAATAATCAAATTT
>Ga0116204_1000471_pt1 | contig 22875 bp, 15 predicted proteins | sample LakKivwa52mmetaG_FD_94481 | JGI IMG/M metagenome (GOLD analysis project Ga0116204, IMG submission 94481) | Anoxic lake water microbial communities from Lake Kivu, Rwanda to study Microbial Dark Matter (Phase II) - Lake Kivu water 52m metaG | ecosystem: Environmental > Aquatic > Freshwater > Lake... | reverse complement strand
TGACCAGCGCGAAAACCGAAAGTTGCTTGAAAATTATTGTCAGGGCAAAAGGGTAGCCAATCTATTCTGTTATTCAGGGGGATTTTCGGTGTACGCCGCCAGGGGAGGAGCCAGCAGTGTGGATAGCGTGGATTCGTCGGTTAAAGCAATGAAACTGGCCAGGATCAATATGGAGCTGAACTTTGGTGAGATGGAGAATCATCAATTTTTGACAGAGGATGTTTTCGAATTTCTCAAAAGGCAAAGCGCACCGTACGATGTGATCGTCCTTGATCCGCCTGCCTTTGCGAAGCATCGCCAGGCGCTCGATAACGCGCTGAAAGCCTATCGCAGGCTCAACGAAGCCGCCATCAGGCTTTTAAAACCAGGTGGATTTCTGTTTACTTTCTCCTGTTCGCAGGTAGTTACAACGGAGGATTTTCGTCTGGCAGTTTTTTCGGCGGCGGCAACCACCGGTCGGGAGATCAGAGTGGTTTATCAGTTATCGCAGGGAGCAGATCACCCAATAAACATCTATCACCCTGAAGGAGAATACCTTAAGGGGCTGGTAATTTATTCAGGCTAACGATCATGGAACTCACATTAATCAAAAGCAGGTCTCTGAAACCGATGGGAATGGGTTATTCCTTTGCTATCTACATACCTGCTGCATTGCTGATGTTTTTCCTCACCCGTTTCCTGATTCCTTATTTGAGTGATGTCACTGGCCAGGAAACGGTTCTTTTCTGGTTTGTAGTAGGGGGAATTGGTATTTTTTTACCGCTGATCATAACAGGTCTGACCATACTGATTTCTGAAGGATACCGTATTAACCGCAAAACATTCGTTGAGCGACTCAGATTCAGAAAACCTGCCAAAACCGACTGGTTGTGGGGCATTGGAGGGCTGATTTTCACAGGATTTTTAAGCGGGCTCATCCTCAAATTGCTTGAAATTACAATCGGCGAATTCGATCATTCTCCCCCGTTCATGTCGTTCGAACCACTCAACCCCGGAAGGTATTGGCTTTTAATGGTATGGCTTCCATACTGGGTTTTGAACATCATGGGAGAGGAACTGCTGTGGCGCGGCGTTATGTTGCCCCGTCAGGAGGTGGCTTTTGGTCGAAATGCATGGATTATCCATGGCCTCGGTTGGTGGATTTTTCATTTAGCATTCGGTTGGCAACTGATGCTCACCCTTTTACCCCTGATTTTCATCCAGTCGTATGTCGTGCAACGAACCAAAAATACCTGGGTTGGTGTGATTATGCACGGCGGACTTAATGGTCCAAGTTTCCTCGCTATCTCCTTTGGATTGATTTAAAATTCTTATTATGAAAAACTTACTTATTTCCTTAGTTTTCTTCGGACTTTGCGGCGGGCTTTCAGCTCAATCTATTGATATCCGCCATTTCGACTGGTTGTGCGGCGTCTGGCAAAACATCAAAACCGGTGAAATCGAGCAATGGAGCAGGAGTTGGGATGATATGGAATTGAAAGGAATCAGCTTCAAAATTGCCGGCAACGACACACTGATCAGCGAACTGATGACGATAAAGGAGGCAAACGGAAGGCTTTGCTTTATCGCTGATGTACCCCAAAACAATGCGGCTGTAAGCTTTTATATTGACTCATCATCCGAAAGCGGTTTCGCCTGTTCCAATCCTGACCATGATTTCCCGAAATTTATCCGCTACGAACTTACTGCCCGCGATTCTCTTTACGCTGAAATTGAGGGAGATGGCAAAAAAATTCCATTCAGGTTTGTGAAGTTGAAAGAGGAGTGAATTGATATTGAAATTCAATGGTATCTTTAACCTGAAAAATTCATTGATTATAGCACATGTTTGAAAATCACAAATTGTTTTACCCCGACCTTCAGGTCGGGGAAATAGGAAGAAACAGACAGGCCAAGGGCTTCAGCACGTTATCTCTATGTTTGTGAATGATGATATCCATCAATATAAGGCTTCTCATGTCCAGAGGATGCAGATATTGGCAATGACCTCAGTCCACATGCTCTATTTGAAAATTCTTTTGTCAAACGGGAACCTGACAATGTCGGTTACTTTTATTTGACTAAACTCTTTGTGGTAAGGATTTATCAAAACATTGAAATCGCCCTGTGTAACCACTGAGGGTAAAACCAGGACACAATATTGGTTTTCGATGACAAATTCGTCTCCGATTTTTTGGGTAAAGGCAGGGTGAGGAAATTCTTTCCAGTCAGGCGGGAGGTCTTCTGGCGACAAAGTTTTCATCGAAATATGCTCAGGTATCTCAATGGTCATCATCATATAATCGTCTGGCAATGTTGCAAGTGTGAAGTGGATAGCAACTTCTGCCATAGCCAGCGACCTGTTTTTGGCTGTGTATATGAGTTCTACCCCAATTGAATTCCAGCGTGCGCCCTTGATGGCCGCGCCTTTGCCTGATAATGGCAGTGCAAATTTTTCCCGCGTCAATCTGAAGACTACCATTTTACACCAGGATGCCGTGATTAATACGGGTTAATTCGCTAATAACCAATTCCTTTCCGTAGGAATCTTTCAATAGTTCAATAGGTTTCAAATTCCCAAGTGCAAAACTCGGTGTATTTAGCCAGAGTTTCAATTTTTCGATGTTACCGAAAACGTCCAGACCCACCTTTGTTACTTCCGCCATCTCAATTATTTTCTCGGAATGGATGGGTTTGAAATGATGTTTGGTCGCCATTTTATACCTCTGCAACGATTTGGTTGAAATGTCGAGAAAATCAGCCCAATCGCTCTCTGTAAACGGCGTATAGTCGCGGATTAGGCCAAAAAGGGAATATGGAATACCTGCCCTTATCGCAGCAATGATCAACATTTTATTGGTCAGGAAATCTTCATAAGTGATCCGCTTGTCAACCTCAATGTTGAAACTCCCGACGTCGGTGTGTTTGAAAAATGCAGAAATCTCTTTACTTAATTTACTCTCTATCGAAGATTTTAGTTCGGCCATAATTTCAATTATTAGACATTTGTCTGCAAATATAAGACAATTATCTGAACGTAGTAAATTTTTCTTTGTTGCAGGTTTGTGAACTAAAACTTTTGATCTTCCTGAAATGGCTCCTCCAAAAAAAAATGAACAGAAATGGCCATACTGGTTTTCTGGAAAAGCCAGGTTCCCGGATTTTTTTCTACTTGAATGTCGTAGGTATTTTTTTCAGAAAGAATCAGTAATGTCCGCCGGTTAATTCGATGGATATTCCTCTGCCGCAAGTGCTGTGGAGGAATCTCAAACATTTTTTTTTATCATTTTAGTTTATATCGGTCAGCAGTGAAAAAGACTCTTATTCCTCCAAATAAGCGAAAGGCTTTTTTGGATGGTTTGGCTGCAAAACTTTGGTAAAAATCAGCAGGCATTATCAGAGTTCATCACCCCATTTTCCCATTTTCCCATTTTCCCATACCACTATCAAATTCAATGTGAAAATGCCGTTGCTAAAGCAGTTAGCCGTATGATCTGATAGCCTATTTCAGGATGTTCCTCATATACAATTCATTCATCAACTCATTGTAGGTGATTGGTTTGGCCTGAATGGTCATATCCTTGCTCACCAGGAACATGGTTGGTGTGGCGAAAATATCGAACTGCTGTACCAGTTCACCCTTCCACTTTTTGTAGTCGCAGATGTTGATCCAGTCGTAGCCTCCCTCTTTCAGAAACCGGTCAAGGTCTTCTTTCGAATCATCCAGCGATACGGCAATGATTTCCAGCTTATTGCGATTATCTGGCAGATAGATTTTCTTCAGCTCTTTCACCAGCGTATTGCAGTGCGGGCACCAGGTGGCCCAGAAAACCAACAGCGTATAATCCGAGTTGATGGCCGATAATTTTACTTTGTTACCACCGATATCCAGGGTTTCAAAATCGGGCAACTGTTTGCCTGCCGAAAATTTCTTATGACTTTCCACTTTCTTCTCCAGTTCAGCTTTACGTTCTTCATCAATGCACTGATCTTCAAGGTTAATGTTGTCGGCGATGTAGGTGATTACCTTGTCGAAACCATAGCTGTTGAAGCCATTGATGAGGTAATCCATCACATAGGCATAAACGGTTGGGCTGGATTTGGTTTTTTCCATAATCATGTTCACCGCCTTGATAAATTCCACCTGCAGCTGATCCTTGTCGAGCCTGTTGTTCTGGTAGAGCGAAAGGTACTGGATGGTTTTGCTCGAAACGATATTGCTGTACAGCAGCGTGGTGTCGGTGAAATCAATCTGATCGAAGAAGTGGACTTTCAGGAAGTCAACATGTTGCTCTTCTGTCAACGCAGATGACGGGCGCGGAGTGAAATCGGCCTTGATCAGTTTTGCGGCATACTTCCCGGTATTTTTCTTTGTCACTGTGGCCACCCATTCGCTCATCCCGTTGTTAACCAGATCGTACTGGCGGGTAACGGTTTCATAAAAAGGGTCATCCTTAGGATACATGTTGATAAGCGGGTAAATGAGTTCCAGCTTAAACTCAGCTTCGTTACGTTTTTGAAGGTATTCAAAATAGAGCTGGTTTTCAACTGATTCGGTAAAAACCAAGCTATCCACCACCGAACCTGTATGCGTAGTGAACCGGATATTTTCGCGGTTGTAAATAATATCCATCATCTGGTTTTTGCCCCACCGAAGGCGATACATCCCGGTGTAGGCATTTTTCGGGAATTGATAAGTAAACGACCCATCGGTCTTGATTTCCAATGAGTCAATTCTTTTACCCTCAGCGCCATAAAAGCCATGAATAGAAATCTTTTCGCCGGATAATCCTGAAATTTTACCATTTAAAGAGAAATTTTGCGCACATGCAAAAAGTGGAAACAAGAAAGCTAAGAGAAAGAACCTGTAAATCATTGTTGTTTGATTTTAAATTGCGCACAAATTTATTCAAAACTGAAAAAGCGGAGTGGTAAGGGGTTTTAATTTAAATAAGCAGAGGCTAATTCTCTCCAAAATAGAGCAGAGCTGGCTGTTTTAGTTTGATGAGATAGGACTTTTTGGGCAAAAGGAACTCAAGTGTGGTGATATCCTGTTCAGGCCAGAAAATGGCAATACCTGCTGCATCACGGATGATTTCAATAGCGCCAGAAGGATTGGTAGTCAGATCATTAACCGAAACAGGCTGCTCGGAAAGTACCGGAATAAGGTTCCAGCCTGATTTGAGATCGAGAATTTTGGTCAGATGCCTGGTTCCTTCTATTTCGAGGGTAAAGTTTGCCGATGATTTGAAGAAATACCCTGTTGTTTCATCCCATTGTATCAGTGTGCTTTGGGGGTTTCCGGGCTGGTAAAATCCTGAAAGATTTTCCAGCATGAGAAGCGTGTCGGTGGTAAACAACGCTTCAAGGTATTCCGCAGTTGGAACAAGATTTCCCGAAAAACCATTCCATCCTTCCCGGATGTTAAACGATTCATTTACAATGGTTCTGTCGGGTTTTGAGACACTAAAATCATCAAAGAAAAAACCAGCCCTCCCGATGGAAGCATCGCTGCTGAACCAAAAACCAAGAAGCACATGTCCGCCACAATAATTTTTCAGCGATATCCATTCTTTAACCCATTCATCCTGCTTTCCTCTATAGACAAAAGTTTCGGGTTCGTTAACGATAAAATCATTGTCCATAAATCTTCCCCTCAAAGGCGTCCACGTAACCCCATTATCTGCGGAGGCCATCAACTTCACCCAGTCTTTGCCGCCGTTCAGATCCCACGAAGCATAAAAGGTAAGCCAGGCGCAGGTTGTATTGGTCAGATCAATAGACTGCTTTAGTCTAATGTTTGTGTTTTCGTTGCCGGGGTAAACCCCTCCGGGAGCATTAGCAATGGAACTTTGTGGTGACTTTGAGCGCAGGGTAGTGCTGTTCCATTTGCTGCTTGCCGTCCAGTTAGCCATCGAAGAGCAGGGATCGAAGAACAATGAGGCGCCGGTTGCATAAATTTTTGTGATCGTATCGGCAAAGGTAAATCCTTCGGCATTCAACACCACCCTGAACTTAATTTCGTCTCCGGTTCTTAATCCTGGTCGCAGCAGATACTGGATTGAATCGTTCAGAATTATATTCAGATTGCTCGAATAAAAATTCTTAGCGCTTTGTATCTGAAGTATGGCATCATTCAGCGGTTCAAACTCTACGCTGAAAGGTTTGTCTGCCAGCCCGATACGTTTCACGCCATAACTCAGCCAGCCACTTTGAGTACTGAGGTTGATGGGTGTAAAGTCAAAGAAACTGGCATAAAACCCAGCAAGACGGGCAGCCATGATGTTCTGATAGAGATTCTCCTGGCACTGAGGAATGATTCTTGCCACTTCCGGCCAGAAACCGTCCTGGTTGGTACCAATCTCGCAGGTAAATGCCATTGAGGCTTGCTTGGTGGTTTGCTCACCATACATCCAGTCGCATGCGTCACCGTTGACAACGTAAAGTAAAGCGCCCGGAACGCCGTACCTGTAATCATTCTGGCGGGTTAATACAGCGCCAAACTCCTGGTAAAGGTTGTGATCGGGAGAGAGTAAAAATGAAACATATCCCCATGGATGCAGGAGGAGGCCACCGTAAGTGTGGAAATTCAGCGTGATGGAGAAATTGTACTGCTCGCAAAAATCCCGTACAAGTTGTGTTTCTTTTTCCGAAAATGGCGCATTACCCCTGAATGTAGTACTTGATGGGATAGGGGAGGAGCCAAAATCGTTGTACGCCCACATATATCCGAAATTGCGGTTGTTGTCTACACCAATGGAGCCATCATTGTTTAAACGGCGGTTTTTTCGCCACATTCCGCCACCAGTAGGGTTAGTGGTCTGGTTGTAAATATATCCGTCAGGGTTCACGCAAGGGATAAAGTACAATTCGGTATTGTCAATGAGGTCGGTAATTTCGTCATCAACACCATATTTTTCAAGAATGTAGTACATGAAATAGAGCATCTGCTGCATCGAGCCGGGTTCCCGGCCATGGGTTAGCGCCGTGTAAAGTACGCGTGGCTTGCTTTGTGTGGAAGATGGATTATTGGATATTCTCTGCCAGTACAACGGCCTTCCTTCCGCAGTGAGCCCGCCGGGAATAACTGACCGGGCAGAAATCAGGCCGGGATAGAGCTGAACCATATTATCCATGTGCGTCAGCATTTGACTATAAGTACTGAATCCCCCCATCGAACCAAGCGAAAAACCTGTCGGGATGGTGTAACGGCCACTGCGTTTTTGCTCATCCATCACATTTTCAATGTCAGCATCCCGGTTGCGTTCCCGGTAAAAATCGTCAATATCCTCAATAAGTACCTTGTAATTTAATCCACTGGATCTTAATTGATTAAGCTCAGCGTCCGAAATCTCGAGCCATACAAATTCATCCGGTTGAATGTAATCAACAGCAATACCCAAACGGTGTATTTCCTGGATGGATTCCGGTTGAAAGGGAACCTCAATCCGATGGTATCTCTCCGTTTGAGAAGAGAGAAATTGATAAGAAAACAAGGTGATTATGGCAGCAATCAACAACTTCATTTCCTGAAAAGACTGACTTGTAAATGTAAGTGATTACAAACATACTCCAAAATCACGCATTAAGTCAACCATAGAGCTATTTTTAATCATTTTTAAAAGTTCATGGCGCCGGGAAATTGCGGGATTTTTCCATGCGAAAGCATGTCCAATGATGACTTCCATGACAATTTCTAATGATCAACTCCCTGACATCGTGTTTTTTACGTCAATCAATTTGGCCAGGATGCTGATGGCGATCTCTTCCGGTGTCTGGGCATTGAAGGGCACACCAATAGGCATGTCAATTTTTTCAATCTCAGCTTGTGTAAGGATTTTGTTATCCAGGTAAAAGCGTTTGGCCTCAGCTACTTTTCGTTTACTGCCAATCATTCCGAGGTAGGCAAACTCCTTTTTGGCTAAAATTGATGTTACTTCCTGGTCGTAAGCATGTTTTGGTGTAACCACCACAAAATAGGTATTGCTATCGGATTCGAATTTTTTTGCTTCAGCGGCAAAATCACCATTTATCACTTCAAAACCAAGCTGTTGCATTTTTTCAGCAAATTCGGAACGTTCGTCCACAAATATTACCCTGAACCCGAAGTCAGATGCGTACTTTCCGAGGGCAGATCCAACATGTCCGGCGCCAAAAATTACCAGCCCGGACTGTGGAACAACTGGCTCAACATACACCTCCATAGTTCCGCCGCATTGCATTGCCAGGTCGTCCTCCAGGTTAAAGGAAAGGATTTCCGGTTGCGATTTTTTGCAAAGGAGCAGTGCCTCTTCGATTACTCTTTTTTCGATGCTGCCGCCGCCGATTGTGCCGACAATTTGGCCATCTTCAATAACCAGCATCTTCGATCCTGCCTTGCGTGGCGTTGATCCGGAGGTTCTGGTTACAATGCAAAGGGCGGCTCTTTTTCCTGCTTTGCTGATTTCATCTAATTTTGCCAGAATTTCTTTTAAAATCATCGTTATAAATATTTTAGTGTGAATTTTTCGACTAACAAAATTAAGGATATCCGCGAAACCTATCTTCGTGAACTCGGGTTGATTTATTCTGAGCAGGAGGCTTCGGCGCTTTTCGACATGGTAATCGAATACCGGCTGGGGATGAAGAGGCTTGACCGTATTCTCAATCCTGATCTCAGGTTGAGTGAGTCGGACATGCTGAAAGTTCATTTTGATATTAAAGAGTTGAAAAAGTATCGGCCGATTCAGTATATTTTCGGTGAAGCGTGGTTTGGAGACCTCAGGCTTAAGGTGAATGAGCACGTATTGATCCCGCGCCCTGAAACGGAGGAGCTGAGTGCCTGGGTGGCTGATGACCTCAAAGCTCACCCCGGAATTTCGATTCTCGATATCGGCACCGGGAGTGGTTGCATTGCTTTATCCCTTGCAGCTAAATTGCCGTCAACGGTTATATCGGCCTGCGATATCAGTTCAGGTGCCCTGGAAATGGCCATCGAAAATGCTGCACGACTAAAGTTGAAAACGAATCTTTTCAGGATGGATATTTTCGAAAGGAGCGCCTGGCCAGCTCTTCCGGCCTACGACGTGATCGTCAGCAATCCGCCTTACGTTACCTTTTCCGATAAAAAAGAGATGCTGCCTAATGTCCTGAATTATGAGCCGCCAATTGCACTTTTTGTCAGCGATGATAATCCTTTGATCTATTACATTGAAATACTTGAATTTAGCCGGGATCATCTAAACTCTTCCGGTAAGATTTATTTTGAGATTAACAGGCGTTTTGGTCGTGAGATGATTGAACTGCTGTCAGCTTATGGTTTTGAAAATGTTGAAGTAAGAAAAGACCTTTCAGGCCACGACCGGATGGCAGGTGCAACAAAACCTTAAAAGGTAAACGGCAAAATTCCGGCATCAATCTTCGAGCAGCAGCATGTGCAGCGATTCCAGCGTACGCTCATAGATTCCGCGGGCATTACTTTCCCTGGGGCCGGCAATGTTGAGGTGTTTAACCTGGTATTTATTCAGCCATTTTTTAATTTTTCTCACTTCAGCCGAAGCATCTGCTGAGTCCAGTTTCCAGACGAAAACGGGCTTATTGTGAATGGAGGCCATTTCAATCGTAATGTCAGTCCCCCGGTCCATTTCATCAAAGCAAATAATCAGCGTGGCATCGCAATCCACCACATTCAATTCGGTTCGCAGGTCGTAGTTTGATCCATAGACCGGACGCAGTGGATACCTGAAGTTGATGGGTCCATCTTCAGCCATCCTGCCGGGCGGGCACCAGCCGCTGCAACTGATGTTGTGGCAAAGGGCAAAATCAAGCGCGGCACGATCTACGCCGGTTTGCCCGCCCGAATGTATCACCGGGCTATTTCTTCGGTATTTCACTGATAAAGTCACGTTGGGATTTTAATAAATTGATGGAGTAGAGTAGGAGGTTTTTGGTTTCAGCTAAAATGTCGAAAAAGAGAAGGCTGGTACGTGTGTGTAACTGTTTTTCCTTCAATCGTTTAACCTGATTTTTACGGCTCTCAGCAATCAGCAGTAGCAAAGCCTGCTGCTTTTGAATGATCTGATCGAGATCGCTGTATTTTTTGGATTTGATCTTTGCAATGATCTCTTTATAAAGTTCCGAAATACCAAGGTGAATTTCGCTGAATTCCTTCATCTGATCCTCATCCAGCCCGGTGTGGTTGTTTTCGACATGCTCAAAGGAAGGATTGGCCATATAATTGAGACAATGGGCTATTTCGCGCAGATAATCCACACTCTGAACGTAGTAATGTCCCGTATCAATCTGATCAACCTGAAGGTGCATCACGGTTTCGTTCACATTGTCCTTGATCCTTTTGGTTTTTTTATTGAATTTCCTGACATCTTTTTTCAACTCTTTCAGGATCGAGCGGTCTTCTTCAGCTAAACCTTTTATAAGTTGCTCGTAAAATCCCGGAACTTTATCAAGTGCGCTGACAGTGTGCTTGATGCATTTTTCGAAAACACTGGAAGCGCTTGTAATCTCTTCTATTTCCATCTCAGCAACTTCGGCTGCTTTTTCTTTTTGTTTTGATTTGTGTATCAGGTAAGTACGGTAAATGAAAAACATTACCAGAAGCACCACTACACCAATAGCTACTATTCCCCCGTAATAGATCACGACAGCAATTATCATCGAGATGGTTAATGCAACTACGGCAGTGAGAAACCAACCTCCAATAACCGAGAATACACCCTGAACCCTGTAAACGGCGCTGTCTCTTCCCCAGGCACGGTCGGCCAGCGATGTTCCCATTGCTACCATGAACGTTACATAAGTGGTTGACAAAGGCAGCTTTAGCGAGGTTCCAACGGCAATCAGGGCGGCTGCTACCACCAGGTTCACCGATGCCCGGATTACATCGAAAGAGGCTGCATCTTTGGTAGGCGCGCTGTTGCGGACACTCTTGGGCATCTGAAATCTTTTGTCAATTCTGCTGCGGATAACGTCGGGTACAACTTGCACAAGTGACTTATTGAGCTTTAACGTGCCTCTTACAACTGACCTTGAAAGGGGCGAAGCACCAAACCTCTCGTGCCCACTACCTTGTCGGCCTAAATTAACCTCAGTGTCTATAACGGTTTTTGCTTTTTTAGAAAACCATAGTGTAATAACCATAACAATTCCGGCTGCGAGAAGGTAAAACGTATTGGTTACAATTGGACGCGAGAGTGAGCCCATAAAAAACGTATCCGGTGTTGCTCCGGGCGTCGCCTTAAAACTTTGATAAGACTCGTAACCTGCCAGTGGAACCCCGATAAAATTCACCAGGTCGTTACCCGCAAAAGCAAAGGCAAGAGCAAATGTACCTACCAGAACAATAACTTTTGGAACAGATACTTTGAAAAGCCAGTCTAAAAGTTGCAGAAGCCCGGTCCAGAAAAGGAAACCGTAAATGATGATGTGCATGGTGTGAGTGTCGAGCCATGCGGCCATTTCGGGTGTGATGAAGGAGGCTCCTTTGGCGCCTTTAAGTATCATGAAAAATGTAATGGCGGTGATAGAAAAACCGCCATAAATGGCTCCATAATATTTCAGCGTCTTGTGATAGCTGAAAGTAAACACCAGCCTGGCCAGGTACTGCACCAAAGCGCCGACTGTGAGTGCGATTATCACCGAAATAAGAATACCTGATATAATTGCCAGGGCTTTGGCAGAATTGATGTATTTTCCAAGTTCTGCAAGGCTTTCATCAGAAATCGAAATTTTGATCAGCGACACAGCTACAGCAGCTCCCAGCAGTTCAAAAACGATGGAGACAGTTGTAGAAGTGGGCAGGCCGAAAGTATTAAACAAATCCAGCAAAATGATGTCGGTTACCATTACTGCCAGAAAAATGACCATGATCTCAGAAAACGTAAATTCTCCGGGGTGAAAGATGCCGCTTCGGGCAACCTCCATCAGCCCGCTCGAGAAGGTTGCCCCGATGGCTACTCCAAGACTGGCTACAATCAATATTACATGCATTGGAGCTACTTTTGAACCAACAGCCGAGTTTAAAAAGTTCACAGCATCGTTGCTTACCCCAACCACAAGGTCGGAGATTGCGAATGCCACAAGTACGATAACAATTATGAGATAAATATCCATTGAATTGATTATTTGGTTTTTACAATTTTATGATTGGCCATTAAGCGATTGGTTGACGTTGTAAATGTAATCCCCGATTTTCTCAAGCAAACCAATCAGATTGCTGAAGTAAAACACTGTCTGATAGGGGTATTCGTTATTTTTCAACCCTTCCATGCTCGATTTTCTCAGGTCGTTTCTTAACTCATTGATCTCTGATTCCATAATTTTCACTCTTGCGAAATCAATTTTCCCGAAATCAACTTTCAAGTGTTCATTCATCAATTCTATTGATTGATCTACTTTACCAATCATAAGATCAAGTTTTTCGCGCAGTTCCGGAGTGAACCATGCACCGGATTCGTTTTTGCGGGCAATGGTTAGCGACATCTGGTAACACATATCAGCAATGTTTTCGAGATCGTCCACGATCTTTAACATAGCACGCAACTGGCGGCTTCCATTCTCGGTCAGGTTGCTCTGAAACAGCCTCGTGATAAAGTTGGCAATGCTGATTTCAAGATCATCTATGCCCTCTTCGTGCCTGTTTATCACTTTCAGTTTTTTGTAGAATTTGCGCTCATTTTTTTCGACAAGCAGATCCGGGATCAATTTGAAAGTCCTGGCAATATGAAGACCCATTTGCGCTACTTCCATCTTTACCTGAACCACCGACATCTCCGACACCGAAATTACACCTGAACCAATGTATTTCAGCGCAAATTCGGATTTCTGTCCATTGGGCAGCAGCTTTAAACACAAATCATGAAAAGGTTTGAAGAAAATGACAAAAAGTATGGTGTTGATAATATTAAAAGAACTATGGAAGATGGCAATTCCCACAGGCACAATCACTTCGACCGGTTTACCGGTTGATTCCATCAAAAACCGGATGGCTTCCTCAATCCCTTTCAATAAGAAGCCAAACAGTGTAAAAGCCCAGATCACCCCGATTAAATTGAAAAGCAGATGAACAAGCGCTGTGCGTTTTGCTGCCCGGTTTCCCACCATCGAAGCAAAGATGGCAGTAAAAGTTGTGCCTATATTTTCGCCCAAAACCATCGCCAGGGCATCATCCAGCGAAAGCCACTCCTGATTGGCCAACACCATGGTAAGCGCTATGGTGGCGCTTGACGACTGAAATAGTATCGTAATCACCATCCCAAGCCCTATAAAGACCAGGATGTTAATATAACGGTAAGCGCTGAGTGAGTGCAGCGCATCGAAAATACCCGAAGTTTCGTCAATTGAAGGGATATTTTGCTTGAAAAGGTAAAGCCCGACAAACAAAATGGCAAAACCCATGACGAATTCCGCCCTGACGCGATGAATATTTTTTGCCGAAAAAAAGAATGGAAGCGCAATACCAACCAATGGAAGAACAATCAGGTAGAAATCGAAACCGCTTTTTATCCCGGCAAGGCTGATTATCCAGGCAGTGACAGTAGTGCCGATATTTGCGCCAAACACAATACCGATGGAGGCTTTAAACGAAATCAGTCCGGCATTTACAAAGCTAAGCAGCATCACCGTGGTGGCTGATGAAGATTGTATGATTCCGGTAATCAAAATTCCGGCAAAAATGCTTTTCCAAAGGCTGGAAAACTTGCGGCTGAGCCAGTTACGAATTTTTGAACCGGCAAATTTTTGAAGTGATTCGCTCATTACCTTCATCCCGTAAAGGAAAAACCCCATAGCCCCGATAAGGGTAAGTATCTGAACTACAGCTCCCAGGATGTCGGACATGCACAATTATTTTTCGGAAAAAACTGTGCAAAGTACCGACTTTTTGAGGATTTGATGAAAGGTATAGAAAAAAATTAACGATTTATTAACCCTCCGGATCACAAATCCAATTTTGGCGGAATTTACCAGCATCAGCAACCAGCTGTCCCCCTTGTGGAAGCAGTGATTTTTACTCATTAAAACAGCGGCCAATATCTATGGCTGAGGTCTTTTTTGTTGTTGGTATCACTAATGTAATCGGTTCAGGGAGCGATGTATCCAGCACAATGATTCTATGCTCGATTTAAGCAGCAAAGGAAAACAGGCGATCAGTTTACACCTTCACTATTACCTGCTGGAACAAGTTTGTTAGTTGGAATTTCACCGGGAAATGGAATGGAGGGATAGCGGGGTAGCGGGGTAGCGGAGAAATGGGTGTTAACTTGCGCCTTCCGACTTCTGAAGCCAGCTCATCGCCAGAGGGCTTTTCTTTTTTAAAGACGAATATCGTTGTTGGCTTATCTTTGCGGAGAATTTACAAATCACTGATGTAAAAGCATCGGGACATACTTGTGGAGTATTGATCTGTGAATCATAATTCTATCACGAAAAAATTAAATAGACCTGACCTGCGAATGACAAAAAACGATAAAGGGCAATGGCATGCCATTGATTATGATGAGGTTTTAAAAAATTTCGAGAGTTCTTTACATGGATTGAATCTGGAAGAAGCCAAAAAAAGACTTTCGGAATATGGTGCTAACCAACTCAAACGAGGTAGCAAAGATGGAGTCATAAAGGTGCTGTGGCGGCAAATTAATAATCCGTTGATTTGGGTTCTTATTGGTTCAAGTACATTAGCTACTGCTTTAGGTAAAATTACCGACGGAATGGTGGTTCTTGCAGTAGTTGTAGTGAACTCAATCATCGGTTTTATCCAGGAGTACAAAGCTGGTAAAGCAATTGAAGCGCTTAGCAGCATGGTTCCGGAAAATGCAACAGTAACCCGGGGCGGCAACATTGAAACAATCCCTGTTTCGGATATTGTACCCGGTGATATTGTTCATTTAGCTGCCGGCGAGCGCATACCTGCTGATATGAGAATTATACAACAGAAAAACCTGCAAGCCGAGGAAGCTGCTCTTACCGGCGAATCGGTGCCTTCACAAAAAACTGCCGAAGCGGTCAGGGCAGATGCTGTAATTGGCGACAGAAAATGCATGGTTTATAGTGGTACTTTGGTTGTTTCGGGTACTGCCACTGCTGTTGTTGTAAATACCGGAGTGAATACCGAGCTTGGCAAAATCTCCGATATGCTGAGCGAAACCGTAGATTTGGACACACCGCTTACCCAAAAGCTGGGTATTATCGGCAAGTATTTAACCATAGGTATTGTAGCCATTACACTAGTGATTATGGTTATTGGAACTTACCGCATGTTAGGGCAGGGAGTGCTTTTGTTCGATGCGCTTAAGGAAAGTTTAGTTTTTGCTGTTGCGCTTGCAGTTGGAGCCATCCCCGAAGGACTTCCCGCAGTTGTTACCATTGCTCTTGCCATTGGCGTGCAGCGGATGGCAAAAAGAAAAGCCATTATTCGCAAACTTCCTGCAGTTGAAACCCTGGGAAGTACCACCGTGATTTGCTCCGACAAAACCGGCACCCTTACGCGCAACGAAATGACAGTAAATGAATTATGGAATTACAATCATAGTATTCAGGTCACCGGTGTTGGTTATAACAAAGAGGGATGTTTCAAACAAAATGGCGTTGAAATAACAAACCTGCCCGATGATATGCTGCTATTGTTGAGAAAAGCAGTGCTTTGCAGCGATGCGAATGTGATTTACAAAGGCAACGATTATAGCATTTCAGGCGACCCAACTGAAGTGGCGTTGGTAGTAGCAGCTGCAAAAGCGGGTATTTCCATTGATGGTTTACGTAAGGAAATGCCAAGAAAAGACGTGATTCCCTTCGACTCCGAAAAACAATTTATGGCAACCCTCAACGACAATATTACCATAAAAGGAGCGCCCGAAGTCATATTGCAACGTTGTTCTGTGCATATCGGTGGCAGTAGTTTGGATACCCAAAGGATTTTTTCTCATATTGAACTGCTCGGATCCAAAGGCATGCGCGTACTCGGTCTTGCTCAAAAAACGCATAGCAAAAGTGGCGAAATATCAGCCGAAGATGTTGAAGGTGATTTTGAATTTATAGGATTGATAGGTATGATTGACCCGCCGCGAGCCGAAGCCATCGAAGCCATAAAAGCCTGCCATAAAGCCGGAATAACCGTAAAAATGATTACCGGAGACCACCATGCAACGGCCCGTGCCATTGGTATGGAATTGGGACTTGCGACCAATGGTAATTTAATAACCGGTCAGGTTTTGTCGAAAATGGACGATGCAGAATTAGATAAAATCATACAAAGCACCAATATTTTTGCACGCGTTGCCCCTGAGCACAAACTTCGTTTGGTAAAAGCTTTACAGAACAAAAATGAAATTGTTGCCATGACCGGTGATGGGGTGAACGATGCGCCATCGCTCAAGCAATCGAATGTGGGTGTGGCTATGGGTATTACCGGAACATCTGTTTCCAAAGAATCTTCGGACATTGTGCTGTCCGATGACAATTTTTCGAGTATAGCTGCCGCTGTTGAGGAGGGGCGAAGGGTTTACGACAATCTGCTGAAATCACTCGCCTTTTTATTACCCACCAATTTAGGTCTTGCATTTATCCTCATCTATGGCATCATGTTCTTTCCATTCGATCCTGTAGCGAAAGAATTACTGCTTCCCATGCTGCCAACGCAGCTTTTGTGGATAAACCTGGTAGCAGCCATTGCACTGGCGTTGCCGCTTGCTTTCGAAGTAAAGGAGCCTGATGTTATGAACCGCCCGCCACGAAAATCCAACGAGGCGCTATTCAACAGATTTGTAACTTTCAGATTGTTTTTTGTTTCGATACTTATGACAGTTGGCACGATAGCGCTTTTTAGCTGGACTTACACCGAATCACTGACAAATGGAATGCTGCAATCCGATGCTTTGGCACGATCGCAAACCATTGCAGTAACATTCATCATTTTTTTCCAGATATTTTATCTGATAAACTGTAGGTCACTGAAAGATTCGGTGTTGAAAATCGGCATTTTTAGCAATGGTTTTATCTTCCTGGGAATCGGTGTGATTTTACCTTTGCAAGCACTGTTTATTTACCTGCCAATTATGCAAAAAGTGTTTGGAACTGCTTCACTTGATGGTATAGGCCTGCTGATTTCGTTTGTAGCAGGCGCAGTCATATTTTTGGTTATCAGTATCGAAAAATGGCTAATCAGGGAGGTGCTGAGCAACAAGAAAAAAAACAGTTAATCATCATCTCATGCTTCACTTTAAGTGTTTAGCAATCCGGAGAAATTGGAACTATCAGGTTCATAATCAGTATTGTTAACGGTCATAAAGCTTGAAAACCAAAGTGTGATGGGAAATTCTGAAACTGAAAAATAGGATTTGTGTGATCAACTGCAGGTTTGTGGAGATAGGATTTATCTGTAAGAGAAGTAATTAAAACCGAAGGAAAGTGCGTCAAAGCCGCTTCAGTACATTAGCACAACAGTATTAGCTACCTGATGATTGATTTAGCCCCTTTCTCCAAAAATGATGCTTCCCAGTCGGACTATTGTGCTGCCTTCTTCAATAGCTATCCTGTAATCGCCCGACATGCCCATGGAGATTTCTTTGAAAGCTGCATCGCCTTGAAAATAGTTTTGCTTAAGGGTGTCAAAGATTTTTCTTAGCTGCCGGAACTCTTTTCTTACCTGATTTTCATCGTCGGTAAAAGTAGCCATACCCATTACACCGCAAATGATGACATTGTGGAGTTTGCCAAAATATTCGTTGTCGAGGATTTCTTTAGCTTCTTCCATATCGAGGCCAAATTTTGTCTCCTCTTCAGCAATGTGAAACTGGAGCAGGCAAGGGATACGACGGTTAACGGCCAATGCGTGTTTATTTACTTCCTGCAACACTTTCAGGCGGTCAACCGATTCGATCATTGTAACAAACGGGGCAATGAATTTGATTTTGTTGGTTTGCAGATGACCGATAAAGTGCCATTGTATGTCATTGGGCAATTCTGGCTGCTTAGCCTGCATCTCCCGGACTTTATTCTCACCAAAAATTTTCTGACCAGCAGTGTAAGCTTCCATGATCTCAGGAACACCCTTGGTTTTAGAAACGGCCACCAGCTTTACTTTTGGCGGTAATTCACGTGTGATTTTAGCAATGTTTTGGCTGATTGTCATCACTTTTTTCTGCAAAGCTAAAATTAAAAGGGTTAACGAAAACGATCCGGCTTTCTGATTAGGTAAGCCGGATCGCTGGATAATTTTTCCTCAGATGAAATGAATCGGTATGAGGTGATTATAGGTTGATTTTCAATAGTTTATTTGCCCGGGCAAACTTTCACCACTGAATCCTTTATCTGCTTATGACCGTAGTTTTTATCGAATGAATCGCTGAATTTTTTCGCCAGCATTTGAGCCTGTTGATCGTAGGCATTTTTATCCTGCCATGTATTTTTCGGCCACAACATCTCTGAAGGCACTCCGGGACAAGATGTTGGCACATCAACATGGAAGAGGTTATCGCGTTCATACTCCACTTTTTCCAGTTCACCTGAAAGCGCTGCATCCACCATTTTTCTGGTCAGCGTAAGGTCAATCCTTTTGCCGGTTCCATAAGCTCCGCCGCTCCAGCCGGTGTTGATCAGATAGACTTTGGTATTGAATTTTTTCATCTTCTCGCCAAGCATTCCTGCATAAACATCCGGATTGCCCGGCATAAAAGGCTGGCCAAAGAAACGGGAGAAGGTAGCCTGTGGCTCGGTAACTCCGGTCTCAGTGCCTGCAAGTTTACTTGTGTAGCCCATCAGGAACCAGAGCATGGCCTCATCCTCATTGAGTCGTGAAACCGGCGGCAAAACTCCGTAGGCGTCGGCAGTGAGGAAAAGTATGGTTGTCGGATGACCTGAAACGGATGACTCTTTTATGTTTTTCAGATAGCTCAACAGGTAAGAAGCCCTTGAGTTGGGTGTAAGGCGGTCGTCGTAAAAGTCAAAGGTGCCGTCGGGATAAACCATCGCATTTTCGACAATAGAGCCATGATTCAGGTAGTCGTCCTTGTGCATGATAGCATCGTAAATGTCCGGCTCTTTTTTCGGGTTGATGTCAATCATCTTGGCATAGCACCCAAACTCAAAGTTGGCAATCCCGTCTTCGCTCCATCCATGTTCGTCGTCGCCAAGCAGTGCGCGGTTAGGATCTGCTGAAAGAGTGGTTTTTCCTGTTCCCGAAAGACCAAGAAGCAGCGCTGAGTCACCGTTAGGACCTTCATTAGCAGAGCAATGCAGGGGCAGGATGCCCTCAAAGGGTAACAAATAATTCATCACGGTGAAGATCATTTTCTTGATGCTGCCCATGTATGCTGATCCAACGATTACGCCAACTCTGCGGTCGAAATCCATCGCAACCACCATGTCGGAAGTGGTTCCGTCTGGCATTTTTCTCAGTCGCCCTTCATACCTTGCGGGATTGAGTTTGCGATGAGGAATGGCAACCAATTCGAAGCCATTTTGATGAAATACGCTGCGGTAAAGGTCGCCGGGTACAGGCCGGAACATATTATCGGTGAAAAGTGCATGCAACGAACTCGGAGTGAACACTTTAACAGGTAGTGCATACTTGCTGTCGGCACCAACAACGCGGTCGGTGATTTGCAGGTGTTTTGCCTCTTTGAGGAACCCCAGGGCATCCTCGAAAATCATATCAAAAGTCTCTTCGTCAATCGGGATGTTGTTCGGTGAAGTCCAGTCAATGGTATGTTCGCTCAGGCTGCGTTTTACCGAAACGGTATCTTTTGGCGAGCGACCGCCGGATTCTGTCCTTGTCCATGTAGCTAATGCACCTGATTCGCTTACAATGGCTTCCCTGTTCTCAACTGCCATGCGGATTAGCTCCCGACGTGGAATATTGTCGAAAACAGTAACGTGCGACTGAATTGCGCTGTGAAGTTTCTCCTTCAATGTCTTGTTCATGATAAAATCAGATTTGAATAAAAGTGTTATTGAAAATTGTTAATTGTTTGCCTGCTAAATTTCGGGCTGCAAATATCTTACTTTTAAAGGTTAGAACAAGTGTGCAGCGAAAAAATTGATCTTAACGACCCTTCCGGGACAGTGGTAATTGAAATCAAATTTTTGAGAAAAATCCTGACGAAAAGCAATCCTGTGGCAACAACATTGCGGGCGATTTAATCCTCGCCTCGGCCGTGGCAGTTTTTGTATTTCTTTCCGCTACCACAGGGGCATGGCTCATTGCGTCCAACTTTTTTCTCCACCTTAACCGGCTGAGGTTTCTGACGCTGCTGTGTATTGCTGTTGGCCTGCGAAAGCAAGTCATCGCGGCCTTCCTGCATCTTGCGGCGGTCAATCTTTCTTGGGATTTGGGCCTCTTTCACATCAGATGGGTTTTGAATCGGAAGATCCCCCTTTATAAGGAAAGAGGTTATTTCGCGGTTGATCTTCTGGATCATCCTTTTGAAAAGTTGGAAAGATTCGAATTTGTAAATCAGCAAGGGATCTTTCTGTTCATAGGTGGCTGCCTGCACCGATTGTTTCAGATCGTCCATTTCGCGGAGATGCTCCTTCCAGGCTTCGTCAATCATGCCGAGGGTTACGCTCTTTTCGATAGAAAGGTTGATCTCCCTGACCCCGTTTTCGTAAGCCTTTCTGAGGTTGACGATGATGTTCCTGGTTTTTAATCCGTCGCTAATAGGAATGGCGATATTTTCGAAATTGGTATGATTTTCAAAAACATCCTTGATTACCGGTGCAGCCTTTTCGGCAATCATTTTCATCTTTTGCTTGTAAGACTGGTAAACCTTTTCAAAGAGTTTCCCCGTGAGCGAATCTTTTGAGTCCTGCAGAAACTCCTTATTTGTAAAAGGTACAGTTACTGCCATATCTTTTAATACTTCGAGCCTGAATCCTTCGAAGTCGCCGTTTTCCTGGTAATCGGAAACGATCTGATCGCAAAGGTCGAACATCATGTTGGAGATATCTACTTCGAGACGCTCGCCAAAGAGGGCATTGCGACGGCGGCGATAAATCACCTCACGCTGCTGGTTCATCACGTCGTCGTATTCCAGCAACCGTTTCCTGATGCCGAAGTTGTTCTCTTCCACTTTTCTCTGTGCTCTTTCGATGGATTTGGTAATCATGGAGTGCTGAATCATCTCACCCTCCTTGATTCCCATTCTGTCCATTATCTTCGAAATACGCTCGGACCCGAACATGCGCATGAGGTCATCTTCAAGAGAGACAAAGAACTGCGAGCTACCCGGATCGCCCTGACGACCTGAACGCCCGCGCAATTGGCGGTCAACGCGTCGTGATTCATGGCGTTCGGTACCGATAATAGCCAAACCGCCCGATTCCTTAACGCCCTGCCCGAGTTTGATATCCGTTCCGCGACCTGCCATATTGGTGGCGATGGTCACTCTGCCGGGTTTACCGGCTTCTGCTACAATTTCAGCTTCCCGCTGGTGAAGCTTGGCGTTCAGTACGTTATGCTGTATCCTCTGGCGGGTTAGCATCCTGCTCAGTAGTTCTGAAGTTTCCACGGATGTTGTTCCTACCAAAACCGGGCGCCCTTTTTCTACCAACGCTTCTATATCTGAAATTACAGCGTTGAATTTTTCTCTTTTTGTTTTGTAAACCAGGTCTTCACGATCATCGCGCACGATTGGACGATTGGTTGGAATTACCACCACATCCAGTTTGTAAATATCCCATAACTCGCCCGCTTCAGTTTCAGCAGTACCTGTCATTCCCGCCAACTTTTTGTACATCCTGAAATAGTTCTGCAATGTAATCGTAGCGTAAGTTTGGGTGGCAGCCTCGATCTTCACGTTTTCTTTGGCTTCGATGGCCTGGTGTAGCCCGTCAGAGTAACGCCGTCCTTCGAGGATACGCCCGGTTTGCTCATCAACGATTTTAACTTTGTTGTCCATCACCACATATTCCACATCCTTTTCGAACATCGAATAGGCTCTCAAAAGCTGATTTACAGTATGAATCCTTTCTGATTTAACTGAGAATTCCCGCATAAGCTCATTGCGTTTTTCAGTTTTCTTTAGGTCTGTCAAATCCGATTTGTCCAGGTCAGCCAGTTCAGCGCCAAGATCTGGAATAATAAAGAAAGTTGGATCGTTGTAGGAAGAGCTGAGCAGGTCAATTCCATTGTCGGTAAGCTCGATAGAGTTGTTTTTTTCATCAATCACAAAATATAGCGGGTCGTTGATGATGTGCATGTGTTTGCTTTGCTCCTGCATGTAAAAACCTTCGGTTTTTGTCATCAGCGATTTCATTCCGGGCTCACTTAAAAACTTTATTAATGCTTTGTTTTTTGGTAAGCCATGATGGGCACGCAGTAGATATTCACCTCCTTTTTTCTGGTTATCATCGCTCACATTTTCGCCGGTGAGGATTTGCTTTGCATCAGAAAGCAGTTTTGTAACCAGGTTGCGCTGGGCATTGTAGAGGCGCATCACGTTGTCTTTCATTTCGTCGAAAAGCTGGTTTTCGCCCTTCGCTGTAGGGCCTGATATAATAAGAGGTGTACGTGCGTCATCAATCAATACCGAGTCCACTTCGTCAACAATAGCGTAATTATGCTGACGCTGAACAAGTTCCACGGGGTTACCGGTCATATTGTCACGAAGATAGTCAAAGCCAAATTCGTTGTTGGTGCCGTAGGTAATATCAGCGAGGTAAGCTTTGCGGCGTGATTCGGAATTCGGCTCGTGCCGGTCAATACAATCCACCTTTAATCCGTGGAACATATAGAGCATACCCATCCATTCCGAGTCACGTTTGGCCAGGTAATCGTTTACTGTGACCAAATGAACACCTTTACCCGGCAAAGCATTGAGGTAGAGCGGGAGAGTAGCTACCAGCGTTTTTCCTTCACCGGTGGCCATTTCGGCAATTTTTCCCTGGTGCATCACCATTCCACCTATC
>Ga0116204_1000467_pt1 | contig 22946 bp, 19 predicted proteins | sample LakKivwa52mmetaG_FD_94481 | JGI IMG/M metagenome (GOLD analysis project Ga0116204, IMG submission 94481) | Anoxic lake water microbial communities from Lake Kivu, Rwanda to study Microbial Dark Matter (Phase II) - Lake Kivu water 52m metaG | ecosystem: Environmental > Aquatic > Freshwater > Lake... | reverse complement strand
GGTGTACATTATCCAACAGGGCGATACCATCAGCGATCTCGCCGAGCAATTCAAAATCTCGCAGGATCTTTTGAGAGCGGCGAACCCTGACCTGAGCCCCAACTCGCTCACCATCGGGGATACGATCATCATCCCAGACCCCTCCGCCCCCATCGCCGCCGCCTCGACGCCCACGCCAGTACCTGCTCCTGTCACTCAGGCAGACTGCCACCCCACAGCAGATTCGGGACTCTGGTGCTTTGCGCTCATCCAAAACGACACAACGACTTATCTCGAAAACGTCTCTGCGCAGATCACTTTATTCGACAGCAATAATAACGTCATCGCCAAAGAAACCGCCTTCACACCATTGGACATCATCGCACCAAATTCATCATTGCCTGTGTATGTCTTCTTTCCGAACATTTCAGAAAATGTAAATCCGCAGATACAGTTATTGAGCGCCATGCAAGGAGACGGAGCAAGCTACCTGCCTGCCGCGCTCAACAATACCATCGCCCAAATTAGCTGGGACGGAAAATCTGCGCAGGTGAGCGGACAAATTTCGCTGCCAGCCGAATCAAACGCCGCAACCCAAGTCTGGGTCGCGGCAGTGGCATACGACAAAAACAGGACAGTGGTCGGTGTGAAACGCTGGGAGGGCGGAGCGATCCAGCCTGGAACTATGACCAACTTTCAGTTTGCAGTAGCAAGTGTCGGCGGCGTGATCGAGGCGGTGGAGTTTTTCGTGCAAGTCAGACCATAGACGATGGACGACAGACCGTGCGCGGTTCCATCGTCCACGGTCAATCGTCTATTTGCCATCCAACCACATATAGCGCTCGATGGGAATCGAGATCGGCGTAAAGACAAAACCCTTCACATACGGCTTGACGAGTTCATACGAAAGCGAGTGCGTGGTGAAGATCACGGGGGCATCGTTCACAATGAGCTGCTCAGCCTGCTGATACATGGAGATGCGTTTGGTCACATCCTGCTCGATACGGGCAGCTTCGAGCAAGGCATCCAACTCGGGGTTCGAGTAGCCGCCGTGATTTTGCACCGACCCGCTGTGGAAAAGAATATCCGCAAAATTTTCGGGGTCGGGGTAATCCGCACACCACCCGCCGCCAAAGATCTGACCGTGATTGCCAGAGAAGATCTGCTCATAGTAATAGTTGAATTCAACGTTCTCGATCTTGAGCGTTACACCAAGTTCCTGTTCCCACATTTCTGCCATTGCGGCAACATCCGCACCAACAGAACTGCCGATGCCTGCGTCGGTGTAAACAATTTCGGGCAAATTCTCCGCGCCGCCGTATTTGGATTGTTTGAGCAAGTCACGCGCCGCTTCAGGGTCATAGGGCAAACCTTGTAATTGATAATTGAAACCAGGCAAGCCTGGCGGATAAGGACCGATGGCTGGCAGGGCAAGTCCGCGCAGGACGACATCGAGATAACGCTGACGGTCGAATGCCATGCTAAACGCCTTGCGGACATTGACATCATCGAACGGCGGCTGGGTGGTATCAAAAACCACATATCCCGTACATAGATTGACGCCGGTCACCAATTGCTGATTCAGCGGCTCTTCGGGGTTGAGCATCCGCTCGGCAGAGTACAAACCCACACCCGCCAGATCAACCTCCCCCGTTTCATAGAGGCGCACATCGTCGCCCGCATATAACTTCACCAACACATACGGGATCGAAGGCGCGCCGAGATAAAAGTCGGTATTCGCTTCGTAGGTAATGTACTCGAACGATTTCCATTCCCGCAATTTATACGGTCCTGTGCCGTTCGGCTGGCGCACCCACTCCTCGCCCATTTCCACATTTTCTTTATCAACAACAAACGCAGTGGCATACGTCAACTTGAGCAGAAAGTACGGCTTGGGCGCATCGATGGTCACTTGCAACGTTTTCTCATCAAGGATTTTCAACCCGCTGATGGACTGAGCCTGCCCTGCGACTTTTTCCCGTACACCGACAATATCCCCAAGATACGTGAGCACCGTATCAGACTTAATCTCGGGGCTGGCTGCCCGTTCCCAGGCATAGACCACATCCTCAGCAGTGACGGCACGCCCGTCGTGAAATATTGCATTCTCACGAATGTAAAAAGTATAGACGGTACCATCGTCACTCACATCCCATGTCTCGGCGAGGTCGGGGGTGAGGTTGAGATGCGGGTCGAGAGAGACCAATCCGCTAAAGATGAGTTTATTGCCCGCGCTGTAGGTTGTGGCGGGATCATAATCGCGCAAGTTGGTAGATTCTCCTCCGCTGGATACCAACGCCTGATCAAGCGGGATACCTAATTGCCAGTCCACAGTTCGTCCATTACTGGCTGTGAGGAACAAAGTAGAGACAAGTGCGATCAGCAACAGAGCAAACAGCGTCTTTTTCATCTTATTCATTTTTACCTGCCTGTTCTTGCACCGCCTTGTAATTATCCTTGCGGACAATGAATCCCAATACGAGCACGCCGATGATGAGCAGGAACAAGAGACAGAAACATAGCAGGGAAATTGTCAACATCAGCGGCGGAGCAGTCCGTTCGCCTGCAGGAACCTCTTCTCCATTACCAAATGAAGAAGTTGGGATGGCATACGGGGTCGGCGTCACCGCCAAGGGAGCGCCAGAGATCGGTGCATAGGTGGGGACAAAGGTCGGCGTTGGCTGGGCAGTTGCCTGGGCTGACACAGGCCGCGCCACAGCGTTGACCGATTTCCTCCATGCATCTTCCAAGCCGTCGGTGTCGAATCCGTAAATTTCGCGCAGGGCAGTGTCTATCGGTTTCGCATCCCGCAGGGCGATCAGCAATTGAGATATTTTTTCCTGACCATAGGTGTCGATCAAAAATTTCACAACACTTTGCGATTGAGCGTAGGACAGATTGGCTTTTTCAGGTAATTCTGAAAAGGAACCGTTCAAGGAACGCAGGGAAAGCAGGCTATTGCTGCGAATGGACTGATCGAGCATGGAACTCATGGAGGAATCCAATTCGCCTTCGCTGTACATGGCGAGTCCTTCGTTCAACCAGGTTGGGACTGTGCCGATGCATGAGAAGGCAAAGTGACCGACCAGCACATGCGTCAGTTCGTGGATGACAGTGGCTTTATCCCATGCAGAGCTGGAGCCTGAAACACCCATGATGACGATGTTGAAATCAGAGTACGCGAGCCCGCCTGTCCATGAGGGTTCGTATAGGATGGCATCGCGCAAGTCATCGTAGTTGGGATAAACGTACACATCGATCGGTTCATCGGTTTCAAGGCCTGCCTGCTCTTTGTTGCGGCGCAGACCTTCCAGTCCAGCTTCGAGCATGGTCTGTGCGAAGGACGCATCCAAATCATAATAATGAAGGCGCAGGTCTTCGCCAGTGAGGGTTTGCCAGTCGTTTTCATCGTCGAGCCAGGTGGCGGTTTGTGTTTGGGTGACAACTTCCGCACCTGACTGGTCGGTGTAGCGCCAGCGCCACCAGAGGGTTGCGCCCGGTGGGAGCGAGCCGCTCTGGCGCATGTCCCATGTCCATGAAATAGACACGGAATTGGACGGGGTAAATTGCGGATACGCCTTGGCAATCACGTCACCGCAGGTTTGTTGTTCGTTTCCATATTCCAATGTGACCGAGGTGATGGGGGCAGCGGCGTTGAGCGTGGCAGAAAATGTGGCAGTATTGGGAAATGCCAGAGTAACCCGGTCATTCTGAACGTCAGCGAGAGGTGCGGCTGAGGTGTTGTTTGGGGCCAGGAACATTCCCATCAAAAAGAGGGTGAGAATGGCAAAACGGGTTCGCATCGAGAATATCCTCCGTTGGTTTTGCCAACTATATCATCAAAAGAAATGCGTCATGTGTAATTAGGACAATGTCAGGATAAATTCATGACATCCATCCACCCCTAAAACTAATGCCTATTTAATGTCGTCATGTAAAATGGATAGCAATTGTTATATTTTGCACATTGGAACATAAATGACGTTGGAGGAACACAATGAAAATCAATAAATTCTTTATGGGCGGCGCGCTGATCTTGGCGGGGGTGGTGTATTTGATCGCCTCCTCGACCCAGGCAAACGCCGAATATTTCATGACCGTGGATGAGTTAATTGCGGATGGCGATAACGCCTACGGGAAAAGTCTGCGCCTCTCGGGCGCGGTGATCGGTGATACTGTACAGTATGACCCCGAAACATTGACCCTAACCTTCGAAATTGCGCATGTAACGGGCGATAACAAGGAAATCGAGCGGCAGGGCGGCTTGGCTTTGGTGTTGTTTCAGGCTGTGAACGACCCCACCCGCCAGCGTGTGAAGATCCAATATGTGGGTCCCAAGCCCGACCTTCTGCGCAGCGAAGCGCAAGCCATTGTGACAGGCAAGCTCAATGAAGACGGCGTATTTATTGCCGAGGAGCTGCTGCTCAAATGCCCCACTCGCTACGACGAAGCGGTTCCTGAACAAGCCGCCAGCAATTAGAAAAATGACCTGACAGGCTTCTTTTCCTGTCAGGTTTTATTTCAGCCCCAGCCTTTTCCTTTTATAAACCACGGAACCAAAGGCAGGGAGACTTGAGGAAAGACATATGATTGCAGAATTCGGATTTGGAATTTTAGTTGTTAGCCTTATCGTCACCGTCTATAGCGGGATCGCGGCCGTGTATGGGGTTTTGAACAAATCGGCAGGACTTGTGGAAAGTGCGCGGCGCGCCCAATTATTGACGTTTCCGCTGCTCACCCTTTCATCCATTGTTCTTATCTACCTGCTGACCAACAACCGCTTCGAGGTATCGTTCGTGTATGAAGTGACCAGCCGCAGTATGCCCACCTACCTGCAAGTGACCGCCTGGTGGGGCGGACAAGCTGGCTCACTTCTTTTCTGGTCGTGGCTGTTGGCAGTGTTTACTTCCGCAGTGACCCTGCGCAAATGGGACCGTGACATCGAGTTCCTGCCGTGGGTAATTGTGGTCTCTGCCATTACACTGGCGTTCTTCCTTGGGATGATCGTCTTCTTTGAAAATCCATTTACCCGCTTCTGGCTTGTGGATGGAAACGTAGTGCCGAGTATGTTCGCTCCTTCTGCCACTGCAACGGTTTTTACCCCGCAAGATGGTCAGGGATTGAACCCGCTTCTGCGCCACCCGGGCATGATCATCCATCCGCCCATGCTTTATCTTGGCTTTGTCGCCTACGTGGTTCCATTTGCCTTTGCCATTGCGGCGCTCATCACCGGGCGCACCGATGACCGCTGGACGCGCATCACCCGCCGCTGGTCGTTGTGGGCATGGTTGTTCCTCACCCTTGGGCTGGTGCTCGGCGGACGCTGGGCATACGATGTACTTGGCTGGGGCGGTTACTGGGGCTGGGACCCTGTTGAAATTGCCGCTTTCATGCCCTGGCTGACCGGGACCGCGTTATTGCATTCGACAATGATCCAGGAAAAGCGCGGCATGTTGAAACACTGGAACATGATCCTCGTCATCCTGACATATGCATTGGTGGTATTTGGAACCTTCCTCACCCGTTCCGGTGTGCTTTCCTCTGTGCATTCCTTTGCGAACAGCCCCATTGGCCCATTCTTTATGGGGTTTGTAACCCTCACTCTGGTATCTTCGATTGCCTTGCTCATCAAACGCTGGCCTGAACTGCAAAGCGAAAACGAAATGAAATCCATGCTTTCGCGCGAAGCGTTGTTCCTGCTCAATAACCTCTTGTTCATGAGCATCCTTGTGATCTGTTTCTGGGGCGTGATCTACCCGCTGATCTCGGAACTCTTCACGGGCCAAAAAGTGACCGTCGGTCCTCCGTATTATGAACGCGCAACAGGTCCGCTCTTTGCCGGGCTGCTCTTCCTCATGGCGGTGGCGCCCCTCTCTGCATGGGGACACTCCACGCTTCAAACTCTCGGACGCGCGATCTGGAAATCCACATTGGCTGCCGCTGTTGTGACGATTTTTCTGACCATCACCTATACCCAGAATATCTACGCACTCGTCGGTTTCTTCCTCGTGGCGCTGGTTTTGTTCACCACCGGACATGAATTCTGGCGCGGCGCATCAGCCCGCCAAAAATCACAGGGTGAAAATTTCTTCGCTGCCCTCACCCGCCTGATGGGACGCAACCGCCGCCGCTATGGCGGGTATATCATCCATATCAGCATGGCATTGATGGCGATCGGCATCCTCGGCATCGAGATCTTCCAAAAGGAAACGCAGGGGACGCTTGCGGAGGGTGAGTCGTTGAATATTGCCAATTACACCGTCACCTACCGCGAGTTGGCTTCATGGAACAGCCCCGGTGAAGGTGTGAATTACACCCGCTCCGTGGTGGATATTTACGAAAATGGTGTGTATCTCGGTCAACTTGCCCCGCGCATTGATTATTACTACGATGCCGAGCAGAACATGACCATTCCCGGGCAGCGTTCCACCTTCCGCGATGACTTGTACATCCTGCTGGTGGATTGGCAGCCTGTTTCTTCCATTGGGGCAACCTTCAAGATTTACGTCAACCCGCTGGTGAACTGGCTATGGATCGGAAGCATTGTCTTCCTCTTTGGCATAATCTTTGCTGCTTGGCCCGAGAAGGACCCTGCCGAAGTTTCTGTTCGGCGCAAGTCTGCACGCGATAACCGTCAGGCAAGCGCTGCGGATTGATGACTCACAGTCGAAGGTCGAGGGTCGCTGACTTTGGACCTTCGGCCTTCGGAGAACTTTAATGAAGAAATTCCTTTTTATCCTCACTCTGGTGCTTGTGTTATCTGGATTGTTTACCGCCACCACTGTCTTCGCACAGGATGGCATTACCGATGATGAAGTAAATGCGATCGCCAAGCAGTTGTATTGCCCCGTTTGTGAGAACACGCCGCTGGATGTTTGCCCAACCGAAGCGTGCCGTCAGTGGCGGGAATTGATCCGCTTGCAGATTTCACAGGGGATGACGGAAGCTGAGATCAAGCAGTATTTTGTCGATAACTATGGCGCACGCGTGTTGGCGGAACCTCCGCGCACGGGCTTGAACTGGCTGGTGTACATCCTGCCGCCGTTGTTCATTCTGGCGGGCGCGTTCATCCTCTTCCGCTCGTTCAGGGAGTGGACCAAACCCCAAATTGTTGAAGCAGGCTCGAGCGGCGAAAGCGATGCGGGCGAAGCGTCATCCCCATCTGATACGGATGATTACATTGCGCGGTTTGAAGAAGAAGTAAAGAAACGAAAGTAATTTTACAGACCTGACAGGTTTCGAAAACCTGTCAGGTCTTACATGGAGAATGTATGACAGAAACAACGACCCCAAAACGTAGTGTTGCATTATGGGTTCAGATCACCATCTGGGCTTTTCTTGCAGGTTTGCTTGTATTGGTGGGAGTGATCCTCGGCAAGCGCCAGCAAGGGACGGTGCAGCCGGGCGATGCGATCCCCGATTTTTCGCTGCCATTATTTAGCGGATATGAATATGAAGGACAAAGCTCGGTAAAACTTTCTGATCTTCAGGGCAAAATTGTGGTGCTGAATTTCTGGGCTTCATGGTGCAAGCCTTGCGAACAGGAAGCCGCCGAATTGGAGGAAGCCTGGCGGTTCTATGAGCCCAGCGGTGAAGTGATCTTCCTCGGTGCAGATTATGTGGATACCGAACCGGAAGCGCGTTCGTATTTGAAAAAATTCAGCATCACCTTCCCCAACGGTCCAGACATGGGCACGAAGATCTCACAGATGTTCCGCATTCGCGGTGTGCCTGAGACATATTTCATCGACCAAAACGGTGTATTGTATTATGTGAAAGTCGGTCCGTTCGCTTCGGTGGATGAGATCAAAAACATCGTTGCACAAAAACTCCCTTAAGGCGGAAACATGGAATTAGGTTCTGTTTTTCTTATCCTCGCAGTATTGGTGGTGGTAAGCATCTATTTATACGCCCCGCTGCAAAACCGTTCGCGCCGCCTCAAAGCGGGCAGCGGACATGAAGTTTCGGCGCTGCAAGCCGAACGCGACCGCGTGATCAACTCACTGCAGGAATTGGATTTCGATTTCAAACTCGGGAAGATCCCCGCAGAAGATTACCCCGTACAACGCGCAGCACTCCTGCAAAAAGGTGCAGACATTCTCCGCAAGCTGGATGAACTTGCACCTGCCGCCTCCTCCGCGCGGAATGCTGAATCACGCATCGAAACCGCTGCCGCCGCCAAACGCGCGGATTCATCTGCCAGTGAAGCTGAGATCGACGATGACGACATCGAATCGATGATCTCGGCGCGGCGCAAACAACACAAAAGCAAATCGGCTGGTTTTTGCCCGAAATGCGGCAAGCCTGTGCTGGTCTCTGATAAATTCTGCCCCTCTTGCGGGAAAGCGATAAGCAGTTAGCTTTTAGTAATAAGCTTTTAGCGATTAGTCAAAACTAAAGGCTGCCAAAATCTGAGGAAATTCATGAAACTACGTCACATTCTTATTTTCGCCATTAGCGCGCTCCTTCTCTCTGCCTGCAATATGACCCTCGCAGCAGATGTCACGCCCCCGCCCGATTATGTTCCGCCTACCGCCGCTCCCACATTAGGACCTGGCTACCCCGCAAACGCACCCGACCTTGCGAATGGCGAGATCATTTACATCGAAAAATGCGCGCCGTGCCACGGTGATACAGGCTTGGGCAACGGTCCGCAAAGCAAAGACCTGCCCGTTTCCGTCATTCCCATTGGGCTGCCTGAGATCGCACAAAAATCTGCGCCTGCCAAATGGTACGCCACCGTTACCCAAGGTAACATCGAACGCTTCATGCCGCCCTTCGTCAGCTTGAGCGAACAGGAACGCTGGGACGTCGTCGCGTATGCCTTCTCTTTGCACGCCACTGAAGAACAGATCGCAACAGGCAAAAAACTCTTCGAAGAAAACTGCGCCGACTGCACAGCCACGTTCAGCAATCATCAAATGATGGCGGCATTGTCGCCCAACGACCTCTTCCGCACGATCAAACAAGGCAGCGACTCACTGCCCGCTTTTGGAGCGAATTTCAGCGACGAAGAAACCTATGCCGTGGCGGCATACATCCGCACGCTGACGTTTGCGCCTCCCGCTGCGCCTGTAGCTGCTTCAGTTACTGAAACACCCATCCCCGCTGCAACAGAGGAGACTCTGTCTGCCGAGGAAACTGCCGAAGCGACCGAGCAAGCCAACGTCACGCCTGAAGCGGGTGACGTCACACCCGAAGCCACCGAAATTGTCGAAGTCGCCAGCGCTGGCAATGTCAGCGGCCTCATCGATAATCAGACAGGCGCAAACCTGCCCTCTGACCTTGTCATTACACTGCGCGGATTCGATCACGGCTCAGACCCCAACACCGGGCCACAGGAAATTCTCACCCTTGAAACCAACGTCAATGCCGACGGAAGCTATGCCTTCGATGTTGAAATTGCCGAACGCCAGATCTACCTGACCGAAGTCACCGTGGGCGGTTTGAGCTACCAATCGGAATTCGCCGTGGTGAGCGCTGGCGAAACTGAATTGGCCCTGCCGACCATCATCGTGTACCCCACCACCGAAGATTTCAGCGCCCTCACGATAGACTCGCTGCAAATTTTCTTCGACCTTGCCAGTGAAGAAACAGCACAGGTCTTTGCGGTGTACACCATCAGCAACCCCAGCGATAAAACCATTCTCGTCAAAATGGGCGACGGGCAGGATGTACCCTTCCTCGCCTTCCCCGCAGACTCCAGCGGACTCGGCTACGAAGCCACGCAAGACAGCGCCGCCTTTGTGCCGACAGAAGAAGGTTTCGCCATGCCGCCCAGCGACATCCCCTATGGTTTGATCGCCTTCGCTTCCCTGCCAAAGACAAATGAGATCAGCATTTCGCAATCTGCCCTGCTGCCCATTGGCGGCGTAACCCTCTTCCTGCCCGAAGGCATGAAAGCAGATGGGATCAGCCTGACCGATACTGGCCTCCAACCGATGCAGAATACCAACTTCCAAGTCTATACCGCGCCAGCCGTTGAGCAGGGAGCCAGCCTCGATTTCACGCTCACAGGCGAACCCAAACTAACCACTGCCGCAAGCCCCGAACCGACACAGAATCAAACCATTCTCATCGGCATCAGCGCCCTTGGGCTTGTGCTGGTACTTGCAGGCGTTTGGATGTACCTGCGCGATAGAAATAAAAAAGAGGAAGACTTCGAAGAGGATGAGAACGACGAATTCGAAGACACCGACTCCATCATGGACGCCGTCATCGCCCTCGACGACCTGCACCGAGCAGGCAAGATCTCAGATGAAGCCTATAAAACGCGCCGCGCCGAACTGAAGGATGCTCTGAAGAGAAAATCGTAATGATCGAAGTTAAGAAGCTTGTCAAACGGTTTGGCTTGAAGACCATCTTGCGCGGGCTGGATTTTCATGTGGAGCCCGGAGAATTCGTTGCCCTGCTCGGACCAAACGGCGCGGGCAAGACCACTTTCCTGCGGATACTCGCTTCACTTTCCCGCCCAAGCTTGGGAACCGTCCATGTGGCAGGATACTCGCTGCCGAATGAATCGGCGCAAGTCCGCGCGCGGCTGGGAGTCGTCTCGCACATGCCGCTGCTCTACCCCGACCTTACTGCAGAAGAAAACCTGGAGTTCTACGCCCGCATGTACGGCATCATGAACGCTGCGCCACGAATCACTGAAGTGCTTGGCATGGTCGGCTTGGAAGCGCGGCGCAAGGACCTTGTCCGCACCTTCTCACGCGGCATGCAACAACGACTCGCCATCGGGCGCGCCATCATCCACGACCCCGAAGTGGTCTTGTTCGATGAACCCTACACAGGTCTCGATCAAGACGCCTCCACAATGCTCGATGAAGTCCTGCGCTCCGTCGCCGCCAAGGGACGCACCGTCGTTATGACCTCGCACGATCTCGCCCGCGCCGAAGACCTCGCCACCCGTTTCGATATCCTCTCACGCGGAGTTATCACCGCCTCGGCAAAACGCAGTGATTTCAAAAACACGAACCTGCTCGATTTTTACAAGAAAGCCTTAGCGGGTTGATGCCATGACAAACGAAACCAACACCACCGCCATCGTCCAGCGTCCATCCTTCCTAAAAGCCGTGATGGCCATTGTCCAAAAAGACCTGTCTGCCGAATTCCGTTCGCGTGAATTGCTATCCGCCATGCTGGTCTTTTCGATGCTTGTCATCCTCATCTTCAACTTCGCATTGGAGCTGAACATCGACGTTCGCAGAACCGTCACCGCTGGCGTGTTGTGGACAACCTTCGCCTTTGCAGGCACACTGGGTCTCAACCGCTCGATGGCCGTCGAAAAAGACCGTGGCTGTATGGACGGACTCCTGCTCGCCCCTGTAGATCGCTCCGCGATCTTCTTTGGCAAAGCCATCAGCAATCTTGCCTTCATGCTCATCGTCGAAGCCATCGTCATTCCGCTCTACGCCCTGCTTTACAACGAAACCCGCATTTTCCAGTTGGAGTTTCTCGGCGTGCTGCTGCTTGGCTCCATCGGCTACATCTCTGTCGGCACATTGCTCTCTGCCATGTCCGTGCAGACGCGCACGCGCGACGTCCTGTTGCCAATTCTGCTCTTTCCTGTAGCGGTTCCCGTTTTACTGGCTTCTGTCAAAGCCAGTGGTGGCATCATCGAAGGCTTGCCGCTAAATGACATCCTCACCCCCATCAACCTCTTGATCGTTTACGACATCGTCTTCATCGCCATCTCGTTCATGGTCTTCGATTTCGTGGTCGAGGAATAAAAATCTTCAAAATCTACAAACACAAACGAACCATTCTCAGCAAACGTTATAGTAACTGCGATTGAATCAAGTGTTTGAATGAATAAATCCATGTAAGGAGGTTTCAATGCAAACCAAACCTATCGCACTCACCATTCTCGATGTTCTGTCCGTTATTTCCATCGGTGTGGCAACGTACTTCGCCCTTGTCTTCGCCCCCACCGAACAGATCATGGGACAGGTGCAGCGCGTCTTCTACTTCCATGTCGGCACGGCATGGGTCGGTATGCTCGGCTTCATCATGGCGGCTGTTGTCGGTGTCATCTACCTCATCAAAAAAGACCTGAAATGGGACCGCATCGGCGTGGCAGCTGTTGAAGTGAGCACCATGTTCTTCTTCATCACCATTGCCCTCGGCTCCATCTGGGCCCGCCCCGCCTGGAACACCTGGTGGACGTGGGATCCCCGCCTCACCACCGCTGCCATCACCGAACTCATCTACATCGCCTATTTCATGCTCCGCGCTGGCATCGAAGACCCCGAAAAACGAGCCCGCTTCGGCGCAGTGTACACCCTGTTGGGTGGCATCAGCGTACCGATCACCTTCATGGCGATCCGTCTCTTCCGCACCATTCACCCCGTCGTTGTCGGCAATGAAAGCGCTGCGGCACAGGGCGGCTTCAGCATGAGCGGCGACATGGTCACTGCCATGCTTGTCTCCTTCGCCGCATTCACCATCATCTTCATCGACTTGATGTGGAACCGCATCCGCATGGGCTCCTTGGAAGAAAAGGTCGAACAACTCAAGCTCAAAGTTTCAATGTAATTGGAGAAAAGAACATGGAAACCATACCCGATACCTCAAACTACATGATTGCAGGGTTCATCGTCTCCTTCGTGACGATGGGCATCTACGTCATCAGCATGTACATCCGCAACAAGAACCTCCAGCGCGATCTCGAAACGCTCGAGGAAATGGATACGGAAAAGAAATAACCTTCAGCCAGCCTTCCTCAAAGAGAGTCCGCCAACAAATTGCGTCTTCCCTTTCTCAAAAAAGACGCAATTTATGCCCGCACTGGGTATAATACAGCGGACTCTTTTTGATTCCCATGCAGAAGCGCCGCTGGACGACTGGACTCCTCCTCATCCTGATCGCCATTTCAAACCTGGCTTTCACGTCTGCCGCCCCGCCCGCTTCCCCCGTGGACCTTGCGCCTGCCTCTGCTTCCAATCCCCCACCCGGCCCCGACCGCTTCTCCATTATCACAGTTGAATACACCTCCCACGAATGGAACCTTCGCACGTGGAACGGAAAAAAACTCGCCTGCACCGTCTTCTCTGAATCAGACAAAGTGCCACAGCCGCACGAAATCTACAGGGATTGCGGCGAGACCATCTACAACAAATGGATGACCCAGCCGCTTTGTAATATCCATGATGTGCAAAGCTGCACAGGCTACTACGCCGTTCTGATCGACAGCATCCAAAAAGAAAAAGAGATCGCCATGCAGCTGCCAACTGCCAGCGCCTGGCTCTCACTCGAAGACTGCGAACCCGTATTCAGCACCTCCACTAATATTTGCGAAACAAAACCAACCATCGTCATCAAGGGGCTCGAACCCCTGCCCAACGAAAGCATCAACCGCATCGAAGGAACATATGATGGCAACTCCTTCTCTTGCGATCAAGCAGACACATGCAAATTCCGCATCCCCGAAACAGACGATGACGGTGTGGAAATGCAATTCTGGGCCTACTCCAGTTATGGCGATAGCAGCGAAGTTTTCACAGCACAGATCCGCGTGAGAGTGGCAGATGAAGGCGACCCCGACCAGTTGTATTGGTATGTGGATGTACTCTCACCGCAATGGCAGGGACAAGCTGCCACCTGCACCGACGCGTGGAACATCTTCCCCCCCGTTGGCGGCACACCCGCACGGCTCAGCACTCCCAAATACAGCGAAGAACTCAGCAGTGATATCCCCTATACCTACCTTGCGGCGAATCTCATTCTGCAAGGAATTGTGGATGCCAGCACCTGTCCGGACGGTGGACTCCTGCCCGGGAACGTCGTCAACCAGTGCGGGCTGGAAAAGTCACGAGGCGCTGTCACTGAATGGCAAAACCAGTTCGATGATCTCATCCTCAGTACGGCAAAAGAGACAAGCGTCCCTGCGCGGTTGTTGAAAAATCTATTTGCGCGTGAAAGTCAGTTTTGGCCCGGGGTGTATCAGGCGGCAAGTGATGTGGGGCTTGGCCAGCTCACCGAGAACGGTGCAGACACCACCCTCTTTTGGAATCGTTCGTTCTTCAATCAATTCTGTCCGCTTGTGATGGATGCGGAAACGTGCAGTGTGGGATATGCCAACCTGGATGAGGAAATACAACTTGAACTGCGGCAATCGCTGGTGGCAAGCGTGAACGCCACTTGTGAAGAATGCCCGCTTGGGTTGGACCTGACGCAATCGAAGTATTCAGTCAATGTGTTTGCGCACACGCTCACTGCAAATTGCGAACAGGCGGCGCAGGTAATCTACAATTACACTGGCAGCCTGCCAGGCGAGGTTGCCGTGTATGAAGACCTATGGAAATTTACGCTCGTTAATTACAACGCGGGCGGTGGTTGTCTGGCGGAGGCTGTTTCTGCCGCACAGGCTTTCAGCGGTTTACCTATTACATGGGAGACCGTCTCGCCTCACCTAACGGGCGCTTGTTCAGGCGCAGTGGGGTACGTGAACGACATCAGCAAGTAAATCCATTTCGGAGGGCTCATGCTCACACTTCCAGAAAAAATCCTCTTTGTCCTTGCCACTCTTGTTTCCCTATACTTCACCTATAAAGGTGTGATGAAGATCGTTGGTCACATTGCCAGCGGGCAGGGTAAAGTGGATTGGTCGCTTGTGTGGAAACGCATTGGAGATCTGATCGTCAAAGTTGCTTTGTTCCAACCTGTATTTCGCCTCAGACTTGGACCGAGCATTTTACACGCGCTCATCGGCTGGGGCTTCCTCTCTTTTCTGCTCATCAATCTCGCCGACCTGATCTACGCTTATACGGGTTGGCGTCTGCTCGATAACACTGGTTTGTTTGGGGATATATACCGTCTCATTGCGGATGTGGCGAACATCGCCATCATTGTTGGAATCCTCGCGATGGCATTTCGACGCTTCGTACTCCGACCTGCAAGCCTGTTCACACGTGAGACGACTCTCCTACACCCGAAAGCGCGAACGGGCATCATGCGTGACTCAGCCATCGTTGCTTCGTTCATCTTCGTCCACAATGCAGCGCGATTTTTGGGTGAGTCGTTCAATTTGGCGTTGGCAGGTCACGCTGACAGCTGGCAACCCAGCATCTCTGCGGTGTCCCAGTTTTGGGCGGGGGTGGATGCGAATGTTCTGGTGGCGGGCGAACATATCGCATTCTGGTTGTCGATTGGCGCGGTAGTTGCGTTCCTTCCATACTTCCCGTATTCAAAACATATTCACCTGTTCTTTGCGCCGCTGAATTTTGCGCTCAAACCTGAACGCAAATCGATTGGCGAGTTAAGCTATATCAATCTTGACGACCAATCGATCGAGCAATTCGGCGCGGCGAAGATGAAAGACCTTGGCTGGGAACAGATCATGGACAGCTACGCCTGTATCATGTGTTTCCGCTGTCAGGAAGTTTGCCCCGCGTATAACACTGGAAAATTATTGTCACCCGCTGCGTTGGAGATCAACAAGCGCTATCACTTCAACGGCGGCGGTACGACCGATGTAGCGATGGCTGAGTTGATTTCGGAAGAAGCTGTTTGGGCGTGTACATCGTGCGGCGCCTGCGTGGACATTTGTCCCGTTGGCAATGAGCCGATGCGCGACATTCTCGACATCCGCAGAAATCTTTCGATGATGGAAAGCGCATTCCCCAAGCAGTTGGAGACCGCGTTCAAAGGCATGGAACGCAACATGAACCCGTGGAATGTTTCGCAGGGTGACCGCATGAAGTGGGCGGAAGGCATGAGCGTGCCGACGATTGAGCAAAATGCCGAGCCTGAAATATTATGGTGGGTTGGTTGTGCGCCTGCCACGGACTCGCGCGCGCAAAAGACCGCGCAAGCCTTTGCAAAAATTTTGAATACCGCTGGCGTGAACTACGCCGTGCTTGGCAAGAACGAAGCCTGCAACGGTGACTCGGCTCGCCGTGCGGGACGTGAAGATATCTTCTTCGGCCTGGCTTCACAGAATGTGGAAATCTTGAACGAGGTCGCGCCGAAGCGCATTGTGACGACCTGCCCGCATTGTTTACATACGATCAAGAATGAGTACCCTGCCTTTGGCGGGAATTATCAGGTCATTCACCATACGCAGTTGATCAATGAACTGGTTGGGTCGGGAAAAATCTCGATGAACCTTGAAGGCGACAATATGAAGATCACCTTCCATGACCCGTGCTATTTGGGACGGCATAACAAGATCACCGATGCGCCGCGTGATGCGTTGCAATCTGCGGGCGCAGAGATGGTGGAGATGCCGCGTAACGGAGCCAAGTCGTTCTGCTGCGGAGCAGGCGGCGCGCAAATGTGGAAGGAAGAGGAAGAAGGCTCGGCACGGGTGAACGAAGCGCGCTTCGCCGAAGCCAAATCCACGGGTGCGGATACGGTGGCGGTGGGCTGTCCGTTCTGTTTGACGATGATGACCGATGCAGCGAAGGGTGAAGGCAGTGAGATTCAGGTGAAGGATGTAGCAGAGATCGTGGCAGAGCGGTTGAAAACTTAACTTTTACACTACCAAGAACCAATCCGCAGATTGCGCGGATTTTGCAGATTTTTTTCTGCGAAATCTGTCAAATCTGCGGATTAGGTTTTAAGGCAATCACGCAGGCGGAGAATTCCCTTTTTGATTTCGTCTTCGTTGTAGAACGAAACGCTCAAACGGAAATAATCGGTCAGGCTATTTCGGCTTGAAAAGCGGACGCCCGGGCGCAGACCGACGTTGTAGGCTTGGGCTTTTTTCTGTAATTCCTGGGCGTCCATGTCTAGTGACTGAACCCAGAAGAAATATCCGCCGTGCGGTTTGGTGTAGTTGACCTGCGGCAAATGTTCACGCAGCGCCTCATCCATGATTTGTACGCGTTTGCCAAGTACATTTATAAGGTGGGAAATATTTTTATCCAGATCGCCGTTTTCGATGAGGCTGCGGACAATGGCAGAGGTGAAGGGGTTAAGTCCGCCTGCACTGTCGAGCACGCCGCAGGTGATGATTTTTTGAATGACAGTTGAATTCGAGTGCAGCCACCCCAGCCGCAGACCGGGGGCAAGGATCTTCGAGAAGGAGTTGACCGAAATCACTTGTCCCGAATCGATCTCCGCGCCAAAGGATGTAGGCGGGGTTTGGGTATAGCCGAGGAATTGATAGACTTCGTCAGCGATGACGAGGAAGTTGTGTTTTTGCGCAAGTTCGACGAGTTGTTTACGGCGTTCGGGGGGGAGGGTATGTCCGCTGGGATTTTGGAAGGAGGGAATAATGTAGGTGAATTTGGGCGTGGACTCTTTCAAAGCGTGGACCAAATCATCCATAACCAGACCAGACTCATCGGTCCGAATCGAAACGACGCGTAAGCCGTGATCCGCAAAGATGCGCAAGGCGAGAAAGTAGGTTGGCTCCTCCACGAAGACCGTATCCCCGGGTTTTGTGAAAAGCGTGCAGAGCAGATCGAGCGCGGAGGAGATGCCCGAGGTGACGAAAAGCTGTTCATGCGAGACGGGGAAGCCATAACGCGGCGTGAGGAATTTCGCCAGCGCCGCGCGAAAGTAGCCGTCACCCTGCTCGACGCCGTATTGTAAAAATTCTTTTTCGTTCTGACCCAGCCGATGCGCCGCTGCACTGCGGATCATGTCCAATGGCAGGAGGTCGAGTTGTGGTTCGCCAGCGCCGAGGTCAATGAAATCATGGGGTATATTCGTTTGCGCGATTTGAAGGGGAGAGTTCATGGCGGTAAGTATAGCATTTGTTATAATCACCTCAACCAAAATCTGAGGAGAGATTCATGCCCAAAAAGAAGGGTACGATTGCGCTTCCCCTTGAAAAAGAAGAAATCATAAAAGATTATCGCCTTGCCTATCAAAGCAGGCAAGCTTCACTTATCGGTAGACGAGAAGTATTAAGCGGCAAGGCAAAGTTCGGCATTTTCGGCGACGGTAAAGAGATCGCCCAGCTTGCCATCGCCAGAGCCTTTCAAAAAGGCGACTGGCGCTCAGGCTATTACCGTGACCAGACCTGGATGTTCATGCTGGGCGTTATGAGCATTCAGGAATTTTTTGCGCAGTTGTATTCACATGCCGATGTCACCTACGACCCCGCCAGCGCGGGGCGGCAGATGAATGCGCATTTTGCCTCGCGCAATTTATATCCCAATGGCTCGTGGCGTCCGCAAACGCAGATGTACAACACCGCATCCGACATCTCCCCCACTGCCGCGCAAATGCCGCGCGCGGTTGGCTTTGCGTATGCATCGGTCATTTATCGAAACGTAAAAGAACTGCAAAACCAAAAGGATTTTTCGAACCACGGCAATGAAGTTACCTTTGCCACCATCGGGAATGCCTCCAGCGCTGAAGGTTTGTTTTGGGAATCGGTTAACGCCATTGGCGTGTTGAAAGCGCCCGCCATCGTCACCATTTATGATGACGGCTACGGCATCTCCGTCCCCAATCAGTTTCAGATGGTCAAGGAAAATATCGGCACATTGCTTAAGGGCTTCGAACGCAACCCCAATGCGCCACTCGAAAAAGTGCAAAACGGCTACGACCATTACACCGTCCATGCGTGGGATTATCCCGCCCTCGTCGAAACCTATCTCAGCGCCGCCGAGATCGCGCGCGAATATCACATCCCCGCTTTGGTGCATGTCATCGACGTGACTCAGCCGCAAGGTCACAGCACTTCGGGCAGTCATGAGCGATACAAGACTCCCGAACGACTCAAATGGGAAGAGGAATTTGACGGACTCAAAAAGATGCGCAAGTGGATGACGGACAACCGCATCATTTCCGCGCCCGAGCTTGATTCTCTCGAAAAAGCAGATTACGACACTGTAGAGGGATTCCGCAAAGCGGCATGGGATGCGTATCTCTCCCCCATCACGGAAGAGCGCAACCAAGTCATGGACATGCTCGACGAGATCGCGTCCACGTCGAACCATGTGGCAGAGTTGAGGCTGCTCCGGGATCGGCTGGCAACTCTTCCGTCGTATACGAGGCGTGACATCCACTCCATTGCACATGAAGCCTTGCGCCTCCTGCGTGATGAGTCGCATCCCTCCAAACAAGTCCTCATTCAATGGAAACACGAGAACAATGCGGTGAACGTGGATCGCTACGGATCGCATTTGTATTCGGGCACGGCCATGAAAGTGGAAGAAGTGAAGCCTGTGTATGATGCGAAGTCACCGACGATGTTCGGCTTCGAAGTGGTCAACGCCGCTTTCGATGCCGCGCTCGCACGCGACCCGCGCCTGATCGCCTTCGGTGAAGATGTTGGCAAACTCGGTGACGTGAACCAGGGTTTCAAGGGCATGCAGGAAAAATACGGCGCCATGCGCGTGACTGATACAGGCATCCGCGAAGCGACCATTCTCGGTCAAGCCATCGGCATGGCAATGCGTGGACTTCGTCCAATTGCGGAGATTCAGTATCTCGATTATGTCTTGTATGCCTTGCAGATCATGAGCGACGATCTGGCGACTCTCCACTGGCGCACCGCTAGCGGACAAAAAGCACCCGTCATTGTTAGAACTCGTGGTCACAGACTTGAAGGCGTGTGGCACGCAGGGTCGCCCATGTCTGGTATTTTGAGTCTCACACGCGGCATGTATGTTTTGGTTCCGCGCGACATGACTCGCGCTGCTGGCTTTTACAACACCCTCTTGAAATCCGATGAACCTGCAATCGTGGTCGAAGTATTGAACGGCTACCGCGTCAAAGAACGCTTGCCTGAAAATATCAGTGAAATCAGCATGCCGCTCGGTGTCCCTGAAACCATCCGCGCAGGCAAGGATGTGACCATCGTTACCTACGGTGCATGTTGTCGTATCGTGATGGATGCCGCGGAAAAATTAAACAAAGTTGGCATCGACGTGGAAGTTATCGACGTCCAATCGCTGATGCCGTTCGATATTCACGGTCATATCGTCGAGTCGCTGAAGAAAACCAATCGCATTATTTTCATCGATGAAGACGTCCCTGGTGGAGCGACGGCTTACATGATGCAGGAAGTCATCGAAAAGCAAGGCGGTTATTTCTATTTAGACTCGCCCGCAAGAACATTATCCGCCAAAGCACATCGTCCTGCGTATGGTTCGGATGGAGACTATTGGTCCAAGCCAAATCCTGAGACGGTGTTTGATGCTGTGTATGACATGATGCACGAAGTTGATCCAAACGCTTATCCAAAATTCGATTAATCACAAAGTAGCATGAAGTGTCACAAAGGTTTTCCTTTGTGTTCCTTCGTGACTCTTCGTGGTGAAAAGAGGAAATTATGGCGACAAAAGTTTTAGTTCCAAGGCTCGGCGAAGGCGTGGACGAAGTTACCGTCACAAAATGGCTTAAGCAAGAGGGTGACACCATCCATGAGTTGGAACCGTTGCTTGAAGTTAATACCGATAAGGTTGATACCGAAATCCCTGCCCCGGCGACGGGAACGGTCTTGAAAATCATTACACAAGAAGGTATCGCTGCAAAAGTCGGCGAACTGCTGGCGATCATTGGAAAGCCCGGGGAATCGGTGGATGTTTCGAGTGTTCCAGTGGTGATTGAGTCAAAAGTCGAAAGTCAAAAGTCCGAAGTGCAACCTAAGACCTTAGACATTCGTCCTTCGACCGATCTCGGCTTCATCTCCCCCGTCGTGGCAAAGATTGCCACCGAGCATGGCGTGGACTTGTCCCAAGTTAACGGCACGGGGTTGAATGGACGTATTACGAAGAATGATGTGTTGAACTACGTGTCTTCGGGTCAAAAGTCACAAGTCAAAAGTCAGCCTATGGTCAATCGTCCATCGTCAATCGTCGCACCCGCCGAAGGCGACCAAATCATCAAACATTCCACCATGCGCAAATCCATTGCACAGCACATGGTTGAGTCCAAGCACACCTCGCCGCATGTGTTGACGGTGATGGAAGCAGACATGTCGCGTGTGTCCAAGCATCGTGCCGCGAATAAAGCCGCTTTCGAGCGCGATGGCGTCAATTTGACGTTCACAGCGTATTTTATGATGGCAATTGTGGCAGGATTGAAAGCCTACCCGCAGACCAACTCCTCATGGACGGACGAAGGGCTGCTAGTTCACAAAAACGTCAATATCGGCATGGCAGTTTCATTGGGTGAAGATGGCTTAATTGTGCCTGTCATCAAAAAAGCGGAAGATCTATCCCTGCTGGCGATGGCACGTGCTGTCAATGACCTTGCCAACCGCGCACGGACAAAGAAACTCCAACCTGATGAAGTAAAGGGCGGCACGTTCACACTCACCAACCACGGCGTTAGCGGATCGCTTTTCGCTTTCCCTGTTATCAACCAACCGCAAGCAGGTATTCTCGGTGTAGGTGCGATGCAAAAACGTGTCGTAGTCATTCCCGCTAAAGACGGGACAAGTGACGATGCCATTGCCATCCGCCCGATGGTGTACATGTCGTTTGTGTTCGATCACCGCATTCTTGACGGCGCTTCGGCGGATTGGTTCCTTGCAAAGGTCAAGGATACGTTGGAGAATTGGGCATGACCAATTTCGATGAACGCGCAAAAGCCTGGGACTCGGATCCTAAAAAAGTAAAGCGTGCCTTTGATGTGGCAAATGCCATTCGGGAATTGATCCCGCTTTCAAGGGAGATGACTGCTTTTGAGTACGGATGCGGCACGGGTCTATTGAGCTTCGAACTCAAGGATGAGTTTCGTCAGATCACTTTGGCAGACACATCCCAGGGCATGCTGGAGGTGTTGAAGGAAAAAATTTCTGTTTCTGGCGTAACGAACATGAATACGCTCCGCCTCGACCTGATCATAGATCCGATACCTGCCGAAAAGTTTAATATTACCTACTCCCTGCTTACCCTGCATCACATCCATGATGTCCACTCCATTCTAAGGAAGTTCCATGAACTCCTTCTTCCACACGGTATTCTGCTCATCGCAGACCTCGACAAAGAAGATGGCAGTTTCCATACCGATGAAACAGAGGACGTACACAAAGGATTTTCTCGCAGCGAACTACATACATGGGTGGAGGAAACAGGATTCGAAGATGTACGGTTCTCCACTGCCCACGTCATTCGCAAGGAAATCGCGGGTATAGAAAAAGAGTTTCCAGTATTTCTTCTGCATGCAAAAAAGGTGTAGGCGCAAATTCCATCCGAAAATAACCTGAGATCAAGGAATGGTTCATGAGCAACGACCATAAAGACGCTCCAAATTTTAACAAACATATCCATCCACCGATTGTCGCGTTGATCTTTATCACAATGGCCCACCTGCTCGGATGGTTCGTCCGCGTGCCATTTATCGTGCCAGATTTTATGGAAAATGTGGGCTTTGGATTAATCGTTGTCGGATTTTTTCTTGCCGTTGCGGCTTTCTTGGAGTTCAGAAAATCGCACACAACGCTTGACCCGCATGGCTCGGTCAAAGTGTTGGTGACCAACGGCGTGTTTCGCGTCACACGCAACCCGATCTATCTCGGATTTTTATTAATGGTGATCGGCTTCCCATTGAATGCTGGATTGTATTCGGGAGTCTTGGTCGCGCCATTTTTCATGGTCACGGTGAATCAATTGGTGATAGAAAAGGAAGAAGCTTATCTGGAGAAAAAATTCGGGGAGGCATATACAGGCTACAGGTCCAGAGTGAGGCGCTGGTTGTAAATACCTATCCAAGAAATGGGATATTTTTTATCAGCATATTAATTAATTTTGAATTCGTCGAAATCGAAATAAGGGTTCCTAGCAGAACCGATATAGCTGCAAGAATGAGACCCAATAAACTGAATATTTGTTTCCCGGTATGGGTATGTCTCAGAGAATGAAACCCCTGCCAAAACCCAATCACACTGAGCATCATAAAGGCGGGAAGGAAATCACCGATATAACGTATGAGTGCTCTGCAAGAAGCCGTTCATTAATAGCCAAAACTTGGGCTGAAAACCAGCCGGGAGCGTAGCCAGCGCGCCGAAAAAACGAAAAAAGAAACCACGGCGGCGGGTGCTGCGTCGTTTTGCAGGC
>Ga0116204_1000464_pt1 | contig 23013 bp, 21 predicted proteins | sample LakKivwa52mmetaG_FD_94481 | JGI IMG/M metagenome (GOLD analysis project Ga0116204, IMG submission 94481) | Anoxic lake water microbial communities from Lake Kivu, Rwanda to study Microbial Dark Matter (Phase II) - Lake Kivu water 52m metaG | ecosystem: Environmental > Aquatic > Freshwater > Lake... | reverse complement strand
CTTCAGGGGAGAAAACCCAAGGCTGATCCCGGAGAGCCGGATGAAAGAGATCCCCGGTGAGATACCGAAAGAACAGAGAACCGACACAAACGATCTCTGGATCAATGCCTTCAGGAATAAAACACAGACACCAGGAAGCTTCCTTAATGCAGGCTCTGTAACTGAAACAATCCTTCTGGGAGCCGTGGCTTTGAGAGCCCGGAAGAGAGTGGATTACGACAGTGCAAATATGAAGATCACCAATGTTCCCGATGCTAACAAGTACCTCACCAGAGAGTACAGGCAGGGATGGGAGATATAGTGAATCAACATTACCTTACGATATGAAAAAAATTCTGGCCTTCACAGCCATAATAGTGATTTGTGCCTGCTCATCTGACAGAAGCAGGCAAAAGACATCGGGACCTGCCCTCTTAATTGATGCTGCCACAATAACCGCAACAGTACAGGATGTTAAAGTTTCACAACCAACCGCAGATCAGGAGCTCCTCCTCAAAGGAGTGAAACATGCCGCATCACTATGGAGAGCAGAGGACGGGTCTGCTGCTGAATTTTCGGAATTCGTGAGTGAAAATTTCATCCCTGATCCCGCAAAACGCAAAGCTGCCTTTATCAAGATCAGCAATTACCTGGAATCAATAAGCGGTAATTTCAATGAAATAACCATAGATCTCAGGAAGGTACTGGATGAAACCGGGAATGAAATCGACAGGATCGACCGCATGTTCGGTAATTATTCAATAGGGTCCCATCTTTCAGACGATCTGTACGGAAATAAAACAGCATTTGTAATCGCACTTAATTTCCCCTATTACAATCTTGCGGAGAAAGAGAAACTGGGGCCATCATGGAGCCGCGAAGAGTGGGCAATGGCAAGGCTCGGCGATTATTTTGTATCGCGAGTTCCGGCCCACCTTAACCAGACCCTCGGTGAAGCGTCAGGAAATGCAGATATGTATATTGCTGAATACAACATTCATATGGGGAAACTGCGGACAGATGACGACAGGCAGATCTTCCCGGATGACATGGTGCTTCTCTCCCACTGGAACCTGCGTGATGAGCTGAAAGCAAACTACGCCGATAAAGAAAAAGGGGCTGAGAAGCAGGAAATGATCGTCAGGGTTATGGAGCATATCATAAGACAGACCATCCCCGGGGACGTAATTAACAGTCCGGATTATGAATGGGCCCCTTTCGCAAACAAGGTAACCAGGGACGGATCCACCGTTGACCTTCCCCGGGAACCTGATACGCGCTACCAGATGATAATAAATTCCTTCAGGGCAATGAAAGATATCGATGCCTACAACCCTGAGATGAACACTGCCATCATGCGAAAATTTTCATGGGAGATGGAGATCTCACAGCGGGAAGTCGAGGAACTATTTGATGCATACCTTCAATCACCCCGGCTCGTAAAGGTTGCAGCGCTTATAAAGGAAAGACTCGGGCGTGATCTGAAACCATACGATATCTGGTACGACGGATTCAAAACAAGGAGCACGATACCTGAAGATCTGCTCACTTCAAAAACTTCAAAGCTATATCCCGGTCCGGATGCTTTCAGGGAAGATATGCCCAGGATGCTTATGAAGCTCGGCTGGAGCCCTGAAAGAGCAAGATACCTTGCCGCGAAGATTGTAGTGGACCCCGCCCGCGGATCAGGACACGCGTGGGGTGCAGGAATGAAAGGAGCCGTTTCTCACCTCAGAACACGAATAGGAGAAAAAGGTATGGACTACAAGGGATATAATATCGCCGTTCATGAGTTAGGCCATAATGTAGAGCAGACCATAACCCTCTATGATGTTGATTATTACATGATGAGCGGCGTTCCTAACACAGCATTCACAGAAGCAATGGCTTATGCCTTTCAAAGCCGTGATCTCATGCTGCTGAATATGAAAGAAGATAATCCTGACAAAGAGAAAATGGAGATACTTGATGCAGCCTGGTCGCTTATGGAGATAATGGGCGTCGGGATGGTCGAGATGATGAACTGGAAATGGCTTTATGATAACCCGGGAGCAACCGCTGCACAGTTCAGGGAGACTGTTATTAAAAATGCAGTTGATACATGGAATAAATATTTTGCCCCGGTGACCGGGGTCAGTGATTCTCCCCTGCTGGCTATCTATTCCCATACTGTGAATGATCCTCTCTACCTTCCAAATTACTCTTACGGACATATTATCCAGTTCCAGATTGAGGAGTACCTTAAAAATAAAAACCTGACTGCAGAACTCGACCGTATCTTCAAACAGGGACGCCTGACACCACAGCAGTGGATGATGGGTGCAGTGGGATCAAAGATATCAACTGAACCGCTGCTGAAGGCATTGGATCAGGTGCTTGAAAAGTTATAAGGAACATGAAAATCACCTAAATCCTGATTTACTGGAGGTATATGATTATATAGTAATAGGTTCAGGCTTCGGCGGGAGCGTTGCTAGCCTCAGGCTCGTTGAAAAGGGGTACAGAGTTCTCACAATAGAACAGGGTAAGAGGTATAACCCGGAAGATTTCCCGAAGACCAACTGGAACCTTCCGAAATACCTGTGGGTGCCATCGCTGAGGTTCTTCGGGTTCCAGAAGCTTTCATTCTATACCACCGCGAGCATTCTCAGCGGAACAGGAGTAGGAGGCGGAAGCCTTGTCTACGCAAACACCCTCTACATACCGAAAGATGAATTCTTCACAAACCCATCCTGGGCTCAGCATAACAACTGGAAGGAAATACTTAAGCCTTTTTACGACAGGGCTTCTTTTATGCTCGGAAGAAAAAAATACAAGAAGCTTAATATTGAAGACCTGGCGCTGGAGGATGTATCAAAGGAAATGAATGCTCATGATACCTTTGAAACTGTTTTTGTGGGAGTCAATATGGATGGAGAGGAAAAAGAGAGTGATCCCTATTTCAGCGGCATGGGACCGCTTCGTAACAGGTGTACCGAATGCGGAGGATGCATGGTGGGCTGCCGCGAAAATGCCAAGAATACACTCGACAGGAATTATCTCTGGTTCGCTGAAAGACTGGGACTTGAAATAATCCCTGAAACAAAAGCAGAAAAGATCACTTACACCGATAATCTGTACCATGTCGAAACAAGGAAAATCACCTCATTCCTGTCCGGTAAAAAGAGACTTTTCAGCGCGAGAGGCATCATAGTTTGTGCAGGTACTCTAGGAACTCTTGAACTGCTTCTGAAACAAAAATACCGGTATTCTTCACTGCCCCTCATATCAGACAAACTTGGGATCAACCTCCGGACAAATGCGGAAACGCTCAGCGCAGTTTCGGGAGCAAAGGAAAAACTCAATAATGGTCTGGCTATCACCTCGGTGTTCCACCCCGATCCTCAAACGCATGTAGAGATCGTTAAATATCCTGATAATTCAAATGCCATGAAATGGTTCTTTGGTCTCTCTGCCGAAGGCGCAGCTACGACTATAGGCCGCTCATGGAAACTGATCAGGAAGAGCATCACTCATCCTGCCGACTTTCTGAAAACTGTGTTTAATTTCAGATGGTCCACAAAACTCGTGATATTTCTTACGATGCAGACTGTTGACAATGCAATGCGTATGGTGTGGAAAAGGTCTCTGTTTGGCGGCAAGATGAAGATCGATAACAGCGGACAGAAAAAAGTGCCTGCTTATATTCCTGTAGGGCAGGAGGTTATGGAGCGATACGCAAAAAGAGTGAATGGGATCGCACAGAATATCCTGCTCGAAGTATTCTTTGACCGCCCTACTACTGCTCATATCCTTGGAGGCTGTCCAATGTCGGAATCAGCTGAAAACGGGGTTGTGGACAAATACCTCAGAGTACACGGGTATCCCGATTTTTATATTGCTGACGGATCTGTGATACAGGGCAATATAGGCGTCAATCCTGCACTTACCATAACTGCATTATCGGAATATGCAATGAGCATGGTTCCGGCAAAAAAGGGGGCCGGTATAACAGATATTTCAAAGAAACTATCAGAATTGGAAAACGAATGGAAAAAGAAGAGATCAGATTAATTCTTGAACGGCAGAAGCTGTTCTTCAGCTCAGGGAAAACGCTTCCGGTTGATTACCGCCTTGAGGTACTGAAAAAACTCAGATCTTTGATACTAGATCACGAGAAGGATCTTCTGGATGCATTATGGGCTGACTTCCGGAAACCAGGTTTTGAAGTCCTTGCCACCGAATCAAGATTCGTCTTATCTGAGATGAACCTTATAATCCGTAAACTCAGAAAATGGTCGGCAAAGAAGAGAGTAAGGACCCCATTGGTTAATTTCATTGCCACAAGTTATACAGTACCTCAGCCATTCGGTCAGGTGCTGATAATGTCTCCATGGAACTTCCCTTTTCAGCTTACTCTTGTCCCTGCTCTCGGAGCACTTGCTGCAGGCAACTGTGTGGTGCTGAAAGCATCGCAAAAGGTCCCTGAAACAGCCAGAGTAATAAAGAATATATTTGATCATTTCCCGAAGGAGCTTATCCTTGTTGCAGAGGGAGATCATTCTGTAAGTAATTTCCTGATGGATTACAAATTCGACTATATCTTCTTTACAGGAAGCCAGAAGAGAGGTAAGATATTAATGGCTAAAGCTGCCGAAAATCTTATTCCAATAACTCTGGAACTGGGAGGAAAAACCCCCTGTGTGGTAGCAGCTGATGCCAGACTTGATTTTGCAGCCCGGAGGATCGCCTGGGGTAAATTCATAAATGGCGGACAGACATGCATTGCCCCTGATTACCTGCTGGTCGACTCAGAAGTTAAAGAGCAGCTCCTTGAGATGATTAAAAGGGAGATAACAGTATTCTATGGTAAAGATCCTTCAGCAAGCAATGATTTGTGCCGTATGGTCAGCCCTGACAGGACTGAAAAAATGGTTTCGTTCATGAAGCACGGGAAAATCATTGCCGGCGGCATAACCAGCATGGCTGACAATTATGTATCCCCCACCATAATTGACGGCGTAACTCCTGATGATCCCGTGATGCAGGAAGAGATATTCGGCCCGGTATTACCCGTAATAACATTCAGACATTTTGACGAGGTATATTCTGTAATAAACAGGCATCCAAAGTCGCTTGCTGCATATATTTTCACCCGGAATAACAAGCAGGCTGAGGAGTTCCTGTCAAAAACCCAGAGCGGTTCGGCTGCCATAAATGATACTATAATGCAGGTTTCGGTCCCTGAGCTTCCGTTCGGGGGAATAGGTCCCAGCGGAATTGGAAGGTATCACGGCAGAAAATCGTTCGAGACCTTCTCCAATATACGTTCGGTAATGAAAAAATCGAATCTTGTGGATATTTTTGTCAGGTATCCTCCCTACACGGCACTCAAGACAAAAATGCTTAAGATGCTTTTAAAATAGCAATTCATATTTTATTTGGCAGAAACGGGGTGATGGGTAGAAGTCACACAAACAGCAGTACCAGCAGCTGCGCCACAAAGATCCTAAGGAACATTACCAGGGGATACACTGTGGCATAAGCCAGGGCAGGAGCTTCTGACTTTGCCAGCGAACCGGCAAATGAAAGAGCGGGAGGATCTGTCATACTGCCAGACAGGAGACCGCAAATTTCAAGATAGTTCCTCTTAAGTATAACCCGTGAAAAAAAACCAACCAGCAATATCGGCACCAGTGTGATTATCGCACCATAACCCATCCAGACAAGTCCGTCGCCCGATGCAAGAATGGAGATGAACTTCTCTCCGCTTATAAGTCCGACGCTTGAGAGAAAAAGTACTATTCCTATTTCACGCAGCATAAGGTTTGCACTGGGAGTGGTATACGAGACAAGCTGAAACCGGTAACCGTATCTGCTTAGAAGTAGTGCAACAATCAACGGACCTCCTGCCAGGCCAAGCCTGATCGGATTGGCGATACCCGGAATATGGAAAGGTATACTTCCCAGGATAACGCCGAGCAGAATCCCTATAAAAACAGGAATGATATTTGGTTCATCGAGACGTTTGATTGAATTACCAAGCTGCGCGATAACCCTGTCAATTGAACCTTCGCTTCCCACAACAGTCAGTTTATCTCCCATCTGCAGTCTCAGTGAAGGAGTTGCCACCAGCTCTATGCCGGAACGGTAAACCCTGGTAATATTAATACTGTATTTCGCCCTCATCTGCAGGTCGCCCAGGTTTTTTCCAAACACTTCCCTGTTGGTGACCAGTATCCGGCGGGAGACCAGGCTGCCTGCCCTGGATGAAAGATCCATGTCGCTTTCAATTCCTGTACCTGAAATAATATCATTAATGTCAGATTTTTGAGCGACAATGAGGATCTCATCATTCTCATGAATGATAGTGTCAGGACCGGGCATAAGCAATTCACCCTTGTGAAGAATCCGGGAAACGACAAATTGCCGGTTGATTATGTCAGTGACCTCCCTTATGGTCTTGTTGAATATTCCGGGATTAGTCACAACTATGCTGATTCTCTCAGGCACTTTTTCTGCAGGATGCTGATCCTGTTCATAAAGGGCTCTCTCTTTTTGCAGGTCAATCCTCAGAGTCTGACGCAATATGATCATTGTCATTATGATCCCGATTATCCCGAAAGGATATGCTACCGCATAACCAAGACCGATATCAGGGATATCCGGTCCTCCAACCTGGGACAGTGCCTGCTGGGCAGCTCCCAGTCCCGGTGTATTGGTAACCGCTCCCGACATCACTCCTGCCAATTCAGGGAGGGATACTCCGCTCATAAAATGAAGGATAACAGTGGTAACCCCTCCCAGTGTCACAATGGTGAGAGCAAGCAGGTTCAGTGTAATTCCCCCTTTTTTAAAGGATTCAAAGAATCCCGGACCAACCTGTAATCCGATTGAAAAAACAAACAGTATCAGACCGAAATCCCTTACAAAATCAATCACCAGGTGGTTTGCCGAGAAGCCGAAATGACCTGCCGCAATTCCGGTGAACAGTACAAATGCGATCCCCAGGGAGACTCCGAATATCCTGATTTTCCCGAGGAACACTCCGAGTGCTATAACCACACTGTAGACCAGGATAGTATGAGCAACTGACTCACTGAAGATCAGGTCTTTGATCCATTCCATAGGCTCCTCCTCTTTTGAAGTAATACAAATTAACTTATTCCTTAAATTCTCCTGGTTGCCAATGGCAATTTCCGGGACAGATCCGGCCGGTGTGCACAAGATCGTAAATCTTCCTGATGTATTGTACTCATCATGTTGGCAGGATGTTAAACTTACTTCTGATGACCTGTTCGATAATCCCTTATATTAAGAAAAACCGATACAGCAAGTGCCGCAAGAAAGGCATATAGTGTGATTTTATCAACCAGTGAAGCGCTGAAATTCAGCCCGGTAATTCTGTCAGCCAGGTATTTGACATATGAGTTCGGAAGATCTGTTATGCCGAGCCTATAAAGCACATTAAAATGCCAGTCGGTAAAGGGGCAATATCCAAGTGTGCCGACAATCAGTCCAAGGAAAAGCCATGAAGATCCGGTAATAGTCAGGGTAATGAGGTTAGCTGCTCTGGTCTTCTTCCACATCCATCCGAAGAGGTTGAAGATGATCAGTGAGGAATGGAAGATCACGAAGAGAATATCAAGGAGGCGGTAAAGCATTCAATGGTTCAAGGTTCAAGGTTCAAGGGTCAAGGGTCAAGGTTCAAGGGTCAAGGGTTTTCATTGTGAGATTTTTTGTGTTTTATGCTAAATTACACTTTTCAATCAGAATAAATATTCTATTTTTGGATCATAAATAGGCTCAATGCATTACAGCTGGGTACTGGAATACAAGATCAAGATCAACCGTTCGGGGCTATATTGATCTCCCGGGGATCTTTCCCATGGGTCCATATGGAATGACAATCCATTAGTTTAGAATCATTCTTAAAAGAGAATCATTCTCCGATGAGAATCACTATCAAAAGAGAATTATTATCAAAAGAGAATCATTCTCAGTTGATAATACATCACAAATGAAAAACAACCAGTAAAACAATTAAAAATTTAAAATATGGATAAACTGATAATTACCGGCTCAAACCTGACAATCCACGATGTTGTCAATGTAGCACGCTATGGACAGAAAGTAGAGCTTCACCCTGATGCCAGAAAAAGAATAAACGAGTGCCGTGCAATGCTTGAGAAAAAGATCGTCGCCCGGGAGATCATGTATGGCGTTAATACCGGCATCGGCGAATTTTCCGAAATCGTCCTCAATGATGACCAGATCAAGGACTTCCAGAAATACCTCGTTTATAACCATGCCGCAGGTATAGGAGAGCCCGCTTCAATTGAAACGGTAAGAGGAGCTATACTCGGAAGAATTAACGTGCATGCTCACGGCAACTCCGGAAACCGCCTCGAAATAACTGAGACTTTTGTCGAAATGCTGAACAAAGGAGTCACACCATACATGTGCCAGAAAGGATCTGTAGGCGCCTCCGGCGACCTCGCTCCTATGTCACAGATCGCCCTGCTCCTGCTGGGTGAGGGACAGGCATATTACGAAGGAGAGCTTCTTGACGGTAAAACGGCTTTGGACAAAGCAGGTATTCCAATCCCAGGACTGCTGGCACGCGACGGACTGGCTGCAATAAACGGATCAAACGTCCTTACGGCAATGAGCGCAATATGGCTCGTCGATGCCAATAACTGGCTGAAGCAGGCTGAGATCGCTGCATCAATGTCGCTTGAAGCCCTCAAGGCAAATATGAAACCTTATAATACACTGCTCCATGAACTGAGAGGGTTCAGGGGTGCAGTCAGATGCGCAAATGCCATCAATAAATGCATCTCCGGAGGCGATCTCAAAGATGGCAGAGTAAAATCAAAAGTGCAGGATGCTTATTCAATGAGATCCACACCCCAGGTTATCGGAGCTGCCCACGATATGCTGGCTTTTGCACGCAGCCAGGTCGAAATAGAACTGAACGGTGTCGGGGATAACCCTGTTTTCGTGCCTGAGAAAAACCTTACCCTCACCGGAGCCAATTTCCAGGGATCCCCGGTATGCGTCCCTATGGATATGGCAGGCGCAAGCATTACAATGGTCAGCGTCATTTCGGAGAGAAGAATGAACAGGCTGAATAACCCTGCCCTCAGCGTCGGCCTGCCCGACTTCCTTACAAAAGGCGCAGGAATGTTCTCGGGAATGATGCTCAGCCAGTATACAGCTGATATGCTGATAGTTGAACAGAGGATCCTGTCAATGCCGGCATCAATACAATCTATTCCTGCGGCAGCCGACCAGGAAGATTTTGTTTCAATGGGAATGAATACGGCCATCAAAAACAACCAGATACTTGAATGTGCATACGGAATTCTCGGGATCGAACTTATGGCTGCAGCCCAGGCCCTCGACTTCAGAAAGGAGGAGTATAAATTCGGCAAAGGCGTTCAGAAAGCAAAGGATGTGATAAGGAAACATGTTGAATTCCTTGATATCGACAGTCCCCTCTATCCTGATCATACAGTAATGAGAGAACTGGTAAGATCATGCGAGATACTCCATGAGGTTGAAAACGAGGTGGGTTCGCTTGAATGATTTAACCTCTGTGGAACTCTGTGCTTCCTCTGTGTCACTCTGTGTAACAAGAAAAAGTGTAAAAATTTACACAGAGGTCCACAGAGAAGGCACAGAGGAACACAGAGAAAAAATATCTATATTTACTTCCTGACCAAATCTAAAAGTATATGTTCCGTAAAATTATTTTCCTGTTATTGCTTGCATGCGCAGTATCTGCAAATGCACAGACTGTTTATAATCCGGCACCTGAGAACCTGAAGGCCCGCGAATGGTTCCAGGATGCAAAATTCGGACTCTTCATCCACTGGGGAGTATACAGCATTCTCGGCGACGGTGAATGGGTCATGAATAACCAGAGAATAGACAAAGCTACCTATCAGAAGCTGCCTGCTTTCTTCAACCCGGTTGACTATGACCCTAAGGAGTGGGTGGCAATGGCTAAAGCTGCAGGTATGAAATATATCACAATCACGAGCAAGCACCACGACGGATTTGCCATGTTCGATTCAAAACTTACCGACTGGGATATCATGGACCGCACACCCTATAAAAAAGATATCCTGAAAATGCTCGCTGATGAATGCAGGAAAGAAGGCATCAGACTATTCTTTTACCACTCGCACCTCGACTGGTACCAGGATGACTACTACCCGAGAGGCAATACGGGACAGACAGCAGGAAGACCTGATAAGGGCGACTGGTACAAATACCTCGATTTCATGGACGGACAGCTGACTGAACTGCTGACCGGCTATGGCGAGATAGGAGGCATCTGGTTCGATGGGCACTGGGACAAGAAGAACGCCGACTGGCGTCTTGATAAAACCTACAAACTGATCCATGACCTGCAGCCGGCTTGCCTTATCGGAAATAATCATCACCTGGCTCCCTTTGAAGGTGAAGACTTCCAGATGTTTGAGAAAGATCTTCCGGGACAGAAAACTACCGGTTTCAATCCTGAACAGACTATCGGAGCGCTGCCTCTTGAAACATGTGAAACCATGAACAACTCGTGGGGATTCAACCTGCAGGATAAAAACTACAAATCAACAAAAAACCTTATCCGGTACCTCGTAAAGGCAGCCGGCCATAATTCCAATTTCCTGCTTAATGTGGGTCCGATGCCGAACGGGAAGATCCAGCCCGAGTTCATTGCAACACTTAATGAAATTGGAAAATGGATGGAGAAGTACGGCGAAACTGTTTATGGAACACGGGGAGGACCTGTATCGCCAAAAACATGGGGAGTAACAACACAAAAAGGGAACAAAGTATATGTTCACATTATGAGTCCCGAGGATAATAACCTGCTTATTCCGGATTTCGGAAAGAAGGTTAAAGCAGTCTATCATTTTGATACAGGTACTAAAATCAGGTTCAGACAGGATGGCTTTGGTACTGCTCTGTCAATCCCTGAAAGTATTATTGATGATACAGATACAATACTGGTAATAGAATTATAGCAGGTATGACAAAAAAAATGAAACGGCGGAGTTTTGTTGGAACCTCTTTAAAAGGGGTTGCTGCTGCAGGTGTTTTGGCTGCAACAGCATGCACTGAACCTGATAACAAGCAATTCGGACAGCGCTTTGTTCACCATGTTTTTTTCTGGCTCAGGGAACCTGTAACAGACGAGATCCGGAATAAGTTCGAAGATGCCCTTAAAAAGCTGGTGACGATTGATACTATCGTCGAGTCTCATCTCGGCATTCCGGCACCCACAGATCGTGAGGTTATAGATGCCTCATATACTTATTCCCTCCTGATAACTTTTAAAGATAAAGAGGCACAGGATATATACCAGGAGCACCCGGCTCATCTCAGGTTTATTGAAGAGTGCCGGGATCTTTGGGAAAGAGTGGTTGTTTACGATTCTGTAAGTATATAGAATTCCATGTTTTCATTTTTTCATAATGCGAGCCTTCCCAGTATATATGTTCACATACCGGGCATTTTCTGAATTCAGTATAATATTCTTTCGTCTTTGGCAGCAATTGATCAATAATATCCTCTTTATCCACCCGGACCAGTACCCCGTTGCACTCCATGCAGCGTGTAAAAGGCTTAATGATTCTCCTTCATAAAACCTGAAAAACACAATACCCATTTGCCCTGTGTTATAATCTCTGTGTATCCTCTCTGTGTCCACTGTGAACACTGTGGTGTAATAAAAATAAAGTAGAGGACTATACTTTTTTACCACAGGGGGCACAGGGAAACACAGAGCGTTATCAAATGTATCTTTCCAGCAGGATCTCCATCAGATCACTGGTTTCAAGCCTGACCGGATTGTTTTTGATATCGGTGACAGCGCATATCCTTTCCAGGTCGGTTTCCTTAATACCGTACTTCTTCAATCCCGGCAGGTTCAGTTCTTCAGTCAGAAGACGCAGGTAATCGATGAATCCGTCAATATAATAATCCTCTTCCCTCCCTTTCTCATCCAGGAACAGCTTCCCGAGGAGGGCATATTTTTTCAAAGCCTCCTGATCACCATAGCCCCTTTTTAATTTTTTGATGTTCAGTTCATTGGCGCCGGCCATCAGCGTCCCGCAGATCACCCCGTGCGGGATGTCAAACATACCTCCTGTTGCTGAGGCGATGCCATGTACTGCTCCGAGTCCTGCGTTTGCAAGACAGATACCTGAAGTAAGGGCTGCAAATGACATTCCTGTTCTGGCAGAAATATCATTCCCGTCTATGTTTACTGTACGGAGCGACTGTTTTATTGCTTTCAGCCCCTCCAGGGCCATGGCGTCTGTGTACTCATTCGACTTTATGGAGAGAAATGCTTCGGTAAGCTGTGTGAAGCAGTCCATACCGCTGGCAGCAGTAACATCCGGCGGGCATGTGAGGGTAAGCTCAGGGTCAACAACAGCAATGTCGGGTACAAAATTCTCATGACGCAGGGATCTCTTGAAACCCTCTTTCCCGATCTGGGCTATTACCGCATTCTTTGTTGCTTCGCTTCCGGTACCTGATGTTGTCGGAACCGCGATAAACGGAATTTTTGTCCCGGGATGATCTTTATTCCCGACACCTTCCAGATACTCAATAAGGTCTCCTTCTGCCATGATCATGGCTGAAATTGCCTTGCCGGCATCTATCACGCTTCCGCCTCCCGCCGCCAGGATGACATCCGGTTTGAATGCCGCTGATTCTGATACAGCATCATCAATCATACGGGGAGAGGGTTCAGACTGAATAATAATATGCTTAAGTACATTGTCTTCCGCTTCAATTGTATCAATAAGGCTTTTCCCGGGTTCCGCTTCCGTGAAAGAAGTCCCCCTGGTGACAAGAACCAGCCTCTCCCCAAATTGCCTTACAAGCCGGGGGAGTTCCGATCTTTTCCCGCAACCGAAAAAGATCAGCGGGAGCCTGGCAAACTGAAATGGCTTTACCATTTTTCAGGGTTATCGGGTTGAAGTATATTGTATTTGACCCCTTTGCGGGGTTCAGCCATCATTTCCTGCACGCTCTCCTTCCATTTAAGGTAATGTGGAGTATTCTTATGTGCAACTGAAGCCTCCTCTGTTTCATAGGCTTCATACAGCATGAAACGGCAGGGATCATCAGACTGCTGAACGAAGTCAAAACGCAGGTTCCCCGGTTCCCTGACAGCTTCAAGATGATTTTCAGTTGAAGCAATAATGAATTCATCAACAAAACCGGGTTTTACATGGACATATACACATGTTACTATTTTCATCAAATCTTCATTTAAAATGACTAATTTTGTTACATAATTGAATATGAATGTGTTGAAGGTGAATTATTTCCCCTTAAAGGTAACAAATCATGACAAGATTTAAAAATATAAAACTATATCTCCGCAGAATGTTGATTTTCATGGCATTGCTGTTTCTTACCGATATGGTTTGTTTTTCTCAGACGGGGACAAAACTTCCTGATTCATCAAAAATAAATCTGAAAAGCAGGGAAACCGGTGATCTGAAACAGGATAAGAACCAGCCTCAGGATCAGCCGCAGGCCAGGGCTCAGGCTCAGAATAAGAACCAGGGTGCCGCCCAGAGGGCTGCAAATGCCGGCGCTGTCAAGCAGGTGAAAAGTGCAAGACCTGACATGAGCAAGGCACAAGGTGCCCGGCCTAATATAGTAAGACCATCGGGTTCAGCAGTTCCAAAGGGAGCAGGTAAACCTGGCGGGGTAAAGAAAATAGGCGGCAGGTAATCTTAAAATTATGATGAAAATGTTGCGCCGTGTGAAGACTATATCTGTCGTTTTAATAAGTGCAGGCATGATATTAATATCATTGAATACTGCTGCACAGACGGATACTGTTTCTTCTGCCATCTCTTCCGGATTAAAAGAATCACCGCATTCATTATACACAAGCTTCGGATATGGCACCAATATGATCTACCTGGGATCGACCATATCCCAAAACCAGTCTTACGGTTACGGCTCTCTTATATATGGATTTAAAGATGCATTGTATGCCTCCCTGTCCGGGATTCACCTCGACCGCATTGATCCGTTCATGGCTTTCTCCATAGCTTCAGTGAGTTACAATCACACTTTCAACTCCTGGTTTGACATCTCTGCTGGAATTTACCGGTACCAGTTTTCAAAACCTCTGACTGATACATTCTTCAACAGTTTCTTTTATGGTGACCTTACACTTGGGTTTGACTGGAAGATCCTGTATACAAAGATATCAGCCGGGAGCATCTTTTCAGGCGGAAGCCAGGGATACATCCAGATGAGGAACTCAAGATTTTTCCAGGCTCCTTCATTCTCAAACAAAAAATTCTCCTTTTCATTTGACCCTTATATAAATGTTCTTTTCGGATCACTGACAAGGATTGAGACATCAACCGACACCATTATTACGGTATCTTCTCCCTTTCTGCAGAATATTTCCGGCGGGGCAGCAGGCAAAGGATTCGGAATTGGTCGGGCTCAGGGCAATGCCGCCGCTGCAGGAGCCGGTGCAGGCTCTGCTTCTTCCACAGGTTCTTCAACCACCACATCAAGTCAGACATCCGCGGCTGTAATATATAATTCCGGTTTTGGGATAATGGAAATAGATTTCGGCCTGCCGGTTTCTCTCAACACAAACCGTCTCACAGTAGAGGCTGAAGCTTCTTACGTTCTCCCGGTTTATGATGATCCGGTCTACAGGGAGATGAAAGGATTCGTTTTTACCTTAAGTATATTCTTCAAGATCTTCTAATGCGCGAACAATGAATGTACTTATTGTTGAGGACGAAAAAAGCCTGGCGCTGGAGATCTCGGAATTCCTGAAGAAACATAATATTCTTTGCGACCTCGCATATAACGGTATTGATGCTTCTGAAAAAATTGCAGTAAACCTGTATGATTTTGTACTCCTTGATCTGGGTCTGCCTGATTACAATGGTTTGGATCTCATTAAAGAAGCCCGGAAAAACAACAATGAGGCGTCATTTATTATCATTACCGCACGCGGAGCTGTTGAAGATAAAGTGAGGGGTCTTGACCTGGGTGCCGATGACTACCTGGCCAAGCCGTTTGCACTTACCGAGCTGCTTTCAAGGATCAATGCGGTTGCAAGGAGAAAATTCAAAGTAAGCACCTCCGATATCGTTCTTGGCGACTTTATCGTTAATATCCAGTCAAGGAAACTGCTCTGCAGCGGAACAGAGGTTGATCTGACGAAAAAAGAATTCGATCTGCTCCAGTACCTTCTTCTTAACAGGAACAAGGTCCTTACACGCCATCAGCTGTATGAGCATATCTGGGGAAATATCCTTGATGACCAGTATGACAGTAACTTCATTGATGTCCATATAAAAAATCTCAGAAAGAAACTTAATTTGCATGCCCCGGCGCCATGGCTGGAAACTGTCAGGGGGGTCGGTTACAGGATCAGCATTGAAGAAAAGGAATAAAAGGGCGGCGTGACATGAAACTTAAACTAAAGCTCGCACTGTTCAACCTTCTGTCAAAGCTTGCCTTTGCCGGATTGTTCTTGCTTCTGATGCCATATATCGTTGAGAGGATCAACCTGAGACATATCGATAATGAGCTCATCCTGAAAAGGGAACAGGTTATTTCTCTTATTTCAGAAATAGGGATAGAACCATTTATAACATCCGACTCGGCAGATGCTTTTGGAAGCTTTAATATCCTGAAAGAAGAATTCGTGAGCCTGGAAAAAACCTCTCTTACAGAGGATGTAAATCAAATTGAAGTTGCTTCAAGGCTCATTGATGATGAGGAGATTGATTATCGTGTCCTTAACTATTCATTTATGGTGGACGGCCAGACTTTTCTCCTGGAAGTCGGAAAGAGCCTTTCAAGTATTCTTTTTGCAGAACAAAATATTAGGCATATAGTATTGTTGTTCCTCATTTTCATTGTCACAATTACATTTTTCGTGGATGTATTATATAATAACCTGCTGCTCAGACCTCTTCATTCAATAATCAAAAAACTTAAAAAAATACCTGATCCTGCTCTGTTTGATAAAACACCCGTCAGGACATCAACTTCCGACTTCCGCCGTCTCGATAGTGCACTTACAGAACTCATGGAGAACATTAACTCTCTTTTCCGGAAAGAAAAAGAGATCACGGTGAACATCTCCCATGAACTGCTCACACCTGTTTCGGTCCTGCGGAGCAAGCTGGAAAACCTCCTTCTCAGGGAAGATATGGATGAGGAGATCCAGAACAAGATTGAAGAGTCGCTAAAAACGCTTCACCGCCTTCAAACCCTTGTCAATTCGCTGCTGATGATCGCCAGGATTGAAAGCCATCAGTACCTCAGGGAAGATACTTTCTCCATAAAGGAAGTCTTACAGGATATTATAATGGAAATAAAACCGATTGCTGAAGATTCAGGTATCACTCTGAGGAAGGAGATTACTGATGAGCTTCAGTACAGCAAAGCTAACCGCTCACTGATCTTCTCGATGTTTTACAATGTTTTAAATAATTCTGTTAAGAATACTCCATCTCTCGGGGAGATACTGGTGAAATGCAACAGGTTACATGGCAATTTCAACGTTGAGATTTCGGACAACGGAATAGGGATGACCGAGATGCAGAAGAGCAGGTTGTTCTCACGTTTTAAAATGAAGGATAAAAGCAGCAGTGACGGAACCGGTATTGGCCTGGCGATAGCAAAAACAATAGCCGACTTTCATAAAATAGAGGTATCGGTCACTTCAGAACCTTCAAAAGGCACAAAATTTTCTTTCATCTTCCCCGGAAATTCATAATTTCTTCATCTGCACGGGTTTAATTTTGAATCATGAATTAACGTTTTAAATTATGTATTCAATGAAAAGATCTATTATCATGAGTGCCTTAGCGCTTTTAATAAGCGCAGGCATCGCAGCACAGACAAATGTTCCGGTTCAGACACAGAACAAGGAACAGTCCGGAAAAGCCAGTCATGGCCAGACGGTCAGTGAAACCGCCCGTACCACAGAACCAGGCGAAGGTAAAGGCGAAATTGTAAGCACACAGGCAAAAGTCCAGGGCGAAACACAGAAAGCCCGGGTACAAACCAAAGCCGCAGCTAAGAACCAGGGTTCAGCACGTCCCGCTAATGCAATGCAGAAGAACAAGGGAGCTGCCGCAAAAGGATCAGGCGCAGGGCGGAAATGAAAAGTTAAGGTCAGATGAAAAAGGGTGTCCCGCGATATTGACACCCTTTTTTATTTATTTCACTATCTGAATATCTTTCTTCTCCCTGAAGAAGAAGATAAAACATATAAGAACAGCAACGGCAATATAAGCCGGAACAAACCATATCTTCTGCCACTGGTATACCTGGTTCACTGAATAGGCATTCGTGACAAACCCCGAGAACCATGTCCCGATGAACATGCCCAGCCCGTAAGTAACGAAGGTAAAGAGCCCCTGGGCGGCATTCTTGATCCTTTCGTTCGATTTCTTTTCGGTGTACATATAACCCGTAACGAAGAAGAAATCATAGCATATGCCGTGAAGGATTATCCCTGCATATAGCATCCATACATTGGGTCCCATGTCTCCGAAAGCGAAGCAGAGATATCTCAGTATCCATGCGGTCATCCCGATAAGCAGCATGTTTTTCACTCCTATCCTGTTAAAAAGGAATGGAATGGCAAGGATGAACAAGGCCTCCGATATCTGTCCCATCACCATTTTCCCTGCGGCATTCTCCATTCCGGCCTGGTTCAGGAAAAGATTGGCGAAGCCGAAATAGAATGAAAGGGGTATGCACACAAATATTGCGGCTATGAAGAATATCAGGTATGGTCTGTCGCGGAAAAGAACAAAAGCATCCACTCCCATTACCGATTTGGCTGTTGAGGGTGTTATTGCCTGAGGTGGTGTATCAGGGAGAAAGAAGCTGAACAGGCCGAGGGCAAGCGACATCACTGCTGCCATGGTGAATGTAAAAGGCGTTTGTTCTATTCCAAGAACAGCGATCATAAAACCGGCAATGACCCATCCTACTGTTCCGAATACCCTTACAAGGGGAAACTGTTTGCCCGGATCGCTCATCTGCCTGAATGCCACACTGTTAGAAAGCGCAATTGTGGGCATGTACGCAAGTGAATAGAGTAATATTATCCAGTAGAAGGAGGCGTTTGCTGTTATCTTTGATGCGATCAGTAACAGTATCCCTCCCAGGACATGCAACACTCCCATAACCTTCTGTGCGGCAAAAAACCGGTCGGCGATCATACCGACAAAGAAGGGCGATATCATTGTCGCTATCGCAAGAGCGCTGTAAGCAGCGCCTATCTGGATCCCTGACGATCCCAGGAACTTCGTCATAAAAGTCCCCATAGTTACATACCATGATCCCCAGATGTAATACTGGAAGAACATCATAAGCCCAAGAATGACACCGGTTTTTGCTTTCATGAATAATTCAGTTTGTACCAAATTTATGAAAACATAAAATAAAAACAAGACTTCAACAGGATAAAATGTTATCAACAGCCGGATTAGCAAATTTGACATAATTTTATATCTTCACGGTTGAAAACCAAACCTGAAGAAATGAGAAACAGAGCATTGAAAACTATCGCAGGCGCACTTGTGATCCTGGTCTCTTCATGTGCTTATGAACCAACAAGGGATCCTGTAGCGCTTTATAATGAAATCGATAAGGAGGCAGCTCCAAACACTCTGACCAAAAAAGAGAATAAGGCAGGCTGGCAGCTACTTTTTGACGGAATAAACACAACGGGCTGGCACGGATACAATATGGAAGGTATTCCGGATTGCTGGATCATAGAGGACGGTGCATTCACCATGACCACGGTAGGTGGGGCAGAAAGTCAGGATATCATTACAGATAAGCCTTACAGGAGCTATGCTTTTTATACTGAATTTAAGCTTACACCGGGAGCAAACAGCGGCTTAATATTCCAGGTCGCGGAGGATCCTGCCTATAAATTCCCCTACGAGACCGGTCCCGAGTTCCAGGTGATCGATATGGATGGATACGAAGGCAGGCTTGAAGAGTGGCAGATCTGCGGTGCAAACTATGCGATGCATGCACCTCTGGTAAAACCGTACAAGCCGGTTGGCGAGTGGAACCAGGCTATGATAGTAGTCGATGGCAACGATGTTACATTCATCCTTAACGGCGAAGTAACAGTAAGATATACAAAGTACTCACCTGAATGGAACGAGCTACGCAACAGCGGCAAATGGGCCGATTATCCCGACTACGGCAAATATGACGAAGGCCATATCTCGCTGCAGAACCATGGCACCAAGGTGTGGTACAGGAATATCAAGCTGAAGGAATTATAGGCGGAAGGCATAAGGCGTCAGGCGTCAGGCGTCAGGCGTCAGGCGTCAGGCGTAAGGCGTCAGGCAGAGGGCGGGAATAGCCCAGGAAGCGTGCCACTCCTGGCAGAAAATAATCTTTAGCCAGGGATAATAAAAGATAGTTAAATTCCGGCAATGATCAGGGATACAGGATTTCAAATGCCTGTCGGCACACCAGGATTTTTAAATCCGCAATCGACAATCCGCAATCCGAAATCCTATATCCGCAATCCGAAATAATCTACTCCTTCTTCTCCTTCGGCAAGAATGCCGAAATAACATCCAGCGGCACAGGGAAGATGATAGTCGAGCTCTTCTCTGAGGCGACTTCAGTGAGAGTCTGCAGGAAACGAAGCTGCAAAGCCGAAGGATTCACGCTGATGATATGGGCAGCATCCGATAAGCGCTGACTTGCCTGGTATTCACCTTCAGCATGAATGACCTTGGCACGACGTTCACGTTCAGCCTCAGCCTGCTTTGCCATGGCACGCTGCATCTCCTGCGGCAGATCAATATGCTTCACTTCGACGGTAGATACCTTGATCCCCCACGGCTCGGTCTGGTTGTCAATTATTTTTGCAAGCTCGATGTTGATCTTATCGCGCTGCGACAGCAATTCATCCAGCTCCGACTGCCCAAGTATGCTTCTCAGGGTGGTCTGCGATAACTGTGATGTGGCAAACAGGTAATTCTCCACTTCAATGATCGCCTTTTCAGGCTGTATGACGCGGAAATAAACAACGGCATTCACTTTGATTGAAACGTTGTCTTTGGTAATGACATCCTGTGTGGGAACATCCATTACGACGGTTCTCAGACTCACACGTACCATCCTGTCGACCACCGGTATGAGCAGGATCAGTCCGGGGCCCTTGACCCTGATCAGCCTGCCGAGGCGGAAAATAACGGCACGTTCATATTCACGAAGAATGCGAATTGCACTTGCCAGGATAATGAGCAGGAATAAAATTCCAGCTATTAATAATGTGTATGACATTTGCTCCATAATGATCTCCTTTCAGTTTATATTATCTTACGAACCATTAACTTAAGATTTGAAACCTGCGTTACTTTCACTTTAGTGCCTTTACTTACAGGTCCGTCTAAACTCTCTGCATTCCATATCTCGCCGTGAATCCTGACCTGTCCCTCAGGCCCAAGGTCACTTATCGTCTCGCCGGTTTCTCCTATGATCCCTTCCGTTCCGGTTGCGGGCTTAAGGGTTTGTGCCTTAATTCCAAAACCTATTGCGAATATGAAGAATCCGGCAGTGAGTATCACTATTACCAGGATTACCTGCCAGGAAATCTTAAACACTTCCAGGGTTGTTTCAGTATTAATTAACATTATTGATCCAAGTATTAAAGAAATTATTCCGCCAATCGTTAAAAGTCCGTGGCTCACCACCTTTATCTCCAGAAGAAATAAGATCACTGCAAAAACAATTAATGCCAGTCCTGCATAGTTGACCGGCAATGTATGCAGTGAATAGAAAGCGACAATGAGGCTTATTCCCCCTATCACTCCCGGGAAGATGCTTCCGGGATTATAAAGCTCAAACATGATCCCGTATATTCCGATCATCAGCAATATGTATGCGATGTTCGGATCGCTGAGGATGCCAAGTATCTTTTGCTTAAAGCTCATTTCATGATTGATTATCTCAGCGTTCTTCGTATCCAGAACTTCAGTGCCGGAATAAAGAGTGATCTCTTTCCCGTCAATTTTTTCCAGCAGATCCTGCACTGAAACCGCTATTATGTCAATGACCCTTTCCTTCAGCGCTTCAGTCTCAGTGATTGACAGGCTTTTCCTGACCGCATCTTCAGCCCACTTAACGTTGCGTGCACGCTTCTCGCTTATTGTTCTTATGAATGCTGCGGCATCGTTCGTGGCTTTTTCATTCATTATTGAATCCTGTTGTCCCTGCATGTCAACGGGATGTGCTGCTCCGATATTGGTTCCGGGAGCCATTGCAGCGACATGGGCGGCAAGTGTTACGAAAACGCCTGCTGATGCTGCCTGTGATCCGCCGGGATAAACGAACACCACCACCGGAATCTCAGAGTTCAGAATATCGGTAACGATCACCCGGGTGGATTTCAGCAATCCGCCGGGTGTATTCAGCTTGATGACCAGACATCCGGCATTTTGTTCACCGGCACGTTTAATGCCCGAATTTATGTATTCGGCACTTGACGGATTTATTGAACCATCGACTGAGAGCACCAGTACCTTCTTCAGACCCGTCTCATTGCCGGACTGAGACTTCAGTCCCTGCGGCAGGGAAAGAAATAGGCACAGAGCAATATAGGTTATAAAGACTCTCATTGACGGCATAATAGAAGCTGTTGCAGTTAAGCTAAATCGCGCAATCAGGACAGAACATGCTGATATTACAGTCATGTCTTATCCTTCTGTTTCACATCTCAAATTTAGGCTAATTGATTTGGAATTCATAATAATATTATCTGTGGTTTTGCATGGCCCCGGAAAAGTTGAAACCAGCAGCATGCCAGATATCAGATCAGCAGTCAATGGAAGGGATTGATACATGGGCAGGGGATTACCTCAGGACTTTACACCGATACAATAAAGGTTTTTAGTACCCCGCAGCAGAATTCTTCCCCGGACCAGAACGGGTGTTGCAACGAAATTGTCATTGAACTTCGTTTGATTAAGGATTTTTATTCCATCCGGGTAAATCCTGCAAACATAAAATACTCCTTCATCACTGCATATGTAAAGATTGTCTCCGGCAAGTACAGGGGAGCTGTAGAACACGCCATTTCCGGGAGGCAGCACCAGTTGCGACAGTTCCCGGCCTGTCAGGATATCGATGCACCATATAGTTCCGTTGAAACCCAGGATGTATATATTTCCATCGCTGACGACCGGTGTGGCAACATCCGTGCCTATGCCGCCCGTTTTCCACAGGAAATCCTTCCCGGTCATATTGACGCTGCCGCCGGTTTTCATACCTGCCATGTTTGTTCCTCTCCCGTAAGGTACTACAACAATGCCCCGGGAAACGACCGGCGAAGCGATTGTGCGCCATGCGGGTTTCATATCCGGATTGAATCCGCTGTATGACCAGATGAGCTCACCTGTTGCCGCATCATGGCCAGTCAGGTTATCGGCTCCCCACACAACAAGGGTGGTACGATTACCCTCTCTGACAACCACCGGGGTGGTGTAGCTCTGAGCAGATTCCCTTCCGCAGGTGTAGTTCCTGTCGACTTTCCAGTTCACTTTCCCGGTAATCTGGTCCAGCGCAATGAGGTAGGATTCACCTTCATGCATAACAGCAATGACGACATTACGGTCAACGAGGACCGGGCTTGATCCGAGATCCCAGAAATAGGTTATTTCCCCGTACTTCTCCTTAAGGTTGGTTTTCCACAGGATCTTCCCGTTAAAATCAAGTGCTGCCACTGTGCTGCTTTTGAAAAAGACAAACAGCCGCTCACCGTCGGTAACTGCAGATGGATTGCTTCCGCTTCCCCTGGGATTCCTTCCGGGAATCTGGGGTCCGAGCTTAACCTGCCAGAGCAGTTTCCCCGCCCAGTCGAAGCAAAGTACGCCATCCTCGCTTCCGCTGCCTTCTCCCACACCTGATGTGAGTATGATACGATCTTTCCAGACAATCGGTGTTGATCCTCCTTTCCCGGGCAGCTCTGCTTTCCAGAGT
>Ga0116204_1000463_pt1 | contig 23023 bp, 21 predicted proteins | sample LakKivwa52mmetaG_FD_94481 | JGI IMG/M metagenome (GOLD analysis project Ga0116204, IMG submission 94481) | Anoxic lake water microbial communities from Lake Kivu, Rwanda to study Microbial Dark Matter (Phase II) - Lake Kivu water 52m metaG | ecosystem: Environmental > Aquatic > Freshwater > Lake... | reverse complement strand
GTACCGGGAACACCGGGCCTTGAACACAGAATCGGAGGTCTTGAAAAGACAATCAAGGGCACTGTATCATATATCCCTGAAAACCACGAAATGATGGTAAAGCTCCGTGCCGACAAAATTGCAAAAATCGCTGATTCAGTCCCCGACATTACGGTTTTCGGAGAGACCTCAGGCGATCTCCTTATCGTTGGATGGGGCGGTACAAAGGGTTATCTGATGACCGCCGTAAGGGAACTTCAGGCTGAAGGACATAAAGTGGGCCTTGCTCATTTTAATTATATCAATCCCCTGCCCAAAAATACATGCGATGTTTTCAGCAAATTCAGGAAGATAGTTGTGGCAGAACTGAATATGGGACAGTTCGCTGATTATATGAGGATGAAATGCCAGGATTTCAGGTATGAACAGATCAACAAAGTCCAGGGCCTTCCTTTCACCATTAAGGAGATAAAGGATAAATGCAATAAACTTCTGGAGGAAAAATAAGATGGCAGAACTTAAAACATACAATTATACTCCCAAAGATTTTAAATCGGATCAGGAAGTAAGATGGTGTCCCGGCTGCGGTGACCATGCAGTTCTCAACGCCGTTCAGAGAGCGCTTTCAGAGCTGGGGATACCAAAAGAAAAGTTTGTGTTCGTTTCCGGGATCGGATGTTCTTCACGGTTTCCATACTATATGGACACATATGGATTTCACGGTATCCATGGAAGGGCCTCGGCGATTGCCACAGGAGTCAAGACAGCCAATCCTGAACTTTCAGTATGGCAGATAACCGGCGACGGCGATGCACTGGCTATCGGGGGCAACCACTTCATTCATACTGTCCGCCGGAATGTCGATATCAATATAATCCTGTTCAATAACGAGATATACGGACTGACAAAAGGCCAGTACTCACCGACATCTGAAAGAGGACTTGTGACAAAAACCTCACCCTTTGGAACAGTAGAGGAACCATTCTCTGTCGGCGAGCTTGTTATAGGTTCAAAAGGTAAATTCTTTGCCCGTACAGTTGATTCAAATGTCTCACTCTCAACCCAGATCTATATTGAAGCCGCAAAACACAAGGGTACATCAGTGGTGGAAGTTCTCCAGAACTGTGTGATCTTCAATGACGGTATTCATGATTCTGTTACAGGCAAGGAGGTCAGGGAAGAGAGGACCATAATTCTGAAACACGGCGAACCGATGATCTTCGGTAAAGGCAATGATAAGGGCCTGGTACTCGACGGTTTGAAACTTAAAGTCGTCAGACTTGGAGAAAATGGTGTTACCGGGAAGGATCTGATAGTCCATGATGCCTTTGAACCAAATCCTGGAATACAGTATATGCTGGCAAATATGAGATATCCCCAGTATCCCGTTGCACTCGGAGTTATCAGGTCAGTTCAGGGTCAAACCTATGAGAATGACGTTGAGGAGCAGATTAAGAATATCAGGAAAGATTCAAGAATCAAATGCATGAATGATCTGCTTGCAGGCGGACCTACCTGGAAAGTTGAATAAAAACTCCCGTCCAGAGTACCCCGGAGTGCCCCCTTCAGGGGTTGAGTAGCTTTCATTTATTTTACTAATTTTAACTCTTTGGATTTTCCGGTATTCTATCCATGAGCGAGAATAGTCATATCACGCCCGAATACAGAAAATTGCTGCATGACCAGAAGGAGAGACTGAAGGAACTGGGATGTATCAATCAGACAACTTACATACTTAAGGAAGGCAAGCCCGTAGAAGAGACCCTGCAGCAAATAGTACTGCTCCTCCCTGCCGCCTGGCAGTATCCTGACTTCACCGCAGCCAGGATAAGATTCAACGGTAAAACCTTTGAAACACCTGATCTCCAGGAAACTACATGGAAAATGATCCAGGAGTTCACCACTATTGACGATGAAACCGGGGCTGTAGAGATCTATTATACCAGGGAATTTACAATGCAGGATGAGGGACCTTTTCTGAAGGAAGAAAGGGATCTCATCCGGAATATAGCCAGCCTTTTAACCGGGTACATTAACAGCTATAAAGCCCGCGATATTATAAGGATGGCACAACCGCCCAGGGAAGAAGAAGACCTGAGAGATATCTCCAGCAGAAAGCTGTTGCAGAGATTTCTTGAGAGGCATAATGCAGAACGGGATGTCTTTCACGATCTGCAGCCTTTCAAGGTCAAGGAGATACTCCTTGTAGCCAACCTGTATGATGCTTATTCAATAGAGGGTGAAGGAAGATTCTCTGACCATATCCTGGGCGAATATTACCAGCTGAGCCTGACCTCCCTGCCAAGGGTAACAGGAGTGTCAGGCGAGGAGGAAGCATTCAACAAACTCGGCTCAAGGCATTATGACATGATAATCATAATGATAGGTATTCACAAGGAGAGCCCCATGATCATGTGCAGGAAGATCAAGGATAAATACCCTTATCTGCCTACCTATCTGCTGCTGAACAATCCTTCGGATGTTCCCTATGTGAGGAAACAGAAAGCACTTGGTGTCCCGTTTGACAATTGTTTTGTCTGGACCGGTGAATCGAGAGTGTTCTTTGCCATGGTAAAACTTCTGGAGGATATTGTAAACGTGGATAATGATACCAGGAAAGGGCTTGTAAGAGTGATACTTATTGTTGAGGATTCGGCCGAATACTATTCAAGATATCTTCCAATGATATATACCCTGGTGCTTGAACAGACCAGGAACCTCATTTCAGATGTTTCAACTGATGAGCTCTATAAAGTGCTAAGGCTCAGGGCAAGGCCAAAAATACTTCTCGTTTCAGACTGGGAAAATGCCATGACGGTTTATAATAAATACAGGGATAGCCTTCTTTGTGTGATATCAGATATGAGGTTTCCCCGAAACGGGGTGATGGACGAAAAAGCAGGGTTTGAACTGATCCGGAGAATAAAAGAAGATCTTCCTAATCTGCCTGCCGTGCTTCAGTCTTCAGATGCTGAAAATGCCAGGTATGCTTATGCACTTAAGTCTGTTTTCATTAACAAGAATTCAGAGAGCCTCCTTCAGGATCTCAAATCATTCATCAATTATTACCTGGGTTTCGGACATTTTATTTACAGGGATGAAAAAGGGCGTCAGATTGCCGTTGCAAAGACAATGAAGGAATTTGAGTCGTACCTTGAAACTGTACCGGAAGATTCCCTGGCTTATCATGCAATGAAAAACCACTTCTCACTATGGCTTATGGCAAGGGGTGAAGTTAAAATAGCAAAGCTTATAAATCCTATTAAAGTAACTGATTTTGAGAGACTTACTGAGCTAAGGAATTTCCTGCTGGATATTATCCGCAGGCGCAGGCGTGAAATGAACAAGGGGCGGGTTGTTAACTTTGAGGAATCATACGTAATTGATGAAACGAATGTAGTCAGTCTTTCAGGCGGGTCGCTGGGAGGCAAGGGCAGGGGACTGGCCTTCATCAATACACTGATATACAGCTTTGAACTTGGCAGACTGCTGCCCGGTATTAACATTAAAGCTCCGGCCACGGCAATAATCGGGACAGATGAGTTTGATATGTTCATGGAGCGGAATCATTTGTGGGAAAGCATTAAGGAGGAAAAAGCTTTTTCTGTCCTTCAAAGAGTTTTCCTTAAGGGTAACCTCAGCTATACTCTTGAGAAAAAGCTGAGGATTCTTCTCAAACAGCTGGATAAACCGGTTGCCGTACGTTCATCAAGCCTCTTTGAAGACTCACTGAACCAGCCTTTCTCGGGAATATTCAAGACATACCTGCTGCCAAACAACCACAGCGATTTTGATGTCAGGCTGAGGCAGCTGTCAGATGCAATCAAGCTGGTCTTCTGTTCCATTTATTCAAGAAGTTCAAGGATGTATTTTGAAGCAATAAATTATAAAATAGAAACGGAAAAGATGGCTGTTGTCATCCAGGAGGTGGTCGGGAACAGGTTCAATGATGCCTTTTATCCGCATATCAGCGGAACGGCACAATCCTATAATTTCTATCCTGTCGCCCATATGACACCCGAAGAGGGTTTTGGAGTCATTGCAGTCGGGCTGGGGCATTATGTGGTTGAAGGGGAAAAAGCATTCAGGTTCTCACCTGCATATCCTGCTATTGATATAATGTCACAGCATGATCTCTATGAAAACTCGCAGGTCCATTTTTACGCTGTCGATATGACCAAAAAAGACCTGAACCTGCTTGAAGGGGAAAATGCGGGACTTGTTGCTCTTGATATAAGCGAGGCTGAAAAGCACGGTACTCTTTCTCATTCGGCTTCAGTGCTTAATACAGATAATGACACCCTGGTCCCGGGCCTCGAGACGCCCGGCCCACGCGTGGTTAACTTTGCCGATATTCTCAAATACAGCTATATTCCACTCGCATCTACAATCAAAACAGTTCTGGATGTCGTGGCAGAAGCAACGGGAAACCCTTCAGAAATAGAATTTGCCATTGATCTTACAAAAGACAATGAAGGCAATGCATCACTCTATCTTCTCCAGATAAAGCCGCTTATTGGCACCACTGCAGGTTACAGCATTGATCATGAAACCATAGACCGGAATGACCTGCTGCTTGAAAGCAGCAAAAGCATGGGAAATGGTGTGATTGATGACATCAGGGATATTGTTTATCTGGAGCCGTCAGCATTCAATAACCTGCAAACAGAAAAGATGGCTGAGGAGATAGAGAGGATCAATGAAAAGATGCTCAAGGAAGGTCACCGTTATATCCTGATCGGCCCCGGAAGATGGGGTTCCAGAGACAGGTTCATAGGCATCCCTGTTGCATGGTCCCAGATATCAAATGCAAAGGTGATTGTTGAGATCAGCCTGCCTGATTTCCATATTGATGCCTCGCTGGGATCACACTTCTTTCATAATGTTACATCCATGAATGTCGGATATTTTTCCATCAACCTGGCTACACAGGATGGAACGGTAAACTGGGAGAAGCTTGAAATGCAGGAGTCGGTTGAGGAAGGGAACTTTTTCAGGCATGTGCGTTTCAGGGATAATCTCACGGTTCGGATGGACGGGAGAAAGGGAATTGCCGTGATCACCATGAAAAAGTAAAAACTGTGCACAATGACCATTATAGAAGGAATTCTTGATCTTCAGAAATACGATTTCACCGATACCTCCTTCAATCTGCTGATGCAGAAGAGAATTCATAAGGTGCTGATTATATGCAGCAACTACGACAGCTACATGCTGGAGGAGGACGGGAGGATCGATGAACAGATTTTCAATGAATATGTCTCGCTGAATCTGAGGTATCCCCCTGTATTTGCACAGACCGATAATGCTGATGACGCATTCAGGATTCTTCAGGCGGGTGATGTTGACCTCGTGATCTCGATGATAAGTCTGAAGGGCACTGACGTATTCGCACTTGCAAAAAGAATCAAGGAACAATATCCGGGTATTCCGATTGTGGTGCTTACTTATTTTTCACGAGAGGTCTCTCTCAGGCTCGAGGGGGAGGACCTTAGTGCTATTGACTATGTTTTTTGCTGGCTGGGAGATGCATCTCTTATTCTTGCAATCATCAAGCTTCTGGAAGACAAGATGAATGCCGAGCACGATATTGAAAGCATAGGAGTGCAGGCGATAATCCTTGTTGAGAACTCCATAAGGTATATCTCATCCTATCTTCCCAATCTGTACCGTATTGTGCTTATGCAGTCGCTTGATTTTCAAAGGGAAGCGCTTAATGAGCACCAGCGGATGCTAAAAATGAGGGGCCGTCCGAAAATCCTCCTTGCCACAAATTTCAACGACGCTTTAGCCTTATACAACAAGTACAAGTATAATGTACTCGGGGTGATTTCGGATATAAGCTACCGGAAAGACGGGATTCAGGATGAGAATGCCGGAATCGAGTTGTGCAAGGTGGTGATGGCCGATGACGATAAAGTGCCTTTCCTGCTTCAGTCATCAAGCTCAGAGCACAGAATTAATGCTGAAGAGCTAGGGGCAGGATTTATTAACAAGTATTCAAAATCACTTTCCCTGGAGCTCCGTAACTTTATAATTCAAAACCTGGCCTTCGGTCCGTTTGTATTCAAGAATCCTGATACAATGGAGCCGATCGCTATTGCCACCGACCTGCAAAGCCTGCAGCAGAAGATACTCACCATCCCTGATAATTCCCTTGATTATCATGCAACAAGAAATCATTTCTCAAAGTGGTTGAACGCACGTGCCTTATTCCCTGTTGCCCAGATGTTCAAGTATATCCGCAAGGAGGATTTTGATACTATGGACGAGATGAGAAGATTTCTGTATGTTGCGATCTCAAGCTTCAGGCTTGGCAAGGGGAGAGGAGTAATAGCCAAATTCGATAAAACCACATTTGATGAGTACCAGATCTTTTCACGAATAGGCGAGGGGTCAATCGGAGGCAAGGCAAGGGGGCTGGCATTCATCAACAGGATGATCAAGAACAACAAGCTCTTCAACAAGTTTCCAGATGTTCTTATAACGATCCCGAGGACCGTCGTATTAAGCACCGATATTTTCGACGAGTTCATGGATCATAACAACCTCTACTCGGTTGCACTTTCTGATCTTTCAGACGATGAGATCCTCAACCGGTTCATCAATGCCGAACTGCCGGGAAGGGTATACCAGGACTTCTATGCATTTCTTTCCGTTTCAAGGAGTCATCCGCTTGCAGTACGTTCGTCGAGTAAACTTGAAGATTCACATTATCAGCCGTTTGCCGGAGTATACTCCACATATATGATCCCCAGGCTATCCGACAACAAGCTTATGGTAAAGATGCTCTCGGATGCTATTAAACAGGTCTATGCTTCTGTTTATTTTAAAGTCAGCAAAGCTTATATGACCGCAACCTCCAACGTCATTGATGAGGAAAAGATGGGCATAGTGCTTCAGGAGGTTTGCGGAAACAGGCATGGCGATATTTTTTATCCCACAATTTCGGGTGTGGCACAATCAATAAACTATTACCCTGTCGGTTCAGAGAAATCTGAAGACGGAATTGCCAATGTGGCATTCGGACTGGGCAAGCTTATCGTTGAGGGAGGGTTGTCGCTGCGTTTCTGTCCGCGCCTCCCGAAAAAAACACTTCAGCTCTCATCCCCGGAAATGGCGCTGAGAAACACTCAGAAAGTATTCCGTGCCCTTGATCTCAATGTTAACAGCTTCGTACCTTCAACTGACGACGGTATTAATATCCCTTCGATAGATATTAAGGACGCGAATAATGACAGGGCTATGAAATACGTTGCCTCAACATATGATTATGGGAACAATATCCTTCATGATGGCATATTGCGCCCAGGGAAAAGGATCATAACTTTCTCAGGAATATTGCAGCACAACTCATTTCCCCTTGCTGAGATCCTGACAACACTTCTTGACCTGGGCCAGAGGGAGATGAACAATCCGATTGAGATAGAATTTGCAGTAAATCTTGAAACCCCACCGGGCACTCCAAAGGTCTTTAATTTTCTGCAGATCAGGCCAATAGTGCATTCTGATGAAACTTACAGCATTAATCTCGAGAACGTTGATGAAGAAAATGCAATTATCATATCTGAGTCAGCATTAGGTAACGGCATCTTTAAAGGAATCCACGACCTTGTATATATAAAACCTGATTCTTTTAATGCCGCACAGAATAAAACCACTGCAGGTATGATTGAGAACCTGAATTCATTGTTTGTAAAGGATGCAAGGGGATATGTCCTGGTGGGGCCGGGCCGCTGGGGATCAACTGATCCGTGGCTGGGTATACCTGTCAAGTGGCCGCAGATCTCAGCCGCCCGTATTATTATAGAATCAGGGCTTAAGAATTACAGGATAGATCCGAGCCAGGGCACGCATTTCTTCCAGAACCTCACATCATTCGGGGTAGGTTACCTGACAATAAATCCCTATATAGATGAAGGTTATTATGATGTGGATTATCTTAACCGGATTGAAGCCGTTTATGAAGACCGTTTCATCCGTCACATACACTTCGATAAGCCGCTTGAAATAATGATTGACGGGAAGAGGCATAAGGGAGTGATAATGAAGCCGGTTAAATAACGGCACAACGGTTTAAAGAGGGTTATGGGAGCCGGGCTGATCCGGCGGGAATATCCTTGTTAACCTTTTTTATCAGTCCCTGTAATACTGAACCGGGGCCCATTTCAATAAATGAAGTCGCTCCTCCGGCGATCATGTTCACTATGGTCTGGGTCCATCTCACGGGTGAAGTGAGCTGCATGACCAGGTTTTTCATAATTACATCTGAATCTGTTGAGGGATTCGCATTGACATTCTGAAATACAGGGCAGACAGGGGTGCTGAATTGAGTTGAACTGATGGCTTCTTCAAGTTCGGCTCTGGCCGGTTCCATCAGCGGTGAATGGAAAGCTCCTCCCACAGCCAGTTTAACAGCCTTCCTTACTCCTTTCTCCTTCAGAGCCTCAAGCGCTTTGTCAATCCCTTCGTTGGAACCGGAGATGACAATCTGCCCCGGGCTGTTATAGTTGGCTGGCACCACAATCTCTTCAATTGAGGCGCATATATCTTCAACCATCCTGTCATCAGCTCCTATTATTGCAGCCATTGATGAAGGGTTCTTCTCGCATGCCTTTTGCATGGCTTCAGCTCTTTTTGAAACAAGTACAAGACCATTTTCAAATGAAAGAGCACCTGATGCAACCAGGGCTGAGAACTCTCCAAGTGAATGTCCGGCAACCATTCCGGGATTAAATGAATTACCGGTTATGCTGGCAAGGATTGCTGAATGCAGAAATATGGCAGGTTGTGTTACGCGCGTCTGTTTCAGTTCTTCTTCACTGCCTGCGAACATAATATCGGTTATCCTGAAACCAAGCAGTTCATTTGCTCTTTCAAACATCTCCCTGCCTGCGGCAGATCTTTCATACAGATCTTTGCCCATGCCCGGGAACTGAGCCCCCTGGCCCGGGAATACATATGCTTTCATCATACGAAATATTGATTCACTGCTGTCACCGGCCGGGCACAAAAATAAAAAAAATATTAATGTAGCTTTGACCCTATAAGGTGAACAAATTCTTCACGGGTATTCATGTTTTCGAGGAAAATACCTGTAAACGCCGAGGTTGTCGTTACGGAATTCTGTTTCTGGACGCCTCTTATCTGCATGCAAAGATGCTGTGCTTCGATGACCACGGCAACCCCGAGTGGATTCAGACAATCCTGGATGCAATTCCTGATCTGGGTTGTCAGTCTCTCCTGTACCTGGAGCCTGCGGCTGAAAGCTTCAACAACCCTGGCAATTTTACTCAATCCGGTAATATAACCGTCAGGTATATATGCGACATGAGCTCTTCCGAAAAAGGGAAGCATGTGATGCTCGCACATCGAGTAAAGGTCAATATCCTTGACAATCACCATTTGCCTGTATTCTTCGCTGAATCTGGCTGAATTTATTATATCACACGGATTTATGGAATATCCCATGGTCAGGAAGTGCAATGCTTTTGCAACTCTTTCAGGGGTTTTCAGAAGACCCTCTCTTGCCGGATCCTCGCCGATAAGTTCAAGTACCCTTTTATACATTGATGAGAGCTCCCTTATGTTTTCTTCATTCCATGATTCAGTTTTAGTATACCCGTTATTTGAATTTGTAACGGAACATCTTACTGTATTCTTTTGTTCAGCCATAATATTCGATATAATTATTTTCCGTTTCTTCAATTTTGACACAGTGCAGCTGTGCACCCTCCCGTTCAACAGGATCCCTGAGTTCATGCCATATTGCTATCGCAAGGTTTTCAGTTGTTGCGATCCTGTTCTTCATGAAATCAACTTCAAGATTGATATTCATGTGGTCAATCTTTTTTATTATTTTTTCCTGGATGATCTTTTTAAGTATATCGATATTCATCACAAACCCATGATCATCAGCAGGATCCCCTTTTACGGTAACCCAAAGTACATAATTATGCCCGTGCCAGTTGGGATTGGAACATTTTCCGAAGACCTCCCTGTTCTTTTCATCCGGCCAGTCCTGCCTGAACATCCTGTGTGCAGCACTGAATCTCTCTCTGCGTGTAAGATAGATCATGCCATCCTGTTTTTCAGATACAATATTAGATAATAAAATTAAGGTTTTTCATTGATTTATGTAATATATTTATGTGCATTTTTGGTGTTGAAGAAGGTTTGAGGGTGCTAAAGAAAGTTTTAATAGTAGCGGCAACTGAAGCTGAGGCTGATGCCCTGAGGAAGATACTGGGGATCGATTCTCATACCGGATGTTATACCATCGGTAATTGTGAATCAGAGATATTAGTCACAGGGGTTGGGTCAGCTGCAACCTCGTGGTCAATGATGAAATGGCTTTGCTCTAATCCGAAACCGGAACTGGTTATAAACATAGGCATAGCCGGGAGTTTCAGAAATGATATTGCTGTTGGCGAAGTAGTTATTCCCGTATCGGATTGTTTTGCCGATGCCGGAATTGAGACTGAAGAAGGGTTCGTCACCCTATATGAAACAGGTCTTGGCGATCCCCCGGTGAACGGCGGCATAATGGTTGCTGACAACCATTATGTCAGGATGGCTACAGATATGCTTAAACCTGTTAATGCAGTTACCGTAAATACAGTTTCCGGTTCCCGGGAAACAATAGAAAGGTTACTGGGGAAGTTTAATCCGGACATTGAAACCATGGAAGGTGCAACTTTTTTCTATATTTGCCTTCGGGAAAAAATACCTTTCATTGCTTTGAGATCTATATCAAACATGGTTGAGCCCAGAAATAAGAAGAAATGGAATATACAGCTGGCAGTCAATAACATGTCAGAATCTCTGAAAGATTTCCTGTTAATGCTTTAATGAAAAAATGAAACTTACGCTGGGTTTCTCTCCCTGCCCCAATGATACATTCATATTTGATGCAATGGTGCATGGGAGGATAGATATGGAAGGACTTGAATTCGATCACTTCCTGGCTGATATAGAAGAACTCAATAACAGGGCATTATCTGGTGATGTTGATATTATTAAGATGAGCATGCCTGCCTATGCTCATGCAGCACAAAACTACCTTATCCTCGATTCCGGCAGTGCCATCGGTCACAAAAACGGACCGCTTCTGGTAAGTAAGAATAAACTTGATTTATCGGAAATATCAGATGCAAGGATCGCAATACCCGGCAGGAATACAACGGCCAACATGCTGTTCACAATTTTCTGGCCCGAAGCCGTGAATAAAAGAGAATATGTTTTCTCAGATATTGAGGAAGCTCTTCTGAAAGACGAAGCTGATGCAGGGATCATTATACATGAGAAGCGTTTTACATTTCACAGGAAAGGACTCCACAGGGTAGCAGACCTGGGAGAATTATGGGAAAATCTTACCGGCCTGCCCATTCCTCTTGGTACGATTGCCATAAACAGGAAAATACCGTACGTAACAGCCCTCAAAGTAAACAATATAATACACCGGAGCCTTGAGTATGCTTTTCACGATTCTCTTGCATCCTATGATTTCATTGTAACAAATGCACAGGAAATGGATAGTGCCGTGATGAACAGGCATATAAAGCTTTTCGTCAACAAGTACACATCCAGGCTGGGAAAAGAAGGTAAAACCGCAATAAGTGAACTGTTCAGGATAGCAGGGAACAAAATGATTATACCCGATTTACCGGAAAATATTTTCCTGACCGGATTGCCGTGATTTAAAACATTATCAGAAGATATGAAATTAACAGATCTTATTCTGAAAACCCGTTCCTTCAGGCGTTTTGATGAGTCGCACACAATTGAATACAAGGCACTTGAAGGATTAATAGAACTTGCCAGGCTTTCGGCATCAGGAGCCAACAGACAGCCGCTCAAGTATATCCTCTTTAATTCACCTGAGGATTGTGCCAGGATTTTTCCTTCCCTTCTCTGGGCCGGGTATCTTAGGGATTGGGACGGCCCGCAACCCGGAGAAAGGCCTTCCGGGTATATTATTATCCTGGGCGACACATCGATAGCCGATAATTTTGGGGTGGATCATGGAATAGCGGCACAAAGTATAATGCTCGGTGCAACTGAAACAGGACTGGGAGGATGTATGATAGCTTCAATAAAACGCGAACAGCTCCGGGCTGAACTGGGAATACCTGAAAAATATGAGATACTGCTTGTCCTTGCTCTTGGCAAACCTGTTGAGAATGTGATTATTGATGACATAAAGGAGGGCGATGTAAAATACTGGAGAGACGACAGCAAGAACCACCATGTGCCTAAGCGGCCCCTGAGTGAACTGATCATTAAACTCCCATCAGCAGAGGAATGAGAAAAATACTTCTCATAATAGTTATTGTTAGTCTCATTATAAGCTCACTGACAGGACAGGTGCTCAGGGAGACTGACCCTCGGATGTTATTTCATGGAGTGGTATTTGATGCGGGCACCTTTAACCCTCTCTCCGGATCACAGATAATAATAAACCGGGCTTTTTCATCAATAAGCGATGAAGAGGGGAAGTTCGCATTTTATGTACGGAGTGGTGACACGGTAGTTTTTACAAGGCTGGGATACAAGACGTCTGTACTCAATATACTTGATACTCTTTCAGGGAAAGAATTTACAGCAGGAGTATACATGCATACGGATACACTTTTGATAGATGAAGTAGTAATAATTCCAAGGTACTCCAGCCTCCGTTCGGAAATGTTCATGGCACGTCCGGAATCAAACATCAGGATGGAAAATGCAAAATACAACCTTGAAGTTTCCTCATATCAGGGCAGAGCCGGGATATCAAAACTTGGTGATCCTTCGATGAACTATGAAGTGCTCCGGCAGCAGCAGCGAAGTGAGGCATACACCAAAGGTCAGATCCCATCCGACAGGATAGCGGGATTAAGCCCTTTTATGCTTATACCCGCAGTATATCTTCTGATGAACGGATTACCGGAGAAACCTTCACAGCTGAAACCCCTGATAACCGAAAAGGAGGTGGAGGAGATCCATCGTAAATATCTGGAAACACGCAGGAAGCAATGATAGAATTGCGGATTTCGGATTGGCGATTGCGGAATGAAAAATCCGAAATCGGCAATCCGAAATCCGCAATCACTTTTATCATCCTTTATAGAATATAGCCTTTATTATCTGGCTGGCCATTTTTGGGTTTTCCTTGAGCCTCCGGGTGCAATAACCAAACCATTTTACACCAAAGGGAACATATACCCTCATTGTATGCCCGGCACTGACTATTGAATCCCGGAGATTTGGTGTAACCCCGTAAAGCATCTGAAATTCATACATGTGTTTTGGCACATTATACTGTTTTAACAGTCTGTAAGCGCCTTCAATAAGGGGTTTGTCATGTGTTGCTATGCCTGCATGTATTTTGTTCCTGAACATAAATTCAAGATCTTCCAGGAAATGCCGGTTTATCTCCTCATATTTCCTGTATGAAATAGATTCCGGTTCAATATATATGCCTTTGCAGAGCCTGAAGCTTAGGGGTATCTCTTCGCTGTTAAGGTCAAGCATCCCTTTTATGTCATCCAGGGTTCTTTTCAGGTATGCCTGTACAACAAGCCCTACATTGGCCGGGTATTCGGCCTTTAGTCTTCTGAAGAGTTCTATCTCGAGTGTCGTGCATGGAGAGTCTTCCATATCAATCCTGACAAATCCGTTATACGAAGCAGCCTTTGCAACAATCTCCCTGACATGCCTGTAGCACATCTCTTTGTCTATCAGAAGTCCAAAACTTGTGGGCTTCAGGGAGAAATTACCCTTGATTCTGTTCCTGTATGAAACATCGATCACGTTAAGGTATTCCAGCTTGTTCGCTTCCGCCTCATCAAGGTCCTTTATGAATTCGCCAAGCACATCAAGGGTAACAAGGATGTTTTTGCTGTTAAGATCCTTTGATACACGCATCGCATCATCGATTGTTTCGCCTGAAACATAGGATTTCGAAAAGATCCATACAAACTTCTGCGGGAAGTAAGGCAATATTGCTGCAATAAATCTGTTAAACATATTCTTTGGCCTGTTTTATGTCTGCAGTATTCAGATCGCTAATTAAGATTATCAGAGTCCGTTTTTTAATGACCTTTGTCAGTGAAAAAAAGGATTGCAAGCATAAAATTGTTTATTTTGAACAAATTTTCCACACTATGCAACCATTTATTTTGATGGTATGTCTTGAAAATGTCCTCAGTTTATGATGAGTGACCCGCAAATAATAGAGGGATGCGCAAAGCATGACCGGAAGGCTCAGCAGGAGCTATACAGCAGGTACTCGGGATTTCTGCTGGGTGTGTGCATGAGATATGTGTCTGACAGAGCTGAGGCGGAAGACATTTTGCAGGAGAGTTTTTTGAAGATTTTCTTCAATATAAAAGATTTTTCAGGAACAGGTTCTTTTATAGGATGGCTAAGGAAAATTGCGGTGAATACAGCAATAACTCATTATCATAAACACCTTAAATTCAGATATCATATTGAGATTGAGGAGTTTGTGTCATCAGAGACGGGTATTTCCAGTTTTGAGGAGGATCTCTTTACATCTGATGAGCTGTATAAGGTGCTCAATGAGCTGCCTGCGGGTTACAGGATGGTTTTTAACCTGTATGCGGTGGAAGGTTACAAGCACAAGGAGATCGCCGAAATGCTGGGGATCGATACCAACACTTCGAAGTCGCAGTATAGCAGGGCAAGGGCTGTGATCAGGGATAAACTGGAAAAGCTCCGCAGACTGAAAGGCAATTATCCTGCCGCTGATTGAAAGAACATGTAATCTGGAATCTGGAATTTGGAATCTGGAATTGAGATAATTGTGAAAGAGGAACAGGACGATAGGGCGTTGAATGAATTGTTCCGGCAGAAGCTGGGGGGTGCAGAGGTTATTCCTTCTTCTGATGCAGGTATGATACTGATGCGCAAACTTGCCAGAAGGGAATTCCTTCGTTTCAACCCTGCCAGGTTCAATATCTGGTATGCCGGCGGCATAGCTGCTGCCGGAGCAGCTCTTGCATTAATCCTGACATCCGGTCCGGGGGACAGTAATGAGCCGGTATCACCACAGGAATCAACCATTATCAGCACTCCGGCATCATCTAATGACAAAAACCCGGATGTCCCGGCTATTACTGATGTTAAAGCGGATGAAAGGAAAAGAAGTTCAGATATAAGGAAAGTTGTCATCGCTGAAAAACCATCAGTGAGAACAGAGAGTAACAATGAGGCAATGAGTGGCGCGGAAAGAAGCGGCACCGTGGTTTCAACGGCAGAGGTGCCTTCAGTGCCAGAAGGAGGAGTGCTCCCGGGTAACCTTTCTGATAAGAGCCAGCTGCAATCCGCCTCAGGCAGGCTTGATAACCTCATTGCTGCATCAGCAACGGAAGGATGCACACCATTCAGGGTTCAGTTTAAGAACAGATCTCTTGCGTACGATTCCTGTATGTGGAGTTTTGGTGACGGAGGTTATTCTCGCAAGAGGGATCCGGAGTGGATATTTGACATTGAAGGAGAATATGAGGTCATGCTTCGGGTATACGGCAAGGATGGAAAACATTCCTTCTCATCGATTGTTATCAGGGTTCATCCAAAACCGGTTGCACGGTTTGAGATATCACCTGAAGCGGCTTTGATACCGAATGATGGAATTACATTCCTGAACTATTCCTTCAATGCTGATAAATACAGGTGGGACTTTGGCGACGGTGCTTCATCTGAACTCTTCGAGCCGAAGCATTTTTACAAAAGGTACGGCAATTATAATGTGCGCCTTAAGGCTTATTCGGTTTATGGCTGTTCAGATTCTCTTGTTGTTCAGAATGCCTTCGGGTCGGGATACTATGTAAAGTTCCCGAATGCTTTTATTCCGAATCCAAATGGTCCCTCGGGCGGCTATTATTCAAACCGGAGCGACGAATATGCATATGTATTCCATCCTGTTCATTCAGGAGTATCTGAATACCAGATGAAGATCTTCAGCAGGCGGGGCATCCTGGTATTTGAGACAAACGACATAAATATTGGATGGGATGGGTATTACAAGGGCCAGCTGGTTGATGCAGGAGTCTATATCTGGAAAGTACGGGGTAATTATATAAACGGTGAGCAGTTCACCCTGATGGGTGATGTCACCCTTCTGAAGAATCAATAGCATCTTTCCATAAACCCGGTAAATGCCGGTTTTACATTCATCACACAAAAACTGACGTTCATCTATTTATAACCTCCATTCATTGAAAAAACAGGTGGAACATATCATTTTTACCTGTTTTTTTCGTTCAAACTAAAAGAATTTGACGGGATTTCACTATTTTCGTCAGCATATAACTAACGGGAGCGACTTTGCCGAGGAGGATTATATATATTTCCGTACTGACTTTTCTCCTTTTTACGGATGGTTTTTGTCAGGATCCGACATTCTCTCAATTCTACGCGAATCCCCTCTACCTTGCTCCTTCATTTGCCGGTGCGACAGAGGAGTATCGTATCGGCATGAACTACAGGAACCAGTGGCCGGCAATTCCCGGCGTTTTTCATACCTACAGCATTTCGTTCGATAAGGCGCTCATCAATTTTAATTCAGGTATAGGTGTCCTGGCAACCTATGATGTTGCAGGTTCAGGCGACCTCAGCACAACAAATATAGGCCTCATTTATTCGTATGATTTCAGGATAAACAGGGAGTGGCATGTGCGTCCGGGTGTCAATTTCAAGTTCTATTACCTGGGCCTCGATATCTATTAACTGATCTGGAGCAGCCAGATAACAGGCAGCGGGATAACACCATCAGTTTCTCCGCCACCGTTCGATAATGTTGCAGATGTGGATTTCGCCACATCTGCGCTCGTTTATAATGACAGGATATGGGGCGGATTCACACTCGACCATCTGCTGGTTCCAAAAACCTCATTTTACGGGGATGATGCCAGGGTGCCTGTCAAGTTCAACCTTTTCGGAGGGATGCAGATAATCAAAAAAACAAGGCTGAGAACCAAACTCAGGGAAGTACTCTCGGTTGCACTCAATTTCCAGAGACAGGCTAAATTCCACCAGACTGATTTAGGATTGTACTATTACAGGGATCCCCTGATTTTCGGGTTGTGGTACAGGGGAATTCCTCTTGTAACATCCCAGGCAGGAGATGCAATCATCGGCCTTGTCGGGGTCAAGACAGAACAACTGCATATCGGTTACAGCTATGATTTCACGATCTCAAACCTGATAAGCGCTTCAGCCGGAGCTCATGAGATATCGCTTATTTATGAGTTCACAACTTTTAGCGTTGGCTCTCAGAAAAGAAAGATCAGGGCTATTCCTTGTCCGGAATTTTAATTCTTTTATCTTTGCGCCTTACTATTGTTAAATAAATATTGAATTAAAGATGAAGAATCTTTCCGTTATACTGTTTTCTGTTCTGTTTGTAGCACTGGGCGCTCTCTATTTCCTGCATTTCACAGGCGGCTCAGAAGGCAGAAATACAGAAACACCGGCAGAAAGGGGTGAATCCACTTCCTCAGGTATTGTTTATGTCAATGTGGATACTCTTATTTTCAATTTCGATATGTTCTTCGACAGAAGGAATGAACTGATGGGCAAACAGCAGAAGGCTGAAGCTGAGCTTAATTCAAAGGCCAGGCAGTATGAGTCCAGCGCAAGGGATTTCCAGGAGAAAGTGTCAAAAGGGCTGGTGACAAGAGCTACGGCGGCAGAGATGGAACAATCGCTTCTCCAGAAGCAGCAGCAGCTGGTCGACCTTCGTGACAACCTGCAGGCAGACCTGATCGAAGAGGAACAGGTGATGAACAGGCAGATACTTGAGTATATCACTTCATTTCTCGAAGAGAATAAATCACAATACAACTATGAGTATATTCTCGGTAAAAGTTTTGGAGGACAGGTACTCTACGGAGATTCATCACTTGACATAACCAGAAAAGTGCTTGATGCAATTAATAAAAAGTATCGGGCAGAGAAGAAAAAGTAGATATGGGTTTCGCCAGTGAGTGGCTTAACCAGAAGGCCTTATTCCCCGAATTTATAAACGAACTGCCTGATGATCAAACAGGTATTATTGTTGTTATACCTGCTTTCAATGAAGCGTCAGTTACTCCATTGCTCAATTCCCTCAATTCATGCACTGAACCGGGCTGCAGGTCAGAGGTGCTGATAATAGTAAATGCTCCCGGCAATGCTTCTCATGAAAGCCTCATGAACAATACCGCGTGCATTCAGACCGCTGAAAGCTGGAAAAAGAACAACAGGAGTTTTTTCCGGCTTTACATCATTAATGCAGGTCAGCCTCCGGTAAAGGGATGGGGCGTGGGTCTTGCAAGGAAAACCGGGATGGATGAAGCGCTGCGGCGGTTCAATGCGGCAGGGAAACCTGAAGGCGTTATTGTATGCCTTGATGCTGACTGTACCGTTGAAAAGAATTATTTCACTGCTATATACAGAGAGCTTCTTCTGAAAAAGGAGAGAAAAGCATGCTCAATATACTTTGAACATCCGCTGTCGGGTACTGATTTCAGTGAAAGAGTTTACCGTTATATCATTCAGTATGAACTTCATCTCAGGTATTTTACACAGGGACTTGCGTTTGCAGGGTTCCCTCATGCATGCCATACTGTAGGGTCGGCCCTGGCTGTTAAAGCGCTCCCGTATCTGAGATCAGGAGGAATGAACCGCAGGCAGGCAGGCGAAGATTTCTATTTCGTTCAGAAGCTTACCTCAACGGGCGGATATTTCGCACTGAACCATACCACAGTATATCCTTCGCCCAGGGAATCGGTCAGGGTGCCTTTCGGAACAGGCGCGACAATATCCAGGTTAATGACCGAAAATGGTGAGCAGCTCTTTTCTTATAATTGCTCTTCTTTCACCGAGCTGAAGGAATTGTTCAGGATCGCCCCCGGGCTCTTTGCTGCCGGGATGAAGGAGATTGAGACATATTACGAGATACTGCCGCCGGGAGTAAGATCCTTCATTGAACGAAGGGAATGGTCTTCAAAAGTCGAAGAGATTCAGAACAATACTTCTTCGAAAACAACATTCATGAAAAGGTTTTACACATGGTTCAACGCTTTCAAAATCGTGAAGTACCTGAACCATGTACACACCCGCAGGTTTAATAAAACAGCCGTTACAGATTCGGCAACTGATCTTCTGAATATTATGGGATTTGATTTTTCCGGGTCCGATCCGGAGAGATTGCTGCTTTTTTACCGGTCGCTTGATAAGGGGGAAGTTCCCGGCTAGTTATTCTTCCTGGTTATTTTCCGGTCTTCTTTCGGGGTGAGAATTATATACAGGTCCTCATCAGCCTTCTTCATTCGATACTGCTCCCTCGCAAACTTCTCCAGGTTATCATTGTCTGTTTTCAGTTCAAGAAGTTTTTTCTTATCAGCTTCAATCCTGTTCAGGTAGTACTCCCTGTCCTTCCTGAGCCTGTTCAGCTCCCTGAGCTCCTTATACCTGGCTATGAGATTATTTGAATCGAGCAGAATGAGCCAGATAAGGAATATCAGAATGGTCAGGAAATATTTATTCCTGAAAGCTGCCGGTATTTTATCTATTAACCTGAACCTTATCATTCCAATGCAAACCTACAATATTTTTTTCATCCGCCGCTCATCAGGTATAGCATCTGAACATTATCTCCGTTCCGGATGATGGTGGTATCATATTTTTCAGCGGGAATGATGACACCGTTTATTTTAATTATTCTCATCCTGAATGTGAACTTTCTAAGTTCAATCATGCGTGACACGCTTATTGAATCCTCCTCAAATGTTTCTTCCCTGTTATTAAGCAATATCTTCATGACCGGCTTGCTGATTTCTTCTGCATTAGTATATCGATTACAATATTTGCCTGCATATTAGCCACTATCCCTACCCTGGGAGCCAGAGGGGGAAGATCATCCCCTGCAGTTGTTGATTCGTCACCGCATATATAAAGCGTATCATCAATCTTTCGCGATCTTATGGTTTCATTATTCCCGTAGCCCGCAAGTCCTGATCCCACAACAAGCGGAATACCTGGCATCTTCGACTGAACAGTCTCAACAATCATCTGTTTCATTTCGTTCCTGTCGAATGCTTCAACTATCACATCACATCCGGCAAAAACCTCAGGTATATTATTTTCGTCCAGTTTCAGGTTATGTGAGATCACATTTACGGCCGGATTGATGCGCCGGATATTATCCCTGAGTGCATCTGTCTTGTACATCCCCGACTGATCAGTGAAGTAGTACTGACGGTTGAGATTCTCCGGCTCAACAACATCAAAATCGGCTATCACCAGGGTTCCGATGCCGCTTCTCGCAAGTGCGGCAGCGCAATTTGATCCCAGTCCGCCCGCTCCTGCAATCCCTGCCCGGAACTTATTCAGATGTGCTGCAATTTGCAAAAACCTCATAAAAATTTTTATTTTCAATACAAATATACAACATGTATCTGATCTCCCTTTCCCTCGTCCGGCAGCATCTGGTAACTTTCTGACTTATATCATACTGAACCGGCCCAAATTTTATTAATTTTGAACTATTGGTCATTTTGCAGGATAAACAGAAAATTCAATCAAATGGATATTGCATCAATAAAAGCAGAGCATAAGCTTATCAGGGAATGGAAGTACAAATGGACTCCGCTTGATAAGGGTTATACTGACAAGATCCTTTATATCAATGTAGGCTCAGCTGATATCAGGGAAAAGGATGTTCCTCCTGTCATGAAGGAGAAATTCATAGGAGGCAAAGGATACGGGCTCAGGCTTCTCTGGGACGCCACAAAGCCTGACACCAGGTGGGATGATCCTGAAAATGAGATAATTATTTCATCCGGCCCTGTCGGCGGGATCACCCAGTACTCAGGTACTGGCAAGTCACTGGTGGTAAGCATATCACCACAGACCGATTCTGTTATGGACAGCAATGTCGGCGGATTCTTTGGTCCGTTCCTGAAATTCTCGGGTTTCGATGCTCTTGAACTTCAGGGCAAGGCAGTGAATGATGTGATTATATTCATCGATGGGATAAACCACAGGGTTGAGTTGTTTGAAGCTCCGGCCGAAGCTGTTGACAGCCATGTTCTTGCAGAGCAGCTCACGGAAATGTTTGCCGATAATGAAAATGAAAAGAAGAACATTGGAGTCGTTTCGTCCGGATCGGCAGCTGAACATTCCCTGATAGGCATGCTCAACTTCACCTTTTATGACCCGAAACGCAAGAAAGTGCGTATGAAGCAGGCCGGCAGAGGAGGTATCGGAACTGTTTTCAGAAACAAAAAGATCAAGGCCCTGGTATGCAAGATCCCGGGAGTAAAGGGAAACCTGAACAATGTTGTCGATCTTGAAGCCATTATGGAAAGGGGACGCAGGTTTAACCGTGAGATGCGTGAACTTGACGACAAGCAGTGCCGGATGCGAAAAGTAGGTACTGCTCACCTTATGGAGATAATGGATGATCACGATCTCCTGCCTACCCATAATTATAAATTCGGCTCACATAAGGATGCTCCCAGAATAGATTCTGCCGTATGGACATCATTCTTTACGCAGGGCATCCCTGACGGCTGCTGGATAGGCTGTAACATGTCTTGTTCAAAAGCCATTGACGATTACATTATTACCACCGGCCCATATAAAGGACAGAAAGTTATTGTTGACGGTCCGGAATATGAGACGGCAGCAGGACTCGGCTCCAATGGAGGCTTCTTTGATCCGCGCTATATAATTGAAACAAATTTCTATTGCGACACTTACGGAATATGCACCATAACGTGGGGAACCTGCATAGCTTTCATCCAGGAGTGCTACTCCTGCGGCATCTTGAACAAGGAACGCACAGGAGGGCTTGAACTGACCTTCGGAAACATTCCACCGGCCCTCGAGCTGCTTCACCAGGCAGCACGGGGCGAAGGTTTCGGGAAGATAGCAGGACAGGGGGTCCGCCGGATGAAAAAGATCTTTGCGGAAAACGGATGGGGTGACCCTGCCTTTCTCCGGGATATAGCTATGGAAAACAAAGGACTTGAATATTCACAATACATGTCGAAAGAATCACTCGCCCAGCAGGGCGGTTATGCGATGACGAATAAAGGCCCCCAGCATGACGAGGCATGGCTCATCTTTATGGATATGGTTAACAACCAGATACCTACTTTCGAGAACAAAGCTGAAGCGCTTCACTATTTTCCGATGTTCCGGACCTGGTTCGGACTCGTAGGGCTTTGTAAGCTCCCGTGGAACGATGTCGAGCCTGAGAACAACGCGCAGACTGACGAACCTGCCAAAGTGCCTGAGCACGTAGATAATTATGTCACTATATACAAAGCTGTTACAGGAAGACCTTTTGACAAGCAGAGGCTTGTTGAGGATTCTGAACGGGTATATAACTTCCAGAGGGTATTCAATCTGCGGAGAGGTTACGGTAAACGGAAGGATGATGACCAGCCATACCGTGCCTGCGGCCCGGTTACGGCTGAAGAGTATGAATCCAGGGCAGAGAGATATGATAAACAGCTGAAAGAGCTCACAGGATATGATCCTGAAGGCAAAAGCACGGAAGAGAAAATTAAGGTTTTGCGCAAATACCGTGAAGATCAGTATGACCTTCTGCGTGACGCTGTCTACAAGCGCCGCGGATGGAACAGAAACGGCATACCCACCATTGAACATCTCAGGAAGATCGGAATGGATTTCCCTGAAGTTATTGATGTAGTAAAGAATTACCAGTAGCCCGGCATAAGGAATGATCCCGTTTGAAAAAGCTTATGAGATTGTGATGAGCTCTTCATTCCCTATGAAGAGCGAAAAGATCCGGTTCACGGAATCACTTAACAGGATCCTCGCGGAAAATGTTATCAGCGACATGGAGATGCCTCCTTTCAACAAGGCGTCAGTCGATGGGTTCGCCTGTAAAAAATCAGAACTTGCCGTTGACCTTGAGATAATTGAAACCATACCTGCCGGCAGGTGGCCTGAGAAAAAAGTCGGGAAGGGGCAATGCTCACGCATTATGACCGGGGCCGCCCTCCCCGAAGGAGCCGACTGT
>Ga0116204_1000462_pt1 | contig 23117 bp, 27 predicted proteins | sample LakKivwa52mmetaG_FD_94481 | JGI IMG/M metagenome (GOLD analysis project Ga0116204, IMG submission 94481) | Anoxic lake water microbial communities from Lake Kivu, Rwanda to study Microbial Dark Matter (Phase II) - Lake Kivu water 52m metaG | ecosystem: Environmental > Aquatic > Freshwater > Lake... | reverse complement strand
TCCACCGCATTCTCATTCCGAAGGCCTGTCTTGAAGATAATGGCCAGAAGCTCTGCGTGCTAAATTCGTCAGAATTTGGCAGACGATGGAGCCGCAGCTCCAGCGGATCAGACAATGCAGACGGCCCAAGCGCAGCCAGCCTCTCGCGCGGGCGGTTTTCCTTAGGGATGTCGAGTATTTTCATGCATTTAAGGCTGAAAATGGGCTTAAAAGGGCGAGCAGACCTCCTTTCCGGTGGGTTTTCACCGGAAGCAACGGAATGACACTGGAAAAGCGTATTTAAAGCGAAATGCAGCCCTTATTCTTGGGGATAATATGAAAAAGGAAGAAGCCATCAAGAAGATCGGGAAAAGGAACTGGAAGGCATTCGAAAAATTCATGGAAGGGCAGACTGTTGGGATTTATCCTGACGGAAGCGAGAATATCTACGAGTGCGATGTGGAGAACTTCCTGCACAAAAAAGCTACAGGTAAGACGCTGTTCTTTGATTGAATGGGGTGAAAAACAGAATAAGCTAAAAGAGATAGGTAAATTCTAAAAGAGTTTAAGAAATAGTGATGAAGATGGTAAAATTTGGTATGTTTGGTATGCTTAGTTTTACCAATCAAATCGAAAATGGCGTTGTTGAAGGTTGTTTGTTTAATTATAAAATTTATAAAGTTTATAATCTTTAGAATAAACGAGCTGGTGGATGATGATAAGAGAATGGAAAGATCTCGTGATTGTGCAAAGCAAGCATTCATTAACCAGGTTGCAGGAACGTGGCATCAGCGCGAAGGAGATTGAATCGTGTTTCAAGGACCCGAAGATGTTTGGCTTTTGCAAGGAAGGCAAAAAGAAGGGGCTGTGGGAAGTTTATTTCAAAAGGTCGCATAAGTACCAACTGAAAGTAATTGTCGCTGAAGACCGAGATAGGAAAGAATTAAAAGTGGTAACAGCATATATCATCAACAAGGAAAGAGCGAAAAGGGTGCAGTTATGGGCAGGACAACGAAAATAGACTATGACAAGGAAAACGATCTTCTTTTTGCCTATACTGGCGAGAAGATAAATGACAGCCTTGAGATAGGCGACTTCATAATAGATTTCAGTAACCAGAACAAGATAGTTGGTATTGAGATTCTTGATGTTTCCCAGATGCTCAAGATGTCAAACATCCCCGCCTCAAATCTTGAAAATATAGTTGGCGGGAAGATGAACCTTAGCCAGACTAAGAATTCAATTTACATAGTGCTTGCCCTTGAATTCAAGATGGGCCAAAAAGTTGAAGAGAAAGAAATCCGCATCTTTGTTCCAAGGACAGTTGAACGCATTGTAAGCTGATTTTTTGGTCTGTTTTTCTCTCTCCTGCGCAACAGCATTTCAGTATACCCGCGAAATCTCCATCTCATTACAGTATACCGCCCCCTAGCAAAAATACCCTTTTCCCATTCTTTTGGGCACTTTTGCCTCACAAGCCGGCTTCCGGCATCGGGAAAACTCGCTCAATAATGATATGGTAAACCAGGGAAGGGGGAAGCGCATTTGGAGGGGGTATTGGGTTTACTTATATGATTACGCGCGCGGAAAAAAAGATTACTGATATGGTGTTTTTCAAATGGGCTTGCCGTCAGGGTCGAGAACGGTTATCTGAATCTTCCTGTCCATGTCGATTCCCATCGGAACTTCGAGCGTGGCGACCACGTACCAGCCGAAAATGTGCCGGTGCTGCAGGATGTTCACAAAAGCCCCAAGTATGCCCGGCTCGGGCTTGGGCGGAATCACCTCAAGGGGGATTTTTATCGAAAACTGGTAAAGAGGCCCGCCTTGCGAATAATCCTTTTCGCCCGAAACCTGCACGGTTGTAAGATAAGCCACCGCCCGATGCTTGCCGGACTTTATTTCCGCATAGAATTTTGCCGTGATTCCTTTTGAGTGAATGGGTTTTGGAAGATTGAGCCGAATCGTTCCGTTTATGGTTTCGCCTGCAACATAGCTTTGCTTATCAAGCGTCAAATCGATCGAGCCCTCGCCAATCCCGAGCACCATGGAACCACTGCAAAAGGTACGTGGAGGAGGAATAAAAATGTTCGCGGGAGGCTAGCCTGTTGGGGCAAAAGTAGCCAAGTGCGCGAAGCTATCGACGATGGGAAAAAAGAGGGCTAGAAGAGTGTTGGTTTTGCTAAGAGAGTTGGCTTTTGCCTGATTCGAGTACCGAATCGGTGGCTTGTTTTACCGGAAAGAGCTTCAAAACCGCATCAGCCAAACCGTTTCCAATCTTTTTGCAAAAGTCAATCAAATCAAAGCTATCATTTTGCATAGGGTAGTCAATGCGTATCGAAACCGCACGCATCTCATCCATATTGAAGCAAAACTCGTCATTAGGGTGGAAGGTATGGGGGTGGGGGTTATTGACGCCTGGAATTTGCTTGCGCGAATAAATGTCTCCTAGTTGATTTCGTATGGAATTATAGAAAAGCCAGCCTTCCTGCGCGGATGGATTGTAGAATACTATGCCCGTAGCCCACCCGTTGCTTTTTCGGTCAGGCTTTATGTTGAGGTTAACTATCAGGGTTTCCATGTAGCTGGATATCGCCTCTCTTACCAACATGTCATGGACTTTTAAACTCGCACCGGGCACCCCGTAACTGAAGCTCTGACCCAATCTGGCTTTTCGGAGATCATCTAAGATCCTGAATTCAAAGTTGCTTGAAGGAAGCCGATTTCTGAGCTTATCGGCAATGATTGTGTTGCCTGGTTTCATCCGTATGTTTGGATCGTAATCCAGGATAATCAGTTTCCTTGGGGAATTTGCATTAAGGAATGGCATGATTAAGGTATGTGTGAAAGGGTATAAAAAACTGTCTTATCTGAGAAATGGCTAGACTTTCGCAAAGATGGCCACGTAGTTTTTGCCATAGGCCTTTGCGCATTTCGGGCAGGTTGTGTACCACATGTAAAGCTTGCCAGGCTTAATGCCCTTCTTTTTTGAGTATTCCGAAAAGTCCTTGCACCACTCGCCCGTTTTCTGGAAAGGGCCTTCGTATACTTTGGAGAGGAATTTCCCGCTTAGCACGGTGTTTTGGCAATTAGGCACTTCCTTGTCAGCTGCCAGGTAGATGTCCATGTTGAAAGGAGAGGTGTGGTCGGAAAGATAGAGGGAATCCTGGCACTCTGCGCCCACTGTTTCCATTTTCTTCATAAGCGAGGTTATCACGCTGCCAAAATTGAGGGGCATGTAAAAGAGGCAGAACACGCTTCCTTTGATGAATTTTTTGTTTTCCCAAGTAAGCGTCTTGCCATCCCACGGCTTTGGGTTGAAGCGCGGGCAGCAGCCGGTTTCCTCTTTCTCGCTTAAGACCATTCTAAATCCCTCTTTGGCTACTGTTGCGCTGTTTTTATCTGTATTTCCACCTGGCTGCTGATGTCAAATTCCATCTGTGTGTCAAGTGAGACTTTAATAAAATACCTGGGCAATGCCGCGCCAAAAAGGCCAGCCACCATCGAAAGCTCGGGTGGAAGCTGGGGAAGGGCGAATGACGGCGCAAGAACCTCAAAGTCAAAACTCTCGCTAGATCCGTAGAGCTTCTCTCCGGAGAGCTGCTTGGTGAACTCGACGTTGGTGCGGCTGCTTGATTTGTAGCCAGCAGAGGACGGACCTATCTTAACCCCGCCTTTTTTTTCAACCCGCATGATGTCAAGCCGGAGCGCACGCGCCTTTTTCGGCTGGTTTAGCTGGAGGGTTGCCTTGCCGCGGATGGTTTCGCCGGGTGAGAATACTGTCTTTTCAAGTGTCAGAGTTATCTTTCCTTCGCCGATTCCGAGAACCATGAGAACACCTCGATTGCTACGAGTAACAGGAATAAAAAGATATGTAGGGGGATAAGTTTGTTGGAGAAAAAGTATGCCTTTGCGGTGAGCTATCGACGGATGGGCAATTATACTAGTAACCTGTTGGTTTTGCTAAGTGATTTGTGGTTTAGCAGTGTTTTGTTCCTTTTTCTCTTTGCTCCGCTAGTTTATTGGAAAAATGAAAAGAAGAAAAATACAAATGGGCTTGGCAAAAAAGCCATCTCCCCTTTCTTTTCGCGCAACTGCCTGCGACCTAGTCGTTCTCCATCGTCGAGGTGTCGCCAATCGGCAAGCCCATCTCCTTTGCCCTAAGCACGCGGCGCATTATCTTGCCGCTTCGTGTTTTCGGGAGCGTGTCCACGAAGGAGATTTCCCTCGGGTAGGCGTGGCCGGCAAGGTGCTTTTTCACGTACTTCTGGATTTCCTCTTCAAGCTCGGGGCTGGGCTTGTAGCCGTCGCGAAGCGTGATGAATGCCTTCACGATTTCACCGCGAAGAGCGTCTGGCTTGCCAATCACCCCTGCCTCTGCAATTGCGGGGTGGGAGACAAGCGCGCTTTCAACCTCGAATGGCCCAACGCGCTCGCCTGAGGTCTTGATGACATCGTCGCCTCGCCCGACGAACCAGAAATATCCGTCGGTGTCGGTGATTGCGCGGTCGCCTGTGATATACCAACCCATGTTGAAGTATTTCTGGTAGCGCTCATCATCGTTCCAGAGGGTGGGCATCATGGAGAGCCAGCCTGGCTTGAGGGCAAGGTGCCCTTCCACACCGGGCGGGAGGATGGCACCCTTGTCGTCGATAATCGCTCCGACGACGCCTGGCATTGGCTTGCCCATCGAGCCCGGTCTAATCGGCAGGCAGGGGTAGTTTGTGATGCACATTGCGCCAGTCTCAGTCTGCCACCATGTGTCGTGGAAAGGCAAACCGAACACCTTCATCCCCCAGCGCACTGCCTCCGGGTTGAGCGGTTCGCCCACGCTGTAGATGTGGCGAAGCGCAGAGGTGTCGTGTTTTGCGACAAGCTCGTCGCCGCCCTTCATGAGCATGCGGATTGCCGTCGGAGCTGTGTACCAGATGTTCACGCGGTGCTTGGCGAGTATCTCGTACCATCTCTCAGGCTCGAATCTGCCGTCATAAATGAGGAGGGTGGCGCCATTCGAGAGGGGCGAAATCATGCCGTATACTATGCCTGTCACCCAACCGTGGTCCGCCGTGCACCAGTAAATGTCCTCATCGTGCAAGTCAAGCACCCACTTTGCCGTCAAGTGCTGCTGGAGGAGCGCGCCGTGTGTGTGCACCACGCCCTTTGGCTTGCCGGTTGTGCCCGATGTGTAGAGCATGAAGCAGGGGTCGGAGGGTTTCATGCGCTCGCAGGTGAAGCTGTCGCTTGCCTTTGCCATTTCCTCCTCGTAACTTACTTCGATGGGCATGCCGCCTGCCGCCGTGCCGCTCTTGCCGCCAACCACCATTATATAGGTGAGGTCAGGAAGCTTCTTTGCAATCTCGTCGACGCGGGGCTTGAGCTCAGGGCTCACGATTATCATTTTTGCCTGGCTGTTCGAGAGCCGGTCGTAAAGCGCGTCAGGCCCGAATGCCGCAAAAAGCGTGCTCGTCACTGCGCCGGCCTTGAGCGCGCCGAAGAATGAGACATATACCGCTGGCGTTCGGGGAAGGAAGAGAAAAACGCGGTCGCCCTTTTTCACGCCGAGCGTCTTGAGAACGTTTGCGAATTTGTTCGAGCGAAGCGACAGGTCCTGGTAGGTGAGCTTCTCGCTCCAGGCGGGCTTTCCCTCGGTTGCCGCAGCCTCGTGTATGATGGCGACTTTGTTGCGCCTCCAGGTCCCGGTGTGCCTGTCAACCGAGTTGTGCGCGACGTTGAGCGTGCCGTTCTCGAAGTATTCGATTTCGTGCTCGTGCTTCTTGTGGTCGTAGTCCTTGTAAGCCGAATGGTAATCCTGAAGGTGCGGCTTAATCTTGAGCTGGTCTAGTTTCTTGTGTATCTCCTCTGCCATAATATCCCCCCTTTGATTGGAAAAATCCCGTTCTTTGTTTCCTGTCAGCAAGGTTTATAATTTTGCGGGGCTGGTGTTATTTTCTTTCAAGCGCGCCAAGTAGCATGCCGCGGATCTCTCCCGGGTCGCCAGTCTGTATGGGCTTGAGTTTTTGCGCGGCTTCCTTCTCGCCGTGCAGCCAGAGCCATTTTGAAAAGTCGTTCTGCGAGCCGTGGTTGAGAAGAACGCCCGCGGGAGCCTGCCGGATGCATCCGACAAGCTCGTCAAGCGTGCCTGCGACCGCATACTGTTCCCCGTTTTGATAGCGGAAAACGAAACCGCCGAAGCCGAAATAGCCGTTCATATAAGCTTCGAGGTCGGAAAGAAGCGTCGGGCTCTGCTTGTGGAGCGCGAGAACTTCGTGTTCCATAGTCACCCAGTCAAGCCGCTCCTGCTCAGACGACTGGAAAACAACCGGCATCCGCGGGTCGTGTTTTCGCAAAAGGGAAAGGAGCGGGAAGGATGCTCCGTCAATGAGCTTTCCGCCTTGGGGGAACTGCACGTCGAGTATTGCGCCTGCGAGCCTCCTGTGGCATTCGCGCACGAAGCCTTCGGCCTCCTCGAACGTGCGGGCAAGAAGGATACGCGCCCGGCCGTTGTTTATGCTGTGGAGCTTTGCAAGAAAGGGGGTGTAGAATTGGGGCTGGTCCTCAACCACCAGTATTATCCTTTCCTCGTCGTTTCGATAGCAAAGATGGTCGTTGAAAAAGGTCGCTATCGCCTTGAAAACTCCGGGGCGGTCGCCATAGGATGAAAAAACGTGCACGCCTTCAAGGTCATCCGGCTTCGCGTGCCCGCGGTCTTTTACAAAGCGCTCCATCGCCTCGTGCGTCCCGATGCATGCCTGCTCGCTTGTGAGAACGGCGGTGTAGACGTTTGGGAAGTTCGCCCTTGTGTCCATCACGATTTTTTCAAACGGGTAGAGGCGCGATTCCCCGCCCACGTCGGTAATCACGAGCGTGCCCATCGTGTGTTCGGGGTCGCCTTTGCTTATTGCGCAAAAAAGGTCGCGCCTGCATTCCGCAGGGGTTTTTTGCCGCCATGAAGGAAGTTCGCCCTTGTTGTAGATGGTATGCGTGGTGCAGACTTCTGCAATCGGGATTTTCCCCGCAAAGCCGCGAAGCCCGTCATTGCTTTGGCGTATCTCAACGTGCGTGCCGACCACTATTATTTTGCCTATGTTGGCTTGTGCTCGGTCTTGCATGGCTTCACATCGTGGGAAATCAAAGTTTATTATGTTATAAAGTATTGATACAAATGTTTAAATAACCAATCCTTCAGATAATCGAGGGATAGCGATGAGATATTCCGAGTTGAAGCCATCCAAAGAGATCCCTTTCGCAGATTATCCAACCAAAATCGTTGCGGAGGGGCATAGCGTCCGGGTTCCTGAGTTTCGGTTCAATTTTTCAGGCGGCATGGGCGGGAAGGCTGAGGGGCTGATGTATTTCCGCGAGTGCCTGGATCGGAACCGCAAGGTTCTCTCGGAGCATTTCACGGACACGCATTTCGTATGCCCAAAGACAAGCGTGGTTCTCACCAGCTGCTTTGACGAGTTTATCGGGCGGAACAATCTCGCCAAGCAGATTGGGGCGGGTATGGCGGATTCCGAGGTTGCGGCAAAATTCCTATCAGCCGAATTTTCAAGCGCACAGCGCGAGATTTTCAAGAAGATGCTCCGCTACCATGTGCGGCCCCTTATCGTGCGCTCATCAGGGCTCAATGAGGATGCCGAGCGCGCATCATTCGCAGGCATCTATTCTTCGGTTTTCCTTCCGAACTGCCATCAAAGCTTCGACGTGCGCCTTATGCAGTTCGAAGCCGCGCTCAAGTTGGTGTACGCCAGCATGTTCACCGAGCAGGCACGTGCCTATAGGGGCAGGGTCGGCGTGGTGGGCGACGGTGAGAAGATGGCTGCGCTTGTGCAAAACGTGGTTGGGAGGCGATGGAGTGACCGGAAAACCGGGACTCTCGCCTATTACCCGGAAATCTCCTTCGCCGCGTTTTCGCATGATGATTTTGCCATTGGCGGAAGCCGCGGGGGCGATGGCATGGCGCGCCTTGCGTTCGGGCTCGGCCCGGGGGTTGTTGAGGGGGAAAAGGCAGTCTGCGTTAATTTGGGCATGCCTCGAACGCTAAACGAGCTTCTTGGCAACAAGCAGGCTGCAAGCGGCGCGCCCCGCGATTTTTATTATCTTGACCTTTGCAGGGATGGGCAGATGCCGACCGGCGAAAATTTCTTCCTGAACAAGCACCCGATAATCGAGCGGGCGGACTTGTCGCTTGTGCGGAGGAATTTCTCGCAATACAATTTCCATTATGACAGCGTTTCGCATTGCTGCCCGGATGCGGGGCAGGCGAAGGAGCCCGGCATGGTGCCAAAGATGCTTTTCCACCAATTCATAAAGGAAGGGGAGATCAGCTTCGTTTCCGCAGTCCGTGCGATTCTGAAAAGCGTGCTTGAGCCGTTTTTCGGATGCAACATAGACTTCGAGGGCGCGGCGGATGTGGCTATTGACCGCGAAGGCAGGAGGCATCTCGTCATGTATATTCTTCAGGCAAGGCCGCAGGTAAGGGTGGATACTGGCAGAGTAGAAAAGCTCCCGGAAGTCGATGGCCCAAGCGTCGTAGTCAGGGCAAGGCACGCGGTAGGCAAGGGCAGGCAGCTTTTCAGCCATTTCGTCTATATCCCGCCCGAGAAATTCAACTACCGCTCATCTGCATCCATTGCTGAAGAAATCGGCAGGATTAATTCTTCGCTTTCGGTATTTGGAACATCAAGATATTTCCTCGGCGTTCCAGGAAGGCTCGGCACCAGCGACGAGGCGCTCGGGATACAGGCGAATTTTTCAAACATAAGCAATGCCGGAGGAGTGGTTGAGTATCCCATACGCCACGACCTTGCTCCGGATGCGTCGCAAGGAACGCACTTCATGGAAGCGATCAGAAGCGTGGGCATGGCGTTCATATCATCGGAGAGGGGGGGCTTGAACGTGGAAAACCTGAGGCTCCTTGGAACGCGGGTGGAGCGGGACGCGTGGAAATACTCAGAAGTCTATGCGTTTGAAAAGCCGCTGAGATTGGATATTGACAAGCAGGGGAATGCGATACTTTACTCCGGTTAAGATATGCCAGGCGGCGTTTTCTGGAAAAGTCTAAGCCGGCAGCCGAGCCTCAGGCTTTCCAGTTATTGATATCAGACTGCCGTCATTTGCGCTTGCCTCCGAGTTCAGAATCCTTGGCAGGCGGTAGAGCATTATCTCAAGCGGGTCGATGTTGGAAAGCCAGCTGTGCACCCGCATCACGAAATCCACCCCGATTTCCCTTTCCCGTTTTGATTCGTTCAGCCTGTAGGGCGGGAACTTGCGCCTTGGCTGGTCCGCCCATTTGGAATAATCCTCGTCAACGCCCTCAAGCGAGCTCGTCCTCACAAGCAGGGGGTAATCTCGCTTGGGGTCGGCAATTTGAAAAGGGAGCTCTTCGCAGGGAATGCGCTCAAATGGCTGCACGCGCGCGCTTTTCAGGACGTCTTTCTCGGCGAGTGCGGCAAGGTGCAAAAGCCCGTCGAGCTTGTTGTAGGTGGCATGCCTTGCCTGAAGATGCTTTTGGGCAGACTGGGCTTTTTGCATTTTATTTTTATGGTAAAGGGCATTAAAAGAATTGGCTTTGCCTGCCGTAGCCACCTGCATATCAGCGGATTTTGCGCGCGGTGCCGTGGAAGTAAATGTCGCGCTTGGGATAGGGTACCTCTATGCCTTCCTCGCAGTAGCGCGCGTGGAGCGCCTTTATGAACTCATGCGTGAGGGGGAACTTGTCCATGTACTCGTTTGCGCGCAGTATCACGTTGAAGGTTATTCCCGAATCGGCAAATCCGGTGTAGCGCATGCGCGGCTCGAAATCCTTGTCTGTGATGTGGAGTTTTTTCTGGATGGCAGATGCGACCTCGAGAGTCACTTTCTCCACCCGCTCAAGGTCAGAATTATAGCTTACTGAAACCGGAATGGGCACTGAAAGCGGTTTGGACGGCGTGTGGAAATTCGTTATTATGCTCGAGGCGAGCTTGGTGTTCGGGACGATTATCAGGTTGTTCGCGGGCATGCGGATGCTCGTACTCCTCCAGCCTATCTTTTCCACGTAGCCCTCCTGCCCGCTCTCGAGAAGTATGTAGTCGCCCTCGCGTATGGGGCGGTCAAGCGATATGTAGACCCCCGAGAAGAAATTCGAGAGCGTGTCCTGGAATGCGAGCGCAACCGCCAAGCCCGCAATCCCCAAAGAGGCGAGAAGCGGGCTCACCTCTATCCCCGCGGTGTCAAGCGCCATTATGAGCGCCATCGTGATTATGAAGAGCCCGCCGACCCGCTTTATCGTGGTTTCCATATCGGCAAGCGGAAGGTTCTTCTTCGGCGCCACCTCTACGACATACCAGTGGAGGAATGCGGCGAGGAGCTTGTAGAGGGTGAATGCGCCAAGCGCTATGACGAATTGCTTTATCGCGAGGTCGATTATCGGAAGGGTGTGGAGCCCGCTGAAAAGCGCCGCGGCATAGACGCTTGCGCCGACCACGCCTATGGTGAGCGGCAGGTCGATAGCCTCAAGAAGCAGGTCGTCGAGTATGGTCTTTGTCTTGCTTGCAAATCCCTTAGCAACCTTCTTTATGACAAAAAGGATGGTCTTCGAGAATATGTATGCGCCGACTAGGACGGTGAGGAAAAAAATGAGTGTCGAGAAGCTTACCCCTTCAGATTGCGGAATGTCCATTGGCTCACCTTGCCTCCCTTCTAAATGCCGCAAGCGGTTTTTAATCCTATTTGGGCGATAGGTGGTCGTGGAAATTATCCTGGCAAGCTCGTCTATGCGAAGAAAACGGATACTGCGAAGGCTGGTGGCGGATTTTTCGGTTGCGCCTGCGAACGTTGATGAGAGATTGAGAAGGGGCGAAAGCTTTCGCGCCGCGTGTGTGAGGCTGGCTGATGTAAAGGCAAGGAAGGCGGCTGAAAAGCGCCCAAATGCGCTTGTTGTTGGCGCGGATACGATTGCCTATCTTGAGAAAAAAAACTGCCGCAAAACAAAAAGCAGGAGGGTTGCCGCCAGCATCCTGCGGACGCTTTCCGGGAAATGGCATTCGGTTCTCACCGGCGTTGCAATAGTTTTCCCTAGTGGGAAAGCGGTGAAATATTCCGTTCTCTCGAGGGTGAAAATGAAACGGCTCGATGCGGGGAAGATTGCGGGCTACCTGAAAACGGACGACTGGCGGGGAAGGGCGGGAAGCTATGATGCGTCAGGTAAGCATGCGAAAATGGTCATTGAAAAGATAGTTGGCGAGCGGGAGAATGTGGTGGGATTGCCAGTAAGGCGGCTGAGGAAAATCTTAGAGGATGCTTGAGCCGCCGCGCCTCCTTCTTAGGCTGCCCCTGCTGGGGCCCTCGCCTTTCTCGAAGAGTATTACGCCTAGTTCGCCCGAGCGCTCAAGAACGGCTTTTTTTACTTCTGATGCCGTGCCGACGCCCTTTTCGCGCAAAAGCTCGTAAAGCTCGTCCTCGGTCAAGTCCTCGACCTCGAGGTTGTGGTAGACTATCCTGCCGTACCTGATAAGCTCGGTGCCACGACCGTGCACGATAAAGCTGAGCGAACGGTTGTGCTCGGTCATCTTTGTCACCAGTATCTGGAGCGAAACCACTGTGAAAACCACCAAAAGCCCACTGGCAAGCGGCACCGTGCTCTCGGGGTAGACCATCACATCCCCGACAGCCGAGCCGAGCGCGATTATGATGAGTATGTCGAATGCTGATAGGTGGGCGATCCGCCTTTTCCCTGCAATCCGAAGCATGAAAAGCGTGAAGAGGTAGATTGCGAGTATGCGCAGAAGCTGCAGTGAAAAGTCGCCGCCGTATGCCGCCATGCCTAACGAACGCCACTTAGGGTTAAAAAGCGTTCTGCCCAGATTAAATCTGTGGTAATATGGATAAAAAAGTAGTTAATAATATTGATTTTGAATCGGGCCGCGACTGGGGCAACAGCATCAGGGTTTCGTATGCTTCCGGCGAGAATGAGCATGTTGCCATCTGCTTTGACACCATGCTCAAATTAAGGGCCTTTTACAATGCCGCAAAGCCGCAAACCAATGCGATTTCCGCGGCGGCCCGGGGTTATAGGCAGATGTTCGAATTTGATTTGAAAAGAGGGGGCGTTATTGTCGTTGAGTTGTGCTTTTCATTCGGAAAACTAGGTGGAATCTCATTCAGGGATGGGCACGGAATCGATCTGGGCTATCGCTCCGTAATCCAGCGTTTGAATGTCGCCAATTTTATGTTAAGGCAGGAGGGAGGATTCAGGAACGGTCCGGGTGCTCCTCCGCCAGGGGTAATGCGCTCGCCCGGCCTGCAATTAATGCGCTAATTTTTTCCTTCTTTTTCATTCTTTACCCTTATCTTCTTAGTTATTTTACCGGATGGCAAACTTCGGGTGAAGTTTGACAGCTGACGGTGCCGCAGCACTACCGGAACCACCGGAACCTTACCCTCTCAGGCGCTTTATAAGCCGCCCAAACGCACCCTTTTCTTGGTGATTCGGATGAAATTCAACATTGACGAGCTGACTTATGACGAGATAAAGGAGGTCGTGATGCAGCTTCGCGAAATGAAAATCGAGACGAAGTTCGCGCGCTTTGGCGCATCGGTCGTGCTCCAGACCGAGCAGGGCCCGGTGCGGCTTCCAAAAAACGAGGCGGTTGCCGTGCTCGGCATCCCTGCCATTTTCTAGGCGGTTTTTATGGCGCAATTCGAATGGGGGAGAGTAGCCGCCGGGGCGAGAAGGGGCAATTACGAGCGGCACATCGCTCTGAGCCGCGCTTTTTTGCTTCTTGCCAAAAGGGGCATGTGAGCAAGCAATATAAATGTATATGTATACATATACATCATGAGCAAGCTGGTCAATTTGTCCGACACGGTTTACGCCGAACTGACGCGCATGAAGCGGCTGCGCGACGAAAGCTACAGCGAAGTGATTGCTGGGCTTTTGATTGCAAAAGGCAGCGAAAAAAAGACCACTACGTGGAGAGAGATGGTTGATTGGATGAAAAAACGGGATGTGAAATTCAAGGGCAAGACCGAAAAAATCGACCACGATCTTATAGCGCATGGTGTTTCCCGTGATGGTTCTTGATTCGTCTTTTTTGGTTTCATTTTTCCTGCAACAGGATGAAAACCATAGGAAAGCGGTTGAGATTGCAGATAAGAATGAAGAAGAAGACAAGCTTTTGCCAGAGCTTGTGCTCTTTGAAACGCTTACTGTGATAAACTACAAGAAAGGAATTGCCGCCGCAAAGGAAGCTTATGAAAAAATGATTACAAACCAGCAAATCCTATTGTATTGGCTCCCAGAGGCTGAAATGCTGGAGATGCTCAAGGAATTCTTCTCGCACGACAAAAAATTGAGCATAGAAGACGCCACAGTCATTTATCTTGCAAGAAAAACGCATTCGCCTGTCCTATCTTTTGACAGGGATTTGATTAAGGAAATCTAAGAAAATAAAAAGAAGAATAAAAAAGAAAGAAGATAGGTTCGGAGATTATTCCGAACTTATCCAAAGAGAGACGCAAGGCCCTCTGCCGCAGCAGCTTCCTGCTTTGCAGGGTCCTCCTTCTTCTCTTCCTTCTTGTGCTCGCCTGCGGGTGCCGCTGCGGCTGGAGCCGCTGCGACCGGCATTGCGGCTGACTTGAGGAGCTCCTCGAAGTTCACTCCCTTCACAGCCTCGGCAAGGACTTGCGCCTTTGCCTCGTCGGCACCTGCGCCCGCAGCCTTGAGAACGGCCACGATGCTGTCCTTGCTTATCTCCTTGCCTGCGCCCTGCAGCACGAGTGCCGCATGCAGATACGGGTCAATTTTCATCGAAATTACCTCCTACTGTTTTGTCTCCGCTGTTGGCGCCCCACCGGTAGAAGCGGCCGGTGCGGCGTTCGACTGCGATTCTGTTCCCACTTTCCCGGAAAGATTCTCCCCGAGCAAGACAGCCTGCGTCAGAAGCAACTCGGTCGAAACGTCCGAGTAAACGCAGCCGTTTATCGCCATGTTCCTGCCCTGAGACATTGCGTTGGACAGGATGGCCTCGATATTCTGCGATGTTGGGAAAGATGCATTGTATGACACGTTGAATGCCTGCGAGAGGCACGATGCAAGGTCGGCGTGAAGCTGCACGTCGTCAATGTCGAGCACGCTTGCGGTGTAGGTGAACTTGCCGTCGTAGGCGGCCACCATGCTCACACCCGCGTCGAATGGGAGTATATTGAGCTTCTGGAGCGCCTTGCAGACGGCGTCGGATATTTTCGCGCCGCTCTTTGCGACAGTCGAGTCCTTTGCGACGACAATCTTGCCCGCCTTTATCTGCGCGTTTATCCCCGCGCCCTTAAGCTCGGAGAGCGCAGGTCCTGGCATAAGGTCGGTCTCGCCTTCAGGCACGACAATGTCAAATGGCGCGATTTGCCCAGGTTTTGCCGCCACCTTCACCTTGTTGTCCTTGAAGAACTTGAAAAGCGAGTATGGCGTCATGTCGGTGAAGGCAAGCGCGGTCGGAAAGTCGATATGCTCGGCAAGTGACTCGCCCTTCTTGCTTTTCGCAAGCGCGCGCTTTATCACGCTGTTTTTCGCGACCACGAAGTCCGCCTTGCCGCGAAGCTTCTTCTTCGAGGACTGGAGAATCCTGTCAGGAAGCGCGCGTATGTTGAGAAGCGCGATGACCGGGCGCTTCTTCGCCGCAGACGAAATCGCGTCGACTTTTTCCTTCTTCTGCGAAACGGAAACACGCTCCTTCTTTTCTTGCGTTCCCTTGACTTTTTTCCTTGTCATCATAAACACCCTTATTGCGCGGCCTTCGCGCCAACCTTGACCGGCCTGCCCATCGAGAGCTTGACGTAAATCGACTTGATGTTGGGTTCAAGCACCTTGCCCTTAACCTTTTCGTAGACCGCGTCAAAGTTCTCGGCAAGGTCTTCCGCGCTCATCGACTCGCTGCCGATTAAGCACTGTGCCACGGGCAGGTATTTGCCCCTTGAGACAAGCCTCACCCTGCGCTTTGCCTGCTCTATTGCGTCCTTCACGCTGCCAACTATTGGGCGCGGAAGCTTTCCGCGCGCGCCGAGCACCTGGCCAAGCGATTTCCCGGCCGCAATCATCATATTGGGCTGGGCGATGAACTCGCACGTCTTCGCCATTGCCGAAAGCCTGCCCCGGTCTGCACCGAGCTTCGTAATGCCCGCAGCGTCGATTATCTCGTTCGCCCCTGCGTTCTTCGCGTCAAGCGCAGCCTGCCCGTCGGCAAAGACCACGATTTTCTGGTCCTTGCCCTTGCCCTTCGGAAGCAGCACGTCAAGGTTCAGGCGGTTTTCCGCTTTCGTGAAATCGATGTTGCGGAAATTCACCATGAACTCTACGCTTTGGGGAAATTTCCTATTGCCCTTGTCCGCAAGCGCCAGAGTTAGCGCCTCGGTTGCCATTTTCTTGTCCATCGTAATCCCTCCCAATCAGGAATGATTGGTAAACTTCGCAGCAATCGCAGGGCGGTTGCAGCCGGCGGGAAAGCCGTGTCGACTGATATGAAGACAAACGCTTTAAAGCCTTGCGGGAACGCGCCAAAAATTAGCGGCGGGTTTTCATCTTAGCTTTCTTTGTAGCAATGCTGATTTTCTTCGCGGTTGGCTTGAGCTTTGGCTTGATAGTCGTGGTTTTTTTCGGCAGTATCTTTTTTTTGGCTGGCGCCTTCTTTGCAGCTTTCTTCCTGTGCACTTTGTCAATCGTTTTCGGGGCAAGGCGCTTTTTCTTCGCAAATATTGGCTTCTCCCGCTCCTTCTTTGCGGCCGAGGGCTGCACGGCATCAAGGGGCGGCTCCTTGAATGAGGAAACCTTCTTGCCAAGAAGCTGCGCGACCATCATGGAGACTTCACTCCGTTTTCCCGCTATGCCTTCCATCGCCTCGAATGCCGCACCATGGCGCTCGTATTTCTCAGCCCCGGGCAGTTCCCTCGACTGCGACTCATAAAGGTAGGCAAGCTTCCGCCCATCATCAAGAAGCTGGTCCAGCTTGCGCCGCTCAATCGCAATTTTTTCCTCGATTCCTTCTTCCGCGCCCTTAACCTGGCTGAATTCGAAGGAATAGCTGTCGGTGAGCGAGCGAAGCTCGTGGAGGTAGCGGCGCACGAAATTCGCCTCAACGGAATCGCGCAGGGTCTCAAACTCGTGGTTTCCGTTCCTTATGAAGTCGTCGATTTCGCCCATCCGCTCAACGTACTCATCGCGGATGGAAATAGCCCAATCCTCGACCTGGCGCATTCTCCCCATCTCCTTGTCAAGGTTGGTGAGCACGCCCTTCGCCGTTGCCATCTCGCGCTTCATTTGCGCCAATCCATCTGAAATCTCAAGCTTAAGCGAGGAAAGCTCGTGCGAATGCGTCTCTGCGGCCGCAAGCCTCTCAGCCTGCTCGGCAAGAGCCGCGCGCGCAGAGGAAACGAGCCCGGCTGCTTCTTCCTCCATCTGTGAAATCCTCTCAAGCGTGCGCGAAAGCTCGCCTGATTTTGAGCGGTGCGTGGCAATATCTTCCCTTCCTTGCTCGGAAAGAAGCTCCATCTTCTCGCGCTCATCGTTAAGCTCGCGCGCCGCCTCATCGATGAGCGCGGCTGCCTCGTCATAAGCCTTCCTCATTTCGGCGTGCGCCTTAAGCGCGGCGATTTGGAGCTTTTCCACCTCGCCGGCGCGCGCAGGAAGCTCGCTTGCCTTCTCCTGCATGTTAAGTATGCCTTTCTGGAGCCTAAGCACGCGGTCGCTTATCGTCTCGATTTCGCACTCAAGCTTGCGCTCCATGGGGAGATAGTGCTCGGTGAGGAGCTTCTCCTTCTCCATGCGGAGCCTGTCGATTTCCTGCGCCTGTGAGACGATTTTCCTTATGTGCCTTGCGAGCTTTTCGGAGAACTGGAGAGACACGTTTGTGACTTTGAGGGGCTCCGGCTTCTTTATCCGGGCGATTTTGCCCTGCTGCCGGGCAATCGGCTTTATGAGAGGAACGAGCTTGCCTTTCACTTTTGCCGGAAGCTTTCTTGCCAATTCGTGCGCGGATGTTGCCCATTCGGCCCCCTCTTCCGCATGCTTTCGTTCAGGCGCAGGTGATTCTTCAGCTTCTTCCTCGACAGGCTCGGGCTTTGGAACCACGATTGGAAGCGGAATTTTCACTTCCCTTTCGCTCTCCCCGATTTTGCTTTCAACAAGCGCATCTGCCTCGTCCTCGCTGACAGGCTGGGCTTTTCTTGGCTCATCCGTTTCATTTTCCTCTCTGGCTTGAGGCTCGCTTTCGGCTGCCGCCTTGGTTTTCTTCCCTTCGGCTTCCGCCCCGTACTGCGCAATGATTGCTGCCCTGCGCTTTGAGAGCGGAAGTGTTTTTGCCACCGCCTCGGTTTCCTTTGCCCTCCCTATGGCTGCGTGCTCGCCGCCCTCGGCTTTCTCAACGGTGCGCTTTGCAGAGAGCTCGTCTTTTTTCCGCTGGTAGTCTGAGAGCATCCTGTCAATCGTGAGGAGCTTGTCGGTTGCCGCGGCAAGCTCGGCATCTGCCTCGGAAATTATGCGCATGTGTGTTTCCCTGAGTTTTGACTTGCGCTCGCGCTCCTTCTCTTGCCCGTCATTGAAATCAGGTAGTGCGGACGCCTTCTGCTCGGCTGGCACTTTTTGGGTCGGCGCGCCGACATCGATTGCGTCGCGCGAAACTGCGGGTTTCATCCTTTTCGGGGATGCGGCTTCGCCTTTCCATGTGGCGTAAACCCCATTAAAGCGATTTTCAAGGTGCACGCTTCCGGATTTTTCAAGGATGGAAAGCCACTTCAAGACGTCGGACTGAGGCATGCGGCAAGACAACGAAAGCTCATAGACGCTTATTTTCCGGCCCGCCGCCCGAAGGCTTGCAAGCAGGTCGTCAAACGGCGTCCTTATGCCCTCATCGTCCCCCATGTTCCTCCCTTAGGTTCCGGCAAACGGCTTCTGCACTGCGCGGAAGCTTCCGGACATTTTCATCTTTGCTCGGCGGAACGCCTCCGAGATGTGCGAAGCGTTCTCCTTTGCAACATGAATGGTGAACACCGGCTGCCCCCTGTTGATGCGCGCGGCGCGGTCGGTTGAGCGGCCGTATGACTTGCGCATGCCCTTCTGGAGACGGTCGGCGCCTGCACCGGCAATCATCTTGTTCTCGCGTATGACGTTGTGAGGGTATACGCGCACCTTGAAGAAATAGAGGTTGGGAATTGCCTTCTCAAGGTACTTGTTCGCCGCCTGGCGAGCGGCCTCGAGCGAGTTGTCGCGAAGCTGGACTGCGTACTCGGCTACAAGGTCGTATGTGTAGTCGAAAGGCTGCTTGCGGTTGCCCATCTCGTAAACGAGAAGCGACAGGTGTGGCATTGCCTTTACGAATGACTTGCGGGGCTTCTTCTTCGAATAGCGCGCCCACGCGGTCTTTTCAAGCGTCCTGCACGTCTTTGCTGGTCTCAAACCCATAATGACACCTCAGCGATATTTCCTGCGGCACGCTGCCTACAGAAAGAGTGCTGAGATATTCCCCTTCTGTTTAATAACCTTTCCCACGGCGCAGGGGTTCCTGAATAAAAGTGATTTTAAACGTATGTGCGCGTACGGCGCTTTGCGCTCCTGTTTTTTTCCTTCAGAAGAAGCGCCTCTTTACGCAGCACCCCGCCTTTTGCGGAATAGCCACCGAACTTGCCATTGCTGCACACCACGCGATGGCAGGGTATGGATGGCGCAAGCGGATTTTTCCCTAGCGCGTTGCCCACTGCCCGCGCGGCATTCGGCTTGCCAATCGCGCGCGCTATCTGCGAGTAGGTTCTTGTTTGCCCTCGGGAAATTCTTGAGCACTCAAGAAGCACGGCGCGCTCGAATGGCGTGAGCTTGGAAAGTTTTTGGAGCCGGCGTTGCGTGAGCCTCATTTGCCCGCCCGGAGGTGGAAAAAGCCGTCGTCCTCAAAAACCCCGTCGCTTTTTTTCGCCCGAACGTAGTCAAGCCTGCCTTTCTTTTCAAGAAGCGAGAGCTTGCAGCCCATCACGCGCTCGGCATAGTTTTTTTGCGGTTCAACGAACGCCTTGCGGCCATCTGAGAGGAGTGCGGCAAGCGCCTGCGGGAAGTTCATGTCGAAGGTGAGCTGCCCGCCGTAATTGCGCACCATCAGCCGGTTCCATTCCCCGGCGTCGATAAAAAAAACGTCCTCTGCGCTGTGGAAGCCGTAGTCGAAAACATCCACGCGGAAGCGCGGCTTGCCCTTCCTGCAAAGCTCAAGGAGAAATCTCTCGGCGGCAAAGTTGAACGGCATCACCCTGCCCTCATCAATCCTCTCAAGGAAGCGGGTGACAAACGGGCTTGGCGATGAGAGCCGCTTGCCTGCAAGCGCGCCATTTTCCATCAGCATCGCGTATACCCCGTCCTCTTTGCGCATGTAAAGCTCGGCAGGCAAATCCGTGAGTAGTTCGTTTATCCTGCAGTAGTCGAATTGGAGGAATGGGGAATCGAGCATGGCGTCGAACATGCCAAATATGCAAATTGCCTTGTGTGAAGAGAGGTTCTTGCGAGCTGCCCCAAGCATTTTTTCTGAAAAATCGTAAAGGTAATAGCGCGTGCGGCTGTAGAGCCTTTTGTCTTTCTTTTTTACCGTATCGAGGAAGGTTTTTGCAAAATCCCCTTTGCCCACCCCGTATTCGCAAACTATTATCGTGCCCTTGCGGGAGGAAAAGTCGCGGATGAACTCAATTGCATTAGAGGTCGCAAGAGCCGTGCCTTGCGCGAAAGTCGAGAAATCCGAGTATATGCCCTTGCCTTTGCTTCCATAGTATTCCTTATTGGCTTTATGCACATCAGAGGACATCGGACTTCACTCGCTTTACGCCAAGCGCCTCTATCAGTTTCCCAAGCTTCGGGCCTTTCGGCTTTGAGAGAAGCGCAAGGTAGCACTCCTCGAAAAGTTTTGCAGGCTGAATTGAAAGCCCAGTTGCGGCTGCAAAAGCCATGTTGTGTATGTCAAGCGCAGCCATGCCCTCTTCAAGCCTTGAGAAGAATGCCGCGGCGTTCGCGCCTGCCTTTTGCGGCTTGTAGGGCGAAGCGTATTCTTCAGGTATGAAATTCCTCTTCTCCCACGCCTCGATGTAAGGCGATAGTTTCCGTATGGAGGTTTTGTCGCCTGTTTTCTCGGCTATCTTGCCCCAAGGATAGGCAAGCGTGCGGTAAAGGAGAATATCGAGGAAGGGGGTTTTCCAGCCCCTGCCGTGCTCGGCGGACTCGGATGCGAGCCTTGCGGCAAGCACGCGCTTTCGGTCTGCGCGCGAAAGCTCGTCTTCCTTGCCCCCGTTGAGAAGGACTATTGCCTTTTCGTAATCGTCTATTGTGCGGAGCATGTTCTGCGGAGTTGGCACGATATCGACATTCTCCTGCAAATCCGGCTTGAGAAGCATGTACTTTAGCACCTCGGGCGGAAGAAGCTCCATCAGCTCCTTGACGCCCATGCCTGTGCCTTTTGACTTCGAGTATTTTTTGCCCTCGAAGAGTATGAAGCCGAACTTGTAGCCGATTGGCGGCTCCTTCTTGAAAATCCCCTTGAAAATGGCTTCCGCGGTGTCGCGGCTGCCGCCCCGGGTGAAGTGGTCGACTCCGCCGCCTTCCGCGCTTGTAGCAAAGTAATCCATCCACGCGGGCCAGTGAAGCCTCCAGGTGAGCTTGTAGTTGTGGCTTGCTATCCTGTCCTTGCCGAGAAAGCCGCAGCCTTTCGTGTATTTCACGTCGCGGTCGCAGGCGTATCCGTATTCGTCTTCTGTGTGCGAAACCACGCGCGTGGTCGCGTTCCTGCCGCATTTCTGGCAGGTCGGCATTATCGGCGACCACCAGTCAGATAGCGCTTCGCGAAGCGAGCTTTTTGCGACTATTTCCCGCACTTTCGCCTCTTCAAGGAGAAAAATCTTTGCATACTTGTCAAATGCCCCCCTCTTGTACAAGTCGGTTGCGCAGATTATCTCGGGCTTGACGTGGAATTTTTCCATTGCCGACATTGCGTCGGCAAGGAAATGCTCGCCGAATGACTTTGCCTTGCCTGTCGGGTCTGGAACGTCTGTGAGCGGCTTTCCCAAATGCGGCTCAAGCTCTTTTTTGTACTGCTCGAAAACAGAAGGGACGGAATCGAAGGAATCCGCAATGTCTGCAACAAAGTAGAATTTCGCCTTCTTGCCTTCATAGTGGAGCGCATCCACAATTGCCTGCGGGAAAAGGAATTCGCAGACCGTGCCAAGGTGCGTGGGGCCGGAAGTCGTCAGCCCGCCCGAGATTACAAACGGCTCACCTTTAGTGGTGATTATCTCTTTCGCAAGCTGCTCAGACCAGTGGAGATTTTTCGCCCCTTCGGCTTCATCATTCTTGTTTTGCATATTTCCTTGTTTGTAGGGAATGCTAAAAAAACGTTGCCCATATATTCTGGCTCAGTAAGGGCATGAAAACGTTTTACCATAGTGGCATAAGAAGCGGGCATGCGCGGGTGCTTAGTGAGCTTAAGCGGATAGAAAAAACACTCTGCAGGAAGTTCCCGCTTGTTGATGAAGCCACAATAAGGCAAATTGTGCGTGATGAATTTGTGAACGGCAATGCTGCCAAGAGGGCGGAAAAACACACGATAACCTCCTTTTTCTTCATATTTCTTGAAAGAAAGGCGAGCGAAAGATTGAAGGGAATCGCCCCAAGCCAATCCGAACAAAAAGAGCATGCGCTTGGCGAAACCTAGGCAAACTTCCGAAATTTCATCTTCACCTAAACATCTGGGGCTTCGCCCATCTGTTTAGTTTCGTTCCTCATCTAATTTAGTTTCGTTCCTCATCTAAACATCTGGTTTACGAGCCATCTGCCCCGCTTTCAGCGGAACATCCAGGCTGCGCCTGTCTGTTTCGTTACCGAAACATCCCTTCGAAGAAGCCTTTCTTGGGCGTGTCGCCAAGCTCTGACAGGAGTTTCTTCTGCTTTTCAGACAGGCTTGTGGGCGTGCGCACGACCACGTTCACGTATTGGTCGCCCTTTCCCCTTCCGCGAACAGAAGGCATGCCCTCCCCCTGCATACGGAAACTGGCGCCCGTCTGCGTGCCGGGGGGAATGCGGAGTTTCGCTTTACCTAAAAGGACCGGAACCTCGATTTCCGCGCCAAGAGCTGCCTGTGAGAAACTTATTGGAGTTTCCACATATATGTCGTTTCCATCGCGCTTGAAAACCGGGTGCTCTTTCACGTTTATGAAAACGTAGAGGTCCCCGCTTGCGGTTGGGCCCCGCTCGCCCAAGCCCTCGAGCCGCAGTTGCGAGCCTGTATCAACGCCTGCAGGAATTTTCACCTCGAAATTCTCCTGCGCCATCACTGCTCCGCTTCCCAAGCATTCCTTGCAAGGCTTGTCCGGCTTTTTCCCAGCGCCACTGCAGGACGGGCAGGTTGTCACGCTCATGAAGCTTCCGAACGGACCCATGCGCCGCGTTGTGCGCACCTGCCCGTTGCCGCCGCATTTTGCGCAGGCATTCACCTTGCTTCCGGGCTCGGCTCCGCTTCCAGAGCAGTTCGGGCAGGCTTTGCTTCTTCGGAAAGAAAGCTGCTTCGCTGTTCCTTTTGCGGCTTCCTCAAGCGTTATGTGGATGTCATAGCGGAGGTCGGCACCCTTGCCCCTGCGCCTGCCGCCCATTGGCGAGCCGAAAAATGCCGATGAGAACAGGTCGTCGAAAGGCGAGCCTGAGCCGCCGAATGAAAAGCCAAACTCGCGGAAAATGTCGTCGAAGTTGGCATTCCTGAAAATGTCCTCCTGCGAATAGCGCTGGTCAAAGCCCGCGTGCCCGTACTGGTCGTAAGCCGAGCGCTTCTCATCGTCCGAAAGGACTGCGTACGCCTCGGAAATCTCCTTGAAGTGCTCCTCCGCGCCGGCTTCCTTGTTCCTGTCCGGATGGTATTTGAGCGCAAGTGTGCGGTAGGCGTCTTTGAGCTCGTCCTTGCTCGCGCTCTTCTTGACTCCGAGTATTTCGTAATAGTCACGCTTGGTTGGCATTTGGTCGACCCGGTTTTCTCGGTTCAGGCTTTTTTATGGAGTAGAGCTGCGGCGCTACTGCTAAAAAAGATCTTGCTAGACTTTTTTATAGTCGGCATCATATACGTTTCCATTTCCATTGCTTCCGTTGCCGCCCTGCGGTCCCGGCC
>Ga0116204_1000461_pt1 | contig 23122 bp, 20 predicted proteins | sample LakKivwa52mmetaG_FD_94481 | JGI IMG/M metagenome (GOLD analysis project Ga0116204, IMG submission 94481) | Anoxic lake water microbial communities from Lake Kivu, Rwanda to study Microbial Dark Matter (Phase II) - Lake Kivu water 52m metaG | ecosystem: Environmental > Aquatic > Freshwater > Lake... | reverse complement strand
GTCCTTCCCTTGAGACAGATACATGTAGCCACCAGGAAAAAACTTACCGATGGACGTAAAAGAAAACGGCATCAACAACTTACACCGCAAATGTCATAAAATTAAAATGGAAGATTCGTTGTATGGTCCGGCTTCACAAACACATCGAGGTCGCCTGTGTATCGCGGGGCGCCGTGAAATCCTAGTGCGTAAGCCCCTACAATAATATAATCAACTTTATATTTGTTGAACAACTCGAGCAAATCTCTGAAGTCTTGCTGAACTTCCATGGTATTGTCCTCTTAAGAATTCAATTGCTGCAATTCGTTCTTGAGGTGTTTTGTTTAGCCAGTAGGCCAGATCTTCCTTAATGGACGAATCCTTTTTCAAATCAAGTATCTTAACGGTTTTTTCAATCATCATTGCTCCCCGCTCATCTCCAGTGGTCGATGTCCCTTGTTGTTATGCAATGCTTGACCTGAGGCGCATGTGAACTCAGAGTAAGAAACGAGCGCCGCTATTACATGTCCCTCTCAAGCGAATTGTTGGCCCTCAAAGCATCAGGCTGTGAAATTATTTTTTTTAAAACCTTATTGCAAAAGTTATTTAAACTTTCATCCGCTTGCATTGCCCTAATGGCAAGTGCTTTGTGCAAGTCACTATCAATTCGTAATTGAAATTTACCTGAATATTTTTTTGTAGAAATATTTGAAGGTAGTGGTCTTTTATCTTCTTTATAGATTTCAATCCACTCCTCAAGAATTTGGCATAATTCATGATAAACTTTTTCTTCGTTATCCCCATGGCAACACTTTCCAATCCAACCAGGGATTGACCCAACATAGCACTGATCTTCTTCAGACCATTCAACAATTTTTAAAAAACGGGGCTTATTTTTCATTTTTGAGACTCCTTAATTTTCACTTCAATTTCTTTTTCTTGATAATGCTTTGCATCGTCTCCAAGTTTACCTGAAATAGTAATGGCAACGCCTTTCGGATGAATGTAATTTCTGTGGCTTCCTTTTCCACCCCGGTTAATAAATCCAGCCTTCTCAAGGTCTTTAATAAGTTGCCTGATTTTCCGTGTCATGGAGTTATAGTATCAATGTGGTATCAATATGTCAATTGGTTTTTAAGTCTTCCGTTTTCTTTGATGGTGGATCAAGGATGGAAAAAGCGCTTGACAGGCATGAGGTGTCGCTATAGCCTGCGCGCGTACGACATTTTTTCTTTCTCACATAGACGGGAATGCGATTGCATCAATGAATTCACAGGCGCCCGCTTTCGCGGGGCTGACAGGTTCCTGATATCCCCGAAAAACGCAAATTGAAGGGAAAGAGGATCATCATGAAAATCTACATTCTCGATCAATTTGTTTCGTCCGGCGTTGAATTTGCGTCCCAACATGCGGATGTGGTGCGATGGGATGATCCTCGCGTCAAAAACTGGCGCGAAGACGCGGATGGTCTTATGGTGCGCGTCACGCCGCTTACGGCGGAAGATTTTGCCGCGGCGAAGAAATTGAGAGTCGTTGCGAAACAGGGCGTCGGCGTCAATCTCATCGACCTGGCCGCGGCCAAGGCCCGCGGCGTCATCGTCTGCAATACGCCCGGCGTGAACAGCGAGGCGGTTGCCGAAATGGGACTTGCCCTTGCACTCGCCGTAACGAGGCGGGTGGCGGAATTGGATCGCCGGATCCGCTCCGGGGAGGTTGTGAAACGGATCAACTATCTCGGCATCGAGCTTTGGGAAAAGACCGTCGGCGTGATCGGGATGGGCAATATCGGCACCCGGATCGCGCGTAAATATCACGCCGCCTTTGGCGCGAAGCTCCTTGCCTATGACCCGTACGCACCCGACGGCTGTTGGCCGGACATCCCCCATGAGCGCGTTTCGTCTCTGGATACGCTCCTGCAGCGGGCCGATGTCGTGACCATCCACACACCGCTGACGCCGGAAACAAAGCATCTGATCGGGCGCCGTGAACTTGCGCGCATGAAAGAAACCGCTGTCCTTGTGAACGTATCGCGGGGCGAGATTGTCGATGAGGAGGCCCTTTATGACGCGCTGAAGTCCGGCCGTATTTATGGGGCCGGCCTCGACGTATTCAAGAAAGAGCCGCCGACGACGGATAACCCGCTGGTCGGATTGCCGAACATCGTCGTCACCCCCCATGCCGCAGGCGGGACCCGCGAGACCCAGGAGAAGAGTTCGCTGATCACCGCGCAGCAACTGGTCCATGTGCTGGGCGGCGGTGAGCCCATGAACCGCGTGGCGTGAAGGCCGGTACGACGATCGACGCCTCGCCGTGAATTTTATAAGAACATCCCCCTCCCTGTATTCCTCCCCTTCGACGGGGGAAGGAATCGATTTATACTCCCCCTTTCCCTCGAGGGGGAGGAAGCGGCGGGGGTGATCACGCTGGGGCACGATCTCACCCTCCTGCGAAGGCATTTCGGGGATGCGATCGCCACGGCCCGTCAAAGCTGACAGCGAGTGGGGATTCCCATTTTTGTGGAACCGGTCGTTAAGTAACGACCGGTTCCACAGTTTATTGAATAGGTGAGAACGCCGCCGGCATGACGATCTTGTTCTCCTGCGCGACGTAGGGAACGCTCTTGCGGCCTTCCTTCGCGGCCAGCGCTGACGGCGGCCAGATGCCCAGGGTCTTCGACCGGTCGCGCACCTGGTTTCGCTGGTCGAGGGTCGCGTAGGGCCAGATGTGCACCCACTTGTTGAGTCCGCCGAGCTCCGCGTAGCAGACCAGGCAGAGCGGGCTCAGCTTCACGCGGTCCGGCAGCGCCTTCTCCCAGTTTTCCATGATGCCCGGCAGGGCGCCCGGCGCATAGGTGTACGTCCGTATCTCGAAGTAGGGTCCCGTCTTGCCGGGTGTGATGAGGGGCGAAAACGGCGCCGGAATCATGATCTCCGACCGCATGTGGACGAGAAACTCGCCGATCGCCGGCGGCCACACGTTCCCCTTCAGGGCCTCGGCTCTGATGCGCGAGCGCTCCGCCAGGTCTTTGTACGGCCATACATGGATGATCTGGTTGAGCGGACCGATCTCGGTATGCCAGAAAGCGGCAAGCTCGGAAAACTTCTTGCGATGTTCGTACGATTCGGCGAAGCGCTTCTCGACCTCCGCCAGGGAACCGTGCCTGATGTCGTAGGTCCGAAATTCGTAAATCATAATCTGTCCTTTCTTGCGGCATTGGGTGGGTATCAAAGCGGGGGAAGTCGTTCATTAGTCTGTCCGATAAGGGCTTCCCTTTTCGTACGGGGAATATACGGGAACCGCCCTTTTAAGTCAATGACGAATTTCCGCTGTTATCCAATTTCCTTGTCTAAAGAAGTGCATTGTTGTAAGGTGTGGGGTAGCTTCACATTCTTCGTGGATGATGAATCGGACGACATCAAAAACGGTTACGGTGAGAGGAGATTTCAGCATGAGCGAGCAGGGCAGCCTGGAAGCGAGGTGCATCAATGCGATCCGTTTTCTCGCGGTGGACGCCATCGAAAAGGCCAAATCGGGGCATCCCGGCATGCCGATGGGGGCGGCGGCCGCGGCCTATACGCTCTGGACAAGGCGCCTGAAACATAACCCGGCCGATCCCCTGTGGGCCGACCGCGACCGTTTTGTCCTGTCCGCCGGTCATGGTTCGATGCTCCTCTATGCGCTCCTCTATTTGACCGGCTATAACCTTTCCCTCGACGATCTTAAGTCCTTCAGACAGTGGGGAAGCAAAACGCCGGGCCATCCGGAACGCCGGCATCCCCCCGGGACGGAGATGACGACAGGCCCTCTCGGTCAGGGATTCGGCGCAGCGGTGGGGATGGCGATCGCGGAAGCCCATCTGGCCGCCCGCTTCAACCGACCGGGTCACAGGATCGTGGATCATTTCACCTATGTCTTTGTAAGCGACGGCGACCTCATGGAGGGGCTCTCCTCGGAGGCTTCCGCCCTGGCCGGCCATCTCGGACTGGGAAAGCTCATCGTCCTTTACGACGACAACGGGATCTGCCTCTCGGGATCGACGGCGCTCACGTTCACCGAGGATATCGATGGGCGGTTTACCGCCGCCGGCTGGCAGGTGCTTTCCGTCCCGGACGGGAACGATGTCGCGGCGGTCGATCGGACCCTCGGAGAGGCGAAGACCGAGACAACGCGGCCGTCCCTCATCCGCCTCCGGACGACCATCGGCTGCGGGGCGCCCGGGAAGCAGAATACCAGCGGCGCACACGGCAGTCCCCTCGGACCGGAGGAGGTCCGGGCCGCGAAAGAACACCTCGGCTGGCCTCAGGAACCTCCCTTCTTCGTGCCGGAAGAGGTCCTCGACTTCTACCGCGGGGCCGGCGCCGCAGGCGCCGGCTGCGAGGCAGCGTGGCAGGGGGATTTTGCGCGCTATGCGGCAGCCTATCCGGGAGAGGCCGCGGAATTCGAGCGGGTCATGAAGGGCGATCTGCCCGACGGCTGGGAGAAGGCGTTGCCCGTGTACGGACCCGGAACGAAAGACGCGGCGACACGCAAGACCTCGGAAGCGGTTCTCCAGTCCCTCGCCCCGGTGGTTCCGGAGCTGATGGGGGGCTCCGCCGATCTGAATCCCTCCACCTTCACCTGGCTCAAAGGGCAGGGCGATTTCGAGAATTCGGGGAAACCCCCTGCCGGTTTGGAGGGGGCGGTCGGCGGGGAGTGGGGCTACGGCGGCCGGAACATCCACTTCGGCGTCCGGGAGCACGCGATGGCGGCGATCGCCGGCGGGATGGCCCTCCACGGGGGGATCCTCCCCTTCACCGGAACCTTCTTCACCTTTGCCGATTATATGCGGCCGTCGATCCGTCTGGCCGCCCTGATGGGCCTCCGGGTGATTTTCGTCTTTTCCCATGACAGCATCGGCGTCGGCGAGGACGGTCCCACCCACCAGCCCGTCGAGCAGTTGATGAGCCTGCGGGCCATCCCTCGCCTAACGGTAATTCGGCCGGGCGACGCGAACGAGACGGTCGAGGCCTGGCGCGCCGCCCTGGAAAACAGGTCCGGTCCCACCGCCCTCATCCTCACCCGTCAGAACCTGCCCGTCCTGGACAGGACGGTGTTTCATGCGGCTGCCGGTCTTCGGAGGGGGGGATACATCCTCTGGGAGTCGGCGGAAGGAGAACCGGAGGCGATCGTCATCGGGACGGGATCGGAGGTCGAGATCGCCATCGAGGCGGGCAGGAGGCTTGCCGCCGAGGGACTCCGTGTCCGCGTTGTCTCGCTGCCGAGCTGGGAGCTCTTCGGCAGCCAACCGCAGAGTTATCGCGACGGGGTTCTTCCGCCCTCAATCAAAGCACGGGTCGCCGTCGAGGCAGGGATCACTCTGGGCTGGGAGCGTTATGTCGGCCTGGAGGGGAGCGTTGTGGGGATCGACCATTTCGGCGCCAGCGCCCCCTACAAGGTGATCTACGAGAAATTCGGGATCACCGCCGATACGGTCGCGGCGGCGGTGCGAAGGCTCTTAGGCCAATAAGGAGATGCTGCGATGACGATGGAGAAGATGGCGCTCCGCCCGGAATCCTGCCGGGCGGCCGCGGATGAGGTCCGAAGGGCCTTGCGGGAGAACCGGGTCGTGGAGCGGATCCGGCAAAAGGACCACACCCTCTGGAATCCGGAGCCGAAAGAGATCGCAAACCGCCTCGGTTGGCTGGACAGCCCCCAGGCGATGAGGGGGCGGCTGTCGGAGATCGAAGCGGTCGTCGCAGGCATCCGGGCCGACGGGTTCACTTTCGCCCTCCTCCTCGGGATGGGGGGATCCAGCCTTGCGCCGGAGGTGTTCCGGAGGGTGTTCGGGGTGGCCGATGGTTTCCTTGACCTTGACGTCCTCGACAGTACGGACCCGGGGGCCGTCCTCGACTATGCAGAGCAGCTCGACCTGAAGCGGACGCTTTTCATCGTCTCCACGAAATCGGGCGGGACCGTGGAGACCTTCTCCTTCCTTAGGTATTTTTACAACCTCGTGGCGGAGAACCTCGGGGTCGAAGAAGCCGGGCGGCATTTCATCGCGATCACCGATCCCGGGAGCGCCCTGGCTAAGGTCGCCGCGGCCCGCCGCTTCCGCCACAACTTCCTCAACGATCCGGATATCGGCGGGCGCTATTCCGCCCTCTCGTTTTTCGGCCTCTTCCCCGCGGCCCTGATCGGGATGGATGTGAAGCGTCTCTTGGAACGGGCCGTGGCGGAGATGGAAGGCGAGTTCTCACGGGGCGGCGCAGAAGAAACGGCAGGGGCCTTTCTTGGCGCCCTTCTGGGTGAGCTGGCGAAGCGGGGTCGGGACAAACTCACCTTCCTCTTTTCCCGTCAGATCGCGGCCTTCGGCGACTGGATCGAACAGCTCATCGCGGAGAGCACGGGGAAGGAGGGAAAGGGGATCCTGCCGGTTGTCGGGGAACCCCTCGGCCCGCCGGACCTGTATGGAAACGACCGGGTCTTTGTCTCCCTGCGCATCGGCGACGACCGGACGGGCGAAGAAGGGCTGCGAACGCTCGCGGCGGCCGACCATCCCGTCGTCGATCTGCGGATGGTCGATCTCTACGATCTCGGCGGGCAGTGCTTTTTCTGGGAGATGGCCACGGTCGCGGCTAGCTGGCGGCTTGCGATCAACCCATTCGATCAGCCGGATGTCGAGGCCGCCAAGGTCCTCGCCCGGAGGATGATCGCGGAGTACAGGGAAAAAGGGACGATGCCGGATGAGACGCCGCTCTTGAAAGCGCCGGGCATCTCCGTTTACGGCGATGTCGCAGCCGGGACCCCGGGGGCGGCGCTCGCCGAATTCATGGGACAAGTCGGGCCGGGCGCCTACGCGGCGATACAGGCCTATCTGCGTCCCCGTCCCGAAACCGGTGAGGCGCTGGCGCGTCTTCGGATGCGTCTCCGGGAGCGTTTCCGCATCGCCGTGACCGTGGGCTACGGGCCGCGTTTCCTCCACTCGACGGGGCAGCTCCACAAGGGGGACGGAGGTCGCGGCCTCTTCATCCAGATGACGGCTGACGATCCCCGGGATGCGCCTATCCCCGATGAACTTGGGGATGCGGCCTCGGCGCTCAGCTTTGGCGTCCTCAAGGCGGCGCAGGCCTTCGGCGATCGGCAGGCCCTCCTCGACGCGGGCCGCCGCGTGCTCCGCCTTCACCTGCACGACGACGTGTCCGGCGGCCTCGACCGCCTGACGGAAACATTATAAAGACAAAAGGGAAATAGGAGAAGGAACAACGATGATTTCACCAGTCCCGAACAGACTTCTCCACGAGAAGAGCCCCTACCTCCTCCAGCATGCGGGAAACCCCGTGGACTGGCATCCCTGGGGGGAAGAGGCCTTTGACCGGGCGCAGAGGGAACACAAACCGGTTTTCCTCTCCGTCGGATACTCCACCTGCCACTGGTGCCACGTCATGGCCCACGAATCCTTTGAGGACGAAACCGTGGCCGCCCTTCTCAACGAGACCTTCGTCTGCGTCAAGGTTGACCGCGAGGAGAGGCCGGACATCGACGGGATTTACATGAGCATCTGTCATACGATGACCGGGAGCGGCGGCTGGCCGCTCACCATCGTCATGACGCCCGAGAAGCTGCCCTTCTTTGCGGCCACCTATATCCCGAAGGAGAGCCGCTGGGGACGGCAGGGGCTCGTCGAATTGATCCCTCGGCTCAGGGTCATCTGGAAAACACGTCGCGACGAGGTCGAAAAGGCCGCGGCGCAGACGGTTGCTTCCCTGATACAGCCACGGATAGAGAAGGGGGAAATTCGTCTCGAAGAGGTCCTTGCCCGCGCCCTTGGGGAACTCCGCGGGCAATTTGATGAACTGCACGGCGGATTCGGCGGCGCCCCGAAGTTTCCCATGCCCCATCAGATCGTTTTTCTGCTCCGGCACTGGGGCAGGACCGGCTCGGCGGATGCGCTCCGGATGGCCGAAAGGACACTCTCTGCGATGCGCCATGGGGGCATCTTCGATCAGTTGGGTTATGGCTTTCACCGCTACAGCACCGACCGGCAATGGCTTGTTCCCCACTTCGAGAAGATGCTCTACGATCAAGCCCTCCTGACGATGGCCTTCACGGAGGCGTTTCAGGCGACCGGCAATGAAGTCCATGCCCGGACGGTCAGGGAAACTTTGGAGTACGTCCTTCGCGACCTGCGCTCGCCGGAGGGGGGATTCTTCACCGCGGAGGATGCGGACAGCGAAGGGGAGGAGGGGCGCTTCTATCTCTGGCGGATGGAAGAGGTCCGCCGGCTCCTCGATCCGGAGGAGCTCCGCCTGGCGGCAGCCGCCTTTTCGCTTGCCGAGGAGGGGAATTTCGTCGATCCGGTCGAACCCGAGCGGCGGGGGGACAATATCCTGCATCTTTCCGGTCCGCCGGCAAAGATCGCCGAAGGTCTTGGAATGACTGAGGCACTGTTTCTGCAGCGCCTGGAGAGGGTCCGCCTCCGCCTCCTGGCCGCCCGTGAAAAGCGGGTCCGCCCGCAGCGGGACGACAAGGTCCTGACCGACTGGAACGGCCTGATGATCGCGGTATTGGCACGGGCGGCGCGCGTTCTCGACGAACCCCGGTATCTGGAGGCGGCGCGGGAAGCGATCACATTCACCCTCTCGCGGCTCAAAACGCCGGACGGACGTCTCCTTCACCGGTTCTGCAAGGGGGAGGCGGTGGTGACGGCCAATCTCGATGATTATGCCTTTCTCATCTGGGGCCTGATCGACGCTTACGAGGCAGGGTTCGATGCCGGCCATCTGCGGGAGGCGATTGCCCTCCAGGGGATCGTCGATGAGCGCTTCCGCGATCCCGACGGGGGCTTCTTTTCCACGCCGGACGACGGTGAGAAGCTGCTGTTCAGACCCAAGGAGGCGTACGACGGGGCCGTCCCCTCGGGAAACGCCGTGACGTTGATGAACCTGATCCGGCTTGGAAGGATGACCGGGGATCCCCGCCGGGAAGAGGAAGCGGCGCTATTGAGCCGTGCGTTTGCCGGATCGCTGCAGCAGCTCCCCTCCGCCCATGCCCAGTGGATGATCGCCCTGGAGCTCCTGGCGGCGCCTTCCCACGAGGTGGTGATCGCCGGCAGACCGGGAAGGGAGGACACCAATGCCCTGCTGGCGGTCCTCAGACAGGTCTATCTTCCCCACCTGACCATACTCCTTCGGCCCGAGGGTGAGGATGCGCTGGCGATCACCGAAATCGCCCCGTTCACGAGGGAAATGCAGAGCCTTGGCGGCCGGGCCGCAGCCTATGTCTGCACCGGTTATTCCTGTCGCCGCCCGGTCACCGATCCGCATGAGTTGGAAGCGCTTCTCGACGAGGGGGTGAAATAGTGAATAGGCCTTCTCGGGTTTCGGCGTTTGAAGGTTTGCATATCGGTGTCGTGGAGAAAACGTTGATGGGCGTTGATGGGGTCAGGTCTTGCAATTTAGCGGTTTGCTCGGAAAACGCTAAATTGCAAGACCTGACCCCCTAAGCAGGGGGGTGCAAATGAAGGTCAGCAGCGTTGGACAGATGCGGGAGATGGACCGGCAGGCCGTCGAAAGCCTGGGAATATCGGAAGTCCTTCTTATGGAGAACGCCGGAGCAGCATCGGTGCAGGTACTCTCCCGGGAGTTCGGCGTCACGGGAAGGCAGTACGTCATTTTCTGCGGGATCGGGAACAACGGAGGCGACGGTCTCGTCGTGGCGCGGCACATCCTCTCCGGCGGCGGAATTCCCCGCGTCTTTCTCGTCGGAGACCCTAAACGTTTCCGCGGGGCGGCAAAGACCAACATGGAGATCGTCAAGCGACTTCCCATCGCGGTGAAACGTGTCAAAGGGATCTCAGAGATTATGTCTTCGGTTGCCCACAGCGACGGCATCGTGGACGCCCTCTTCGGGACGGGCCTGGATCGTGAGGTCAACGGCATTTACCGGGAAGTAATAGACCTGATCAACGTCAGCGGCAAGCCGGTCCTCGCTCTGGAAATCCCCTCCGGCGTCAACGGGGAAACGGGGGAGGTGATGGGCGCGGCGGTCCGGGCCGACCACACCGTCGCCTTCGGCCTTCCGAAGATCGGGAACATGCTCTATCCGGGTTGCGGCCTCTGCGGAAAGCTCCACCTCTGCCGCATCTCCTTCCCCCCATCGTTGTGCGACGATGAGGCGATCACGGTCGAAATCAACGGTTTCATTCCGCTTCCGCCGCGCGAGCGAACGGCGCATAAGGGATCGGTGGGGGACGTCCTGTTCATCGCCGGAGCTGCGGGCTACTTCGGCGCCCCGTACTTTTCCGCGATGTCTTTTCTGAAGGCGGGCGGCGGGTATGCCCGCCTTGCGGCCCCCTGGTCGATGACCCCGTTTCTCGCGACGCGGGGGAGCGAAATTGTTTTCGTCCCTCAGGCGGAAACCACGGAGGGAAGCCTCTCCTTGAAAAATAAAGACGCCCTTCTGGAGCTGGCCGGACGGGTGGACATGGTTGTCATCGGCCCCGGCCTTTCCCTTGCCGGCGAGACGCAGGAGCTCATCCGAGAGCTGGCCGCCGGGATCGATAAGCCGATCCTGATCGACGGAGACGGGATCACCGCCCTGGCGGACAACCCGGAGATCATCAGGGACCGACGGGCGCCGACGGTCCTGACCCCCCATCCCGGGGAGATGTCGAGGATCACGGGGAAGTCGGTTTCCGAGGTCGAAAAGAGCCGGATTCCGATACTTCAGGAGACGGCCAAGGATCTGCGGGCATGGATTGTCCTGAAGGGGGCGCGCTCGCTGATCGGGACGCCGGATGGGAAGATTTTCATCAACCTGAGCGGCAATCCCGGGATGGCGACGGCAGGGTCGGGGGATGTCCTGACCGGGACGATCGCGGCCATGTCCGGGCTCGGGTTGTTCCTGGAGGAGGCGGTGCGCAAGGGGGTGTTCATCCACGGCCTTGCCGGGGACCTGGCAGCGGCGGACAAGGGGGAGGACGGGATCACCGCCCAGGACATCCTCAATTACCTCCCCTATGCGATGAAACAGGACCGCGAGGGTCTGGACGAGACGCTGGCGGAGCGCTATGAGGGGCCGGCGATTGTCTGAAAGAAAGGAACTCATCATGATGAAGCACGACTTCAATTGCATAGCCACCGGCATCGGCAGCCTGCCGATGACCGATCCCGAGGAGGCGGTCCGGCTGTCGCTCATGTATCTGTCCGAGGCGCCGATCTGGCCGCAGCTCCCGCAGCGGAGCTTCCGCGAGCACATGGACGCGCAGTACAGCGAGTCCCTGCCGGGGGTCGTTGTCGATGAGGAGAAGAAGAGGGTCTCCTTTGATACCTCAGGGGACCTGAACCCTGAACTGGAAAAGTTCTACGAACGATACATCGAGAAGGACTACGGGTTTTTCAGGATCACCGAAAGGTACGCGGCGGGGTTTCAGGTTTTTGTCCGGGTCTTACGGAAAAGTCTTCCGGCGAATATGAGGTATGTCAAGGGCCAGATCACCGGTCCGCTCACTATGGGCACGTCTTTTAAAGATGAAACCGGCAGGGACATCATCCACAACGAAACCCTCTTCGATGCCGTGGTCAAGGCTCTCGCCATGAATGCCGCGTGGCAGATACAGGAGCTCAAAGAGTTCGGAAAGCCGGTGATCATCTTCATCGACGAGCCTGTCATGGAGACGCTCGGCTCGGGCTACTCCGCGGTTTCGTCCGAAATGGTCCCGGAAAAGCTCAACGAAATCATCGACACGATCCATGAGCTCGGCGGCATCGCCGGCATCCACTGTTGCGGGAACACGGACTGGTCCATGATATTCAGAACAAGGGTGGATATCGTGAACTTCGACGCCTTCGGGTATATGGACCGTGTTCTTCTCTACACCGGCGATATAAAAAAATTCTATGCCCGCGGCGGTGCGCTTGCCTGGGGCATCGTCCCGACCGATATGGTCACCCGGGACGAGACTGCGGAGATGCTGATCTCCAGGATCGACGAAGGGATGAAGCGTCTGGAGAAAGAAGGGATCGATCGGCGGGTCATACTCGGGCAATGCCTCATCACGCCTTCCTGCGGCATGGGCAGCCTCACACCGGACAAGAGCATAGCTGTTCTCAAGCTGGTCAGGGAAGTGTCGGACAGGATGCAGAAGACAATTTAGCCCTTCCTATTTCCGGAGGCTGTGCAGCGCTTTGACGGTATCGTCTCTTCCCACAAGGGTCTGCTTTCCCTGAGGACCGACGATGACGCAACTGGGCGTCGCGTTGATCCGGTCTTCCTTCAGGTAGTTGCCGTAGATCTTGAAGACCGGCGCCGTATCGAAGGGCCGGAGGGGAATCCCTTTTTTCTTCAGGAAAAGCTCGATGCCGTCCTTATCCGTGATCTTCTCAACCGCCGCCTCGAAGAGCGCCGCCCGCAGTGCAACTGCCTGGCGTAGATCTCCTCCCTCCTTTGCATTCAGGGCTGAGAGAAAATAACCGGCGTAGAGGACCGTCTCCTTGTGGATCGGCGTGTCGATGAAGATGACGCGGATAAGCGTTTTTTCAACCAGTTCAGTGATGAGCGCCATGACCTCCGCCTCCTCGGCGCGGCAGGGCCCGCAGAAATAATCCGTATAAATCCGGACTTCGACAGGGCCCTTGCCGAAGGCAGGCAGGCGGGGGCCGGCGGCATAGGAAACCGTCGTCGATCCGGAAAAGAGCAGCAGGAAGAAGACGAGGCCGGCGCCGGCGGCCAGAGCGGTGAGCCCCTTTTTTGACTGCTCGAAATTAACGAAAAGGGCCAGGATCACCACGGCGGCGAATGCCAGGCAGTAAGAACAGTAGACGCCGCTGCTGATCTGGTAGCCGATCAGGAAGATCTCTCCGCCCGATCCGAAGGCCAGCGCGAGCAGGCAGAGGAGCGTCCGCCGCGTCAGGGCGAGAATGAGGATCGCGATCATGTACAGGATCCCCAGGTATGTGAGATCCACGCCAAGGACGGACCCTTTCAGGTTGCTGCACGAGCCGAAGCAGTAATGATATGCGACGATGACGATGATTCCGGCCAGGGCCAGGATGATGGTCAGGAGTCGCCTTTTTTTTGCGGTTAAACGCTTCATGGGATCCATCCACTTTCTTGATGTATTTTTCAGTGCCTAAATCTGCCGTTTTCGTAAATGACGATCCGCTTCCCCGTCTTCAGATGCGCCGTAACCACCTTCTTCTCCGTGTTCACCAGGTCCCAGTGGAGGGCCGAGTCGTTGAAACCCAGCCTTCTTTTCAGCGCCCCGGTCATGGTGGCGGGATCGCCTGTGTAAGAGTCGGCGTAGGAGGCCCCGACGGCGATGTGGCAGTTCCCATGCTCCCCGCCGAAGTTCTCGTCAAAGAGGGTATCGGCCATGAACCGGTCGATTCGCGAAAAGCGTTTATCGGTCAGGGAGAATTCACCGATCCGCGCCGCGCCCCGGTCGATCCGGAGCTGCTGGACGGCGAACGCCTCGCCTGTCTCTGCATGGATTTCGACGGCGACTCCCTTGACGAAAGTCAGGCGCACCTTCTCGACGTAGTTGCCGCTGCGGTACGAGGGGAGGTTGGCGTAGTAGGTTCCCTCGGCGCCGCGCCAGTCGGGGGAGACAAACAGTTCGAAGCTGGGAATGTTGTGACCCGAGATCCCCGACCATCTCCGGTGCTCCCCTACCGTGATTTTAAGATCGCAATTCTCGGATTCGCAATGGATGAAGGCCGCCTTCAGGCCTTCCAGCCATTGCTTGATGGCGGTCGCCTCCTGCCGGATGGCTTTCCATTTGGCGACCGGGTCTTTCCGGTCGAGATAACAGGCCCGGATGATTTGCGCGGTGTAGAGTTCCTCTGTCGTGCGCGCCTGCGCCGCGAGTTCCGGCGTCGGCAGGGTGCAGAGAGTCCAGCCGTGGAGCCCTTCCCGCTCTCGCTTTTCGAGGATGCCGCGGAGCGGCTTGCGCGCAATCAGCACCTTTCCGATCCTGGCCGGATCGATCTCCTTCAGATGGGTCAGGGAGTCCGGGGCGTGGAGATAGATCCGTCCGTGGAGGTTCCCGCAGAGTTCCTTCTCTCCCGGCGCCTGAAAAACCAACTGGCGTCCGTCGGCCTTTCCGTAAAACGAGCGCTCCATGTCGACGGTGAGTCCCAGCCTCTGGATCGGGTGCATTCCCGCGGTGATGATCCGGTCATAGAGGATTTCCGCGAGCCGCAGGGCGGCATGTTCGTACTGGATGAGGACCAGGTCTTTCTTGCGGAAGCGCTCCCGCCGGGAGGTCATCAGTCCCCAGAGCAGGACATCGGCGTATCTTTCCAGGTCGCGCTCTTTCAACATGCTTTCACCTACTTCTTGACGTGAGAGGCGCCTAAAGTCTTCTTTCTATGATGTAATCGGCGATGGTGTGGAGAGCCGTTTTGGCTTCCGAATCGGTAAAGGAGCTCAGGAATCCCCGCGCCTCGCCGATGCACGATTTGGCTTTGGCCAGGGCATAGGGGATGCCGTCGTAGCGGTGGATCAGGGTCATGATCCCGGCGTTGGCCCCCTCGTCTTTTGCCTCGATCCCCTTTTTGATAAACGCCCGTTCCTCCGATGTGCATTTCTTTATGGTCCGGATCAGAGGCAGCGTGAGCTTCCCTTCCTTAAGGTCCTGACCGATCGCCTTGCCGAACTCCTCTTCATCGGCCACATAATCGAGGGTGTCATCCGTGATCTGAAAGGCGCTGCCCAGTCTTATCCCGAAGCGGGTCAGCGCCTCGATCTGGCTTTCCGCGGCATTCCCGAGGATGCCGCCGATGGCGCAGGCCGCCGAGATGAGGATGGAAGTCTTCTTCTCGACGATCGACAGGTATTCCTTTTCGGTGATGCTGACGTCCCCCGTCTTCATCAACTGAAAAACCTCTCCCTCCGACATCGTGTTCGTGGTGGTGGAAATGAGCTTGAGGATGGCCAGGTTTCCGTCGTCGGTCATCAGCCGGAAAGATTTGGAGTAGAGAAAGTCTCCGACGAGAACACTTGCTGCATTGCCCCAGACTCGGTTTGCCGAAGCCCTGCCGCGCCGGGTTTCCGCATGGTCGATCACATCGTCGTGGAGAAGGGTGGCGGTGTGGATGAACTCGATGATGGCCGACATGGGGTAGCGGCGCTCCCCGCGGTAACCGCAAAGTTCGGAGGCGGTCAGAAGCAGGAGGGGCCTGAATCTCTTGCCGCCGCTGCCGATCAGGTGGTGGATGATCTCCGGGATGAGTCGAACGTCCGAACGGAGATACCTCTCCATGTGCTCCTCGACCTTTTTTAGATCATTCCTGTAATAGTGAAATACGTCCTGTATCTGCATTGCTCGAACTCCGGTCTCCGGGGACTCCGGTCTACATATAACGGATAGGTCCCCGAATGTCAAACAAGACGATTAGGATTTGACGGCGATCGCTATCCATACTATATATTGCGCCGCAGGAGACAGCCCCTGACCGGGAGCGCAACCCGCAAGCCCTGCCTTGCAGGCGGAACCTATCCTTGCCGGGAAGTCCCGCCCTGTGGGCGGGGAGCTTCACTTCACGCGGTGATGGCAAGAGGGATTTTACTATCAAGGGATGAGAGGAGTCGGATCGTCATGAGCAATCAAATCGAGGAGGCCGTCGGTTGTTTCCGGGAAGGTTTCAACTGTTCGCAGGCGATTCTTTCCACATACGGCGGCGAGTTGGGCCTGGAGAGAGAGACGGCACTGAAGGCGTCGGCTGCACTCGGGGCAGGGATGGGAGGTCTCGGAGAGGTGTGCGGCGCAGTCACGGGCGCCTTGATCGTGATCGGTTTGAAGCACGGGTATACGATGCCCAAAGACAAGGAAACAAAGGAACAGACCTATGCCCTTGCCCGTGATTTTGCCGGTCGCTTCCGGTTGCGCAACGGTTCGCTCCTCTGCCGCGAGCTCCTGGGCTGCGATCTCACGACGGCCGAGGGGATGGCGATGGCGCGGGAGAAACGCCTCTTCACCGAGCGATGTCCCGGCTTCGTCCGGGAGGCGGCCGAGATACTCGAAGATGTCCTGTGAAGTTCGGGAAGAGGAAAATGATTAAAGCTGTATTCTGGGACAACGATGGCGTCCTCGTGGACACGGAAAAACTCTATTTCCAGGCGACCCGCGAGCTTCTGCTTCGGACCGGGGTGACGCTGACGGAAGCCCTCTTCAGGCAGATCTCCCTCGTCGATGGGCGGAGCGCCTTCGATCTTGCCAAGGCGAAGGGGGTTTCCGGGGAGGAGATCGAACGCCTCCACGAGGAGCGGAACAGGCGCTACAAGGAACTCCTGACAGCCGGTGTCCGAGTGATGGACGGCGTGGAAGAGGTTCTGGGAGCGCTGCGGGGAAGGGTCTTTCTGGCGATTGTGACCAGCTCCCGGCGGGTGCATTTTGACGCGATACACGCCGGTACGCGACTGCTCTCTTCGTTCGATTTTGTCCTCGCACGGGAGGATTACGTTCTGTCGAAGCCAAACCCGGAGCCCTATCTGACGGCCATGAAGAAGAGCGGGTTCAAAGCGGACGAGTGTCTCGTCGTCGAGGACTCCCCGCGCGGCCTTGCCTCGGCGCTGGCGGCCGGCATCCGCTGCCTGGTCATTCCCAACGATCTGACGCGGGGCGCCCCGTTCACCGGCGCCTGGCGGGTACTGGAAAGCTGCCGGGAGGTCCCCGGGGAGATCCTGCGTCTGGATCAAAGCGGCCGGGGGGATTTACAGGCTGAGTTTTGAAGACGCCTTCGAGTAAAATTACAAACGGGAGACCGATAGACTTCCCGTTAATCAATGAGATTTTTCTCTCGACCAGGCGAGCCTTGCAGAAATCATGATGGACCGGAGAGTGATCCGGTATGGGGTTTTCCCCCTGAATACGGGTCGTTCTCTCCGAAGGAGTAGAAAATGAAGATTGTCATCATCGGGAATTTTCCGAAGAGATCCATCGACATGATCGTTGGACAATTCCCTCCTGATTGGAGGGTGGTCATCGTCGCGGCACACGATATGGAGCCTGAATTGGCCGATGCAGAGGTGATCATTCCCGAACACGTGATGTCCGATGGACCCTTTCTGGATCGGGCCAAGAAACTCAAGCTGGTTCAAACGGGGGCCGGCTACGATAATGTGGTGATTCCCGAATGCACCAGACGGGGCATCTACGTCGCCAACGCAGCGGGCGTCAACACAACTGCAGTCGCCGAGCACGTGTTTGCATTCATCCTGTGCTGGTACAAGGCGATGATCCACCTTGACGGCATGCTGAAGAGGGGTGAGTATGGGGTGGACTATACGGGTTCAGAGGTTGCGGGGAAGACCATCGGAATCATCGGGATGGGCAGCATCGGTCAGGCGGTTGCACGAAGGGCCCTGGCCTTCGGGATGAAGGTCCTTGGATATGACATTCGTCCCGTGGAAGTAGTGAGGGGCGTTCAAATGAAATTTCATGAAAAGCGGTACGCCTATTTCCGGGAAAATATCCTCAGGGTGTCGCAGGGAAAGGCTCCGCTCAACGCCCTCAGCCGGATTTAGAGTGGCGCCGGTGCAGTTTCTTCATGGCGGAGATGAACATTCTGACCGTCAGGGAGCTCCTTCGGTCTTTCAAAAATATCAGATCGTAATCCAACGACAACCCCTCCTTGACGGCAGCCATGTGGAACCGGCCCTCCTGAACGTCCCGCTGAACGCTGAACAGAGGAAAGAATGCCCCGCCCATACCCAGTTGGACCATGTGCCTGATCGCCGGCGGATTTTCACAGTCGATGCTGTGGGTGATGGTCAAATTTCTTGCACGGAATGCATTGAGCAGGTAATCCCGCGTCGCCGATCCCCGCTCGGGCAGGATGATGGGGGAATTCACCAGATCCTCGAGGCTGACCTGTCCGCCCAGATCATCCTTGGATATGAACATTAATTGCTCTTGGAGTACGGGTATCGATACGATGTTGTCCGGATAAGGCACCCTTGCAATGACGGCGAGGTGGTGTTCATAGTCCACGACTTTATTGAGGATCGCAGTGGATAAATCGGTGTATATCTGTACTTTCACGTCACTGAATTTCTCCTGAATGGCTTGCAGGATCTCCGGCAGTACGTGATTTGAGATATAAGGCGTTGAGCCGATAACCATGTTGTGTGATTCGAAATTCTCAAGTTCCTTGGTCAGATCATGGATCAGAAGAAAGATCTTCTCTGCATGAGCGAAAACGAGTTTCCCCTCTTCGGTCAATTCGAACGTTTTCTTGTTTCGTTTGATAAGAGGGACGGAAAAGCGTTTCTCGAGGGACTTCACCTGCATACTGAGAGTCGGTTGCGAGACGTTCAACTGCCTCCCGGCATGTGTAAACCCTTTTGCCTTTGCCACAGCATAAAAAGCTTTGAGATGATTCACGTTCATGCTGGTTTAATACTTTGGTCAGGTTCGGGTGTCAACAAAATTCATGCAATGGCGGTTAAATAGAGTGGGATTCTTGCCATGAAAAAGCCCCTTTATCGGTTTCATACGGTAAAAGGGCTCTCCAGTCACGTCAAGATTATTAAAAACAGAGTATGATGATGCGTTTACATATGGTGAAAAATCACCGCTCACTCGTTAAACCGGGTCTCCGGCATTCAGGGTTTTATGGCCACTCGGATCGTCTTTCCCGATTCTGCGATCCTCAATCCCGTGTTGATCGCATCCAGCGACACGCTCTCACCCACGATTTCCCCGAAAGGAAAACGATCCCTGGTCATTTGCAGGAAATCGATCCCCTTCTGCAGATGAATCGTATCATAGTTATGGATGCCTTTGATGGTGAGGCATTTGAATATGATGTCCGACGCGTCGCAGGTAAAGAAAGCGCCGGCATAGGCATTGCCGATTTCGACCAGACGACCGCCCGTGCGCAGACATTTCAGCCCCAGCGGAATAAGGGGGGGAAACCCGGCCAGCTCCATGACGGCATCGACGCCGAATCCGCCCGTGAGATCCTTGGCGATTCCGATGATCTCTTCATCCTTGAGTCCCTGTGCATGGATCGTATCGGTGGCTCCGAATTTCTTCACGAATTGAAGTCTGTGCTCCATGATGTCGGCGACGATGATCCGGCGGCATCCGTAGTGCCTTGCCAGGGCTGCCGCATAAACGCCGAGCGCCCCGGCGCCCTGGATGAGGACGTTTTCAAAAGGTTGGACTTCGATCGCATCCCAGCCGGCCACCACCGTCGCCAGCGCGCAGTTCGCCGGGGCGGCCTCCTCATCGGTCAGTTCTTCCGGAACCCGGATGACGCAGGTTCCCGGGGTGATGTAGCAATACTCCGCAAATCCCCCCACGAAATGGGGTTCATCAGCACAACTGTCGTGACCGTACTTCTTCAGGTGGGTGCACTTCATCATGAGCCCCTTCTCCCGGCAGAAGTAACATTTGCCGCAGTTGTCCATGATGGTCCAGGTGATGCGGTCTCCCACCCTCAAGGGGCTGTTGGCCGAATCGAGGGTCACCCCCTCGCCGAGTTCAATGATTTTACCTACGATCTCGTGCCCCAGGATGATCGGCACCGGCGATTTTCTCCTGCCTGTCCAGGTGTGGAGGTCCGAGCCGCAGATGGTGCAGCAGGTGATCTTGACCAGAATGCACCCCGGATCGACTTTCGGCAGAGGATACACCCGGATCTCCAGATCCTTTTTAGCCGCCGACATGACGGCGGCCCTTCCTGTCTTGCTCATCTTGATGCCTCTTTCCAACTTTTCAACCGAACAGGACCTTGGGAAGCCAAGTTACGATTTGCGGGAAAAAATAGAGAAGGGCGACGCCCACCGCCTGCAAGAACATAAAGGGCATCATTCCCTTGTAGATGTCGATCAGCTCCCACTCCGGCATGATCGCCTTCAAGTAGTAGGCCGACAGCGCAACCGGTGGAGATATCCAGCAACTCTGCAACGTCACGGCCAGGATGATGCTGAACCAGATCATGTCGACCTTAAGCCCGTTAAGGATCGGGATGAAGATCGGGACGATCACCACCACGATCGGAACCCATTCCAGGGGCCACCCCAGGATGAAACAGACGATCAGGATGCCGATCACGAAGACCCAGGGCGGCATATTCCAGGACAGCAGCGTATCGGCGATGAACTTGGGCGTTCCCATGGAAGAAAAGACCGCCCCCATGAACGTGGACGCAGCCAGCAGGATCATCACCATGCTCGTCGTTTGGGCGGTCCGAAAGGCCGATTCCTTGACGAGTTTGAAGGTGAGACGTCCGTTGGCCGCCGTGACCACCACCGCACCCAGACAGCCGAGGGCTGCCCCTTCCGTGGGTGTGGCCAGGCCGGTGAGAATGGTTCCCAGGGTGACCAGAATCAGAACAGCCGGCGGGACAAGGCCGAAGAAAAACTCGCGCACGATGTAGCTCTTCGACACATCGAGATCTTCATCGGACAGAGGAGGACCCAAATTGGGGTTCATCATCACCCGGCCCATCGTATAGGCGATGTACAGAAAGGCGAGCAGCAGCCCGGGCAGGATCGCGGCCGCATACAGCCGGGCAACGGAGACCTGGAACACCGGTCCCATGACCACGAGCATGACGCTGGGCGGAATCAGGATGCCCAGCGTTCCGCCGGCGCAGATCGTTCCCGCGGAAAGCCCCGTGTCGTATCCCGATTTTTTCATGACGGGGGCGGACATCAAACCGATGATCGTGACCGATGCGCCGACGATCCCCGTCGCCGCCGCAAACAATGTCGCCGTGAAGATGGTCCCCATGTACAGGGAGCCCCTGAGCCTTCCGGAGATGAGCTGCACCGCCCGGAAAAGGCGCTCCATCAGCCCCGCGCTCTCCAGGACGCACCCCATGAAGGTGAACAGGGCCACCGCGGCCAGGACCGTGTCCATCATCGTCCCGAAGAAGGATAAGGTCATCAGGAAGAACACCTTCTGGCCCAGGCCGATATACCCGAACACGATCCCGAGGGTGATCAGCGTGAAAGATATGGGGAAACCGATACAGATAAAGAAGAAGAGACCTACCAACAGAATCAGGCCGTATATCTCTAAACTCATTAGCGCCTCCCGCACCAGATAGTCTGCATGTCTAGTTTAAAGAGCCCCCGGAGCAACGGTATGGTTGCGATGCGGAGGAGATGGAATGATTCATGTGAGTTCGTGGGGGACAGCCTGCTGGCACCGGTGATCCACTCCTGTTCTGATCGTCTGGATGCATTTGATAAGTTCCGATATCCCTTGGAGAAGGATCAATGCGCCGCTCACCGGGATGACCAGTTTATACGGGTATGCGGGAGGTCTCCAGGTCGTCATCAGTTCTTCCTTCAGATCCCAGGATTCGGCGAAGAATTCCCAGCTCAGCCAGATAAACATGACCATTCCGGGGAGAAAGAGGAAAAGATAGCATATCGCATCTACCCAGCACTGCGTCTTTATGGACCAGCTCTGGTAGAAGAAATCGGTCCGGATGTGCTTTCCCATATAGAGGGTCATGCCCCCGGCGATAAAAAAATGAGTTCCGTACATTATAGTGGCCATGTCTATCGCCCAGAGGGTGGGCCTGTAGGCATAGCGGATGAACACCTCCCAGACCAGCACGGCCGCCATCGGGATGATCAGCCAGGATATGGCTTTCCCTGACCAAATGCTGATCCAGTCAATCACCTTTGCCATCCGATTGATGTCGTTCATGTCTCGACGCTCCAATTGCTCGGGACGGGCCGCATCCTCCGGCCCAGCCCTTGGGTTGAGATGGCCACTCGGCCGGGGCCTGGCGGCCATCTCAACGTAAAATGACCTGCCCGGCGGCCGGCCGACCCGCACCCCTCGATCTGGGAGGGATCGGCCGATCCGGGCAAGGTTCGGTGACGATCAGGCCCGCCATGCGACGCGCCTGTCGATTCTGCATTTGCCTATTTTGTTTCTGCAGCCCCGGCGATCAGCTGTCCCAGCTTATTGGTCTCTTTAGTGAAGGGAACCACCAATTTGGCATAGCTGCGCTGTGACTCGAGGACCTTTTTGAAGAAGGGATCCTTCTCCTCGAATTTCGCAAGGACCTTCTTCGACGATTTGATGAAGGCGTCCGAGTAACCGGGGGGTGCGTCGAACAACTTGACGCCCTTTTCCTTGGTCAGGATCTGAAGGGCCTTGGCGTTTTCTTCCACAAAATACAGGATTCCATCGAGAATCGACTTTGTAGCTGCGGTTTCAACGATCGCTCGGAGGTCCGGGGGCAGTGCACGCCATGCCTTGCCGTTGATCATGATATCCTGGATGCCGATCGCCTGGTGGAGCCCCTGCAGGGAGTAGTTCTTGGCAACATCATAGAGTCCCAGCTTCAGGTCGCTGGCGGTGTTGATCCACTCGCCGCCGTCGATGACGCCCCTCTCCAATGCGGGGATGAGTTCTGCGCCCGCCACGTTCACCGGAACGCCGCCCATGTCCTTCAGAACGTCCGACGACAGGCCGGAGGACATACGGAACCTCATTTTCAGGTAATCCTGGAGCGTCTGGGGCGCCTTCTTGGCCCATCCGAAGGCCTCTGGGCCGTCAGGTGCGATCAGAAAGGGCATGACGTCGGTCTTGAGGATCTTCTGATAATATTCCACGTAAAGTCCCCGTCCTCCCCCGTTCAGGTACCAGGAAAGATGGTTCATCATGTCAAGGCCGCTCCCGGCGCCGCCGAGCGGGGAGCTGAAGAGACTGCCGCTGGGGTTTTTCCCCATCGAGTAATGGGTCCACCACTGCCCGCATTCGACGATTCCCTTGTTGACGCCGTCCAGGATTTCAAAGGGGTTCACGATGGCTCCGCTTGGGAGGACCTCGATCTTCAGCCTCCCTGCCGACATCTTGTCTATGTCGCCGACCATTTTGTTCAACAATTCAATTTGAGGGGCCCCTGCGGGGTGCGCGCTCTGCAGCTTCCACTTGATCTGAGCAGGCTGCGCTGCCTGCGCCAGGCCTGCCAGACAGAATCCCCCCAGCAAAACCGTTATCACGATCAATCCGACTACTTTTTTCATGGCTTCTCCTCCTCGTTCTTGGTTAGGGTTAGAAAAATTGTAACACTTTAGCTCTTTGAAAAAAGAATAAAATAAAACTGCTGGCGTCAGAATTAATAATCTGATATTTAGCTCTTTAGATAAGGAGAGCTAAATGGGACATATTCTGTTTCAATATCGG
>Ga0116204_1000460_pt1 | contig 23125 bp, 18 predicted proteins | sample LakKivwa52mmetaG_FD_94481 | JGI IMG/M metagenome (GOLD analysis project Ga0116204, IMG submission 94481) | Anoxic lake water microbial communities from Lake Kivu, Rwanda to study Microbial Dark Matter (Phase II) - Lake Kivu water 52m metaG | ecosystem: Environmental > Aquatic > Freshwater > Lake... | reverse complement strand
GTCCAAATGCATGTTCTGGAGGGGGCAACTCGCGGGAATGGGCGGGGGCGCATATCTAGAGGGCCAGTGCCAGATTTCTCCTGATTCCTGCAGGTCGTCTTTCATGGACACTGCCTTCAAGACATATGGGATAATGTTCTACGCCGGAGCCGCGCGCCTTGAAAAGAGCGTCTATTTCGATTCTGTCAGGAGCACCCGCACGCTCGCATGTATCAGGGCTTCTGAGACGCTCTCGTCCGGAGTCTCAAAGGAGGATGATGCGCAAGCGCTCCTCCAGATTGCAAATTCCCTGGAAACCAAATACCAGACGCCTTCAGGAAAGCAGGAAATTCTGGATATTGCAATGAGCTGCGCCAAAATCTGCGAATGGGTTGCAACAAGGGAGGCGTCCTGCGAGAGGGGCCCTGCCAATTGCGCCCAGATTGCAATTGACCTAGACGAGGGAATTCTCGTTGACTATTTGCCCTAAGATAGCGGGGCGGGTCTATCCTGAAAGCCTGGGGTCTGAAAAGGATTAAATACTTGTTTTGCCTTTTTCCGGGCAATATGGCTACATCCGGAAGAAAAGGGGCAGAACAGCCAATCTGGCTATTGGTTGCTCTTCTCCTCGCAGTTGTTGTAGGAATTGCAATGTTTAACATGATTAGCAAGGGGACGGGAATTTTCCAGCTTTTCATGGGCCAGGGCCAGAGCGGGGATACGGAGCGCATTGCAATGGAATCCTTCTGCAGGTCCTGGATTAGGCCGACTGAAACGGATCTCAACGGGAACATTAACCCGAGGGCAAGCGAGCCCCCTGTCCGGGAAAGGGAGCGCATGAGTGATGTTTTCAGGAAAGCTGGCTGGCTCTCCGCTGAAAAGGACCCGACAACAAAGGCGTATATTGAGCAGGGACCGCCCTCCGGATGCGATTGCCTGGTTTTCCTTGCAACTCCTGCGGGAGGAAACCTCCTCGGGCCGACAAAGTCAAAGCAGTTCCTTTCTGACGAGGCGTCGAGCGGGTCAATTTACTCGCCCTATTCCTGCAACACAAAGGCTGCCTGCGTTGCCCAGAAATCGGTTCCTGAACTCGGTGAACTCTTCACATTCAGGAGCTGCTAAGTGAAGGCAGGGGGAAAATAATGCCTCTCCCTCCCAAATCCCCTGCGGGAGGGTCTTTGAAGAGGAGGAAAAAAGGGGGAAGGAACTCGATTATTCTCACCTCCCTCACTACTATTTTCGGGGTAATTGGCCTCGTGGTTCTGGTTTTCGTAATCTCGGTAATTCTCACATTCACAATACACGGGGGGGCCGCAATTTCCCTTGCCCGTTCAGTGTCCGCCCTCGCAACGGGAATTGACCAGGTGTGCAAAAACGACAGGAATTTCCTGCAACTCGAGCTGACAATTCCCAAGGAAAAATCAATCTATATTCTCAATTGCGAGCAGGTGGGAAACCTGGCTACAATACCCCAGCAGTCGGCCTGGTGGTCGGACAAGGTCCGGCAAAAGGAAGTCTCGTGGTACAAGGGATGGGGCGACATATTGCTCGACTGCTCGAAAGTTGTCCCTGGGAACGAGAAGAAAAGGATTCATATTGCCCTTTTCGAAATAGAGTATGTAAAGGCGAGCGGAGGAAACACAATAATTATTCCAAAAGTCTCCTCAGCCAAGGTCAACTGCGCGCTCCACGACATGGAACTCCTCGAGGGGGAGGGCGAACTGATTGGCGGGACCAAAAGAAAGGTTGAAATAGGGACAACACCCGTCGGTACTGTTTATGCGCGCTCGGGGGGAGAAATACAAATTGCCTAAAAGCGGGAAAAGGCGGGCGGAAATAAACTTTCTCCTCGCAGCAATAGTTGGTTTCATTTTCGGGGGAATGATTCTTGCAACAGTTCCCTCAATTGTCGGCCAGCTTGGGAAAGCGACCGATGTCTGCGATAAATCCCTGAAAACAAAGCCCGCGGAAATAAAGGACAAGCTCCTTGAAGTGTGTTCAAACCCATTGGCTGAGGGCGCGTTCAGGGAGTTTTTGGCAACTGAACCTACTTGCGAAGAGGAGACCAGGTTCTATGCGGCAACCTGCGACAAAATAGGGTTCTGGCTCTCGACTGGGAGCCTGTTAAGGAGGACTGACTGGACCCCCCTATACATGACTCCAGGAATGCTTCCCTATGGTGGTGGCTCGGGGATTTATTGGTCAATGATGATGCTTGATACTGCGGACTCTGCCTCCTCCCAAAAGGCGCCTCCGGCCGACTTGGAAGCCCAGATTGCCCAGATTTATTCCGAGGCGCGGTCAATTGACGACCCGGACAGCGTCTTCTCCCAGGTCGGGAGGGCGACAGGGGGGGACATTTCAAAAATCCCCTCAGAGGATCTTGGCAGGTTCATTTCAAACGACCTGGAAAATGTCCTGAATGCGGAGGAGACCGCTCTCGTTCCTTGGGGGCTTGATTCAACCCTTGTAATTTCGGGCGTCGGGATGGAGGAAATTACTCCTGAAATTGCGGCGGGAGCAACTGAAGTGAGGGCTCTTGCAAGGGACTGGCAGGGGGCGTTCAAGGACAAGGTGATTTCCGCATATTCGGTAATTAACCAGCCGGTTTTGGCGGAGAACGCTATTTCAAGGAACATTAGGAAAATATCTGAAGTCTTCGTTTCAACTCCCGAGAACGGGATAACTCTCCGGCAGGGAAAAACCGACATCCTTTCCAGGGCATATTCTGACCTTATCGGGCGGGAAGGGGGCGACTTGTCAGGGAGCGCGGGGCAGTTCAGGGAAGTTCCGGGGAATCCTTCCGGATGGGAAACCTATGTCGACAGGGTGTATGATTTCAATGACAAGAGCATTCTTTACCGGGACCCTCCAAGGTTCACCCAGTGCAAGGCTCCGGGGAATTTCTGCAAAATCTCGGAACTTTTCTCCGAAAAACTGGCGAACACCCAGATTAACCTCGACGCAATGTCTGAGAGATATTCCCGGATTGTCTCGGCGAGGGCGTCTGCGCTCGCCCTCATTGAAGGAAAAATTCTTGCGGGAGAGTGCGAAACCTATTCCGGAACCGGCTATAGGATTCCCTCGTGCGCAGTCGTTGTCTCCTGCTCAAAGACAGATTCCGACTTTTACAGGGAGATTTCCAGGGACGCCTGCGTAATTTCCGCAGTCAATCTCCTCGGGAACCCTTCCCTCTATCCAATAGCGTCCGTTGAGAGGAAGGATGCCCTTGAGAGCTGGGACATCACGCTCTCAGACAGGCACGTATTCACTGGGACCTGCTCATCCTCCGTTCCGATTGAATGCCCCTATTTCGATTCCCTGACGAATTCCGAATCCGCGAAAAGAACTGTCCTCATCTGCCTTCGGAATTTCGCAAAGGACTGCGAAAAGGACGGGAACTGCTTTTGTTGCGAGACAGTCTCGTGCGAAAACGAGGTAGAGTTCTACACAAAGACTTTCGGGAAAACCGTTGTGACAAACGTTGCCGGGCTGACTACTGCCGGAGGGAAGAAAATGATAACGCATGTCAATGGTTCGGTCTATCCCTTTTGCATGCAGGAGGACCAGGAAGTCCTTGAAATGGTGTCCTGCGTCTGGAACGATAGAAAAAGGAATGAGTGAGTGGGCATTCTCGGGCGGGGAAAAAGTTCCGTTCTTATTGGGAAGTGTTGAGCGTGTACTTGTCTTTCGAGGAAATTGATGCCAAAGCGAGGGTGTCGTAATTGTTGGGCGCGCTTCCTTGGGTTGTGGGTGGAGTCGGGGTTCCCCAGATTCCTGGAAATGACGAACATATTTCAAGAGGTCCTTGGCCGGTGTAGGGTTGGACCAATACAGAATCGACAACAATTTCTCCTGTAAACTCGCCGACACGGTTATTTTCAGTATCTTGAGTTATTTCTGAAACGTACACATTTCCAGAAGAAAGCTCAGAGTCGGGAACCATTAAGTAGCCTATTCCTTCTTGAGGCCCGCCCGGGAAAGAATATACTGTCCCATCCGGCAACTCACCAACAGAAGTAAGGGGAATGTTTGAACATAATTGACGGAATCTGGAATGCCCATCTGGCTGTGGATATGTTTGACCTGGCGCCGTAAGATCGGATATATTTTTAGCGCTAACTGAGCATACTATTGCCGCGTTTCCATCAGGTTGTACATAAAAAGTGTACATCTCCCTCGAAGCCCATTCGTCATATCCGTCGTGGGCATAGTTATCTCCCGCAGAGTTCGCCGCGTCGAAGAACGATTCTGGGGGCGCTATTGGGTACCAGCCGGCATTCTGCCAACCAGGAGTAACGGGCGTTGGCGGAACATAAGGAGTCGCTGTCGGCTCGGCTGTCGGGGTTGGAGGCGCGGTTTCAGTTACTATTGGGGATTCGGTTGGAACGGGAGTCTCCCAGGTTCCTGGAGGGTCGCAAGCAGTTACTGCCGCTGTTGCAAGGGCGAAAGTCAAAAGGAGCGGGATGTATTTTTTGACCATTTTTTCCTTTTCCTTGGATTAACTATTCCGGGAAATTGCTTTTAAATATTGGCAAAAATAGACCATTTCCGGCTCAAATTGGCATTATTGTCCCTTTTTGGTTACAATGTAGAAAATTGCTCCTGAAACAATCAAAAGGAACAATCCTGCCGCAATATAGGGGACCTTTTTCGACCCCTGCTGGGGGGAGAGCCCCCCTAAAATGCAGTCAGAAGGGCAGGTTGTCGCCCTCTCCCCCTTGGAGCAGGTCTTGTCCCCGCAATAGACAACTTGTTTCGAATCAACTATTTTTGTTTTCCTTGAAATTCTCGCAAAAAGTTCCTCTCCCGAATAGTCTTCGGGAAGAAAAAAGACAAAGGATGTGTTGAAATTGCCCTGATAGTTGTCATAAAGGGAGAGGCTTCCGGATGCAATAACCCCTTTTTCTTCAGAGCTTATTGAAATCTCGAAATCATCCCCTTCGTCAGCATAATTTGAAAATCCCCCTTCTTCGAATGAAGAGACGTTTTGGTCGAAAACGTTTATTCCAGTTATTGTTCCATAGGGCGGATTGTTTGAAACAAGTATTCCTACAACTGCAATCGGTACTTTGGAAATAACCTCCGTTTCTTTGGAATCTGGGCTAAGGTAAGGATGGGGAAAACCTTGGAATAAAATAAGCGAGAAAACAATTAATGGAACCAGAAAATTTGCTCTTCCGTCCATTTAATTTATACCTCTCCTGAAGGAGCGCAAGGAGTCAAGGTTACTGGATAGGGATCAACCGTTAGCTTGTGTCTGCCCGGTCCCCAGAAACCATAGAACTGGCAGCAAGTCCCTCCTCCTGCGCATTTCTTGAATCCTTCCCCTGAGCCCGCATATATTCCCATTGCGAAATGAAGATGGGATCCTGTCGGAGCGCAGCCTTCAGTTCCCATATCTGCAATGTGTTGGCCTCTTTCAACCCGTTGGCCGAGGGAAACTTTTGCAGAGTCAGGCCTTATGTGAATGTAATTTGACATTATACCGTCATCATGTAGTATTACTATTGAGTTCTGGCTGCATGAATAGCAACTTAACGTGCATAAAGTGCAGTGGGGACTTTTAAAGGGCTCATACGGAGTTCCTAGACCGGCCCTACATGTTCCTCTGTGGCCGTCCCTGACTTGAACAACCTCTCCCGACTGGACTGCGCGTATGGGAGTCCCTTCAGGCGCCCACATATCAACGCCATTATGGTAACCGCCATGGCAATAATTACTTCCTCCTCCATATTGGTATCCAATTGCTGTTGCTCTCGAGGGATCAACTGGGGCGCAATATTCCCCTGGACCGACAGGAAGAACGGTTCCATCTCCGCCCCCATCGGAAGACGGATTGGTTGGGTCACCGACAAGTTTCTTGCCCCACCAGTCCCCTTCGCAGAGGGCGTCGTTCCCGTTCAAGATATTTGTTTTTGTCGGATCTATTGGAATTGTTCCCAAAGGATCGGGATCGCTTGATATCAAAGGCCCCAAGATAGGGATGTTATTTATGTTAATCCAATTTTCTGGAATTTCCTCTCCTCGGAAAACCTTCTCCCGCACTGCTGGATACCTTTCTTCATATATCCTTCTCATTGCCATAATTGCAGCGGGATAGACATAGTTCCTCATGCCGGAGGGAATAACTGCGGAGCAGGTGTCTGCCGGAAGGCCGTTTCCTCCGTTCGCTTTCTCGAAATTCCCCTGCCCTCCGTTGTAGAGGGATGCCGAATAGACTAGCCACCATTTGCAGTCGGACAGGGTGTCTCCCGGACTCTTGCCCCAGTAAATTATTGATGGGTCCCAGCCGAGCCTTCCAATCCCGACAACTGAATTCGTTATCGGGTCAAGCCAATAGGAGGGGTCAATTCCTCTTCCGGAAGACATTGGTTCAGAGTTCTGCATTGAAAGAGTCTTTACGCATCCGTCCTTCCCCATTGTTATCTGGGATCTTCCGGACCCGTAGTTATATCTTGGAACAGAGTCCCCGTATCCAGGAACATCCGAATTTATCCAAGGGTATTCAACTGCTGAAATGAAGGTATAAGGCATTAGGGCGAAAAGCCCGAGGCCGTGGCTCTCCGCAGTGCACGGAGTGAACCTGCTCTCAACTGTCGCAATTGCAAGGATGTAGTTTAGGTCTTTTATCTTGTCAGTCGGCTGGAAGACGCCCGGATTGTCGCGCTCGAACTCTGCCGCTCTCACCATTGCCGGAAGGATTGTCTCGTCGTTAGGCCTGCCGTCCGCGGTCTGGAGCATATATCCGTCATAGGATTTCTGGGCAAGCTCTTGGACCGGCTTTCCGGCAAATGCCGGATCTCCGCCGGGTGCGTAATAGACATCCGCCAAATCCTTCCACCATTCCGCATCATATGTCCACCCTCCCGTATATGCGGGGGGAAGTCCGCTCGGGGTTTCCAGGGGATTTACAATCTCCTTTTGGTAGGTGAAAGTTATCTCTCCTTTCACTTCTTCGGCTTTGGAATATCCGCAGCATCCCGGGATATGGTTAGACATTCCTGTGGTGCTCCCAGGCATTGTCCCGGGCTCGAAATTTGTCTCAGGGAGGCCGGTATAGGGGTTTGTTCTCACTCCGTCCGCATCCGGCCAGTATTTATTCGAACCAATTCCGGGCGGGTCAAGGGACCAGTTGTACCTGTCCGGAAGTGCGACAAAAGTGCATTCGTTGAAACCCTTGGCAATTGCGGGAGTCGCCCAGTCCGCTCCGACCCCCCTCTCGCAATCCCTGTTCCTGTATGCGAACTGGAGGCCGAACTTGAATTCGTCCGGAACCCCCTCCAGGCTTCCGCTGTCAAGGTTGTCTTTCAGGGCGGACGAGAGCGCCCAGCGGGCGTTCGTTATAGTGACCTCGCAATCAAGATAGGAGACTTTGACATCCCTCTCCTTTTGCTCCTTGAAATGTATGTGGTTTAGGGTCGGAAGAGGGGGAGCGAACCAGCAGATTGCGGGCCAGTTCTCGTTCAACCCTCCGCAGGTGTTGAGAAGCCTGTTCGCGCTGTTGACATAGGGCTCGACTTTATGGAAGCTCAAGGGTTCGGGAAGGGGGTTTATGTTTCCCCAGGGCCTACCTGCAGTTGCCGGAGCCTGCATTACCTCGACAATTGACATTGCTCCGGGTCCCGCGTCTTTTAGTATTCCGTACGCCTCTTCAAAGACCCTCATCCAGGCAAGGACTTTTGCGGGATATCCGTTTATCACATCCCCGTCAATTGTTCCCCCTGAATAAGGGATGCTTGCAGCGTTCGCCGGAAGAACAGCGCTGCAGCCGAACGAATTGCCGTTAATTGCAGTCATTGCCCCAGGCCCCCTGTTCCATCCGGACGCCATATACGCATAATATCCGGGGCAGTCTTTTGCGAATGAGAACATTCCGGAGAACTTGCCCTTTGTTATTTTCGCCTGGACCTCGGGGTTTCGCCAGTTGTCAGGAGTTATTCCTGCATTGCACACTCGGCCGTTATCCCAGTTCGGGGAATCCTGTGTCGGGGATGCTGGCCCGCATCCTGCGGCAGTGTCCGCGGGAACGTCAATTGGGTCGGTGTAGAGGTTTCCGGCAGTTGAGAATCCGGGAAGGGTGTTGAAAGGCGGGTTCGGACTGCAGAACTGCTCAATTTGAAGCGCGAAGAGGCCTATCCCTCCGTCTCCGAGGCCCGCGACTGAGCAGACATCCCATCCGCTCTCGGCAGACCCTATTCCTTGGAGGAATGTTTTCGTAATTGTTCCGGAAGTTTCAAAGAGCCCGGGATTCTTCCTGTCAAGCAGGCCCGCTGAAGTGAGAATTGATATTACGGATTCCGGGCTTGCGGCAATGGAGTCGTAGTATGCCTGGGCGGCTATTTTCAGGTTGTCCGTAGTTATTCCTCCCGGAACCTCAATTGCTGATTGGAACTTTACCTCGTCCAAATCCTGCCACCATTCCTTTGAATAGTCAACGCCAGGTTTGAGGAAAGTGAACTGCCACTCCCTCTTGTAAGGCGGGATTTGATACGAGTTTCCGTCCGGAACATAGGGGTTCGGTCCCTTCTTCAAATCCTTTGTGACGCACATCCCTCTCGCGTCCTGGGTATAGTCCCCGCACGGGATGTGGAGGATTTCCTGGGGGCGGGAGTCATAGTCGGTTGCAGGACAAGTGTAGTAGTAATGAGGATTGTAATCTGGGTCGCATTCAGTTTCCCCTTTCTCTGGATTGTACTTGCAGTTGACATCGGTACAAATATTATTCGGGAAACTTCCTGATAACTCACCCCCTTTATAACAAACGGGCGCTGGATCGGGCTCTTTGAAACAAGAAGAATCTCCAGGCTCCTCGCATTGCCCTTTCCAGTCTTCAAATCCAGGAACGCTTTCAAGGACTTTAATAAACCCGGGACAAATCTTCGGGTCGCTCCCTACAGAATCTGCCTTTTTGCAAACTTCGATATGCCCTTGCAGCAAGTCGTTTCTGCATCCGGAATAATAGGCAGAGCCGGGGGCGACGTTCCCTATCTGGTAGACAGTCCCAAGGCCCGGTGCAGTCAGGTCTTTTGCCGCCCAGCCTTCAGCCCCGAGCCTCCAGTTGCAGCTGACTTGGTGGGGGCCCCCGAAAGGAGCTTCGTTTATTGTCCCTACCTTGTCATCGCAGCAGGGAATTCCGGGATTCGGGGCGGAAATACCGGATTGGGCCGGGCATTCAACCGCATATTCGGGCCAGAAGGAGTTCGGGCCTCCGGGAGGAAGTTTCCCGTCAGGAAGGGGAGATTGCCATTCAGCTGGAGCGGTTATCGCTGAAAGGTGTATGCACCTGCACTGACCGCCCGGAGTCGCGGCAGCAATGCTCTTCTCCATCTCGAATCCCAGGGGCCCCCCTCCCTCCTGGGAGAACGCCCATTGGCAGCAGTTGTCGTCAATGTTTCGGCACCAGACGAATTCCTTTGGGCCTTTGGTCTTTGAATACGGGTTCATTTCGTCACAAGATGCGTACTTGTCCCTGGAGGGGGTTGCCGTGCAGATTCCCATTGCGCCCGTGTCCTCGTCAATATAGCACGAGTTCGGCCTGACCTCTTCCCTGTCAAGGTCGCTTCCCGGATATTCGGCGGAATCAACGGAGCACGAATAGTTGTAGATGGCGGTCTTCACCTTGCATTCCAATGTGTAGGGCGCGGAGAGTTCGGCAACGCATTTGAATTCATCCCCGCTTCCGCTCCCAGTCAGCCCGTCCGGGCAGATGAAAGTTCCGGTGTCGCAGGAATCAGTGTCTGACCGCTTGAAGAATCCGGACGGGCATTTCTCCCCGCCCTCGACAGCGGAACATGTTGCGCCCAAAGACATTATTGCCCGCTCGGGATCCTTTGCAATGAGCCTGGCCTCCTTGATAATCTCAGTAATTGAGAACCCGAGTTTTCCGGTTGAATTGTCGTCAGCAGTGACCATTCCGAAACCGGTTGCGAAAACCTCCTGGTTCGCCCGCCTTATTGTCGCGACTTTTGTAGTGTGGTTAGCTGATGCCGAAAGCCCTCCCCAAGGGGAGAAGGTCTCGTCTTTCACCTGCGTCCGGACAACCTCAGAATAGCTCTCGGGAACGCATATTGGGCCAGTCTTTACTCCGCTCTCGGGATCCGCTGAAAGTATGTAGAGGTTCCTTGCGAACCCTTCGCTCTTTGAAGCGGGAGTGAGGCCCGGCCACTCGGCATTAACGAAAATCTCCTTGTCCTCCTCGCGGTTGTCCCAGAGCAGGTCATAGTAGAGCTTCAGGCGCCCGACTCCCCTGCAGGTTGAAGGCGAGGAAGTGTCGCAGTCCTCTAGTTCGTCCTGCGGAACGTCGGTCCCCGTTGCCTGGAATTCCAATATGTCGAAATAGTCCGAGAGGCCGTGGAAATACATTTCCCTGACGAAATCAATGTCTGAGAGAGTGAAATACCTGAATCTTGTCAGGTTCTCGGGCCGAAGGGACACGTCATACATATAGGGCTGCCAATAGTCGATTGACTGGCATTCCATCAGGTCCCCTGACATTCCGTCCGGAGTGTCCGGCTGGGTGCAGTCAACATCCAATGTCGGGAGGCATTCCAAGTTCTCGTGGGTTGAATAGCTGGTTCCGCATCTCTCAATATAGCGAAGGCCGAGGCAGTTGTTTGTTCCGCATTCGACAGTTGCGCACGCTTGGGAATTGTCAAGATATGTTGAGAACGGCCGGGGGTCCGAAGGATACCTGTCATATCCGCAGGTGGGAACCGCGAGAGTTGCCGGAAAAATTATCTTGACTGAGGGGTTTGCGTCCTTTACGTAGAGGGATGTCTGCTTGAAGAGGCGGGCGAACTCTATTGGCTCAATTCCCCTGGGAGACCAGTTCCGTCCGACGTTAGGGGCAAGCCAAGGGACGACATAATTGACATTCCAACCCTTGCCCTCAATATGGGTGACCATTGCCTCCGCGAATTTCGCGAAATGCGTGAAATAGTTCGGGTCGGGCCCGTAGTTGTACGAGGCGTCCGCCGGCTTGTCTTTCTCGGAAAGCGCCCATTCCGGAGCCCACCCGAGAACCGGGATTACCTCAATGTTTTCGGCCTCCGCTTTCTCATAGAAGAGGTCAAGCGCGCTCCAGTCATAGACGCTTGAATTGGGAACTGTTTCAATATCCTTCCACCTGACCGGGACCTTCACCCAGGATGCCCCGGCCTCTGACGCAATTGTCAGGTCTGAGGAGAGGGAATTCATGAACAGGCAGTGCTTTTTGAATCCGTCTTCTCCGACAGCCTTGTCATAAACGGAGATGTTCACCTTGTTTGAGACCTCGAACTCTGTGAAGAGGTCGGCATATTCGTTCAGTTTCTCCGGAACATTCGCCCTGATGCTCTCAAGGACCCGGGTAATTACGGGTTCAAGCGCACCCATCACATCGTTCGGGTTCACAATCATCTCAAAGCGCCGGTCCTCGTCAGGGCAATAGTCGGGGAAATTGCCCTCGTCTTTCAGGGTTGTAAGATAGGGTTTTCCGGATTCTGTGTTTCTCGAGGCGCGCAGGAATCCTCCCTTGTCGGAGACCTCGATTACCGCGAGCTGGAGGGAATAGTCCATTGCCTTCTTTATGTAAAGCCTTGCCTCCTCCATCACATGTATTGCCTTGATGAACTTGTTCTCAGAAGTCTCCATTGTCGAGTAAAGGTCAATTGGCCTGTTGAAAAGAACCCAGAGATATCCGATAGTTCCGACAGCAACCAAAATTACCAGTAGGCCTATTATTGCTACGGCGCCAATTCCCTTCCTTCCCTTGGCGCTCATCCCCTTGTGCACCTCCCGTTCTCAATTCTTCCGCTGCAGCACTCTTCGGCCGCTCCCGCTTCGACCCCTTCCTCCTTGCAGAATGGCCTATCCGCGTCAGGGATTCTTGACACCCCTTCTGAGGCCTCGAGATCGTAGATGAACTGGGCAGTGAGCCTGGCTGAGCCGCTCTTGAACGGGGGGAGGGGAATAAGATAGGAATATCCCCTTTTCGCTGTTGCAACGAGCCCGGCCTCCCCTAGCTTTTGGGCAATCTCATCGCAGGATTTTGTCTCGGAGGGAAGCGTTCCGGACGAGATTATCCTGTTGAAAATTATTGTTCCGTCCTCCCCGGAGAGAGCATAGTCAAAGCAGGAAATCGGATATGCGGCAAGGCTGGTCTCTGAGAAATAGTCAATCTGCCTGTCAACAGTCTCTTCAGCCGAAACCCTGTTCCCCCCGAGAGTATAGTCATCCCTCCCGAGGACTGCTGAAAGCGAGACCAAGTCATAGAAGGAAATAGGGCTGTTCTGCATGAACCCGACAGTCGAGTATGAAAGGGCCTGAAGCGTCGGCTTTTGGTCGCGTTCGGCCAATTCCTCGAGAATGTTGAGCTGGACTTTTAGGCGGGTCGAGACAAGGAGGAAAATCCCCCCGCCAATGAGAATTCCCGTCAGGAGAACTACGAGAAGGAATCCAGCGGCAACGGACTTTCGGCCCCTGCCCCTTGCCCTTTTTCTCCCGAGTTTCATCTCCCCTCAACTCCAAAGCATGACGAAAACGCGGTATAGTAATAAATCATTCGTTCGGCGGACCGCCTGGTCTCAGGAAGGGGTGCCAGGGTCCCGGTAATGTATTCCTCAGTCTCCGTCGGGCCGACAAGCCGCGATATTGCGACATAATTGGGAGCGCACTGGGCTGCTGAAACCTTATCCGCGAAATAGTCGGCCTCCTGCCGGATTGAATTTGCCATTGCCTCAATGTCAGTGTATGCGAGAATTGCGGGGTCAAGGCCGGTCTCGTAGAAGAGCGCTGCCCGGAGGAAATTCTGGTCAACTCTGGAAGCCTCGCCGGCCGATTCGATTCTCTCGGTCAATGAAGTCATTCCGGCCACAAGCCCAGCCTCCTCGAAAGTGAAGTGCTTTGAAATCTCCTCAATTGGAAGCTCCTCGCATCTCAGATATCTCCCGGCTCCTCCTGAAGGGTCGAATCTCGGAAAAGGGGGGAGGGGGGTGTTCCTAAACGAGCGGGACACTTGCGGAAAATCATAGTATTTCTCAACCAAAGCCATTGCCTTGATATACTCCTCCTCTTGCTTGTCCGAGTCCGTACAAGCAGGGCTCTTTCGGACAAACACCTGGAGGGTTCCGAGATCGAACTTCTTTATCTGGTCCCCCTCATAGAGCGCAATTGTGACGGGGATTGTGTATCCTCCCATTGTCTCGAGCATTGTGTTCATTTGCTGGGACCTGGGATCAGAAGTCGAGCCCCCTGAGGAATAATAGTTCCTCTGCGTTGCGTATGCGGCAAGGGCGGCTTCCTCGATTTCGCTTTTCAAGGGCTCTTGGAGAATATTGTACTCACCAAACACCCACATCCTGTCCTCCTGCGGGTCGCGGATAACGGCAATCCAGGAATAGCAGCTGGAGCGAAGTTCATAGGGAGTTTCTGGAAGGAGGGTTGTCGCGCCCCCTGAGGTTGCATAGTTCGAGAGGGACCGCATGAAGCTCTTGGAATAAATGTCAAGGCGCCGAGTGTCAAGAACGTTCTTGTGGAGGCCCAGGTATCCGGTGTCCATAACGAAATTGGGGGCGCCAGTTATCCTTGTTGCAACAAGTATTGCCATCCTGTTCTCGTTATGCCTCTCAATTGTCGAGAGAAGGTCCGCGTTCGCAAGAAGGACAATTACCGCAAGGCCCACCAAAGTTACGAGGAAAATCAGGGCGAGGAGAAGGATTGAAGGCTGCTGCGCTTTCCTCCAGTTCATTTTTCTTTCCACTATTTTTTCCCCTCCTAAAATCCGCAAATTGCCGGAGTCTCCGCCTGGCACCCGGCCTCCCTCAAGCCCCCTTCCCGGACAGCGAACCTTATTGTCTCCTTATATCCCCCGTGCGGAAGGCGGAAGAGGGATTTTTTCATTACAAGAGTGTATTTCCCGCCAGAGGGTATTTTGAAAACGCCCGGCTCGAATGTGGCGACTGGGACATATGAGAGCGCCCCGGATTTGTCGGTTTCCCGGACAACCGCAACAAAGCCGTATTTCGCTGTCCCTAGTCCCATTGACTCGAAGAAGCGCGCGTTCGCAGTGTTCCTTGCGACTCCGCAGGCGTTCTGCTTCTCGACTGTGTAAATTGAGCCATCACCAAAAGTCCAGCCCCCGGTTTCAAAGAAATCGTTTGGGCCCTCGTAAATTTCAAGCTCCATGAATTCCGCTGACTGGAGGTTCCTGACCCAGGATCCCGCCCCGCCGAGCGCTTTTATGAATTCAACTGCCCCGGCAGTCCCTCCGCTATATGCTGCGGCCGCCGCCTGGAAATCCCCTCCGAAATCGTCGAGCTTTTTTCGGAGTTCGGCAACTCCGGAATTAATGTTCCCTTCCGGCTCCCTGTTCTCAGGATTGTCGTCTGAGACCATCATTATCCCGATATATCCGGAGCCAGAATCCTTCACATTCCCGGAAGTGTCATAGTGCTCAATTCCCGATTCAGTATATGCTATTGCAAGAATATAGGGAAGGGGAACGTCGTATTTTTCAGAGGCTTCATCGAAGAACTCCTTGTAGGGTCCGGTCCGGTATTTCTCATATGCGGAATAGCTGGGAGAATTTACCGGGCAATAGGGCCCAAGTTCCGGGGGGTCAACCAGGGCGGGGCCAACGGACGCCTTTTCAGTCCCAATTCCGAAAGCGACCTTGTACTGAAAAGTCCCGGGAAGGGTGACGCAATAGACCCCGTTTTGGGGGGCGGAGGAGACTGAAGAGAGAGCTCCGGCAACTGCTCCCGCAATTATTTTCGCTTCCAAAAAGTGGGCGGTTGTTGCAAGAAAGGCTATTTCTGACGCAATCCCTCCTATTGCGGCAACAAGAAGAATTGAGACAGTTATTAGGGAAATCATCTCCCCTGTCAGGGCCGCGCCCTTTCGCCCCTTTTTAGAAATGGAAGAGGAATGCGAATAGGAGAATGCCTGTCCCTTTTCTAGCCTCATCCCAAAAGGTTTGAAAATAAACTACTATATTAATGTGGCTCTTTTTCGGGAAAAAAGGAAAAGTCGGGGGATTTAGGTCGATTTCCCCTCTTCTGGAGCGCTTGCATTCGCCTCTTCGCCTGAATCCGCTGTAACATCCGGTTCTCCCGAGCCTTCCGCGCTCATTCCTCCCCCGACAGCCCGAAGGCCGACTGGATAAAGGGCGGCCGCTGCCGCGCCCAGTGCCTGGGGATTTGGGTTTTGAGTGTTTGAGAACGCCTTTGCCAAGTCGGTGAACTGCGTCGGGAAGAAGAGTTTTGTCGACTTGCCTTCCGCAATTCTCGGAAGCCCTTCCTTTATGTATAGGTAGTTGAGCGCATTCTGGTCGAGCTTCTTGGACGCGTCGCCCAAGGATTCTATCATTGTCTTTTGAGCGCGCGCCTGGTACTGCGCTGCCGCCCATTCCTCTTTCGCCCGCCTCCTTGCATGCATTGCATACTGGATATTCTCGGGGATTGTGACGTTCGTTATCTGGACATCAATTATTGTTATCCCCCATTCGGACACAAGGGGCTCCATTTTCACCTTTACCAGGTCGTTCACTTTTTCAAGCTCCCCGAATAGCTCGTTCAACGTGAGATCGGACGCAATGTCCCTGAGCGCGCCGTAAACGAACCCTGACGCTGTCTTTTCGAACTCCTTGACTTTGAGGACCGCCTTCTTCGGGTCAAGTATCTGGTAGTAGACAATTGTGTCAATTGCGGTCCTTATTTCGTCGGTTGTTATTACTTCCTGGGGCGGGAGGTCGAACGATTGGACGCGAAGGTCAATTACAACAGTGTTCTCGAGGAAAGGTATCAGTATTACCCAGCCCGGCCCTGCAACCCTGTGGAAATGCCCCATCCGGAAAACTATTGCCCGGTTGTATTCGGTCACCTCTAGGATGAACCCCGCGTTGAAGAGGAGCTGGAAAACGAAATAGAGGAGAACGAGAGCGAGGGCGACATATGCCGCAATCCTGATTTCGGGGAAGAAGTATGCGGATATTGCGACCATTACTAGCGCAAGAATTGTCAGTTCAATCTTTTCAGTCACATATTCCTTGATTGTCTTGTATTTCGACATTTCCTTTTCTTCCTCTTTTGATTATTCTCTCTTTTTAATTGCGGGCCCCTTTTCCCTAAAGGAACCTCCTCTTTATCACGAATGCGAACCCGAACATGTTGAAATAAATGAAATCGCGGTTGAATTTCTCGACATTTATCCGCTGGAGCCCGGAAATGAGCGTGTCTCCGAGGAATTTCCGCAGAAGCGTCATTGAGAGGTCGTAGACCCTCTCAATCCTGTTGTGCGCCCGCTCATAGAAGACTGTTGTCGCGATAATGTTCTTGTGGAGAACCATTCCGAGGGCCGCCTTTGACATGTATTCGGTGTATTCGACCCTGTACTCGAGTGTAACGGCATTGTCGTTGTGCACTTTTTTGTTGTGCGTTATTTTCATCTGGACAACGCTAACAAACACGGAAATCTCGAATGTCTCCGCCTGGACGAGATCCTTTATCAGGGCTTCAGTGAAATCCTTCGTTTTCAGGGCAATTTGCGCCCGGTTCGGAATTTTATAGACAACCTCAATCGGGGCAACTGCTTCCATGTTAATTGACTTTATTGACCCGGAATAGAATATTGACATTAGCCGGGCTAGGGCGAGGAGAAGGCGCTGCTTGCCCTCAGGACCGGTTATTGAGGTCCCGATATTGGCCTTGTATACAATAACGCCCATTCTTTCCCTCCTTTTCCTTTTCTAATATTTAACCCCTTATATTATATACCCAAAAAGGGCCTCTTTTCGAGTGCACCTTTTCTTACTCTTACATAGTGGTTAATTCTTTTTAAGCTTATTGTATTTTGGACCCGATTTCAAGTCTTTCTTTGTCGATTCCAAGGGTTCCCATGCCGGGCTTGCCCGCCCGAATGCAGAATCGAAAAACCCAAGGATTGTTGCGAAAAGCTCGACGAACGGGGCGACTGCCGAATAGAAAACTTCCCTCGGGGAATTGGATATTTCGGGAGCAGTCTCAAGGAAAACTGAAATCCTCCCGAAGAGGTCCGCTGTCGGGACTCTCCTTCCAAGTCTTGCAAGCTGGAAATGCCCGGACGCAATCCTCCTTCTCTGGGAAACTAGTTCTGGGAGGTTCTCGGGAGTGCCAATTCTCACAACCGCCTTGGGGAAATATGTTGTCTCATATCCCCGCCCTTCCGACTCTGTTTGGAGGAAGGCATCCTCGTTTATTATATCGGGCGGGGGGTTAGTTACGGCGGACACTCTCAGGCAGATTTCCCCGGCTTTCGGGCGCCCCCTCTCGCAGAATCGGTTGTGCATCTCCCAATTGAGCTTCCCGAAGAATCCGCAGAATGAATCCGGGCCGACGGGGTCGACTCTCGCGACAACAATTCCCGCGCGGGCGTTTTCCTCAAGGGGCTTTTGGATTTCCGAGAAGAATTTCGCGTTCGGCATTGTGTCCGCCTGGACAAGCCCCGCGAATTCTGCTCGTTCTCTCCGGCAATAGTTGAGGAAATCCGAGACTGCTCCTGCCTTTCCCCTCCGAGAATCTGAATAGAGAACCGTTCTTCCTTTCGAGAGCAGGAATTCCTTGGAGCCGTCGTCGCAGTCAACAACGAATGCCGCGTTTCTTGGCACGGATTTTTCCAGCCTTCCAAGGGCCATTCTCTCGTTTAGGGCGAACACGCCGAAGATTGTTCTCATGCCTTTGTCTCCCGGAAAATGGCAGTTATTTAATATGTTCGTGGAAAACTCCACCTGAAAATGCTCTCGGTAATAATCCCTGCCCTAGACGAGGAGGAGTCTATTGGAAAGGTCATAAGCCTCGCGAAGAAATCCCTTGGGGGAACGCAAAGCGAGATAATTGTTGTTGACGGCGAGTCTTCAGACAGTACGCGGGAAGTCTCGAAAAGGGCGGGGGCAAGAGTTGTTGTCGAAAGGAGGAGGGGATATGGGAATGCGTACAAACGGGGCATTTCAGTCTCCCGCGGGGAATATGTTGCGCTAATTGACGGGGACGGAACATATCCGGCCGGGGAAATCGGCCCCTTTCTCAGGGAACTGAGGAAATCGGGGAAAAGTTTCCTTCTTGCGTCAAGGTTCTCCGGGAAAATACTCCCGGGCGCAATGGGCCCCGCCAACCGCTTTGGGAATTCCATCCTAACCGCACTCACCAATTTCCTGTTCTCAGACAACTTATCAGATTCCCAGTCGGGCTTTAGGATTTACCGGAGGAATGACTTGAAGCGGATGCGCCTCTCCTCCGGCGGAATGGAATTCGCAAGCGAACTGAATTGCGAGGGCAGACGCCTCGGCCTCTCGCGCATAGAAGTCCCGATTGTCTACTCGAAGAGGAAGGGCCGGGCGAAACTGAACCCAATCAGGGACGGCCTGCGCCATCTGGTCTTCCTTCTAGGCCGGAGGCTCGGGGCATTTTGAAAAGGGGCGCAATATTTGACATTGACGGGGTCCTGATTGAGAACAGCGAGGAAATTGACTATCTTTCCTGGAAAGCCCTGATAAAATCCGGCTTTGGAAAACCGAAAATCAGGGAAATCTCCAAAAGGGAATTCTTCTCAAGGCTCCCCGGCAGGGGTTTTGAGGAGACTGCCAAATTCTTCTATCCGGGGGTTTCTGACGGGGGGGAACTTGAGGAAATTTTCGCGAAAAAAACTGAATTTTTCATGAAGCTCTCGAGAAAATTGAAAAAGCCCGCAGGAATTCTTCGGACAATCTCCGCTCTTGAGCGGAAAGGTGTTGTCCTGGGCATTGCAAGTTCCGCAAGGGAATACAAGCTCTCGATTCTTGAGAAACTCTATGGCAGGGGATTTTTGGGAAAATTCTCCTCAGTTCTCACTGCAAAAAGCGTCCCGAGAAAAAAGCCGTTTCCCGACATTTTCCTGAAATGCGCAAAAGAGATGGAGGTCCTCCCTGAAAACTGCATGGTTTTTGAGGATTCCCTCTCCGGGATTGAGGCGGGGAAATTGGCCGGAATGCGCGTTTTCGCAATAACAACCAGCCACCCCCGTTCCGAACTCTCGGGGAAGGCCGACTGCGTCTTTTCCTCCTTTTCCCGCCTCGACCCAAAAAAGCTTTAAAAAATGGGTTGTTTCATCCCGGAATGGCAGACGGAGACAGACAGACCCACCCACAGGGGCACCCACAGGGGCACCCACAGGGGCACCCACAAACACAGCACGGAACAGACAGCACGATTTTCATTGGGAACCGCCCGCCAATGAACTATGTAATGGCCGCAATAACCCAGTTCCACAACGGAAGCTCTGAGGTTGTTCTCAAAGCGAGGGGGCGGGCGATTTCCGTTGCAGTCGACGTCGCCGAGATTGTCAGGAACCGCTTCCTCTCGGACATTAAGGTGAATTCTATTGAAATAGGGACTGAGACTGTCGAGAACGAGCGGAAGGAAAAGTTCAACGTCTCCTCAATAATAATAAGGCTCGGGAGGTAGTTTCGTCCCAATATGCCAAGCGAAGAAGAGATTAGAAAAGAAATTGGGGAGGCGTATTCCTATCTTGAGGGTCTCTCCTCTACGGGCGCTTCCGAACTCCGCCGGATTCCGGCAAGGCAAAGGATCAATTTCCCCGAAAAGGGGGGCTTTTCCGGATACCAAAGCACCCTTACGGACGCAATCGAGATTTCCAACGGGACTGTCACAATTAGCGCAATTGCCGGGAAAAACTCCGTAGGCGTTGTTGACAGAGTCACGGGAATCTCAGTCGCCCTTCCGGAGGACGCCCTTACCGGCTGGGAATATGAGGGCTATTTCCCAAAGGAGATTTTGGAGGGGGCGACAATTGTGCTTGAGAGCCATTGGCCGGCGCAGGCGCATCAGCTAATGAAGGTTAATACTGACAAGGGCTCGCCTTATATCGGATATGCCACCTCAATCGAAGTCCCCTATGGAAGGCACGAAAGAATGCTTGTCGCGGGTCTTGACGAACATGAGGGAAAAAGGCTGATGTCCCTCTCGTTCTCCGGCTATGTTCCGGCAAAAGAAGAGCTAATTGACCTTTCGGCGAAAATCTATTCGGACGCCTGCCAATACAAAGCAACAAGATGAGGAAGGTTTTTTTCGGGCTCGCCCTTGCCCTTGTTTTGATGGCAGTCTTTTCAGCCCTTGCGCTCCCCGATCTTCTCGGGCAATCTGAGGAGGCTCCTCTAGAAGACCCTGAAATTGCCAGGGCGCGCCAGTTGAACGCTTCCCTTTCCGAAGGAATTGAGTGGTTCCTGAGGAACGAGAACTCGGACTTTATCCATTATTCGTACGACCCGGCAAAGGGCAGATATTCTGCGGACGACAACACAGTCAGGAAGCTCGCGACGCTCTGGGCAATTTCGAAATCCTACAGGGAGACCGGGGACACGAGGCTAAAGGCTCTTTTCGAAAAGGGCTATGCTTTTTTCAAAAAGGACATCATCTATCTCCCCTCCCAAAACATCTCCTACATGCCAATTCCCGAGGGGAAAATTGCGCATTCGGCGTTCATGATTCTTGCGCTAATCGAGGCGGACGACTTTCCCGAGAGGAACATGACTCTCGCCCTGCTTGGGGCGGGCCTTCTTGAGAGGCAGAGGGAAGACGGGGCGTTCAGGACTTTTTTTGAGGAGAACGGGGTTGAGAGGGGGATTGACTATTATCCGGGAGAAGCAATGCTCTCGCTTGTTTCCCTTTACGAAGAAACGGGGGAGGAAAAGTATCTTGATTCGGTCAGGAGGGGCTTTTATTACTACCGGGACTATTGGAGGGAGAAGAGGACAATGCCCTTCACCCCCTGGCATATCCAGGCATATTATCTCCTACACCGAAACGAGCAATTGCCCGAATACAGGGAATTTGTTTTCGAAATGGGCGACTATCTTTCGGAAATACAGGAAAACACCACCAACGGAGCCTTCTCAGTTCCTGGCGGGATTTCAACCGCAGTCTATATTGAGGGAATGGAGGACGCATATTCCCTCGCAGTTGAAAGCGCCGACTCTTCGCGCGCCCTCCGCTACAGGCGGGTGCTTTTCTCGTCAATTGACTTTATGCGGTCCCTCCAATACTCTGAAGACGAGCGGGCGAGAAGGGAGCTCCCTGAAAACGTCCTGGGCGGCTTTAGGAGTTCTTTCCCCTCCCCGGTAACTCGGATTGACAACAACCAGCACGCCGTCCTGGCAATGCTAAAGCACAAGAAGAACTTTTATTCCGACTAGCGTTGTTTTTAAACCGCGTCTGGAGGGGGTCCCCCCGATGTACAAGGATGCGACAACTGGCCCCCTTCCGACAGGCTGCGTCCAGTGCCTAAAGGGCGAGAAAATTGTCGTATTCACCACAGGAATCTGCAAAATGAAGTGCTTCTATTGCCCAATTTCCCAGAAAAGGAAAATGGTTGATTCTCCGTTTGCGAACGAGAGGCGGATAATGAGAGCAGAGGATCTTCTCTTCGAGGCGGAAAGAATGGGGGCAAAGGGGGCCGGAGTGACTGGGGGGGACCCGCTCTACCGATTGGGGCGGACAGTCAAATATGTCAAAGCGCTGAAGAGGAGGTTTGGAAAGGATTTCCATATCCACCTATACACAACTGGGGAACTCGGGACCCCCGGGAAATTCAGGAAACTTTTCGAGGCAGGGGTCGACGAAATCAGGTTCCATTTCAACAAAAAAGAAATTCTTCACGCCCTGAGGCTCCCTTGGGTTGTCGGGGGGGAAATCCCGGCAATTCCCGGGAACTGGAAGGCGACAACCGAGTATCTGAAATTCCTCCATAGAAACAATGCCCGGTTCTGCAACTTGAACGAGCTCGACTGGAGCGAGCAGAACGTGGAAGCCTTCAGGAAAAGGGGATTCAAGATAAAAAGCAGGGAAAGCTATGCTGTCGAAGGAAGCGAGGAATTCGCCCTGAAAATTCTCAGATGGGCGAAGAAAAACGCCCCCGGAATGCCCGTCCATTACTGCTCGAGCAGGACAAAGGACGCGGTCCAGATAAGGAAGAGGTTTGTCCGGACTGCCGGGAGAATCAGGAAAAGTTTCGAGGAAATTGATTCGGACGGCCTCCTTGTAAAGGCGGTTATTGAGGGCAGGAAAATTGTCCCGGAAGTTCCAAAAGACCTCCAATTCTATAACAAAAAAAGGAACAGGGTCGAGTTCTCAAAATCCCTTGCAAGGAAACTCTCCGGGAAATACAGGGTTTCAATTGTCTCGACAACCCCCACTGCGGAAGAGGTTGACATGGAGAGGGAACCAGTCCTCTGACAGGCAAGCATTCTGCAGAGGCTCCCTTTCCTAAGACCGGACCCTTGCTATTGAATGCACTTCCTTTTGCGCATAGCTTTTCACAGAGCCGAGAAGCGCTTTTTCCGGAATGAATGAAATGTCATAGCGCCCCTCCCCGTAGATTGTCGCCGCCTGTATTCCGCGCATCGATTCCCCTAGTGACTTTGTGTCAGTATAGTCGTTTCTCGGCTGAAGCGCGAGACCTGCCAAGTGGAGCGCCTTTCCTGCGACTGCCGCACCCCCTACGTGCATGTCCCCTCTTGCCGTGAAGAGGACGTCCCTGTTCTCGCTCACTGCCCGGGCAATTGATGACTCGACTGCTGTCGGGCTCGGGCTGTTATAATGGCTCGACCAGAAGGGTATGTCCCTCGATTCCCCGCCCTCGTTGACCCTCAGGACATATGCCCCGTCGGCCCCTCTCCTGAAAATTTCCGGCTCGTTTGGCTTGACAAGACCTACCGCATTGACAAGTTCTGAAGGAGCGCCAATCTGCTCCTCGTGGAAAACCCTGTAGCGGAGCCTCTCGTCAATTCCTTCATAGAGGAATTGCGCCTCCGTCCTGTCCGCGTCCTTGTGGAGGCTGTGGTTCCCCCCGGCAATGAAGACAGTCACGTTCGGATTCTTTAGGACTGCATTCATAATTCTTCCAAAGCGCGCCTGGATGTTCGCCTCCTGGACAGTCATGTTCTTCTCGCCCAATGCTCCATCCAGTTTGGCAATTGAATCGAGCACATCCTCCTTCGTAACGGACTCCGCCCGGTAGGCTTTTGCGAGCTTCTTCTTCTCGGCGGCAGTCGCCCTCCATCCTTCGGTCGGCGCGGTCTCATAATGCCCCCACTGGGCCATGTCCCCACCGACATTGAGGATAACGACATCTCCTGCCT
>Ga0116204_1000459_pt1 | contig 23151 bp, 18 predicted proteins | sample LakKivwa52mmetaG_FD_94481 | JGI IMG/M metagenome (GOLD analysis project Ga0116204, IMG submission 94481) | Anoxic lake water microbial communities from Lake Kivu, Rwanda to study Microbial Dark Matter (Phase II) - Lake Kivu water 52m metaG | ecosystem: Environmental > Aquatic > Freshwater > Lake... | reverse complement strand
GTATTGCTCATGCCTCGGGACACGTCGGGGATTTTTGGGCCAAGCATGCGTACAAATTTTTTGCGTATCCATTCAAGGCCATAAATGATGAGCGGGAAGAACGCCAGCCCCAGCCAGTAGCGCAGGGGGATGTTGACATGCTCGAAATACCCGGCAATCGTCTCCTGGTGGACAATGATAATGATGCCGGCTACCTCGAGGATGGCGGCGTAAATCAACAAGCGATTGCTGCCCCAGCCCAGCCGGGTGTTGCGCAGCGTGCCGGAGCGGCAGGCAAAGGCGTTGCCAACTTGCGCCATGACGACCCCGGCATGAAATACGGTCGCGGCCATTTTGTCAACTTCATCGGCTGGAATGTCAAGATGAAGGAAATCGGGATAGGGCAGCCCCGATAGCAGGGACAGGGAGAGCAAACCTGCATGGTTGCCGAGCAACGTCGAGACATTGCCGGAAAAAAGATAAACGGAGAAAAAACCGATGTAGCACAGCGCTGCTTCGAGCAGTCCCAGCCATAAAAAGGAACGCGCGAGTAGTCCGTTATCGACCAGGCGCGTGCCGCGCTTGCGCGGCGGGCGCTGCATGACGTTTGGTTCCGGTTTTTCGGTGCCGAGCGCAACAGCGGGTAACAAATCGGTGCCAAGGTCGATGGCAAGGATTTGACGCACATTCAACGCCAGCGGGATGACTGGGAAACTGGCGGTTACGAGAAAGGGCATGACTTCTGGCACGTTGCTAGAAAAAATGTAGGTAACGAATTTTCGCACGTTCTCGTAGATGGCGCGGCCTTCCTCGATGGCGTGGACAATCGCGCCGAAATTGTCGTTGGTTAAGATGATGTCGGCAGCTTCTTTGGCGACATCGGTGCCGACGACTCCCATCGCCACGCCGACATCTGCCTTGCGCAGGGCCGGGGCGTCATTGACCCCGTCGCCGGTGACGGCCACCACTTCGCCGCGCGACTGGAGGGCCGAGACGATGCGCATTTTGTGTTCGGGGGCCATGCGAGCGAATAAGACTTCGCCTTCCAGCGCTTTACCCAGTTCAATGTCGCCCAGGGTGTCCAACTCGGCGCCGGTCACGATGCGTGCGTTGGATGTGGTCAGCATCCCGACGCGGCGCGCCAGCGATTCGGCGGTCAGGCCGTAGTCGCCGGTAATCATGATGATGCGAATTCCGGCCTGGCGGCAGGTTTTGATGGCAGCTTCCACTTCGGGACGGGGCGGGTCCATCATCGCCATCAGGCCGAGGAAAACCAGGTCGCGTTCGATGTTTTCGGCGCGGTAGCCCCCGCGGGGGTCGGTGTCAGGGGGCAGTTCGCGCCGGGCAACGGCAAGCACACGCAGGGCGCGGCGGGCATAGTCATCGTTCGCGGCCAGGATTTCGGCGCGCAGGGCATCATCGAGCGGGATGATTGTGTTGTCAATTTCGATGTGGGTGCAAAGTTGCAATACTTCGCGCGGCGCGCCTTTGGTGAAGGCCATGTCGCTCCCCACTGGCGAGCGCGGACCAGGGAACAGGTCGCGCTTTTCCCACTCCGCTGCGCTGTCTCGACGTTGCTCGACAACCATCCGGGGACTTTCCCGAGGCGAGAGGGAATGGATGGTGGTCATGCGTTTGCGGCGCGCATCGAAGGGGATTTCATGCACGCGTGGGTAGAGCAGGCCGAGCGCTTTTTCGTTCAGGTCAGCTTTGAGGGCAGCGACTTTCATGGCTGCTTCGGTCTGGTCGCCCAGGCTGGTCCAGGTCGGATGCTCGGCAGAGGGTGGGTTGATGCGGGCGTTGTTACAGCAGTCGGCAGCTTCGAGCAGGGCCAGCAAGGTTTCTTCCCAGGGCTGCCCAAATGGTTCGGGGCTGAATTTGCCCCTGGGTTCGTAGCCGACGCCCGTTACCCTGATTTTTCGGCGGGATGTCCAAATTTCGCGTACCGTCATCTGGTTCTGGGTCAGGGTTCCGCTTTTGTCGGTGCAAATCACCGAGACTGTGCCGAGCGTCTCGACGATGTTCAATTTTTTCGCCAGCACCCCTTTGAGGGTCAGGCGTTGCACGGCGATAGCGAGAGAAAGGGTCAGGGTGGCGGGCAGGCCTGTCGGAATGACAGCGACGATAATGCCGAGGGTAAAAAACAGGAGCGCGGGGACGTTCAAGCCCAGGCCGGTTGTAAATCCGACAATTAATATTAACAGCCCGATGGCAAGCGCCGCAAGGGTAATCACTTTCGTGACCTGCCGCAGTTCCTTTTGCATGGGGCTGGGCGGATTCTTGATGCTCTGGGTCAGGTGGGCGATGCGTCCAAACTGGGTCAACATGCCGGTGGCGTAAACCACCGCCCGGCCTGTCCCGGAAGCGACGGAGGTTCCGGCGAAAATCAGGTTGGGCTGCTCCAGTTCGCTGATGCCCTGCCTCGACGTTACTCGGCTATTGTTTCCTCGTTCCTCGGGATCAGGCTGGTGCGAGGCATCGGCGATTTTGCGGGCTGGGACCGATTCGCCGGTCAACGTGGAATTGTTGACGCGCAAGCCGAATTCTTCCACCACGCGTGCGTCGGCGGGGATGTTATCGCCCTCGGCCAGTACCAGCACATCGCCAGGGACGACATCTCGGGCCAGGATGTGTTCGTCCTGCCCGTCGCGCAGGATGTGGGCATAAGCGGGCAAGATGGCCTTGAGTTTTTCGACGGCCTGCTCGGCGCGATATTCACGCCAGTACGAAAAGACGGCGTTGAAGGCAATCAGCGCCAGGATGACGAGCGACAGCCCGGAGTCGCTACCGACGGCGGCCAGCAGGGCGGCCAGCAGCAAAATCCCGGCCTGCGGGTGCAGCGTGTGCCTGAAAATCTTGTGGCTGAGCGGTTCTTTTTGCTCCTCGCTCAGCACGTTTTCGCCGTACAAAGATAAGCGTGATTGCGCCTCGGCAATATTAAGACCGCCAGGGGATGTTTCAAGAGATTCGAAGACCTGCTGTGGGCGCAGGCTGTAAATGGGTTCAGATGGCATGGGAGAGGGAGGTTGGTTACTCCTGGTCGTCAGCCTTTGTGGTTTCTTTGGGCGCGCCGCCCAGGCGGGGAGACTCTTTGGGCTGGCTGTCGAGGTATTGTTGAAGGAAGGTTTTCCTGCCCTTGGTTTTCATCGCGTCTTCGTACTCCCCGGCGGGGGCGGGGATGGATTTTTCCATGCTCAATGGTTTCATCACCCCGAAAATTGCCATGAAGTCGGCCACAGCCGTCAGCACTCTGTAACGATACTCTTGCATTCGCAGCGACTGCCACTCGACCATATTGCCCATCGCGCCCTCGACCCGTGATTTTTCGCGGATGATGCGGTGAATGTCCTCTGGGTCACGGTACCCGGCTGGGGAGACCAAGATGATGTAACTGATCAGCACCAGCACGCCCATGGTAATCAGCACCACCCAGCCGCCCTGGTCCCATTTTGTGATAATTTGACCAAGCAGGATGAAAGTTGAAAACGCAACTGAGAACGTTGTGCCGATTAATCCCCAGGCGCGGGCGCGCCCGGTCAGGTTCATCTGGACATGCCGGCGCATCGCCAGCCCCATGATGGTGATGGGCAGGAAGACGCCCACGCCATAAAACGGGATCGCCGTGCTGGTATTGCCGCGCACCAGGAACTGGATGATGATGGCAGCAATGGCGGCTGCCGTAACCGGGCGGGTAAATGTCCCTTTGGGGTTGCGATATACTACCACTTCGGGAATTTCGCCAATCGCCACATTGCGCCAGGTGATGGCCTGTAAATCCTGGAAGGCGGTCATCGAGGCGGCGGTCAGCAGGCCGACGGCTAAAATCTGGTAAGCCCAGAACAGGATGACGCCGCCCTGTGCTGATATGGTTGTGAACCCAATAAAAGCCAGGTTGCCCACCAGGGTGCGGCCTTGCACGCCGTCATAAGCCTGGAAATGGATGGCAAAATAGGTCAGGAACATGGTAGTCAGCGCGCCGTAGAACAGGAAGGAGGTCTGCACCACCCGCCCGATGCCAGTCTTGCCGCTGTAGTAGCGCCACAGCCATCCCAGCCGGGGCAGGCGTTTTTTGCCCCAAGTGACAAATTCGGGGTCCTTGTTCATGACGAACTGGATGCCATCGGCCATCGCTTCCAGGCCGGTCAGCGCCACCAACCCTTTCATCGAAGCCGCTACCAGGTGGAAGAGCGCCCCCCAAATAGTCGCATCGGGCTTGATGATTTCCTCGCCGCGCGGCAGTGGGGCAACATTGGCCGCTTTTGCAATAAACAAGCCAATCGCCATGCTGACGGTCAACAGGACGAAAATACCCAGCCCGGTAAAGACTACCTGCGCCGATTCGCCGCGCCCACGAATGGTGATGTACCAGGTGATGCTGACCATCCCTGCCCCAATCAGGAAGTTCCAGTGCCAGGCTTTGCCGCCCCACTGCCCCAGCGAGAGTAGTTGGTCTGCGCCTGATAGGGTGGATACGACGATGGTAAAGACATAGTCTTGCAGCAGGATGACGGCCACAACCAGGCCGACTGCCGGGCCGAGGTAGCGAATCGCCGCCGCGAACGAGCCGCCGCCCTCTTTGAACACGCCCAGGAAGTACATGTACAAGAAGCCAAAGGTGATGTTAGCGAGGGCAATAATCAGGATGGCATAATAGGCCAGGTGGTCGAGGCCATACGGGTGCAAGGCATGCAACATTTCGCCGGTGGCGTAGTAATAAGATGTGAAATAATCTACCCCAAACAATGCAATTGCGGCCAGCAGGCCGACCTGGCCGGCCCCATGCACATGGGCATCTTCATGCCGCTCGCGCGGCGCGGCGCGCCAGGATAAATACACGATGACGGCTAAAAGTAAAATCGAGAAAAGCATGGCGTTTCCTGTCTCATTCGCGGAGCAAATTAAAAGTTAAATGCCATTCCGCGTTGCAAAATGCTGCAAGACGGAATGACATCCTGGTTACGACTGAATAAAAGCGTCCTCCAGCATCCGCAACCCGGCGAGCAGATGCTTTCGGGTGGAGTGATTGAAACGGGTATCTTGCACGCGCTTGGCGGCTTCTTCTCGCGCGGCGCGCACCATGAAAGCCGGGACGAACATGATGCGCCCGGCGGGTATGACCTCGAATTTGGTGATGCCCATGCTCAATTCCTGGTCATCGTAGTAGGGCAGGCTCAGGCTCAAGCCGCGATTAAGCGTGCCAGCCCCGGCGCGCTCTTTGATGGTCGCAATAATTTCCTGGGTTTTGTACCTCGCCAGCGCGCGCCCCTGGTTGATGAGTTGGCCGAGCATCCCATAGCGTTTGCGCTGGTACTCTTCATCGGCGATGATATAAGTGGCGATGGAGGAGGCTGTGTGCAGGATTTCGACGTATCTCTGCATCGAAGCGATGTGCGCTTCGGCTTCCTGTACCCCGCCCTCCAGCAGTTTCCCATTATCGTCGAAAGCAACCCACTGCGGCAGGTAAAAACGCCGCGCCGCCGGGACGAACGGGACCTGCAAATCGCCGCGCCCCGCTTCCGATTTTTCCTCTTCAGCGATGGCGTCACTGGCCTGGGTGATGGCCGATTCTGGCTCCATATCTGCTACCGGAATGGTGGGGATGTCCTCGCCTTCATCGGGCCGGTATTCCACCGTGCGCCCGGCTGGCAGCATGTTGTGAACCATGTGGATGGCTGCCGCAAAGCGCAGCAAGCCCGCGCTGGTCGAGATGGCGTGGTCAGGAGACTGCTCCAACTCGTGCAGGCGGTGGCGCAGTTCCTCTTTGACATCCCGCCTGGTCAGTCGATTGCGGAATCCGCCGACGGCTTGTTCGCGCTGCTCCGCTGGGACAGAGATAGGCGCAGGCTGGTCGATTTGCGGCAGTTCAGCTACGATGCGGTCAGGCAGGCTGAACCTGACCTGCGGCTGGTGCTCGGTCAGGGCATCTGCAATTTTGCGCGCCTGGGCTTCCAGGAATCGCTGCACGATAGCGGGCTGGGCGTCGAAAAGCGATTGCCTGTGGTTGAATTCCTCGCGCAGGTGACTGGCCGGGAAGATTGCATCGGTCATAAGACCATCCTTGAATGATAATGAGCAATCGAATCTTACCACAAATCAGCCTCTCCCCGTTGGGGGGGAGAGGCTGTAGAGAGGGATGCGGTTCTATCAATTAATGGAGCGGATGATGTGCCTCACGGGCTTCGTTGGGCACGCCACCCAGCCTGGGCTCGGATTTTGGCTGGTTGTTAAGATATTGTTCCAGGAAGGAATGATGTTCGCTGTGGTGGAGTACATCCTCGAAGTCTCCAGCCTGGGCCGGGGCCGGGTTCTTCTCGAAGCGCAGGGGCTTGAATATACCAAACATTCCAAAGAAACGCGCGACTCCCAACAGGAGAGTATAGCGGTATTCTTGTATTTTGAGCGACTGCCATTCGACGATGTTCCCCATCGCTCCGTGAATGCGCGATTTTTCGCGGATGATGCGATGAATGTCTTCGGGGTCGCGGTAACCCGCTGGCGAGAGCAAAATCAGGTTGGCGAACAGGATTAACAGCGAGAACACAATGAGAACTACCCAGCCGCCCTCATTCCACTTGGTTATGATTTGTCCCAAAAAAATGAAAGTCGCCAGGGCTGTGGCAAAGGTTGTGCCAATCAATCCCCAGGTGCGTTGACGCCCGGTGAGGTGGGTTTTGACATGTTGTCGCATCGCAAGCCCCATAATTGCGATGGGCATGAAAACGCCCACGCCGTAGTATGGAACGGCTGTGCTGGTGTTGCCGCGCACCAGGAACTGGATGATAATTGCCAGTATTGCCGCCGCAGTCACCGGGCGGGTGAACGTGCCGCTCGGGTTGCGATACACGACGATTTCTGGTAATTCCCCGATGGCGACGTTGCGCCAAGCGATGGCCTGTAAATCCTGAAAGGCGGTCATCGAGGCGGCTGTCAACAAACCGACGGCCAAAATCTGGTAAGCCCAGAACAAAATAATGCCGCCGGGCAGGGTTGAGAAACCAATAAAGGCCAGGTTGCCTACCAGGCTGCGGCCCTGTACACCATCGAAAGCCTGGAAGTGGATGGCGAAATACGTCAGCATCAGCGTGGTGATAGCGCCGTAGAACAGGAAGGATGTCTGCACTGTGCGCCCGATACCCGATTTACCGCTGTAAAAATGCCATAATTTTTCGAGTTTGGGCAGGTACTTGCGACCCCACTTCACGAACCCGGCATCTTCATCAATCACGAACTGGATGCCGTTGGACATGGCATCCAGCCCCGTTAACGCCACGAGGCCTTTCATTGAGGCAGCCAGTAAGTGGAACAGTGCGCTCCCGATGCTGGTCACTTCGCTGGTGGTTTCACCATGCAACGGGGCGATATTATTCCCCTTGGCAACCAGCAGCCCAATCACCATAGTGATGGTGAGTAGTACGAAAATTCCTAGCCCGGTAAAGACCACCTGGGCCGATTCGCCGCGCCCGCGGATGGTGATGTACCAGGTTGTTGCGACCAATGCTGCACCAATCAGGAAGTGCCATTGCCAGGCAATGCCGCCAGCTTGTCCCAGCGAAAGTAGCTGGTCAACGCCCGAGAGCGTCGAGACCACAATCGTGAAAATATAATCTTGAAGCAGGATGACGGCCACAATCAGGCTGAGCGAGGGGCCAAGATAGCGCATGGCTGCTGTGAACGAGCCGCCACCCTCATTGAACACCCCCAGTGAGTACATGTACAAACCGCCAAAGACCAGGTTGGCGATGCTGATGACAGCGGCGGCAAAATAAGCGTAATGTTCCAGTCCATAAGGATGCAGGGCATGCATCATCTCGCCGGTGGCATAGTAATACGACGTGAAGTAGTCCACGCCAAAGAGTGCGACGGCAGCCAACAGGCCAACCTGTCCGGCGCCATGTACATGCGCATCTTCTTCTTTTTCTTTTGGCGCTGCTTTGAACGCCAGTGTCACGAATACGACCAATAAAGCGATAGCGAATAGCATAGTTTTACCTCTCCAAACTGAGAAGGATAGTCCCCCAATATAAAACTGTCACAAAATTAGACCGTCCCTGCATAAAGAAAAAATAAAAATGAACCTACAAAATAGCAAGTCACCGCACCCCGAAAATCTCAAACAACAAAAAGATATGCAGCCAGAGTAGCGTAAATAGAACCAACGCCTGGTGCGCCCACTGCTGCATTGGGTAGAATGAAGCCAGGATAATAGCGACCAGTGGCAGCCCCGTCAGGAATCGTCGCAGGTTTTTCTTGAAAATCGCCATAGGAAGTCTCCTTTTTTGGGGAGTGTATCCCTCTGGCATGGCAGTCCGCGTAAAAATTTTTGCCAACTGCATAAGGGGACAATAAAAAGCCCCTCTCAGTTTTGTAGAGAGGGGCTTGCTCAATCGTCGGCCATGAACCGGTAGCCGATGCCCGGTTCAGTGAGCAGAATTTTCGGGTTCTCCGGGTCATCTTCCAGCTTTTTGCGCAGCTGGCGCATATAAACGCGCAGGTATTCGATTTTGTCGGCCTCGGCGGGATCCCAGACATTTGAGAGAATCAATTGGTGGGTCAGCACGCGCCCGGCATGGCTGGCAAGATAGGCCAGCAGCTTGAACTCGGTGGCCGTCAGGGAGATTTCAATATTCTCCCGGCGGACGGTGAATCCCGTTAAATCGACCTCCAACCTCCCGGCGCGGACTTTGGTGCGCCGCCCGCCCCCTGCCGCCTGACTCTTGTGCCGAAGGGCCACCCGAATACGCGCCAGCAGTTCTTCAATGCCGAATGGCTTGGTCAGGTAATCGTCTGCGCCCGCATCGAGAGCAGCTACTTTATCTTTTTCGCTGTCGCGCACCGAGAGGATGATGATGGGCGTTGCTGTCCACTCGCGCAGTTCTTTACAGACCTGAACGCCCTCCATATCCGGCAGGGACATATCCAGGATGATTAAATCTGGTTGTTCGGCAGCCGCCAGCGCCAAGCCCTCTTCGCCGCGCGTCGCCGTGCTGACCCGGAACTGCTTGGCCGTCAGGATGGTTTTCATCGCCCGCAAAATCTGCGGCTCGTCATCAACGACAAGGATGTGAGTAGGATTGGTCATAGTTTGCCGTTTTGGCATTTTGGAGTGCAAAAGCTCTGCTTTTGCCGCGGAAGCAGTGCTTCCGCGCTCATAAAGTTCATTGAAGCGGAATTATAAAATTAAACGCTAATCCATTGGGTAAATTCTCGGCCCAAATTTTGCCGCCGTGCGCCTCGAGGATGCCCTTTGTGATGGATAACCCCAGCCCGCTGCCGGTCACCCGCTCGGAGGGGTTGATGCGGTAAAACTTGTCGAATATCCGCTCCAGGTCAGGTTCTGGCACGGGAAAACTCTGGTTGGTCAGGCGCACAAGTAGCGTGTATTCATCTTTGATGCTGGCCGAAAGCCGGATGGTCGAGCCGGGTGGCGAATATTTCAGACTGTTCGAAATCAGGTTGGCGAACACCTGCTCCATTTGCACAAAATCGACGTTGACCAATGGCAGGTCATCGCGCACGTCCACTTCGAGCCGATGGTGCTGGGTCTGTGAGCGCATCCGCGCCAGTACTGCTTCTACAATTTCAGCCAGCATGTTGGGTTTTTTCTGTGGCTTGAGTGCCCCGGCCTCGATGCGCGACATATCCAGCAGGTTGCCGACCAGCACGTTCAGATGGTCGATTTCTTCTTCGACGGTTTCCAGCAGGTCGGCGCGCGCGTCCGTATCCCAATCAATCTCACCGGAACGCAGGCTGCTGACCGAGGCTTTGATGGCTGAGAGCGGCGTGCGTAGTTCATGCGAAACTGATGACAGCAGGGATGATTTCAACTGGTCGCTTTCTTCCAGCACCCTCGCTTTACGGTCGGCATTCGAAAGCCGGATGCGTTCAATTGCCAGCACGCCCTGGCTGGCAAAGGTCTGCAAAATTCGCGCTTCAGCGGGGTGGATTGGGGGACGAATCCGCCAAACGCGAATCTCGCCCAAAAGACTGCGCGCTGCCTGCAAGGGAGCAACGGCATCCGGCTTGCGCTGGAAAGCCATTCCGCGCTTGAGAGATTCGGGAGGCGTGCTAATTTCTATCCGGTCGGCCCGCAGCGTGTCAATTGTTTTTTCGGCCAACGCCTGCGCCACTGCTTTTTCGTCGCGCGCCCGGGCCAGCAGGGTGCTCAGTTCGAACAGCCGCACGGCCTCAGCTTCGCGCGCCTGCGCCAGGGCCAGGTTAATTCGGGCATGTCCCATCAATTCGCTAATCATCACCGCCACCACCAGGAAAACCCCCAGCACGGCCCAATCGCCGGTGTGGTGGACATCGAAGGTGTAATAAGGTTCGATGAACAGGTAATTGAAAGACAGGAACGCCGTTACCGCGCCTGTGATACCCGCAAACAGCCCCCACCATGCGGCGCTGGCAATCACCGGAAGCAGGTAAAGCAGTGCCACGACTGCCATGCGAAGTTCCGGGCGAAAGGGGTACAAAACCCCGCTCAGCACCAAAGTCAATAAAGCGGCGAACAAGGCGCCCGCCGCTTGTCGAGCTATTTGCAAGGAGTGAAGGTCAGATTTGCGCAAATGTATCAATCAGTTTTTTGACATTCACGCCCGCCGAGTACAAGATGGGGCAGGCGCAGCCGCGTTTGTTGTATTCTTGCGCTTTAGTAGGCAGCATGTTGTGAGCCGAATATTACCACAAATCATCCCCTCCCCGTCCATGCGGAGAGGTCTACTGGATTTTGGACAGTTATGCGGTGTAATAAAGCACAGTGATAAAATGATGTTTTCCGACATAATGGAAGGCAAACCCAACCCTGCCCCGCGCGGGACAGGCGACAGGTAACTTGAGCAAGCCATTTCCATAGACTTGTTCCCCAAGCCGGGTTCAGTGCACTGGTACGCGATATCGCCGATGTGGAAGCCTCTCTGGGCTTTCTGCGAACCCGTCCCGATGTCACCGTTTCACAGTTGGGTGGTGGCAAGTGCGTCCCATTGCGGCGGGTCTGCCGCACAGCCGAAGCCTATGAAGCGCGTATCGCTTCGTTTTTGGACAGACCTTACTTGAACCAAAGTTTATTGATTCGCATGAAAACTGCCCCCATTTCCCGCCGTATCCTGGCTTACCTGATTGACAGCCTGATTGCCTTTCTTGTATTCGTCCTGGTGGCGCAACTGCTGGTTTTTGTCCCCTTGCGCCACCTGCTTATCGGCTCGGAAGATTGGTTCAGGTCGGGCTGGAACGCCCAGGTTTACACCCTGTTGACCATGTCGCTCCCGACCTGGCTGTATTTTGCGCTCGCTGAATTTTCCCCCTGGGGGGCAACGCTTGGAAAACGCCTGTTCAAATTACGGACGGTGACGCAAGCCACGCAGGGTACAATGACCTTGCTCCAATCCCTGGCGCACGCGATGGTCAAGTTGCTGCCCTGGGAAGTGGCGCACCTTGCCAACAACCTGCCCGCGCCGATGTGGTACGACCCCGACCCCGGCTTTCGGATTGCTTTCCTGCTTGCGCCCTTGTTGGTGTCCGGGTACATCGCCCTGGCATTCCTGACCAAAGAGAGACAAAGCCTGCACGATTTGGCAGCGCAAACGATCGTGCTGTCTGCCGTTTCAAAACAGGAGTAAGTAATGATTAACCGGCTCTTGCGCATCTTGGTTTACATTCTTTCGCTTACAATTATTCCCATCGGGGGCTTCTTCCTGTACCCGACCTGGGTAAAGTATCAGGTTGTTGAAACCTACACTTTTTTACCAAAGCAAGCAGGGGATGAAGTTTGGTTGGTAGCGATGCGTCCCAAAAATAACGCTTACCAGCGCATTGAAAATATCAACATCCAATGGAGCGGACAGGTTTTTGATCAACAACACGATGAAATTGAAACAATCTTCTTTGAGCGTCTTTCGGTCGATGCCGAAGCCTTTGAAGCCCAACTCAGCTATGATGTCGCTTTTCTACAGGGGCATCCGGTTTGGCAAGCCCCGATTGAAGAAAAACATACACGCCCACAGAAATACATCGAATCGGACGCATCCCAACTGACGCGTGCCGCGCAAAACATTTGCACTGAACAAAACGGCGATTGGCCTTTCCAGATCTTCTCTTTTACTGCCGGACATCTCTCCTGGCCGGAAGGAACCCGCTTGGGCGATGAACAATCTGCCCTGGCTGCCTATCATTCGCAGGTTGGCGTGTGCGGAGAATTCGCAAACTTAATGACCGCGCTGGCTCGCGCCTGTAATATTCCGGCAAAGTCAATCAGCGGGCTGTCAATGCCGATGTTTTTACCGCCCTGGCTGGCAACTTCCAGCACATGGAATCATCCTGGCGGCGCTCACGCCTGGGTCGAAATCCACACAAGCGAGGGCTGGACAATTGCCGACCCCAGCTGGGCATCGGGAACGCCATTTGCCCGTTTCTGGTTCGGGCGCAGTTCAGGGCAATATCTGTCTTACGGTGATGTTGGCGAACATGATCGTGTATATGATGACATACTTGAATGGGGCAAAAAACGTGGGGTTATCATTGGCGCAATGTCGGCCCCGCTTAAGTTTGTTGCCATCAGCAATAATGCCGATGTAACAGTTGTGCCGTCTGCCACAGTCAAAAAAATACGCGATGACCGCTGGCTTTTCGCGGTTGGCTCGTATATCCTTCTCTTGATAGCGACAAACCGGATTGAAAATTACCACCGTCAGAGAAAAAAGCAATAACCAGCCATGAACGCTCCCACCGACACCCAACCTCTCGCCCCCTTCGCCCGTTTCGCATCCATCTTTCGCCGCGACATTCCTACCTTTCGCGACGAGGCGCGCATCGAGCGGGTCAACCATGTTTTATGCACGCTGATTAGCCTGCCGCTGGCTGTCCTCGGCGTGGCCTGGCTGGCGCGGGAAAGCGATTGGACTCTCGTCTTGCAAAACTGGACTCTGCTCCCACTGGTAATTGCGCTTATCATCCTGCTTAGCCGTTGGAACTTCTTCCTGATTGCCGACCTGGGTGCGCGCGGCGGGGGCATGTACGGCAACGTCAACAGCAGCATCGACAGCGTCATCCGCTGGTCGGCGGTTTTTTTTGATGGGGCCGACTGCATTGTGGTTCGTCGTGCCGGTCGAACTCGGATTGCTGGCGGTCCACGTCGTCAAAGTCCCCACCACCGCAGACCGCAACTGGCGATTCGCCCAGGATTTCACATTCACCATCGCCGGGCTGACCCTCGCGCCGCTGGCGGCCTTCTCTGCCTATACCGCCTGGGGCGGAACCTATCCGATTTCAGGCATCAGCCTGGAAAACTTCCTGCGTGGCGCGGGCGCGATGGGGATTCAACTCGCCCTTGAAGCCGTCGTGGTCTGGGTCGCCTACCTGGGCTACAAGCTGGTCTTTACCCGTGGCAAAACCGCGTCACCGTCACCCGCGCCATGCTGCAATCCATCTTCCTGCTCTACTTTGTCAGCATTATCATTCCGGGGGCTGCCAACCTGTTTGCAGCATTGCTGGCGGGTCTTTATGTCGAACACGGCTTTTTCCTGTATCTGGTGTTCAGCCTGGCGCTACTGGCCATGTCGTGGATAGCCCACAAGATGAGCCAGGCCATCGAACAAAGCCGCGCCCAGACCACCCAAATCGAAAAACTGGAAACCCTCGGGCGCGCCATCCTGAATGCCCCGCCCGATAACAGCAGCCTGCCCGACCTGCTGACCGAGCACGCCGCAGCCATGTTCACCTACGCCCGCTTCGCCATCTGGCTCGATGCGGGCGGACTCCTGCTCCAAAAACTGGACGGCTGGCAGGCAGACTCCGACCTGCAAACTGCCCGTCCCTGGCTGGCGGCCAACCCCCAGACGATTGCCGTCAACAAAGGCGATTCCGCCCCCTGAGAAGCCGCAGACGCTGAAAAGAAATCCCGCCCGACCCTTTTGATACCCATCCTGGATGTCGAAAACGGTCAGCCGATTGGCGGCATCTACATCGAATTGCACCTGCTCGGCCAGTTTTACAGCCGCGCCGCCCTGCAACTGCTGCTGCCCACCTTGCAATCGCTGGCGGCCCAGGTCGCTTCGGCCCTGCACCAAAAAGTGGTCTACGAGCGCAGCCTGGCGCACCAGAAAACCCAAACCGAACTCGAATTCGCCTGCCGCATCCAGACCGGCTTCCTGCCCGATATCCTGCCTGAAATCCCCGGCTGGCAACTCGCCGCCAGCCTCGAACCGGCCCGCGAAATGTCCGGCGATTTCTACGATGTCATCCCCCTGCCTTCCGGCAAACTTGGCCTGCTGGTGGCCGACGTGGCCGACAAAGGCGTCGGCCCGGCGCTTTACATGGCCCTCAGCCGCACCCTGCTGCGCACCTTTGCGACCCAATTCGAGAACGACCCTGCCCGGGTCTTTGAAGCCGCCAACGAACGCATTTTGCAGGACGCCCTGGAAAGTATGTTTGTGACCGTTTTCTATGCGATTCTCGACCCCCAGGCCGCCACCCTGACCTACGCCAACGCCGGACACAACCCGCCGCTTTTAATCCGTTTAACTGACCCCGCCAACCCTGAAAGGTTGTCGAGCCAGGTCGAGACAGGGTTGTCGAGCACAGTCGAGACACTATCCCGCACCGGCACCGCCCTGGGCGTCATGGAAGGCCAGGCATGGGAATCCAAAACCATCCCGCTGACGCGCGGCGATCTACTGATCCTCTATACCGATGGCGTGACCGAAGCCCAGGACGCCGAAAATATCCTCTTTGGCGATGAGCGACTTCTCGAAACCGTCAGGGCGAGCGCAAGACAATGCGCAGGGGAAATCCACGCTGCCCTCCTCGAATCCATCCGTGCCTTCGTCGGAGACGCGCCGCAATTTGACGATATTACGCTGATGACAATCAAGCGCGAGTAGAACGCCAGGCGGATACTCGCGCGCGGGACAAGTATCCGCCTGGTTGTCCAGAGATCGCCGTGTTTACTTTACCTTGATTGCCACCGCTAACGATGGCTCGGCGGGCGAGACCAGGATGCCCTGGGGAGTCATTTCCAGCGGCACGCCGGATTCGGCCTGGTGGGTGTTGACCAGCAACGCCTTCCAGGGTTTGGAGACATTTTGCGGGATGATGGAGATCGTCCCGGCCTCGCGCCGCACCTCGAAGCGGGTTTCGATTTCGCCGCCAATTGTGGGAATTTCGACCTGAACCCGCTGCCCGTCATCCAGCTCGTAGATGTTCAGGGTGACATCCTGGCTATAATCGTAATCGGGATGTTCGTCATCATACCCCAGCGGGATGACCGAGCCGGGGCGCGCCAGCAGCGGCAGGCTGAGAAAGTCGTGTGTTTCGCGCACCCAGCGCGGACCTTCGACCACCCTGCCGTTGAGGATATTCGTCCAGCGGCCTGCCGGAACGTAGTAATCCACTATATTTTCAGCAGAAAATACTGGCGCAACCAGCAGGGAATCGCCGAGCATGTACTGACGGTCGAGCGTACCGCAGGCCGGGTCATCGGGGAATTCCAGCATCATTGCCCGCAGCATGGGCGCGCCGCGCTCGTGGGCCTGGATGGCGGCGCGGTACAGGTAAGGCATCAGGCGGCATTTCAGGCGGGTGAACTTTGCCAGAACGTCCACCGCTTCTTCGTCATACGCCCAGGGAACGCGGTAGGATGCGCTGCCGTGCAGGCGGCTGTGCGAAGAAAGCAGGCCGAAAGCTACCCAGCGTTTGTAGACCGCCGCTTCCCTCATCCCAACCCTTTCCCCTGGCGAGAGGGAGGCCTGCTCGAATCCGCCAATGTCGTGACTCCAGAAGCCAAAGCCCGAAAGCGCCAGCGACAGGCCGCCGCGCAGACTCTCAGCCATCGATTCAAAGGTGGCTGTGCAATCTCCGCCCCAATGGACGGGAAACTGCTGTCCGCCTGCTGTGGCCGAGCGGGCGAATAGAACTGCTTCACCCTCGCCGCGCACTTCTTTCAGCAAGTCGAAGACGGTTTTGTTGTACAGGTAGCTGTAATAGTTGTGCATTTTGAGCGGGTCAGAGCCGTCGAACCAGGCCACATCGGTCGGGATGCGCTCGCCGAAGTCGGTTTTGAAGGCGTCCACGCCTGTTTCGAGCAGGGTGCGCAGTTTAGACTGGAACCAGGCGCAGGCCGCCGGGTTGCTAAAATCTACAATGCCCATTCCGGCTTGCCATTTATCCCACTGCCAGATTTCGCCGTTTGGCTTTTTGAGCAGATACCCGGCTTCGGCGGCCTCGTCGAACAAGGCCGAGCGCTGGGCGATGTACGGATTAATCCAGACGCAGATGCGCAGGCCGTGTTCCTTCAGCCGCCGTAACATGCCAGCCGGGTCGGGGAAGCAGCGTTCGTCCCAGGTGAAATCGCACCAGCGGAATTCTTTCATCCAAAAACAGTCGAAGTGGAAAACGCTCAGCGGGATGCCGCGCGCGCCCATCTCGCGGATGAAGCCGGTGACAGTTGGCTCGTCATAGTTGGTGGTGAAGGAGGTCGAGAGCCAGAGACCGAACGACCAGGCGGGCGGCAGGGCCGGGCGTCCGGTCAGGGCGGTGTAGCGTTCCAGCACGTCTTTGGGCGTCGCGCCGTAGATGACGAAGTATTCCAAGCTCTCGCCGGGGACGCTGAACTGCACCCGCTCGACCTTTTCAGACGCGACCTCGAAGGAGACCTTTTCGGGGTGGTTGACGAAAACGCCGTAGCCGCGATTGGTCAGGTAGAAGGGGATATTTTTGTAGGCCAGTTCGCTGCTGGTGCCGCCGTCTTCGTTCCACATATCCACGACCTGACCGTTTTTGATGAAGGGGGTGAATCGTTCGCCCAGGCCGTAGACGCATTCGCCGACGCCGAGATTCAACTGCTCGTGGGTGAAGCGGCCTTCGGGTGTATCGACAAATCCCAGGTTGCGCCAGCCGCTCGATGTCAGAATATGGCCTTCGGCCTGGTATTCCACCAGCCACGAGTCGCCTTTGTGGACTCGGACAGCCAGCCTGCCGCTTGTCAGCGTAACGAACCGCTCTTCGTCTGCCACCACAGGCTGTGGGGAGTCTGTTGCGAGCAGCTGAAATTCCGGGCCAGGATTCAGACCTCCTTTGTGGTGAAAGACGCGGACGCGAATCACATCTTCGATTGGCGCGGAAAATTGAACCGTTAACAGTGGCAGGTTGAGCGTATCGCCGCGCCCGGTCAGCCGTTTGGTGGCGGCGTAAATCGTGATGGTGTCGCTGTGGGTCTCAATCTCATGTGGTTGGACGGCGTAAACGGGCGCAAACCCTGGCCGCATTTCCCAATAGCCATCGGTGAATTTCATAAGTACCTCATCCAACACTCACTGTTGTATACTTTCTTGAATCCAAAGGCCCGGTAAAACCTTTGGTCTGAGCCGACATAGGCCGTCTTCGCGCCGAGCGCCCCACAGTGGCGGATGCCCTCTAGCACGGCGGCTTTGCCCAGCCCCAGGCGACGGTAGCGAGGGTCGGTGGCGACCGGTTCGACGTAGGCGAATTGACCGGTTGGCTCGTAGAACATGCCGCAGAAGGAGGCGAATTCGCCGCTGGGGGCGGCGACGGCGATTTTCAGGTCGCGGCGGGCTTTGGGGGTGTCGAACATTGCCCGGCGGCTCTCGAATTCTTCTTCGTTCATCGGCACATCGTCGCTGTGGTCAAAGCCGCGCCATAAAACGCTGTGGACTTTGGCCCAATCGCATTCATCGGCCAGGCTGGTTAAATGGTATCCGTGGGGGAGTGGGACGGCGGGGAAGGGGTCGGGAATGTCGAAGCGGTAGAGCGGTCGGGTTCCATCAGCATCCCTGGCATAGCCGCGCGCCTGCGCCAGGGCCAGGAATTCCGGGTCGTCCTCGTTGATGTAGGCGCACAAGTACTTTCTCCCATCTTTTTGGGAGACTCCGGTCAGGTTGTTCTCGGCGTATTCGAGCATTTCGGCGCGCAGGTGGCGGTACGATGGGTGGAATTGGAAAAAGGCCTCACCCAGGTGCCATTCGTAGTGACAAACAGCGACAATTTCCTCGGATGCTTCCCAAATCCCAAACCTGCCTATATTTGCGGCATCCAGCGCCGGGTGGAAGTGCATGTATTCCCACATCGGTTCGAGCCAATTTCCATCTATGTTGCCGGGTTGGTGATGTTTGACCAGGAATTCGCTGACGTGTTGATAATCTTGCGGATGGAGATAGGAGCGGCATCGTGTTGACATATTCATCACCTTTGAAAATTTTGAAACGGGCTGGTTGCATCTCAGCCAGGCGTGTAGTTTGTCACATCCAGCGCCAACTCGATTTCATCGCCGTAATGGTCACCTGTGGGAACAAATCCCAACTTGCGATAAAACCCTTCGGGGCTGCCCTCGCCCTGTCCGCAACTGGTATAGAGACGCGGAATACCCATCGCTTGCAGGTGTTGGATGAGTTTTTCGAGCGCGCGCCTGCCGTACCCTTTGTCTTGCCATGGGTCACCGAGCATGAAGCGCCATAGGAACACGCCCGGGCAGTCGATGCCGTCCTCATAGTCCGAGCCGGTATGGGTCATGATGAAGCCAATCGGGGTCTCGTCGGCGTAGATGGCGCGCATCCAGGCTGATGGGGAGAAGGATGCCTCCGCAATCGAGCGGACATTATCGGCCACCATTTTCCGCTGGGTCGGGGAGAGCGTTTCGCTGAGGTCGCAAATCTGATTTAGGGTGGTGGCGGTGATGCGCATGAAGTGGATGTCGGGGGCAGGGTTCATGTTTCTCCTACAAATGTCGAAATCGAAAACCGTGATGTGCGGCTGGAATCACCTCGAGTGGATTCCCGTTGACGGATGGCATTGGTCGCGAGACGCGCGCCCCGCCCGCTGCCCGGGTGTTCTGTTTGCTCAAACAGACAGCTGCTGCCCACATTTCAAAATTCGATAAGGAACGCCGCTGGTCTGGGCGTGTCGCGCAAACCCTTCGGGGGAAACGGTGTTGAATTGAAACATCTCATAGTGGCACGGAATCACCAGCCCGGCGCGGATTTCACGGCCCAGTTCCGCCGCTTCGGCAGCGGTGAAGTTGCCGGCCACGCCGCGCGCCGAGTCGCGGCCATTGATGGGGAGCAGCGCCAGGTCGATGCGCCAGTTTTTCAACCGAGCGGCCAGCCCCTCGTAAGGGACGCAGTCGCCGCTGTGGTAGATGGTTTTCCCGCCGACTTCGATGATATAGCCAACAAATTTGTGGTCGCCGTTTTCGTCAGTTTCGAGCGACTCGTGGGCGGAGGGGATGGCATGGAATTTGAAGGGGCCGACCGTGACTGGGGCCGAATCAGCGCGGATGGGGGTGAGTCGCTCTGCGGGGGTTTGGAGCCGTTCGGCAGCGAAATGCAGGTTGGCGCGCGGGACGATGATGCTCAGGTTGGGATTCACTTCCAATAACGGGAGCAGGGTTTCAGCGTCGAGGTGGTCTGTATGGTTGTGGGAGGATGTGACAGCCTCGATGAAGTCCAGTTTGACGGGGTCAACCACCCGTTCCGTCATTCGAACATGCGGTTTTTCGGTGTTGGCATACTTTTTCGTGAGCGAATCTGAAAGGTAGGGGTCAATCAGCAGGTACGAATGGCCCCACTTGACCAGGAATCCGCTCTGACCAAGCCACCAAATGTGCAACTGGCCCAGCTTGGCAGCGCGCGCATCGGAAAGGAAGGTTTGGTCTTGGAGAATGGGTTTAATCATGGATTACAGCCTCAGTTCCTTGCGCACCATCTCTACGCCTGCCACCATATTTTTGAGTTTCAACCGGGCCGCCCAGCGCGCGGTTTGCGACAGGCCGCAGTCGGGCGCGAAGGCGAGGCGCGCAGCCGGCGCGAATTGCAGGCAGCGGCGCACGCGGTTGGCGATATCCTCGGGGGTTTCGATATAGTAACTTTTCACATCCACAAGGCCGACTGCGACATCTTTCACTTTGGCGATTTCAGAGAGCAGTTCGAGTTCGGCAAATTCGCGCGAGGCCATTTCGAGGTGGATTTCGTCCACATCGAAAGCCAAAAAGTCGGGGAACATGGGCGCGTATTGGCGCGGCCCCACAGCACGGGCTTTGAAATTGCCAAAGCACAGGTGCGTCGAAAGGCGGCACTTGCCGACCACCGGCGCAATCGTGCGGTTGAAAATCTCGACGAAGCGTTGGGTGTCTTCTTTGTAGGCATAGCAACTCATTGACGGTTCATCGACCGTGATTTCGGCGCAGCCCGCAGCGACCAGCGCCTCCAGTTCGGCGCGGACAATCGGAATCAGGGCCTCGGTCACGGCATAGCGGTCAGGGTAACGCTCGTTTGGGTTCAGGCGTCCGCTCAGGGTATAGGGGCCAGGGACGCTGGTTTTGAGCGTCGGCCCGGGCGGGGCCAGCCGTTTCAGGCGCAGGAATTCATCCACCGCGCCCAGCCCGTTGGGGGCGGTCAGTTCAGCGATAATATCATGCCTGCCGCGCTGGTCGTGGGCAGGCGGGCCAAAAACGCGCAGCGGACGCGGCGGGGTCGAAATCCCTTTCAGGTAGCCGTAAAACGACAGGTTGAAATCGAGCCGCGACTGTTCGCCGTCGGTGATGACATCCAGTCCGGCGGTGGTCTGGTCGTGGATGGCAGCGATGACGGCGTCTTCTTGCAGTTCTGCAATTTCGTTCGCGCCGAACTGGTCGAGGTGCTGGCTGGCAAATTCCAACCAGGAGGGGAAGGGATAACTGCCTATTACGGTGGTACGCAGCGGTCGCTCGTTCATTTTTGCTCCTTTTGGCGAATTTCCCTGACCACCTGGGCGGCCTGGCGCGCCATGTTTTCGATTTCCGCGAACTGCCCAGCGGCAATTTGGGCGCGTTTGCACAGCCACGAGCCGCCGACGGCATGGATTTTTCGGTTTTGCAGGTATTCAGCCAGGTTTTCGAGTCGGATGCCGCCGGTGGGAATAAACTTGACGGTCGGGAAAGGGTCAGAAATGGCTTTGATGGCTTTCAAACCGCCCATCGTCTCAGCGGGGAAAAATTTCAAGATGTTGTAACCCAGGCTGATGGCGCGGATGATTTCTGTGGGGGTGATGGCGCCGGGGAGGAAAGGGATGGAATTTTCCTGCGCCCAGGCAGCGACTTGTTCCGGCAGGCCCGGCGAGACGAGGAACCTGGCCCCGGCTTCGACCGCTGCACGCGCCTGCTCCCGATTAATCACTGTTCCCGCACCGACCAGGATGCCAGTGTCCCCACCCGCAATTTGTCGAATGGAGTCGAGCGCGGCTTCGGTGCGCAGGGTAATCTCCACAACCGGCAGACCGACCGCTGCGAGCGACTCGGCCAGCGGCAGGGCGTGACGGGCGTCTTCGATTTCGACGACCGGGATAACACCGACGGCATGAAATGTGTCGAAAACGGTCATTCCCTATCCTTCGAACGCCAGGAAACGCGCCGGGTTTGTCGACAGGATGGTCTCGATGTCGGTTTCGCTGACTCCCGATTGTCGCAGCGCCGGGACGAATTTCACCAGCAAATGCGCCAGGCCTTCCACGCGCGGGTTGTGGACATGCCAGGTGCTTTTGCGGGCCGTGTCGCAGGAGAGCAAAACCTGGCGCGCGTAACCGGCTTCGATGAGCAATTTGACCAACTCCACGCGCTCAGAGTCAGGCCAGTATTTCACTTTGCCAACCTGGTCGAATCCCAGGTAAACCCCCATCTGCGCCAGTTTCAGGTAGGTTTCGGTTGGCAATCCCCGGTCGAGGTGGCCGATGAGCAGTTTCTCGGGGCGCACCCCGGATTCGAGCAGCATTCCAGCCTGCTCGACGGCAAACGTCCCGGCTTCAGTGTGGGTGCTGACCGGCGCGCCGGTTTCCCAGTGGGCGATTCCGACTGCCTGAATGACGCGCCGCTCGCTCTCGCTGGCCCCATTGGCGCTGGTAGCGGCCTTGATGACGCCCGCTCGAATACCGGAACTATCCACGCCTTCCTGAATCTCCTTCACAATATGGGCCGCCATCGCCTGGACGGATTTTCCCACGACTGCCCTGGCGCTAAATTTTTCTTTGTGGTGTCCACTGACGGCGATGACATGCACCCCGGCGGCCTGTGAAATCTGGCGTAGTTCACAGGGGGAGCGTCCAATTTCGGCAGTGGTCATCTCTACGAGGGCGCTGCCGCCGGCTGCCTTGAAATAGCGCAGTTCTGCCACCGCCGCCGGGATGGAGTCGAAGCCCAAATCGGGGTCATCGTCAGTGTATGGTTCAGGCACGCTCCAGAGCAGGTGCTCGTGGCAGGTGGTTACGCCAAGTTCGGAGGGGAGAATATCTCCCAACACGGTACGAATAATCATCGATTCTCCAAAGGTTTGTGTTAATCCAAAATTGCGCCCAACCCGCGCAGAACGGCTTGCGCCTGCGCCGCGCGTGGCGGCTGTTGCGTTTCGACCGACTGCCAGGCCGCCACACCCGCCGCCTGTCCCATCGCCATGCACTGCCCCATGCTTCGCACCGAAGCATGGGCGTCGTGGTCGGCGGAGAGACAGCGCCCCGCCACCAGCAGGTTCTCGACGTTTTTGGGGAGCAGCGCCCGCAATGGAATCTGGTAAGTCTCGCCATCCGGCAGGTATTCCCAGCGGGTATCCTGCCCGGCATGGTGTTCCTCGATTGGCGCGCCGCATTGCGCAATGGCGTCGTCGAATTTGCGGGCAGCGAGCACATCGGCGCGTGTCAGGCGGTACTCGCCAAAAATGCGGCGACTTTCACGCACCCCAATTTGGGTGGAAAGCCCGCCCAGGGCGGCGTTTTCGTAGCCCGGCACGCGCTCTACCAAAAAGCGGGTGTATTCCAGCGCCTGGCGGCGGCCTTCCATTTCAGCCTGGCTCAACTGCGCCGGGTCGGTTGGGTCGATGCCGGTGACGCGGGTCATGTTGGTCGCCATCACGCCGGGCAGGGGCGTGATGTGGACGCTGCCTTCCTTGCGCGGCAAGTCGTACCCCTCGGCAGATGCCATCAGCGCGTGCAGTTCGGCTTTCTTGACCTGCCGGGCGCGCTCCACATCCACATTGACCAGTTTGAAGGTTGTGGTCAGCGATTGAATGGGGCCGTCTTTGGCGCTCTCGTAAGGCGCGCCCGCCAGCGCGGCCACGTCGGCGTCGCCCGAAGCGTCAATCACCATATCAGCCAGCAGCCGGAACAAGCCGGATTTGTTGGCGACAATCACTCCGCGCAGGATGCCGC
>Ga0116204_1000458_pt1 | contig 23181 bp, 25 predicted proteins | sample LakKivwa52mmetaG_FD_94481 | JGI IMG/M metagenome (GOLD analysis project Ga0116204, IMG submission 94481) | Anoxic lake water microbial communities from Lake Kivu, Rwanda to study Microbial Dark Matter (Phase II) - Lake Kivu water 52m metaG | ecosystem: Environmental > Aquatic > Freshwater > Lake... | reverse complement strand
TTCTTGCCGAGGGCGACGCCTTCGTAGACGAGCGTGTCACGCGGATTGGGCACCACGCCGCCCAGTTCCACAAAGGCGATTCCGTGCTGTTCCAAAGAAACTTTGACTTTGCCCAAAAGGCCGCTTTTCACGACCGACCCGCCTCCAAAATGGATCAGGACTTTCTTGGCGTTCGCGGCCTTCAAAAGCGGACCGGCCTGTTGTTCCGCCTGCTTTCCGAAGACAAAACGCGTCGGGCTGATAAATTGAAAATCGTTCACAATGACACCTCCATGATTGATTCCATTGTAACACGGATGGGTCGAATCGTGGGCGCCAACTCTTTTTGGGTTCAAAAAGGAGCGGTTCGATGATATAATGGATGCGATCGATTCATAGGAGGAACCCATGCGCGACTTCGCTTGGATCAAAACCAGTTACATCGCCCACCGCGGAAGCCATTCCGCCGATTTCGCCGTACCCGAGAACACGTTGAAGGCGTTCGAACTCGCGATTCAAAAAAACTTTGCGATCGAATTCGACGTCAATTTGATGAAAGACGGGACGCTTGTCGTCTTCCACGACGGCGACCTGGAGCGGATGACGGGAAAAACCGGGAAGCTGATCGAGATGGATTATGCGGACGTGAAAAAGCTGCGCATCCACGACACAAAGGAAACGATCCCGACGCTCAAGCAAGTGCTCGATTTCGTCGCCGGCCGCGTGCCGCTCATGATTGAGCTCAAAAACCACGGGGAAAACGACAAGATGTGCCAAAACTTCATGGCGATCATGGACCAATACCATGGCGTCTGGGCCGTCCAGTCGTTCCATCCCTTCACCGTCGGATGGTTCAAGAAACACCGCCCCGACGTCATCCGGGGGCAGATCGCCGAATACTTCCTTCAGGACAACGATTTGAAGCCGACGACCAAGTGGCTGCTCAAGCGGATGTTCTTCAACGTCGTGAACAAGCCCGACTTCATCAACTACGGTCTCAAATACCTGCCCAATCGATACGTCGACCGGGTCAAGAGAAAAAAGATCTGCGTCATCGCCTACTGCGCCAGGTCGATGGAGGAACTTGCGTATTGCCGCAGCTACATCGACAACGCCGTCTTTGAATTCTTCGATCCCACCGCCACGAACTAGCGCTCTTCGGAGCGCTTTTCATTTTGCTTCCGGCAGCCGATTTGTTGATTGTGTGATATGATGAAATCAAACACCATCCAAGGGGGTACTTATGTCCAACCTTTCGATTTCTTCTGCGTCCGATTTCAAAGATTTGTTGAAAGATCGCTTTTTGAAACACCGCCATCGTCATCCGTCCGTATCCTGGACGGACGTCGAAACCAGTTTGAGCGAAGTCGCGCTCGAAACGTTGCGCGAAATGGAGGACACCGGCGGCGAAGTCGATGTCGTGCTCTTCGCGGATCGGCGTCTCGCCTACGTCGATTTTGCAAAAGAAACGCCGTCGGGCAGACGTTCGCTCTGCTATGATCAGGAAGCCTTGGACGCCCGAAAACAAGCCAAACCGCAAGGCAGCGCCGTCGGCTGGGCCGAAGCGCGCAAACTGCGTCTGACCACCGAAGCCGAATACCGCGCGCTTCAGGCGCTCGAGCCGCTGGATTTGAAAACCTCCTCGTGGATCGACACGCCGAAGGCGATCCGCAAACTCGGCGGCGCGCTGTTCTGCGACCGCCGGTACGACCATGTCTTCGTCTATCACAACGGCGCCGATTCGTATTACGGGGCGCGCGCGTTCCGCACCGTGCTCGAACTGGGAATCTTGTCTTGATCTTCGTCAGCGGCGCGACCGGACACATCGGAAACAACGTCGTGCGCGCCTTCCTGGAAGCCAAAATGCCCGTGACGGCGCTCATCCGACGCCGCTCGATGGCGTTGACGGGCTTGGATTTGACGATCTTCGAAGGCGATTTGTTCGATCCGACATGGCTTTCTTCCCTGCTTCAGGAAGGCGACATCCTCGTCCACTGCGCCGGCGTCATCGATTTTTCCAAGAAGGACAAAATCGAAAGCGAACAGGTCAACGTCGAAGGCACTCGGATCCTACTAGCCATCTGCGAAGCAAAGAAAGTCCGCTTGATCTTCGTTTCGTCCGTCGACGCGATCCGCAAGCCCACGGACGGCGGACCGATCCGAGTCCCGAACACCGCCGATCTGACCGGCGTGAAAAGCCATTACTCGATGGCCAAGGCCGCCTCGGCGCGCATGGTCAGCGAACGTTTGGACGCAGGAACCCTGGTCGGTGCGATCGTCTATCCCGCGGCCGTCGTCGGTCCCAACGACTACAAGCCTTCCCGCGCCGGCGCCGAACTGATGTCGATTCTGAAGCGCAAGATCGTCTTCGACCTCCGCGGCGGCTACAACTTCGTCGACGTCCGCGACGTCGCATTGGCGATCGTTCACATCGTGCAAAAAGCGATGTCCGGTCATTTCATCCTAGGCGCACACGAGCGCACGATCCGTGAGTTTTACCAGACCATTCGGACGGTTTCGAAGCGCCGCTTCATGATTGTGCCGATCCCGGTCTGGCTGGCCAAAGGCGGCAGCGTCTTCTTCCGCCGCTACACGCCGGTGATGATCGACGCGGTCCTCGAAAACCACGCCTATGACACTTCGCGGATGACCGAGCTTCTCGGACGCAGACCGATCGAATTCGAACAAACCGTGCTAGATACCATCCGCTGGTTCGAGCGTCGAACGCAATCGTGATTGAAAAGAACGCTCTATCCTCGAAGTCTTTCGAAAAAGATTTCGAGGATCTTTCTTTTCATGATACAATGGGTTTTGGATGCGGACCGCATCGATTGCGAGGAATGTGATGAAAAACCTGCCTCCCCGTCAGTTCGAAACCATGTACAACATCCGGTTGGTCGTTTCCACGGTGCTCATGTGGTTTTGTTTGCTTTTAGGTCTTACCTTCTGGTTCGTCCCCGATTTTTCGACCACGATGCACCGCGTCGGAATGGTCATGACGGCGATCACGCCGATTCCTCTGGCCATATTCCTCCACACCGTCATCGTCCATCGACGCCGCGTGCTTTCGATCGAAAGGGAAATCTACGAAGCCGAACTGAAGGCTTCTCTCGGCACGACAAAGACGCTCAACCTGTTTTGGATCCGTTTGGAGAACGGCGCGGAAATCGCGACGAAGACCGCGCCGATCGTGTCTCCGGAGGGCATCGAGTTCGACGGCCACCTGCTACGCTGGAACGAAATGGCCCGGCCCGAAACGGTATCCTACAAGGACTGGTGGTACTTCTCCTTCGGCAAGGAACCCTTTGCGGAACAACACTGGACCGGCGCTTTGCTGATGGCTTACGAAGTCGTGTCCGATCTGACGAAGCATTACCGCAACGAGACGGTCGATGAACAACGGATGGTCCGTTTCAACGAAGAACGCCGTCTTTTGGAAGAATCCACATCGGAATGGGGAAAGAACGGCCTTCTCCTGCTGGAAAAAGCCTTATACTTGACGCTTGTGTTCGCAACGGCGATCGGAATCGGCGTCATGCTGGAGCTGCGCACCAACACGAACGCCGGCGTGCCGCTTGCGACTTTGATCGGCGTTGTCGGAAGCATGGTCGGTTTGCCGCTCTTGTTCTCCAAACGGATCAAGTCGAAATATCTTCTGAACAAGATCGGCTTCGGACACGCCAAAGGCAAACGCCACTTCTTTCTCCCGTGGGACCAGATCGATACGATCGTCATCGACGGAATAGATCTCTTCCTCCATTTTCACGAAGAACAAAACGGCGAGTTCGTTCCCTTCACCATCCACATCGCCTACAATCGCGTCCTGGTCGAACGGATGAAGGAACTTCAAGCCAAATATGACGTGCAGGTGCGGATTCGTTCCGCAAGCAACGAAGAAAACGATGAAAAGTAGATTGAAAAAGATCGCAACGGGCTAACCGTCGCGATCTTTTTTCGATGAATATTGCGATGGATAAAACATCATCCCTATCGCTTTCAATCAGACTTATGGAATTCTTTGCTTGTAATCTTATCCGGTTTTGTGATGGTTGGTAGAAAGGGGCTCATCCGTATACCGAATATAAGATCCTCGGGGGTATGAAACCAGTGGCCATTTCTACTTGTCAATCTAGTTTCTAAGACAGCCGATCGGAACGACATAGATGCCGTCTTCTCGTTGATATCCAAATTCGGTTCCAGTTACCACCATCATGAACGTGGGTCGGCTTCCTTCCTTCACATCAACTTTTAGACTGAGTTCGAGAAGATGCTTCGCCGCTTCGTCGATGTCGTGTGAACCGAGTTTCACTTCAACGGCAGCCCATTTGCCATCATTGAGATGAATGATCGCATCCACTTCAAGGCCGGATTTATCACGATAGTGAGAGACATATCCCCCCAAGCAGTCCGTGTAAACCCGTAAATCGCGGATGACGAGCGACTCGAACAACAGTCCCATGGTTTCAATATCTCGCATCAGACCTTCTGGCGTCGCATGAAGTAGCGAGGCTGCGAAGGCCGGGTCGATGAAATGGCGGGTGTTGGATGTTCGTATTGTAGTTTTGCTTCGAAGTTTCGGACTCCACGCCGGTAGATCCTCGATGACGTATAGTTCTCGTAATACGTTCAAATAATCGCTCAATGTGTTGCGATGAATAGAATAATGGTTCGATTCCACATCCGCCACGATTTTCGCATCAGTCGCTTGCGTAGAAGTGTGTCTTGCAAGCGATTGAAGAACAGCCAACGTTTTTGCTTCGTCTCGTTCAACTCCATCGATTGTCTTGATTTCCGTCTTAACGATCGCTTGGATATAACCCGCAACTTGTTTCATTGCGATTCGAATGTCTTTTTCAACGCTGTTGGGCCATCCTCCTCGAACGATGAGCCTGGATAAATCACCCAATGTTAGGTCTGATTTGGCCATCGAAAATGACTTGGAATCAAACAAATCCGTTAAGCTTACAGCACCATTGGAATCATGCGATTCAAACAACGACATTGTTCTCATGAGAATGCGTGAAATTCTTCCGACCCCTGAATGACTGATTCTTGACTCGTCGACTCGAGTCGATCCGGTGAGGATGTACAAACCTTCTTTTTGTTTTTGATCGATATCATATCGAACTGCATCCCACAGTTCAGGAGCCATCTGCCATTCATCAATCAATCTTGGTGTTTCTCCTTGCAATAATACGAGTGGGTTGATTTTGGCGGTTTTCAAATAAATGGTCTTTTGTGTGGAATCTTGCATGTTTAGAATGCTTTTTGCAATCCGCTTCGCCGTGGTGGTCTTGCCGCACCATTTCGGGCCATTAATCAATACCGCTCCAAACGCTTTCAATTCCTCTTCGATTACTTCATCCAAAATCCTTGAATAGTATTTATCCATCATCTCACCCGAATTCATTGTATCACGATGCGAACCGTTTCTCAATCCTATTGTGCATGTTGTCAATCTTTTATTGTGCATGTTGTCCGTTGTTTATTGTGCATTTTGTAATATTTATGGAAATGGCGTATGTTTAATCATGGAAACGATCTTTGACCACAGTTGAACACTGACTATTAGGAAAAGGCATGCCAATTTCTACCATGTCCTCATGTTGACGCCTTTTCGATGAAAGTGATCTCCATTCATACTTACTTTTTTAAGCGTTTCCAGAAGAAGAGTCCATTCTGCGTGCAATCCGCAACAACGAAGAAAACGAATGAAGTCGAATCGAAAAATCTCGCGACGGTGCGCCCGTCGCGAGATTGTTTTTTATGATGGATTTCGATTAGTCCATGTCGACGTCGAAGCTTTCCAAACCTTTCTTCTGTTCGATGACCTTGGCGTCCCCGTGGCGGACAAAGAACATCGTCACGAACGCGGCCGCGACGAACAATGTCGCGTAGGGGAAGAGCACCTTGCGTCCGAGCTCGTCCATCAGGATGCCCGAGAGAATCGGCGTCAGGATCTGCGCGGCCATCGAGAAGGTGTAATAATAACCGGTGTATTTTCCGACGTTCGAGCCTTTCGAGAGTTCGACGACCATCGGATAGCTGTTGACGTTGATCGTTGCCCAACCGATGCCGGTGAAGGCGAAGATGACGTACATCAGCGAGCTGATGCTTTCATTTAAGAAGAACACGGAGCCGAAACAGATCGACAGGATCGTGATGCCGATCAGAATCGTCTTGCGGCGGCCGATCTTCGTGGCCACGATGCCGATCGGGATGAACGCGACCAGCGCCGCGCCTTGGGCGATGAGCAGCGGCAGGCTGAAGCCCATGCCGAGAACCTTCGGCGCGTAGTCCGAAAGCTTGGTGGTGACCGCATTGTAGCCGATGAACCAAAGGAAGACGGAGATGAGGATGAGCGCGAGCGAACGCTTCTTGTCCTTCGCGAGCGTCGCGAATTCGTGTTCGTGCTGTTCTTCCTCTTCGTCGGTCAAACCGTACTGTTTGTCTTCGGCCAGCTTTTCGGCGACCATCTTGGGTTCTTTGACTTTCCACAGGAAGACCGCAAGAATCGCGAGCATGACCACGCCGACGACGACGAACGCCGGGGTGTAGTTGACATAGGAGCGGCTGTCAAGGCCGAATCCGGCCAGGATGACGATCGAGAAGATGCCGCCGAACGTCCCCATCAGGTTGATGACGGCGTTGGCTTTGCTGCGGAGCGGCTTGATCGTGACGTCGGGCATCAGCGCGACGGCCGGCGAACGGAACACCGACATCGAGACGAGCGCGATGAAGAGCATGAGCGAGAACACGATGAAGACGGCCGGTTGGCTCATCGTCAGTTCCCACGCGGAAGCCGACAGCGCCGCATCGTAGATGCCGTCGTAGATTTCGTCGGACCAATAGGAATATTCCGCCTGGGTGATGTATTCGCGGCCCGCAAAGAGATCGTTCACGGTCTCTTCCATCGGCAGGAAGACGTTGACTTCCCAGCGGTCGTATTTGGCTGCGCTCCAAGAACCTTCTTCAAACAGCAGTTCGTTGGCCGCCTGCATTTCCCAGATCTGATCGTACCATTTGCCGACGATTTCGTCGAACGAGACTTTCCATTCGTCGTAAGCGGCTTGCGTGATTTTCCCCGCCGCCAATTCGGCCGCGATCTTGCTTTGCGTTTTTCCGACGGCGTCGAGCATGATGGCTTTTTCGGCGAGCGCCGCGTCGTAATCGGCGATGATCGAAGTATCGGATTCGATGCGGACCGTCTGAAGGTTGTCCGTGAACGAAAGCAAGACGAACGCGAACGCGGCGATCACGGTGCCGACGATGATGTAGGGCGTGCGGCGTCCCATTTTGGTGTTGGTCTTGTCGGAGAGTCCGCCGAACAGCGGCAACAAAAACAGCGCCAGGACGTTGTCGAAGGCCATGACGATGCCGGACCACGTCTGATTCAGTCCGAATTTGTCGATCAGGATCTTCGTGATGATCGAATCGTAGGTTTGCCAGAACAGCGAGATGACGAAAAACGCCATGCCAACGAAAAAGACTTTTTTGAAATTGAGTTTCATGTTCGTCTCCTTTGCGTGTCGCACCTGAAAAAAGGCACTTCCAAGCATTATTATATCATGCGCGGGCGATTTCCACGCCAATGCAAAAAAAAGAAACGCGGCGAGCGTTTCTTAACGAGCGTGAATGCGTCCGGCAATGTACTTGAGCGCTTCTTCGTTGACCTTCTTCGGGATGAACTCGAGGGCCGTGACTTCGGAAGTTCCGGACTTGATTTTCAGATAGAGCGTCTTCGTGTTGTGGAACATCAATTGCATCCCCATCAGCGCGAACAATCCCGCGGCGACGTAGGGATAATACCATTCCACGACGAAGTTGGGAATCGTGATCGTCATCGCGCCCATGTACTGGGCGACCGCGAGGAACGCGCCGAGCAGGAACAACAACAGCCCGACGATGCGCCAGCCGACGCGGTGGTAGACGGATTCGTAGAAGTATTCGTAACGGTGGATGCTGCCGAGTTCGATCTCGTTCATCGCCTGACGGCGGACGTAGCGGCCTTTGACGAGTTCCTTGCCGTAGGTATAGATGATCAACCGATGGTTGGTCACCAGCATCGAACAAAGCCGCCCGCGCGACGGCATGTTGCGGAATTCGCGGAGGAGCGTCTCGGATTGTTCGAGATTCACGTTGCGGATCAGTTTGTTCTTCACGCGATCAACTCCCAAGTTCTGCTTTCGTCCATTGTAGCGCATCTTCGTTCGATTTTCAACCCATGTGCCGAAACTGTCGGTCTGGAACGCAAAAATTCTCACTCGAGCGGCGAACGGACGCGCGGATGCGGTTTGGATGTCTCGAGCCACTTCCGCGAGCGCTGGATCAGATGCTCGAACAACAGCGATATGGCGATCAACAGCACCGTCCAGGCGAACACGCCGGCGATGTCGATGTTGGTCCGGGCGAGATGGAGCGCTTCGCCGATGGAGTTCGGCGTCTGCGCCAGATACTCGGCCATGACCAGCACTTTGACGCCGAGACCGGCGGATTGAAGCAAGGCGGTTCGCAGATATCCCGCCATCAGCGGGAGATAACAACGCCACGCCATCCGGATCGGATGGTCGTCGTCCAGACGGTAGACGTCGACGAGTTCGGAATCGACCGAAGCCACGCCCTCCTTCGCCGCCTGGTAGTTGATCGGGACGAGCATCAGAAACGTGATGACATAGGGAGCGGCGCGAAACCCGAACATCAACAGCACGAGGACGATGATCGACACGACCGGAATCGTCCGGAACACCGTCGCGATCGGCTGGGTCAGAAACGCGACCTTGGGCCGCAGTCCCGCCCAGACGCCCATCGCACCGCCGATCACGAAGGAAGCGCTCAATGCGAGCAAGAGCCGAATCAGCGTGAGCGCGATTGACGCAAGCATCCCGGGATCGGCCAAAAACGATCCCAGACGGTCGAGGACCGCCCATGGATCTGGCAACACCCAGACGCTGTCGATCACCGCCGCCAACACGAACCAAATCAGGAGGACGGCGAAGAGGTAGAGCGAAGATCGCGCGAATGGTTTCACGTCATGCCTCCGGCTACGGTTGGTAATAGAAGTCGTCGTCCGGCAACGCCCCGCCGATCAAGGCGGGCTGCCGGGTAAGGATCATCGCGAACAACGTTTCGAGATCGGCTCTGGAATCGGTGGCGCTTTCGAAACGGAGGCGGCTGTTGGGAACGGCCGTCATCAAAACCGCTTTCGAAAGACCGTACTCGAGGGTCACGGCCAAATCGGACGCGGCTTCAAGCGAATCAGACCAATAAGCGATCGAAGCTTCGAACGCCGCGATCAGATCCGCCTTCTTGGCTTTCGACAGGCTTTTCTTCAAGAACAGTCCGGCCTGCGGATACGAATCGCTGCCGGTCAGACGCGCATACTCGGCCTGCAGATCGAAGGACGCATGAACCGAAACCATGCTCTTCAAGGTTGAAAGCGTCGGCTCGGCGGTGAGGATGACCAGGGACGAGTCGGCGAGGATCATCTGCGCCGCCGCGGCGACCGAGTCGACGTATTGGAAGCCGGCGACGATGCCGTTCTCCTGCAGGATGTATTTGAGGATGATGTCGGAGATTTGGTTCTGTCCGAACGAGACGATGGTCTTCTCGTGCAGGGACGAAAGATCGAACGGCTCGGGCGTTCGCACGAAGAGATAGAAGTTCCCCCAGGTGATCGTGCCGGCATAGACGTAATCGAGCCCGCCTTGATACAACTTGGCGCCGAGATTGGTCGGCGCGAGGATCGCGTCGTGCGACTTCGACGCGAACGCCGCGAGCAGCGGGTCCGAGCCGTTCACGACGTCGACCTGATATTTTTCGGGATCGTTTCTGAGCAAAAGCGCCGCGAGTGCCGGTGTTCCGGAGGGTGCGAGCACGGTTGCCGGCTTGGCGTCCTTGCAGGCGGTCGTCAATGCCGTCAAACAAAGGACGAGCATAAGCAAAGCGATTCGTTTCATCGGTATCTCCCTATCAATGTGCGGCCTCAAACAGACTTTGAGCGCCGCGCTTATGGTTTATTTGTGCGAATAGGCCTCGCGGGCGTGATAATGCGTGTGAAGCAGCTCGTGGGACTTGTGGCTGTTGGGCTCGCCGAGGAATTCCTCGTAGAGTCTCATGACGGCCTGGTTTTCGTGGGATTTGCGGAACGTCGCGTTCTGGTCGATCGCGTAAAGGACCTTGGCGCGGCGCGCGCGGACGTCGATCTTCTCCTGCATCGCGGCGGAAACGATCGGTTGCCCGCCGCCGTTGATGCACCCGCCGGTGCAACCCATGAATTCGACGAAATGGTATTGCTTGTCGGTCTTCTTCAGATGCTTCATGAAGTCGCCGATCGCTTTTCCGCCCGAGACGACGGCGACGTTGACGTCGATTCCGGCGACTTTGTAGGTCGCTTCGCGGATGTTTTCAAGGCCACGGACGTCTGCGAATTCGATCGGCGTCGAATTGCCTTCGAGTTTTTCGGTGACGGTCCGAAGGGCCGCTTCCATGACGCCGCCGGTGACGCCGAAGATCGAGGCGGCGCCGGTGTATTTGGCGAGATCGCCGTAAGGACGGATCGGATCGAGTTCGGAGAAACGGATGCCCTTGTGGCGGATCAGACGGGCGATCTCGCGCGTCGTCAGGACGATGTCGACGTCGCGGTAGCCGTCGCGGCCCATGTCGGGACGGAGCGCTTCGGCCTTTTTGGCGACGCAGGGCATGATCGAGAGCGACACGATGTTCTGCGGATCGAGTCCGAGCTTCTGTGCGTAATAGGTCTTGATCAAGGCGCCGGCCATCTGCTGGGGCGACTTGCAGGTCGAGAGGTTCTCCATGTAATCCGGATAATACAGTTCGAGGTAGTTGATCCAGCCGGGAGAGCAAGAGGTGAACATCGGAAGTTTTCCGCCGTTTTGGAGACGGTGGATGAATTCGGTGCCTTCTTCCAGAATCGTCAGGTCGGCGGTGAAGTTGGTGTCGATGATCTCGTCGATGCCGAGTTCCTTGAACGCCGCGAACATCTGGCCTTCGACGTTCGTGCCGATCTTGTAGCCGAATTCCTCGCCGATCGCGGCGCGGACGGCGGGAGCGACCTGGGCGATGACGACTTTCTTGGGATCGCGGATCGCGCGTTCGAGAACCTTGATGTCGTCCTTCTCGCGGATCGCGCCGGTCGGACACGCCTGGATGCATTTTCCGCAGTAGATGCACCCGGCGTCTTCCAAATTGTGGAAGAGGGCGGGTCCGACGTAGGTCTTCGTGCCGCGGCGGTTGAAGTTGAGAATGCCGAGGCCGGACTGTTTCTCGCAGGCGGACACGCAGCGGCCGCACAGGACGCACTTCGAGCTGTCGATGATCATCGCCCGCGAGGAATCGTTCAGGCGGAACGCCTTGTGATCGAACTGCTGTTCGTCGGAATAATGGTTTTCAACGGAGAACCGGCGAAGCAATTCCAGGAATTCGCAGGAGGTTTCCCGCGAGCAGCGCCAGCATTCGAACTTGTGGTTCGCGGCGAGCAGTTCCAAGTTGTTGGAGACCGAATCGTAGATCTCCTTGGTATCGGTCGTGATGACCATGCCTTCCTGCACGAGCGTCTTGCAAGAGGTCTTCAGGCCTCGTTGGCCTTCGATCTTGACGACGCAGACGCGGCAGTTGGCTTCTTCATGGATGCCTTCCAAAAAACAAAGCCGGGGGATCGAGACGCCGACGGCGTCGGCGGCCTTCAAGACGGTGTAATCGGGCGGAACGGCCACGGCCTTGCCGTTGATCGTCAGATTGACAAGATTAGACACGGGCTTCACCCCCTTTGAAATGTTCGGGCTTGGACGAGATCGCGTTGACCGGGCAGGCCTTCTTGCACGCGCCGCAGCGGATGCAGGCTTCCAGATCGATCGTGTGCTTCTGTTTCACGGAGCCGTGGATCGCGTTGACCGGGCAGTTCTTGGCGCACTTCGTGCAGCCGATGCAGTTGTCGAGCACGACGTAGTTGGTCAGTTCCTTGCACACGCCGGCGGGACAGACCTTGTCGACGACGTGCGCGAGGTATTCGGCGCGGAAGTGCTTGAGCGTGGAAAGAACCGGATTCGGCGCCGTTTGGCCGAGTCCGCAAAGCGATGTCTCCTTGATCGACGTGCCGAGGGCTTCCAAACGGTCCAAATCTTCGAGGGTGCCTTCGCCGGCGCAGATCTTGTCCAAAATGTCGAGCATGCGCTTCGTGCCTTCGCGGCACGGCGTGCATTTTCCGCACGATTCGTCGACGGTGAAGTCGAGGTAGAAGCGGGCGACGTCGACCATGCAGTTGTCTTCGTCCATGACGATCATACCGCCCGAACCCATCATGCTGCCGAGGGCGAGGAGGTTGTCGAAATCGATCGGGGTGTCCAAATCCTTTTCGGTGATGCAGCCGCCGGACGGTCCGCCCGTCTGGACGGCTTTGAATTTGCGTTTGTTGGGGATTCCGCCGCCGATTTCAAAAATGACTTCGCGAAGGGTGGTGCCCATCGGCACTTCGAGCAGACCGGTGTTGGCGATCTTCCCGCCGAGCGCGAAGACTTTCGTGCCGGAGGATTTGGCCGTGCCGATCGATTTGAACCAATCCGGTCCCTTCAGATAGACGACGGGGACGTTGGCGAAGGTTTCGACGTTGTTGACGTTGGTCGGTTTGCCCCAAAGACCTTTGACGGCGGGGAACGGCGGCTTGCTTCTGGGCATGCCGCGTTCGCCTTCGATCGAGGCGATCAGCGCGGTTTCTTCGCCGCAGACGAACGCGCCGGCCCCAAGCCGGATGTCGACGTCGAAACTAAAGCCGGTTCCGAAGATGTTCTTGCCGAGGACGCCGGCCTCGCGGGCTTGGCCGATGGCGATGTCCAGGCGTTCGACGGCGATCGGGTATTCGGCGCGAACGTAGACATAGCCCTGGTTCGAACCGATCGCGTAGCCGCAGATGGCCATCGCTTCGAGGACGGAGTGCGGGTCGCCTTCCAAAACGGCGCGGTCCATGAAGGCGCCGGGGTCGCCTTCGTCGGCGTTGCAGATGACGTATTTCTGATCCGCGACCGAACGGGACGCGAATTCCCATTTCTGACCGGTCGAGAAGCCCCCGCCGCCGCGGCCGCGCAGACCCGACTGCTTCATGATGTCGACGGTTTCCTTCGGCGTCAGTTCGGTGAGCACTTTGCCGAGGGCGAGATATCCGTCCTTGGCGATGTATTCGTTGATGTCCAGGGGATTGATGTTTCCGCAGTTGCGCAGCGCGATGCGCTTTTGTTTGGCGTAGAATTTCAGTTCGCTGAAGTGCGAAAGCTTCTTCTTGTCTTCGGGATTCGTGATGATCAGGCGTTCGACCTTCCGGCCCTTGTAGAGATGTTCTTCGCAGATCTCGCGGATGTCGCGGACCTGGACTTTCGAATAGAACGTCTCGTCGGGATAGACGATGACGATCGGTCCTTTTTCGCACAAACCGAAACAGCCGGTCATCACCAGCTTGACTTCCTGACGGATGCCGAGTTCGTTTAAAACCTTGTCGAATTCAATCTGAATGTCCTTGGAGTGGGAAGAAAGGCATCCCGTGCCGCCGCAGATGAGGACTTGGACGCGTTCGAGCATAATCCCACCTACCGTTTCAAAGCCGAAAGCAGGTATTGGTTGACCCGCTTCCCGCCGATCAGATGCTCTTCGACGATCTCGGCGACCATCCGCTCGCCGACGCGGGCGTAGATCGTACAGGTTCCATCCTGTTCGACGATTTCGACGATCGGCTCGAAGGCGCATTCGCCCATGCAACCGACTTGCGTGACGGTGACGCCTTTGAGATTGCGTTTGGCGATCTCGTCGACGAATTTGTTGAGCACGGGTCTGGCTCCGGCGGCGATGCCGCAGGTTCCCATGCCGATCTGGATGCGCGTGCCTCCGACTTGGTAGCGCATGTCCATGTTTTTCAAAGCTTGATCACGAAGACGCTTCAGATCTTCCAGTGATTTCATGCGAAGTCCTCCTAGAGAAAAAGTGGAATGTTGTCCGATAGATAGTCGCGCAGGAGTTGCTGCGCGAGAGGGTCATGCAGCGGCAGCGGCGCCAGGGCTTCCCTGACTTCCGCAAGCCGGAATTCAAACACGTGATTCTTCACGTTCATGTGGAACGAAAAGTCGACCGTGTCGGGGTGGATCGCGATGCAGAAGACGCTGGCGGCGATGTCGCCGTATGGCAACAAATCGATGCTGTCCAGACGAAACGTCGCCTTCACTGTGGTGCCGACACCGAACTTGGAGTCGATTTCGAAGGCGCCACCCGTCTGGAGGGCCGCCGCTTGGAGAAACGGCAGTCCAAGCCCGACCTTCCGCGTCGTGCGCGTGGTGTAAAAGGGATCGACGGCCCGCTTGACCTGGTGCTCCGTCATGCCCGGACCGTTGTCCGCGATCTGAAACAAGAGCAGACTTTCCGTCAAGCGTTCTTCCAATCGGATTTCGATCGCGTTCGCCTTGACGGCGATCGCGTTTTGCGCGATGTCGAGCAAGAAGAGCGAGAGATCATTCATGGACGGTCCACCGGAAGAACCCTTCGACGGTCGGATCGTCCCATCCGATGCGGTTGACTTCGCCGCATTCGAGGATGTCGGTGAGTTCGTGGGCATCGGAATTGTTCAGGACTTTGACGCCGGGATGACGCATCTTCCAATCGTTGGGAATCGGCGCCGTCCACTCGACGGCGTCGAACAACCCAGTCTGAAACGCCGCTTCCGCTTTTTGCGGATAGCGGTTCCAATGCGCGAGGACCAGACGGTGCTCGATGTTCTTCAAACGATTCTTGAGATCGAAGATCGAAATGGGCAGCGGGCGGGAAAGCAGATATGGAACGGTCGAAACGGTCAGGTCGTCCAAATCCGTGAGGATCTGTTCTCCCTGGCGCATGACGTCGTAAGGTTCTTTGGGAATCATGCCGTCCAGCCACGCGTCGATCGTCCACGCGTCCGCTTCGTGTTTCACATACAACAGGACGTGGGTATCGTCCGCCAAGGCGATCTCGGTGCCGATCATCATCTTCGCGGAATACGATTTGGCGATTTCGAGAAGCACCGGCAGTTGCTTGAACGAGTTGTGGTCGAGAAACGCCACGAACGACAACCCTTTGATGGTCGCCATGTTCCAAAGATTGTTGGGCGTCATCAGCACGTCGGCGCAGGGAGACAAAACGGTGTGGATGTGGAGATCGTAACAGCCTTTCATGAACGCGAACGCTCCCAGATCCGTTTCGCCGCGGCGTACGCGGTGAGCGGCGTCGACAGGAGCGCGACGCCTTCGGCGGAAGCCCGCTCCGACACGGCGGAAGGAACGCTTGCGGTTTCGACGAACAGGATCGCCGGCAGATCGAGGAGCACCGCCACCGCGACGGCGTTCATCGTCGCCTGGCTGGTGACGAGAAGATTGCCCGATTGGGCGCTTTTCATGACGATCGAAAGAAAATCGCCGATGTAGACGCCCTCCCAGGTTTGAAGCGGATCGGACGTTTCGGTTTCGAGCCGGAATCCGAGTTCAGTCAGTTCGCGAAGGGTCATCGGACGCCTCCTTGACATGAAAGACGAGTTTGAGAATGGTGCCGTTGGGATCGGAGATCAGGGTCATCTCATCCGATGCTTTCTGGATGTTGGTCAGTCCCATGCCGGCTCCGAAGCCGTTCAGCCGCGACGTTTCGTCGGCGGTGGAGTAGCCCGGCGTCATCGCCAACGGAATGTCCGGAATCCCCGGACCGATGTCGCAAAACTGCAGATAGATCGTATCGTCAATCCATTTGAAATCGACGGTTCCGCCGAGCGAATGAATGACCAGGTTGATCTCGGCTTCGTAGGCGGCGACGCTCACGCGCTTGATCAGATCCTTGTCGAGTTGTTTGGAACGCAGGACTTTCTTGATGTCGCTCGAAGCGCTTCCGGCATTGAAATAGTCGCCCGGGGCGACCGTGTAGCGCTTGTCGACTTTCTTCATTGTGGACTGGTGATGCCGCGGACGCCGCGTTCGTACATCATCCCGCTGGCGTTGAACATCGTTTTCTTGGTTCCGAGAAGCAGGATGCCCGATTCGTTCGCGAGTTCGACGACGGGGTCGGCGGGTACTTTTCCGCGGACGAGCAACACGACGCCGACGTCGAGCATCTCCGCGGTGCGGATCGACTGATTCGTGGCGAGCCCGGTGATCAGCGCGCCTTTTTCGAGGGTCGAGTGATCCGTGACCGTCGACATGATCATCAGCGCGTCGCTCATCAGATCGGCGCAGAACGCGTGATCGACGATGCGCTCGGGCGTGTACAGGTCGGGGGTGTAGACGACACAATCAAAAAGCCGGACGATTTCCCCGATGGTCATGGTTTCAGGGTCCGAACGACTTCTTTGGCCTTCTGCACGGAACTGTTTCCGTACACCGTCTCATTGACGGTGAAGACCGGCGCAAGGCCGCATGCTCCGATGCATCGCGTCGCTTGCAGGGTGAATTTTCCGTCTCCCGATGTCTCTCCGACTTTGAGTTTGAGTTCATCCGAAAACGCGTCGAGGATGCCTTGGGATCCTCGGACGTAGCAGGCGGTGCCCAGGCACACGCCGATCACGGTTTCCCCTTTAGGTTCGATGGAGAACTGACTGTAGAACGTCACCACGCCGTTGATTCTGGCAATGCTTTCGTCGAGTTCTCTGGCAATCAATTTTTGGATTTCAAGGGGAACGCATCCAAAAATCTTTTGCGCGTCATGTAGCGTAGGCATCAATGGACCCGGCTTGGATTTGTGTTTGTCCATTGCGGCATACAGCTTGGCGAGCTTTTCTTCAGTAATCTGAATGTTAGCGCCCAATTTAGTAAAAAATCTCCTTTCTGTAGGTTTCGGTGGCAAGCCGATTATACCATAGAAAGGAGACGGTTGAAACAGGAGAATGAAGGTAAAACGCTTTCCTATCTTCAAAAAAACGCTTACTTGCGACGCTTCATTTTCCACCACAACAAATTCGAGGCGACGGTCGCCAACAGAAAGAATCCGGAGCCGAACCAACCCCAATTTCGTGTCCAGAAAGAAGGCGAATGAATGTTCGGTTCAACCGGGATACCGGGGATAAAATCCCCGGAGGCTTCCTTGACGACGATCTTGAGCGTCTGAAGGGAAGGTTCGACGCCTTCGGCGGAATATTCGATCTCCATGTGGTAGACGCCGGGAATGCGCGCATACTTCGAATACGAGTCGAACAGGACGGTCGCCCGGTAGTCGCGGTTCGAAAGAACGCTGCTCGCGATCAACAATTTCGTGATGTCGGACAAGAGCAGATGGGTGTTGTTGTAGACGGTGAGGACCGAAGTGTCGTAGTAGACGATCGGGCCGATCAGATCGACGACGTTGACGGTCAGCGGCCGCATCGTTTCGTTCCCCACCCCGTCGGCGACCTCGAGCCACAAAAGATACGATCCGATCGCCGTCGGATTCGCCGAATAGGGGTTGACGGTGATGCGCAGGTCGCCCGACAAGTCGCCGTCATGATCGTCCTGAACCGAAAACAGGGCCAAAATGTCCGCTTCGGTATAGACGAGGTGATAGCCGATCGAGACCGTGGAAGGGCCGGTGATGATCGGTTCGGAGCGATCTTGAACACGGACGACGACGGTCTTGTTCGTCACGTTTCCGGAGGCGTCCGTTGCCTTCAACACGATGGCGTAATCGCCAAGCACGGTTTCGTTTCCCAGATAGGCGTTGGAAACGACGGTGAGCGGAATCGTGCCGGGAGCGTCGTAGTTGTCGCTCACGGCGAACTCGGCCAATATCTCCGCGGTGGTCTTGACGTTGGGGTAGGCGAGGATCAGTTCGGAAGGTCCCGTGAGCACCGGCTTGGTCACGTCGACGACATGGATCGCAAACGTGACGGTGGTCTGGTTATTGGCCTGGTCGAACGCCCGGATCGTCATCGAGTACGTCCCGACGACATCCTGATCGGGCGTGTAGCTGTTGGCGATGACGATAATCGATGCCGTGACGTCGCCGTTGACGGCGTCGTAGGCGGTGAAAGAGTCGAGAATGTCTTCGACGGCGAGCGGATCGTCCACGTTGACCAAGATTACCGAGTTGCCGATGAAGGCCGGCCCCGTCGCATCGTAGACCGACGGTCCGGCATATGGTTCATACCCGCTGAACAGCGTTCCCTCCTCGAGTTGGAAATCGCCGGGATCGCCGTCGTTGAAAAAATCGCCGCCGTGGAAAAAACGGATGTTCAGGTAGTTGACGGTCGGCGGAGTTTTGAAGGTGACCGACACGTACCCGGGATTGGAAGTCGGCGCAAAATCGTCGAACGGGTAGAACGTTTGGGAATGCGGCGCTCCGTCCACCAGAAAATCGACGCGGACATTTCCTTCTTCCGAGTTGTAATAGCTCGTCACCGCCAAGGTGTAGAACATGTTGGGTTTGACCAAGATGGCGTCGAGTGACTCCGCGCCGTTCATGTCGATCGGAAAATTGTCGGATGCCAGGTAGTTCTTCCCGCCGGGCATGGAATGCGGTTCGTAGGCAAACACGTGCTGGACGGATACCATCAGAATCAGTCCGAACATCATCAGGGGAAGCAAAAGCTTTTTCATGTGATCACTCCTTTGTGACCACATATTACGCAGATAGTCTTCCAATTCTTTGAAAAGAAAAGAGCCTCGCGGCTCTTTGGCATAATCACCTATTTGGACTTGATGCGGAACAACGCGAAGATCGTCGTAAATATCCCGGCGATGCGGTCGAAAGGATACGTCAGAATCGATCGGTAAGGCTTCTTCGGATCGACGATGACGTGCACTCTCTCTCTACTGGTAGTGATTGTCCGTGAAGACATGAATCTTGTTTCGATAGACCCGCTTGTCCCATATATACTCTTACCGACAAAAACATAACGAATACCCATGGTATTTATCTTCACTCCAATTGGAAAATCGGCCTCGCATGATCATCATTCGGGCCTTGATCACCTTTCCGACAACCTTCTTGCCTGTCAGAAACAACCGACGATGCCTATGAAATCGAATGACAATCCGGATCCAGTTCCAAACCGACAGGCACAGGAACACGATGGTCTCAACCGACCATTGATCCGCATTGCGGTACATCCCGAAGGAGGATATCCCAAAGAAAATCCCAAACATCAGATTGAACCCGAATTGCCAGTCCCCGAATATCAGGATGTGCGGTCTGACTTTCATAGCGCGTCGCGATACAAATCGGCGATCAACGCCCGCTTGAGTTTCTTCTCGTCATAGATGATTTGGACTTTCAATCCCGGAGACAGGGTTTTGGTGGTTTTGTTCCACATGATCGGCTGTCTGGTCTTCACGAACGTTTCACCTTTGACGATGACGGAATTGCTCGTATTAAGCGGAAAGGAAATAACAAAATATCGATTGCGTTTTCAATCATGCGTTTTCCATCCTCTTGAATATGTCGGGATGTCAATATCCCTTGCTTATGACAACGGATAAATATGAATGCGGCTCCGCCAATGTACCCAATGGTCACCATGACCGACATTACAAAGCGCCATTGAATCCCAAACCATGTGATACGAACAAAGGTCACATAATGATCGTTTGTGTAGAACACTTCATCGCCATCCGCCGAATACACCATCCGATACTTGCCTCGGGATGCATCGCTGAGAGTTTCTTGACGATTCGGATACAAGTCACACTCTCGAAGATCTTCGTTTTTTGTCAAAGCGGTAATTGAACCTTCATAACGGAACAAGTCTCCACCGATGTTGTAATTACTCGAAATGGCACCCATATAACTCCCAAACGCGCCGTAGGCTTGGGTTTTTGTAAGATAATTGATTGGCAGATCTCCGTATTGTTTCAAATAGAGAACAACTTGCGCTCTTGTATAGTACGCAGTGTTGCGATTCACTTCAATATAGGATGAGTCAATTCCAAAGACCAATAGCAACAAACATAAAACAGCATAGAAATACAATGCACATCGATTCTTGGAAAGGATTTCTTTCATTGTCAATCTCACTCCCGATAAAGCGATGCGATCAACGCCCGCTTGAGCTTCTTTTCGTCATAGATGATTTGGACTTTCAATCCCGGAGACAGGGTTCTGGTGGTTTTGTTCCACATGATCGGCTGTCTGGTTTTCACGAACGTTTCGCCTTTGACGAAAAAGAACGTGACGACGCCGCGGTCACGATAGACCGATAACTTGTCGACAATACCTTCGACGATCGTCCCGCTGCGAAACAACCTAAGAATCCAGGCCAAACGCCATAGAAAAAAGACCGCCATCAGCGTCATCAAACCCGCCATGATCCAGTTGTGGATGGCCTCGGCCGGAAATACTCCGCTTACTTGCAGCAACAAAAACACCGTCATCACCGCAAACGCGATCATCGACATGCCAAGGACCCCATCGTTCCATGCGGCCTTTGTGAGTCTAATCTTCATCGTAGAACCCCTTTGGATATAAATATCATTTCGATTGGTAGGAAGCGTCTAGAATATGGATGGATTTCATTGGGGATTCGCATCAGACGGGAATTCCGCCGTGTTCGTTCAGTTCTCGAAACAAGATTTTCTGCTCATCGGATTCTTCGACCGGTATCGCAAAGTCCAAACAATCGAACGTTTCGAAATATGGCCAGTCGCGTTGGAAATCAATTCCTTCGATTTCACGGTTTCGAAACAAGACCCAAATGCTTTCCAATGAATGAATGAGGGTGTTCGGATTGCCTTCGGACCAGCATTCTTGAAAATGAATTCCGTCTTGATATGCCACAATGACATAGGTTTTCCCGCGAAACAGAAACTCAAACTCGGGCTCCCGTCCCTTTTTCACCAACAATTCGATCAATGTTGCGATAAAGTCCATGGAATGAGGGTTCACGAGGCTCATGGTTGCCATCCCGTCAAAGTGGTTTGTTGAATTCATTATACCGCATATTGCACAGAAAGTGATCACGTGATTTCAAGATGGATGCCAAACAAGCAAACAAAAAGCCCTCTTTCGAAGGCTTTTTTCCGTTTGCGTGGTGGCTCAGGCCAGAATTGAACTGGCGACACACGGATTTTCAGTCCGTTGCTCTACCAACTGAGCTACCGAGCCAACACATGGCGGTCTCGACGGGATTTGAACCCGCGATCTCCTGCGTGACAGGCAGGCATGTTAGACCACTACACCACGAGACCATGGTTGCGGGGGAAAGATTTGAACTTTCGACCTTTGGGTTATGAGCCCAACGAGCTACCAGGCTGCTCCACCCCGCGATATCTTTTACGGCTATTCTATAATATCAAACGCGTCTTTCTTTGTCAACACAAACAGCGCCGAATTCCGCAAACGAAAAGGCCGACGAATCGGCCGAATGGATGATGGTGGAGATTGACGGGTTCGAACCGCCGACCCTCTGCTTGTAAGGCAGATGCTCTCCCAACTGAGCTAAACCTCCATGGTGGAGAATAGCGGGATCGAACCGCTGACCTCCTGCTTGCAAAGCAGGTGCTCTCCCAGTTGAGCTAATTCCCCTTTGGTGCCCAAGACCGGACTCGAACCGGCACGGCATGTCTGCCAATGGATTTTAAGTCCATCGCGTCTACCTATTCCGCCACTCGGGCAGCGAATTACGGCCCCGATAAAAGAAAGGCCCCGCCTTGTTGAGCTGGCGGTCAACTCTCTTCAGGCAGAGCAATCTATCGACGTGGTGCCGAAAACAGGACTTGAACCCGCAACCTACTGATTACGATTCAGTTGCTCTACCAGTTGAGCTATTTCGGCAAACCTTTGAATCCTTCTGGCGGAGAAAGAGGGATTCGAACCCCCGCGGCGATCGCTCGCCCTGTCGGTTTTCAAGACCGATCCCTTCAACCGGGCTTGGGTATTTCTCCACGCGAGAATGGTGGACCCGGTAGGACTCGAACCTACGGCCAATCGGTTATGAGCCGATAGCTCTAACCAACTGAGCTACGGGTCCGTATGTTGGTAGCGGCGGTGAGACTCGAACTCACAACCTCACGGGTATGAACCGTACGCTCTAGCCAGTTGAGCTACGCCGCCATGTCCATGGATGGATGGTGGAGAATAGCGGGATCGAACCGCTGACCTCCTGCTTGCAAAGCAGGTGCTCTCCCAGTTGAGCTAATTCCCCTAAAAAAAATGGTGGGCCTAAATGGACTCGAACCATCGACCTCACGCTTATCAGGCGTGCGCTCTAAAACCACCTGAGCTATAGGCCCACTTTTTTGCGCTCTTGACAGCGCGAAATATATTGTACTATCGAACGGCCGCTTTGTCAATTCCTTTTTACTCCAAAGGCTCGCGGCGGCGAAGGTTCGTTCAAACCGACGCTCATTTCTTCGGCTTCGGGTACTTCACGAGATTTTTGACCAGTTTTTCGTCGATGATCGTTTCGGGATCGAGGCCCAAATCGGCGCACATCGCCAGGGCGTAGATGATGACGTCGGCGAGTTCTTCCTTGACGTTTTCCATGTTCGGGACAACATCCGGCCATTGGTAGTTTTCCAGAAGTTCCGCGGCTTCGATGATGATCGATTTGGCGAGCGCTTCGGGGGTGTCGTGTTCCTTCCAGCCGCGTTCGTCGCGAAACTCAATGATTTTCTTCAAAAGGTCCTTCATAGGGGATGTCCAGCACTTTCTTGATGGCTTTTTTGAGATCGACGCGGTCGATCAACACGATTCGTCCGCAACCCATGCAACGGATCTTGCAGTCGACGCCGAAGCGGACGACGGCCCATTGGTTGCTTCCGCAGGGGTGGCCCTTCTTCAAGGTGACGACGCTGCCGAGCTTGATGTCGACGTCGACCAACTTCATTGGGAATCGCCCCACTTCGCGAGGAATTCGTTCAACTCGGCTTCGCTGTCGAAGTCGATGACGAGTTTCGTGCCCGACGATTTCACGGGTTTTGTAAGATGCAGGGTCTGATTCAGCTTCTGCTTGGCGCGAAACAAGGTCGCGGTGAATTCCTTGGAGACTTCCTTGCGCTGGATCGCGTTTTTCTTCTTCTCGGTTTTGGCGAGCTGCTCGATGTCGCGGACGGTGAGTTTGTTCAAAACGATCAGTTCCGCGATCTTGCGGATCCGTTCGCCGTCCTTGAGCTTGGACAACGCCCGGGCGTGGCCCATCGACAGATGGCCCTGGTGGATCAGATCGAGGATGTTTTCCGGAAGCGCGAGGATGCCCAGGGCGTTGGAAACGTAGGAACGGGACTTGCC
>Ga0116204_1000457_pt1 | contig 23201 bp, 23 predicted proteins | sample LakKivwa52mmetaG_FD_94481 | JGI IMG/M metagenome (GOLD analysis project Ga0116204, IMG submission 94481) | Anoxic lake water microbial communities from Lake Kivu, Rwanda to study Microbial Dark Matter (Phase II) - Lake Kivu water 52m metaG | ecosystem: Environmental > Aquatic > Freshwater > Lake... | reverse complement strand
TAGCTTTGTCCGCCCAGATCCAGTTTCAAAGCCTCCACAGCGGCATAGTAACGTTGATCCTTTTCCGAGAGCGTGGCGTAATATTTCTTCATCGCAAGTTCAATTTCCGGACGATAGGGTTGCGTCTTCAGCTCCACTTGATGGCATTGTCGGTTCGTTCAGAAGTTTACCCGTTTCTAACCTTAAAGAAAACCTGAAACACGCTTCGGACAGTTATTTAATCCGCGTTACTTACTGGCGCACGGGGATGCAGAACCCGAATCTCTACCCGCGCTGGACCAAATTCGTCGCCGAGCATCCCGAAGTCCTGACCCAGGTGCTGGAGGCCATCCGCGAGCGCGGCCCGCTCGGCAACCGCGATTTCGAGGGCAATCACGCTGTCAAGAGTTATCGCGGCCGCAAAGATACCGCCCTGGCGCTCTACAGCCTGTGGCTCAAGGGCGAACTGATGGTGCATCACCGCCAGGGCTTCGACCGCTACTACGACCTGCGCGAGCGCGTCCTCCCGCCGCAATACGACTGGATCGCCAGTCCGCAGCAAACCCTCGACCGTTTCAGCCGCAAACTCATCGCCTTCCTCGGCCTGACCCGCGAAAAGCGCTGGGCGCGCAATATGTATTTTTTTGACCTGCAAGTCAGCCCAGAGCAGGCCAAAAACCAGATCGCCGCGCTGCACGAGCAGGGCGTTTACACTAAAGTCCAGGTGGAAGGATCAAAAGAGGCCTGGATCGCCCTCTCCAGCGACCTTCCGTTATTGGAATCGCTCGCCAGCGAGAAGATGCCACAGGAATGGACTCCCCTTGGCCCTTCCACGCTCGACGAAGTGACCTTTCTCGCCCCGCTGGAGATCGTCAGCGCCCGTGGCCGCGCCAGGGAAGTCTTTGACTTTGACTACATCTGGGAAGTTTACAAACCGCTCGAACAGCGGCGCTGGGGCTACTACACCCTGCCCATCCTCTACGGCGACGACCTGGTCGCCCGCCTTGACCCCAAGCTCGACCGCAAAACCGGTACACTGAAAATCAACGGTTTCTGGCTCGAAGACGATGCCCCGGCGGACGATCCCACCTTCGCTGATGCGCTCGGCAAAGGCCTGGCGCGCTTCGCCGCTTTTGTGGGAGCGCGTCAGGTTGACGTGACCGCCATTCAACCGGATAAGCTGAAAAATCACATCCAGAAATTCTTATAAACCACCAGTGTGGGCCGCTGGTTTTCGAAGAAACAATCACATGCCTGAAAGCATATTAACATTTCCCAACAAAATCAGCAATTTCCATCTTGCCTCATTTTGTGCTACTATTACCATAAGTGAAATTGGCCCTCGCCAGTCAAGGAATACCCAAACGGGCCAGTGCCTGCCAGAAGCAGCATGCTCTGGCGGCAAGTTGCCTGTGTTGTCATGCCTGCCAACATCTTCCTGACACAGGAGAGAATATGCGCAGAATTTTCATCGCCCTGGTGGTTTTCTTCATCGCCTTTGGCATAGTCAAACCCACCCAGGCCAGCAACCCCATCAACATCTACTACGCCGGGGAGCGGGATGCGGTCTATACGGCATTGACCCTCGCCCCAGCGGGAACGTTCGCTTTTGTGGATGACCCGCTCGCTGCGCAGGTGTTCATCTTGAATGGGGAGATTCCATCAGACAAGGGGATTTCGCAGCAAATCGAATCTGGCGCGGGGGCGGTGATTTTGCTCGGGCCGGAAAGCGGCGCTGCGCAGGTGGAAGCTGTGACGGGGATTCCGCTCACGCTGAGGGCAGTGGACAGCCCAATTAGCGTGATACAGGCTGCGGGGAGTCTTGTCCCGAGGGAAGAGGGAGCGGAGTCGCTGGTCAACGGGATCGTGTGGAACAGCGCGCCCCAACTGCGGGAACGGTACCAAGTCGAATCGCCAGTTTCATCCATCATCCCCTTGGTGACGGGCTATGAAACTGGCGATTGGATTCTGTTTTCACACCGCGAGCGGGTTTTCATCTGGACGGCTTTCTTGGGCGAGGCCAACCCGCAAATCCAGGAGTGGGCCTATTTCAACTACCTGGTTTACCACCTGGCAACGCGCGCCGCCGGGGAGACGCCGCTGACCTTTGCCGCCTACCCGGCCAGCCCGGTACCACACGCCACCGAGCGAAACCTGATTGTGGGCGCGGTGCTGACGCTGGTGGCGTTGACGCTGGTGGCCTTCTTTTTCGTGCGGCGTTACAGCCTGGCGCACCCCGAAGTGCTGGAGAACATCGTCGCCGACCGGGGACAGTTCGAGACGCGCGAGGCGCAGACTGCCTGGGAGGAGGTCGGCTTTCACCGCCCGCTTTCGGGCTTTTTGCTGGCGCTGGCGATGGGGATTGTGCTGTTTATCCCGCTGATTATCTACCAGAACCTGATCCTGCCGAATTACATCCTGCCTTCGGCGCAGGCGCTGGGGACCTGGGGACGGGTAACGCAGTTTTTCAACCTGATGTGGACGTTTTTCGACATGGGCACGTCGATTGCGTTCATCAAGTATATGAGCGAGTACCGCGTGCATGACCCAAAGCGCGGTATCAAGTTTGGTCAGTTGTTTGTGTGGTGGCAGGCGATTTCGGGGGCCATACAGGTGGCGCTGGTGATTGCGCTGACCGCCACCTATGCGCCCTCTTCGGCCTTCGCGCTCTATACCTGGAGCGTGATTGTCCATGCGCTCATCCAGGTGCCGGGCTTTTTCCAGGTTTTCCGGCACGCACTGACCGGCTTCCAGCGCCAGGATTACTCGCGCGCGCTCGACCTGGCCTGGACGATGTTCCCGATGGTGGTGCAGCCGGTAGTGGTGACGATTATGTACCGCTGGGGAGTCTCGAACCCGGTATTCGGCGGCGCGAACGGCGGCCTGATCGGGATGGGCATCGCGGCCTACATCTCCGAATTGCTGGTGCTGGTGCTGGGGTTGTGGCTGTATCGCCGCATCGGCTATAACGCAGGAATTATTTTCCTGGCGCATTTCGACTGGGACACCATCAAATCGAGTTTTCGCTTTGGGGTGTTCGAGATGCTCGGCTCAATGGCCTGGGCGGCGGGTCAGGCCGCGGAAATCGCCATTACGCAGGCGCGGCTGGTGAACTATGCCGAAATCTGGGGCAACTGGGTCATGGCGCAAAATTTCATCTACGCCTTCAATATCGTCGCCATTCTGTTCGACGGCACGATGGCGGCGGTCTCGGAGGCGGTTTCGAGCGGAAAACGACTGCTGGCGCAGTATTACAGCGTGATGATGTACAAATGGGGCGGATTAATGAGCGCCTTCCTGGGAGCGGTGCTGCTGGCGGTCGGCCCGAAGTTTATCCTGGGTTCGACCGGCGCGGAATTCGAGCGGGCTGCTGTTTACATCATCCCGCTTGCCATCTGGGGCGCTATCCAGTTCCCATCCTGGGTGGGCGACCAGACCCAACTGGGCGCGAACAAGCCCTGGCTGAAATCAGCGCTGGTCTTTAGCGAGCAATGCGTCCGCGTGCTGCTGGCCTGGCTGCTGCTAGAACGCTTCCAGGTGACGGGGCTGATAACCGCCTACTTCATTGGCCTCGCCGCGAAGGGACTGGTGGCGTACTTCATCAATCACAAAACCTGCTACCCGCAAAAATATTATTTCTGGCAATCGCTGTTTGCGCCCCTGCTGGCTGCAACTGCCCATTATTTCATCCTGGATACCATCAACGGCCTGCTCTGGCGCGACGATGAACTCACCAGCATCCTGATATTCTTCATCGGCATCCTGCCCTCCTTCCCGGTTTACTTGTTCCTGTACGGCCTGGCCGGCGGCTGGGACGCTGCCACGCTGGCCGAGTTCAAGCAGGCCGTTGACCTGAGCGGATTCACCCGTCCGCTGGCGTGGACGATGTGGAAGGCTTCAGAGCTCGGCGCGCGGCTCAGTCCGCTGACGGGCCGCTTCCCGATTGAAATCAGGGCGGCGGCGATGGAGGAGGCGAGGATGTTGACGGAGGAGCGGGTAAAGCTGTAGATTGAATTTCCTTGCGGATTACGTCCCGACACTTGCAGTACAGGCGCAAATGTCGGGACGTTGTTTTCCCGGTTAGATAAAGATAATTTGCGCGCCTTCGGTCATATCCATGAAGTCACTGGCTGTGACCACTTTTTCCACGCAAGGCAGGAAGTCTTCCTGCTTGAGTCCGAACATATCCACAGTCATTTTACAACCGTACATCTTCGCGCCACCATCCGAGAGCATTTGCAGGTATTCACGCACGGGCGGCACGCCGAGTTTTTTCATTTTCCATTTCATGAACCAACTGGCGAATGCGGTCATGCCGGGAAGAATTCCCATCATGCTGGGTATGCCCAGGTTGCCCGTTGGCAGGCCCATCAGGCTCATCTTGAAGCTGGTATTTGCCAGTGGCGCAATCTCCAAGTGGTCAACGCGCTTTTTAGTGACCAGGTCCAACCCCCAGAAGGTAAAAAAGATAGTGACATCGATACCGTTGCCAAGCGCTGCCCAACCCATTATCAGCGCCGGGTAAGCCATATCGAGATCGCCCTTCGAGCAGATAAAAGCCATGTGGCGGTTTTTTTCTTCAGCCATGAGATTTTCTCCTTAAAGTTTTGATTCACGCCGCGGAATAGGGGCGACCCTTCCATGCTTGCCAGGATACTTTTCCTGCCCGAGCGGGTCGCCCTTACCCTGCGAGATTACACACAGCCCTCGGGTTTGCCCAGGCCAGAGATTTTAGCAACCTTTTTGGCCGGGCCTTTGGGGAAGAGGGCAAACAATTCCTTGGTGCTTACGCCCGCGCCATCGGTAATCTGGCGCAGTGTGGGCGATTTGCCGCTCTGTTCGCCAGTTTTACGGCAAAAGTCGATGATTTTCCAATGGGCATCCGTCAGGGCGTCGAGCCCTTCCTGGCGGGCGATTTCGACCGCGATGTCCTTTGTCCATTGGGATGGGTCGGTCATGAAGCCTTCGTCATTAAGTTTGATGGTTTCCAACACAGAGACGGTCATTTTTGACTCCTTTAATCGGCTGGGGATAAGACGGATTTGGCGGGGATAGACTGTTTCCCGCCCATAGACATGTGAGAATGAACCAAGGGGATTTCAATGCCCTTGAGGAGCATGTTCCAATAAATCCACTTGAAAGCCAGTTTGCCCAGGTGATTGATGCGGCTTTCACCAAGCAAGGCAAAAGGGCCAATGCCAGGCAAAGGGAAGGTTCCGGGCAGCGGTTCGACCTCGTAATTGAAATCTATCAGCACAGCCTGGTCGAAACCGGTTTCGACAAAACAATTGGCGTGCCCGTCGAAACTGGCGCGCATTTCCTCGCCCTTTATATGGCTGAGCAGGTTCGCTTCCAGGATATCGAGCATGAAGTGCGCCACCGACCCGGCTTTGGAGGCCGGGACATTGCCCGCGTCGCCGATGATGAATACGTTGGGGTATTTCTCGGTTTGCAGGGTGTGCTTGTCTGCCGGGATAAAGTTGAGCGAATCACCCATGCCAGAACGCTTAATGACCGGCGCGCCTTTGTTGACTGGAATACTGACGAAGACATCATACGGTACTTCGATTTCGTCATACGAGCGGATCACCTGCTTGTCGTTATCCACTTCCATCAGGTTGAATTCAGGGATAATGTTGATGTTTTTGCGCTCCAACACTTTCGCCAGCATGATGGAACAGGTTGGTTTGGTGAAAGCGCCAGGCAGGGGCGTGGCATAAGTCAATTCCACCCTGTTGCGGATGCCGCGCTTGGTGAAGTACCAATCAGCCAGGAACATAAATTCCAGCGGGGCGACCGGGCATTTAATGGGCATTTCGGCCACGTTCAAGACCATCCGCCCGCCCTGCCACTTTTCGAAAAACTCAAAGAGTTTACTTGCGCCCTCGAATGTGTAGAAATCGAACACGTTTTCGTACCAGCGGTCGATCATGCCGGGTGTTTCGTCTGGGGCGATATCACAGCCGGTCGCCACAACCAGGCAATCATAATGAATGCTCGAACCATTCGAGAGCGAAACCTTGTTTTCCTCCGGCTCAATCAGTTCTATATCAGAAAAAATAACATCTACGCGACTTGGGAGGAGCTTACGTTTGGGCTTGACCACATCTGCCGGGCGGTATACTCCAAACGGGATGAACAGGAAGCCGGGTTGGTAGTAGTGATTCTGGTCTTTATCCACAATGGCGATGCGCCACTCTTGCGGGTCGAGCCGGGTGGCCATGCGGTTGGCAACCATCGTGCCGCCTGTGCCTGCGCCGAGGATGAGTAGAGTTTTCATGGCATCTCCTGGTAAGGAAATTAATTCGGGATGGCTTCGACCAGTGCGACTCGTTTTGCCATAATTTCACGCATGGCAGCTCGCAACAAGTCAAGCGCTTCGACGATTTTTGAATTTGCCAACGAATACGTGATGGTTGCGCCATTTCGTTCGGTGTTAACCATGCCGCGTTCGCGCAATACTTTTAGATGACGTGAGACAAGCGGCTGGGGCATACCCAGGCTGTTACAAATCTCGGTTACATTGCGTGGCGATTGCGCCAATTCATATAAAATCAAGATTCGGCTGGGGTCAGCCAGCCCGGCGCAAATTTCAGCATGTAACTGGGTGACTTCCAATTCAAGGGTTGAATTCATGCTTTAGTTCCTAATGTTTTATATACGGATATTTGCATATACTTGTGATTATCTTAACAAACAACTCCCGGTAAACAAAGTATCCCCCGTCACTTATGAGACGTGACAAACATCCTTGTTTGTGAAATATGTCACTAGTAAAAATGACAAAGTGTAATTATTACTTGACGCCCGGCCTGAGGCAACGAGACAGTATCACATTGCCTTGCGATTGTTTACAATTCCTTAATCCAGTGTTCCAGCGCTGATAACCTTCAGGCGGTATGCTATGTGTACCTTTACCGAAAGCAGGGATATCCCATGTTCAACTCCATCCTCGTCACCGATTTTCGCTGGAACCGTTTGCAGGAACCGGCCCGCCCCTCCACCAAATCTGCCGACCTGATGCGCTTGCTCTCGGCGCTCGATACCGACTGGAAAATTCTCTCACCCGTCCGCGCGCTCAATTGCGATGACACGCACGGTGGCCAGGCGCTGGAAATCGACCTGTACCAGCCCGCCACCGGCGAACTGCGCCAACTGCTCATCAGCCGACAAGAAAGCGTGGAGCAGTTCCTGGGTGAAGAGGGCATGGTTATCATCGAATCCGCCAATTTACATTGACGACCAATCCCCAATGGGGAGCGCAAAAATAACGTCCCGAAGGTTTGATTACCTTCGGGACGTTTCTCGCTCTATCCAAATTACTTGCCGGGTGCGTAATAGGTTCCGGTTTGCAACAGGGAGGGGTCGTTGGCGGCCTGGGCGGCTTTCATTTGCGCCTGGCGCGCCAGGTTGGTCGATTCGGCCAAAATCTTGAGGACGTATTCGGGATTGTGGAAGCCCATCGAGTTCTCGGCGGAGACGTAATCCCAGTAGAACTGCGCCTTGCGGTGCAGCAGGCGGGCTTCGTCGAGCAGGGCCGGGTCGCTGTTCGAATTGGCGGCAGCCGCCTTGATGGCGTTGACGGCGTCGATAATTGCATCTTCTGTCGCAATCTTGGTGTTGTACGCCTGTTCCTGAATCAGGTTGACCCGGCGGACGACCGAATCGGTGTTGGTGTGGCATTGTCCGCAAGCCAGTTGGGGATTGAGCAGCGGGCTGTGGATGTTATGCGACGAATACTTGGCCGCGCCTTCCCGCACGTAGGGCATGTGACAATCGGCGCAGGAGACGCCCGCGTTGTAGTGCGTGGAACCAGCGGTGTACATTTCGAATTCGGGATGTTGCGCCTTGAGCATGGGCGTATCGGTTTCGGGATAGACCCAATCGTTGAAGCCAACCTCAGTGTAGTATTCCCACATCTCATCGACTTTGGTGCCGTTGTCCCACGGGAAGGTCAGGTATTTGCTATCTCCCGCAAAGTAATACTCGACATGGCAGTTGGCGCAGACGACGGTTCGCATTTCCTGTCGGGTGAACTTGGTCCAATCTTTGCCCTGGCGTTCTAAAGCTTCTTCCAATGCCGGGTTGGTGACAATCAGGCGCATGGTGTTGGCTTCATGGCAATTCGCGCAGCCAATGGTGGTGGTCACGCGCGGCGTCAGGTCGCCGAAGAAGGATTTTCCTACACCTTCCAATCCCATTTCCGCCCAAAGCCCGGGCATGCTTGATGATTTACAAGAATAACAGGTTCCGGGCGTGCGCTTGGGACTTTCTTTATCGAGATTTAATCGCTCGGTCTCGTTGACATCGATCAACGCCCATTCATGACCTCGGTCATCTTTGTAATCCTTGCTGAAGGGCATCCCGGCAAACAGAATCAGCTGGCGAGGGTCGATGTCCAGGTGCGAGAAGCCCGAACCGCCATAAGTCGTCGCAATGTTGTTATCGCGCGTTTTCAGCAGAGAAGCGTAATGATTGGGGAAATTAAGTCCCCACTTGGCCGAATCCGGCTCCATAGCGGCGATTTCGGTAAGCGGCTGGACAGCGCGCTGCTGCACCGGCTGGTTGTTGACAAAAATCAACGTCCCGGCCAAGACAGCCGCCAACACCACAACCAGGCCAGCCAAAATCAGGGTCGTATACTTTTGCATGGCAAATCTCCTCAACGGTTATTTATGGATGGGATAGAGTTCGGAATCTTGCAGGGGGAGCAGGGATAGGCCGCGCGCGCCGTGCGATACGTTGCGGTGACATTCCCAACAGTACCGGTCTCTGTCGTGCGGACTCATCACGACCACATCGACCGTGCTTTGGTGACAGCGAACGCAGTTATCCTGGATGATGCCTTTGCTATGCTCGGTAGCGCGAATGACTTCGGGCGTTTGACCGGCGCTGAATACATAAACATCGTGCATCCCAGCACGCCCTTTTTCGATATAATATGAAATAACACTGTCATGCGGCAGGTGGCAATCGGCACATTTTGTCCAATTTTTATGCGGGGCGTGGAACCAGTTTTCGTACACATCATCCATGACATGGCAATTGGCGCATGTTTCAGAGCTGCTGCCCGCAAATGCAGCTGCATCCGTAACATACGCAAAAATGCCCAGGGCAATCACGGCGGTAAAAATGGCGATGGCAGGAAAATATTTGGTCATGGTTTACCCTTTTCAACACGGATTAATCTTTGTTTAATATAATACAACATTCCTGAAGGATTTGTGACTTTCGTCACAGAAATCGAATAGACAAACGCAATTTTGATAAATATAGACGCCTTTGTCTGAATTTTCGAGTGTTTTTTGTCATCAGTGCGGGTGAATTTTTGTTATGACATTCATGCAAGCAAAATTATCAAAACCAGCCGAAGCATTGGAATTGCAATATACTTGAACCAGACGCTTGCCAATTCCCACCAGCCTGCCCAGGGAAACTATAAAACGGGATTGATTTTCGCAGCCTGTTTGTTCCCCTGTTTGGCAACAAGACCCATCACGTTGGGTAAACCTGTGGCCGTTATTCCACCTCTCGCCAAAGGATTGACTATGACAGACAAACTTTACGATTACATCATCATCGGTTCCGGATTTGGCGGCTCGGTATCTGCCATGCGCCTGGCCGAAAAAGGCTATTCGGTGCTGGTGCTGGAGAAGGGCAAACGCTTCGGCGACGAGGATTTTGCCAAAACCAACTGGCAATTCTGGAAATATGTCTGGATGCCGGCCATCCGCGCGCACGGCATTTTGCAGATTGCCATCCTGAACGGGGTGATGGTGCTGCACGGGGCGGGGGTCGGAGGCGGCAGCCTGGGCTATGCCAACGTGCTGGAAGTCCCCTCTGATGCAACGTTCGCCACCCCAGCCTGGAATACACCGGTTAAATGGGGAGAAGTGCTCGCCCCGCACTATGCCACAGCGCGGAGAATGCTGGGCGCGGCGCGCAACCCCAAATTGTGGAAGGCGGATGAAATTCTGCGCCAACTTGCGACAGAGCGTGACCTGCAACATACCTTCCGCGCAACCGACGTGGGCGTTTTCTTTGGCGAAGCGGGCGAAACCGTCCCCGACCCCTACTTCGACGGCGACGGCCCTCAGCGGGCGGGCTGTAAACACTGTGGCGGCTGCATGGTCGGATGCCGGTACAACGCCAAGAACACCCTGCCCAAAAACTACCTGTATTTTGCGGAAAAAGCGGGGGCAAGGGTCATTGCGGAAGTGGAAGTGACCGATGTCAGACCACAGACAACAGACGATGGACGACAAAAAACGATTGATGGTCTGTCGGCGGCGGTCGGGGGCGAGTACGAGGTCATCTTCCAGCCCAGCACCAGCCCCTTCAAACGGAAGCAGGTGGTCAGGGCGAAGAACGTCATCTTCTCTGCTGGCGTGATGGGGACGATGAACCTGCTCTTGAAACTGCGCGATGTCAAAAAATCGCTCCCGCATCTTTCTCCCCGCCTGGGCGACCAGGTGCGCACGAACAGCGAAGCCCTGCTCGGTTCGGTGGCGCGCGGCGCGGATGTGAACTACTCGGAGGGGATTTCGATTACTTCGATTTTCAACGCCGATGCCGAGACGCGCATTGAGCCGGTGCGTTACCCGGATGGCTCGTCGCTGATGCGCTTCTTGGGCGCGCCGCTGATTTCGGATGCGACCAGCGTTCCGGCCCGCATCTGGCGCTCGCTGACCTGGGCCATCCGACACCCGCTCGACTACCTGCGCGTGATGGCGCTGCCCGGCTGGGCGCGTAACGCCACCATCATCCTGGTTATGCAGCATGTCGATAATGCGCTAAAATTTCGGATTGGCCGCTCGTGGCTAACCGGGTTCCGGCGCGGGTTGGTGGCGCTGCGTGATGAAGCGCGTGAAATCGAGGCGCGGGTGGGGGTGGGGCATGACGTGGTGCGCGAATTTTCACGGCGCGTGAATGGCGTACCGCTTGGCTCGGTCACCGAAAATGCATTCAACCTGCCAACGACTGCCCATATTTTAGGCGGCGCGCCGATTGGCCGAGACGCCAGCGAGGGCGTGGTGGATGAAAACTTCCAAATCCACAACTACCCCGGCCTGTACATCGTCGATGGCTCGATTATGCCCGCCAACCCCGGCGTGAACCCCAGCCTGACGATTACCGCGCTGGCCGAATACGCAATGAGCAAGATGGAAGAAAAAAGCGGGGCGAGATAATATCTCGCCCCAGAATACAGATTCAAGGCAGGCGCAACTTTACCAGGCATAGGCATTCGGCGCTTCACCGCCAGGCCCGGGGAAGATTTCATCCAATTTCTTAAGCGTTTCCTCGTCCAGTTCAATCTCAGTGGCGCGCGCGGCGCTTTCCAACTGTTCCATCGTGCGCGGCCCAATGATGGGCGCGGTCACAACCGGGTTGTGCAGCAGCCAGGCCAGGGCCACTTCGCCAGGGGCATGGCCCAACTCGCGGCAGAGCGTCTCGTATTTTTCCAGTTTGTCACGATTTTTGGCGACATCTTTTTCAAAACCCTCGCCCATGCGCCGCCCGGTTTGCATTTTTTCGAGCGCGCCGCCCAACAGACCACCGCCCAGCGGACTCCACGGAATTAGCCCCAGGCCATAATGGCGGCAGGCCGGAATGACTTCCAGTTCAATGGTGCGATTGTTGAGGTGGTAAATGCTCTGCTCGCTGACCAGCCCCATCATCCCGCGTTTGGAGGCTTCCTGGCAGGCGGTGGCGATGTCCCAGCCGGCGAAGTTGCTCGAACCGACGTAAACCACTTTGCCCTGTTTGGTCAGGTTGTCGAAGGCTTGCCAGGTTTCGTCCCAGGGGCAATCGCGGTCGATGTGATGCATCTGGTACAGGTCAATCCAATCGGTTTGGAGACGTTTCAGGCTGCCTTCGCAATGCTTACGGATTTTGTAAGCCGACAGGCTGCGGCCATCGCTGTTGACTTCTTTCAGGTTGGCCTTGCGCGAAACCGGATTATAGACCTTGGTCGCCAGCACGGTGGCGTCACGCCGCCCGCCGCCCTGGGCAAACCAGCGTCCAACAATCTCCTCGGTGTGGCCGTGTTCCACGCTCCAGCCGTAGACATCGGCGGTATCAAAAAAATTGATTCCCAGTTCCAGCGCGCGATCCATGATTTTGAAACTGTCTTCTTCGCTGGTTTGCCAGCCAAAATTCATCGTGCCGAGGCAGATGTTGCTGACGAGAACGCCATGTTTTCCTAATCGTTTGTGTGTTACGGACATTGTTTGACTCCTTTTGAGAATGAATGGTTGACTCTTCGTAACTGCTTACCGTAGCGCGACTTTCAAGTCGCGTTTGGAGCAAGGCATTTGAGAATTATTTTCTGGCGCTGAGCAATTGTCCGCCATACGGAATCAATCCAACCAGTGGATGCGGCAGGTATGGCTCTTCCAGATATGCCATTTCTTCAGTCGCTAATTTTACCGACAGGGCCTCGACTGCGCTTTCCAGTTGGGAGAGTTTGGTCGCCCCGATAACCGGCGCGACGACGGGCGGTTTTTGCAACATCCAGGCCAGGGCAACATGCGCGCGCGGGACGCCGTGTTTTGCGGCGATTTCGCCCACTCGTTCGATGATAATCTTGTCTGAATCTGCGGTAGCGTCATATTTCTGTTTGGCGACGGGGTCTGTTTCAAGACGCTGGGTACTTTCTGACCAATCCCGCGCCAGCCGCCCGGATGCCAACGGACTATAAGGGGTTGCCGCAATCTTTTCTTCTGCGCAGAGCGGCATCATCTCGCGTTCTTCTTCCCGGTACATCAGGTTGTAGTGATTCTGCATCGAGACGAAGCGTGTCCAGCCGTGTTTCTCGGCCACATGCAGCGCCTTTTGGAATTGCCAGGCATACATGGCCGAAGCGCCAATATAGCGGGCTTTGCCTGCCCGCACAACATCATGCAGGGCTTCCATGGTTTCTTCAATCGGGGTGTTGTAATCCCAACGGTGGACGATGTACAAATCGACATAATCCATGCCCAGGCGTTTCAGGCTTTGGTCAATCTGGCTGAGGATATGTTTGCGTGAAAGACCGCCGCCATTTGGCTTCTTGTTCATCGGCACAAAGACCTTGGTGGCAACCACCACTTCATCCCGGTTGGCGTAGTCCTTTATCGCCCGCCCAAGAATTTCTTCACTGTTGCCGTAGGCGTAGGCGTTCGCTGTGTCGAAGAAGTTGACCCCCAAATCCAGCGCCCGTTTGATGATCACGCGGCTGTCTTCTTCATTGAGCGCCCAGGGATTATGAACCCAGCCTTCAGCCGAGCCAAAACTCATACAGCCCAGGCAAATCGGGGATACATCCAATCCAGTGTTTCCAAGTTTTACGTATTCCATGCGGTTATCCTTTCAAATCATCAACTACCCTTCAACAGGCACAACTTTCAATCGCTCGCTTTTTTCTGGAACTTCTGCCTCCATCGAGATTTCGGGGATGGTCAGAATCATCAACAGGGCCGCCGACATGGTCAGCGCGCCGACCAGGAAAACCAGTTTCAAGCCGCTTTCCAGGCTGGGGGCATTGTTTAACACCAGCCCCAGGATGGCGGGCGCAACCGCGATTCCGAGCATCTGGAAGAAAAAAATCGCGCCAACCGCCACGCCCAGCATGCGTTTGGGGACTGCGAACTGCGCCACCAACGTGCTGATGGTTGGAATCACGCCCAGCCCCACCCCGGCAAGGGCAGTCACCAGCACATACATCCAGGCTGGCGAGTCGGCGGCCAGCCCCCACATGGCAAACAGGGCAAGCGTCACAACCGCGAAGCCGGCCAGGTAGATGCCCTTGAATTTTTTGGTTCGAGCCAGCAAAAAGCCAGCCGGGATTCCCAAAAACGCAACCAACGTGGTGTAAGGAGTCAACATCGAGCCGCTGACCGTCGGACTGACGCCCATCACATCCTGCACAAAAATAGGCGAGTAAGCCACAATTCCCAACATGCCAAAGATGGATAGAAACCCGGCCCCGGCAGCGGTCATAAAAGTTCGGTTCGTAAATATCTGTGGGTCGAGGATGGGCGCTTCGACCCGGCTTTCAATTTGGATAAAACCGACCCAGGCCGCCAGGGAGATAACAATCAGGAGCACTCCCATCTCGAACTTCTGCGGCTCGCCCAGCCAGGAAAAGCCAATGATAAGCGTTGTTGTGGCAAGCACCATCACCAAAGTTCCCCAAATATCCATCCTGGGTTTGTTTTTTTGTACATTATCCGGCAATCCGACGAACACCAAACCTGTCGCGACCAACATCAGCGGGACGGTTCCCCAATACAACCCGCGCCAGCCGAAGACGCTCTCAGCCACCACCCCGCCCAGCACAGGCCCAACCAGGGCGGCAAGCCCAACCGGAAGGTTGAGCAACCCGGTCCATTTGGCGCGCTCGGCAGAAGGAAAAAGGTCGCCAATCACCGAGAAACAAAGCGGGATGATCGGGAAATGCCCGATGCTCATAAACGTCGCCGCCGCGATAAGGAAAGCCATCGAGGTGGTTTGGGTTGTAACCAGCAAGCCGAGCAGGAAAATTCCAATCGAGAGCAGCAGGATGGCTCGCCGTCCGTAGGTATCCGAGAGTTTACCAAACAGCAGGGTCGAGGCCGCGCCTGCAAGCGCAGGCAATGCAATCAGCCAGGAGAAGAGCGCCATACCGTCCAGTTCGGCAATCATGCCCGGCTGGGCGATGTTGCGGGCATTGATGAAGAGGAAACTGACGAATTGCGTGATGAAGATTGCCAAAATGCCGATGGCAACCGGTTGTTTGGTTTTCATTGACGTTACCATCTTATTCGTCTATCTGAGCAATATCTTTTTCCTTGCCCAGGATGTTCTTTTCGTAAATCTCGATTTTATGATTCAACAAATCCAGCGTTTTTTGCATTTCAGCAATGCGCGTCTCCAACAGGTTACGCTGCTCGACCAGGATTTCCTTGCGCGCTTCGATAGTGCTGTCACCCTGCTCGATGAGTTCCATGTAATCAATCAGCACCTCGATGGGCAGGCCCGCGCTGCGCATACATTTGACAAACTCAACCCGCCGGATGTCGGGTTCGCTGTAATCACGGATGCCGCTGTCGGTACGGGTTACGCTGGGGAGCAACCCAATTCGCTCGTAGTAGCGCAAGGTATCAGGCGAAAGACCAAACTTTTCACTGACTTCTGCAATTTTCATAGTTCACCTCGTGCCAATAGTGTATCACCTGGAGTCAACTCCAAGTCAAGGGATTTTGTAAAGTTTAAGGGATCAAATAGCAGCAATTCCAAATCTGAAACTGAAATCGGCTTAATTTGGTGGTCACCGTCCTTCGACTGCGCTTTTTTGCGTAAAGTGTCACGTCCTGAGCGGAGGGCGAAGCGCACTTTGCGTAGCCCGTAGTCGAAGGATGGTTGTTGAGCAGTTGGTCGAGTTCATCGAGACCTGTCGAAACACGCTCCGCTCAGGACTTGGATGCTTGTTTTGATACTATTAGCATACAAACAGCTTTTAGATTTGGAATTGCTGGAACAAATAGAAAAGAGCAGGGCTCAATGAAGGCCCTGCTCTTTTTGGTGTCGTTCACTGCCATTTACCCCATCAGGTTTGCAAACAAACGCAAAGGGGCTTTCAGAATGGCAAGCCAACCTGGCTGTTGGTCGCACTGGGTGTGCGTCCGGGGTTTGTCCGGGGCGGTCATTTCGGCCACCATAATAACGCGCCATTTTTCATGTTCCATGGCTGCCAATTTGATCTCGTGGGCACTTCTCCAGGCGGGGCGCTCTTCAGAAGTTGTGTTGTTGTCGTAGATATACATGGTTTTCTCCTTTAAACAAAAACAAGTCTTTTGCTCATCCGACATTTCCCTTCGCGTTGCGCGAAGCCTCACGCTTGAGTCACCTGTGCAAAGGTGCTTCTTACGCGATCTTCGACGCCTACGAGGTTAGCTGTCGGGCTGGAACAGAAGACTTGCTCCACAACACAAAGTTGTTTCGCCCCGAAAGATGGGTTCCCCGATCAAAAGATTCGGCGTTCAACAATCGAATGCTAATATAACATAAACCGATGGGCTTTGAAGGAAATTGCCCCACTCCTTAACAAATCTTTTACAAAAAGTACCCGTTTGGGTAATATGGTACAGTCAGCCCCCCGTTTTGTGACAACCGAAACACACATTCTTTTCGCGCGAATGCGGTAAGATTATGAAAATTCACCGCCTGAAATGGAGCCTGGAAAATGGATATCAACACCTTGCGCGAGTGGATCGCCCAGCGCGACAGTTACAGCAGCCTCGAAACGGTCGATGTTTTCACCGGCATTCGAACTGTCTTGAAGGAATTTGACTGCGTGATCGAAGCCCCCAACTGGACGCGCGATGGCCGTTATCTGGTCTATAACAGCCGGGGACGGATATACAGCTACGCGCTGGCAAGCGGGGAAATCAAGGAAATCGACACCGGCTTTGCCATTGACTGCAACAACGACCACGTGCTCTCTCCCGATAATGCCCAACTGGCCGTCAGTCATTTCACCAACGAGGACGCCATGTCACGAATCTACATCCTGCCCTTTGCGGGCGGAAGTCCCAGACTGGTGACTGAAAAAGGCCCCAGCTACCTGCACGGCTGGTCGCCGGATGGCAAAACCCTGGCCTATTGCGCCGAACGCAACGGCCAATACGACATTTATACCATTTCGGTCGAGGGAGGCCCAGAAACACAGTTAACCAACCTCCCCGGCCTGGACGATGGCCCTGAATATTCCCCCGATGGCAAACATATCTGGTTCAACTCCGTCCGCGCCGGGCTGATGCAGGTCTGGCGCATGGAGGCCGATGGCTCCAACCCGACCCACATGGTTCAGGAAGAAGCCAACGGCTGGTTCCCGCACATTTCACCGGATGGGAATTGGGTCGTTTACATCACCTACCAGGAAGGCGATGTCGCCCCGGGCGACCATCCGGCCAACAAAAATGTGGAAATTCGCCTCGTCCCTGCCAGCGGGGGCGAATCGAAACCCGTTGTCAACCTGTTCGGCGGGCAGGGCACGCTCAATGTCAATTCCTGGTCGCCTGATAACCGCACGATTGCTTTTGTTTCTTATCGGCTCAAATAACCCCTTGAAAAGAATATGCCTGTGTTCTCCGCAGCCTGCGTCCAGATTGTGACTGCCATCCGTAACATCCTGCAAACACGCCACCCGCCGATTTTAATCGCCATCGATGGCGGCAGCGGGGCAGGTAAATCGACCCTGGCAGCCAGGCTGGCGCAGGAAATGGATTCAGTCATCGTATCGTTGGACGATTTCTACGCTGCCAATATACCAGACTGGGAATGGGAGGCGCGTCCCATCCCCGAACGAGCCAGGGATGTTTTTGACTGGCAAAGACTGCGCGCCGATGCGCTGGAACCGTTACTTGCCGGTCAGCCTGCCAAATGGTATCCCTTCGACTTTGCCGCCGGTCTGCGCCCGGATGGAACCTATGCGCTTTGCCAACAACCCGTTGAGAAACAGCCCGCGCCGGTAATCATTCTCGAGGGGGCCTATGCCGCAAGCCCGGAAATTACCGACCTAGTTGATTTGACCGTCTTGCTCGATGTTCCAACAAACGAACGTCATCGACGCCTTGCGCAGCGTGAAAGTGACCGGCACTTTTTACAACGCTGGCATACCTTATGGGATGATGTAGAATCCTACTACTTTTCAGAAGTCAGGCCCAAGTCTGCTTTTAATGTGGTTGTAGCAGGAAGCAGCGATTAAGAATATCGCATTCCAACCGATAAAACCGCCTCAAACCCTCCCGTTTATCGATTCTGACTCACAGGAAACCTATGGAACCCAAACCCGACACCATCAAAATCAGCGCCGCGCAGCGCGAAGAAGTGCAGGCCACCTTCGCCGATTTATTCGTTGCCATCAAAGGCGCTTCCCTTGTCAGCGGCGACTCGGCCCTCAAAAAAGCCCGCGAAGTCAGCCAACTGGTCGAGGAACTGACCCGCTTCGGCCTGCCCGACGAAGCCATCCACCTGCAATCTGTTCGCACCGAAGCGGCCAGCGGCGGCCTGCTGCGCACCTCCAGCGCCACCTACCGGCTCAGAATCCGCTGCGAAAAACTCGACCTGTTCGCCGACCTGCTCGGCATCATCGGGAACCAGAAAAACGCCGCCTTCGAACGCGTCGAATGGAAATACCCCGACGAAGCCATTCAGACCATCGCGCTCGAAAAAGCCCTGGTCAAAGCCGCCGATAAGGCCCGCAACATCGCCGAAAAGCTGGGCGTCAAATTGCTCGGCGTCTACAACTTAACCGAGACCGCCCTGGATTTCGAAACCCCCGCCCCGCAGGCGTTTTTCGTCGCCCAGGCCAAAGGCCCGGCGCAGCGCTCCGCTGGTTTCGCCCCCTCGCCCGACCTGGGCATGGACATCCAGCACAGCAAACTCATCGAAGTGCGCGTCGAGGTCGAATACCGGATTTCCGCGTTTGATGTGGGCGATGAATAAGATGGCATTTTCGACCGCCCGCGACTTTGCCCTGACCCTCGACGCCGCCGACCCCTTGGCCCGTTACCGCGCGGAATTTGCCCAGCCGGAGCCTGCCCTCCGCTACCTGGACGGCAACTCGCTCGGGCGACTCCCGCTAAAAACCGCCGCCCGCTTGCAGGAAGTCATCGAAAACGAATGGGGCAGTGACCTGATTCGCGGCTGGAACCGGGGCTGGTACGAAGCCCCGGCCCGCATCGGCGACAAAATCGGCCAGTTGGTTGGCGCAGCCCCGGGACAAGTCGTCGTCTCCGATTCGACCTCGGTCAATCTGTATAAACTCGCTCACGCCGCGCTCTCCTTAATGGCTACACGCCGAAAAATCGTCACAGACAGCCTGAACTTCCCCTCGGATGTTTACATTTTGCAGGGCCTCGTGGAGTCGAGTGGCTTGCCGCTCGAAATTGAAATCCTTGACGGCTCGCCGCCTGAAATTCAAACGTTAGAGAACCCATCGTTTTGCGGGAGCAAGCTTGTGCGCGAGAGCAAGCTCCCGCACTCCAAGATATCCGACGCCATCGACGAGCGTACCGCCCTGGTCACGCTCTCGCACGTCGTTTTCAAGAGCGGCTATCTCTACGACCTGGCCGAAATCACCCGCCGGGCGCATGAAAAAGGCGCGCTGGTCTTGTGGGATTTGAGTCACTCTGCTGGGGTCGTCCCCATCGAACTGGACGCCTGGGAGGTTGATTTTGCCGTCGGCTGTACGTACAAGTACCTGAACGGCGGCCCCGGCGCTCCGGCCTTCCTCTACGTCAACCAACGCTTACAGGCGGAGGTCGTTTCCCCCATCTGGGGCTGGTTCGGGCAGACCCGGCCTTTCGATTTCAGCCTCGACTATGCCCCCGCCCCCGGCGTCGCCCGTTTCCTGGCCGGGACGCCGCCGGTGCTGTCGCTGCTCGCCATCGAACCGGGCGTAGAACTCATTCTGGAAGCGGGAATCCCCGCCATCCGCCAGAAATCGGTCGAATTAACGGAATACTTCATCCGCCTGAGCGACGAACTGCTCTCCAGGCACGGATTCACGCTCGGGTCACCGCGCGAATCCGATAGGCGCGGGGGCCACGTCAGCCTGCGCCACCCCCAAGGCTACCGAATCAACCGCGCGCTGATTGACGAGCTGAACGTCATCCCCGACTTCCGCGAGCCAGATAACATCCGCTTCGGCTTTGCGCCGCTCTACACCAGTTTCGAGGATGTTTGGGAAACTGTCGAACGGCTCCAACGGGTGATGGACAGCAAGTTGTACGAGAAGTATCCTGAAGAAAAACCCGCCGTGACGTAGCGCGAGATTAATCTCGCATTACACAAGTTAACAAGGAACCCACATGTCACTTGAAGGCAGGCCACTAACGCCAGCGCAAGTTCTCGAACGGATAAACGAGCATTTTCACCAAGAATTTCACTCGCTCCAGGAGACTGAATACCTTCGTGGAGATGTATTGTGGGCTGGCAATTGCGAAAGACTTGGTCGTTGCCTGGGCTTCTGCGTTGTGACACGCGAAAATATCATTGTGATGAGCTATTTGCCAGAAACCAGGCTATGGCGCCGGCGTGCACAGGCAACCATGCAATGGCGCGATGTCACAACAGGCAAGCATTCACCGGGTTATATATTTCTCCCTCCCCAATCTGCCCTGAGCAGAAAAGAACTTGCCAGTCGCCAGGTATTTACCAAACCTATCAATCACCTGATTGACATCAGGTATAGTGAACACATGGTTGAGTGGCAACAGAAAAAAATGATGTTTGCTTACCTGCATACCATCTTTGCTGGCGCAAATGGTCACACCCCGCTCGGCATGATACTTTTTGACCATTTGGAAGGCAAGTTACTCTACCATTTGCTCGGCGACCACCTAAGTCGGCATGACCCGATTACTGCCGAAGATGTAGCCAGCTTGATTAACGGCCTTCAGCAAGTGATGGAATACGGTTTGATGACCGTTGATGAGTATGAAGCCGAAAAACAAGCGTTGTTAGCACGAGTCAGTTCATCGGCAATAAGCCACTTAACTGTGCCGCGAGTTTAATCTCGCGCTACAACTGGAGAAACCGATGCCCAAACCACGCCTCCACCCCCGCATCATCGAATATCATTTCGCCGCTGGTTTGCAAGGCGCACGCCTCGAAAGTTACCGCGAGGAAACTCACGGCAAACGCCTGGACATTGCCATCGATTACTTGGCTTTCGAGCGGCATTCGTCCGATCTATCGCGGCCTGCTGGAAAAGTCATCGAGCGGGTAACGGGGCAACTTATTCCCAGCAGGGTACGGTTTTCGGGCGTGGTGGAGCTGAAAAACGGCGACTTTTTCAAAAACATCCCTGACGAGGCCCGCACCATCGGCGACCTGTTCTCGTGGCGGCAACTGGAACGAAACGATATTTTTCACATGCTGATTCCCAAGGCCGCCGACGCGCCCGACCTGGTATTTTTCGCCCGGCGCGCCGCCCACGAACGGCTGCCGGGTGAGCCAACCCCGGTCAGCCTGGAACGCGATTGGTGCCCGCCGCCCTCCATGCCCGCCAGGTTGGCCCCCAGGCCGAGGGCAGTCCACGCCCGCTTTGGCGGCGACCCGCTGACAGTGCGAGTCGGTTCCCGCCCCTCGCGCCGCGCCCTGTTCATTGGCGGCACCGACATCCAGCCCGCCACCCGCCCCTCGGTCGATTTTGTCCTGAACCTGGGCGAGGAGCCGAGTAAATGGGCCCCAGACGGCCCGACCGACCCGCGTGACCGTTGGGATAACAAAGGCGAGGGCAGCGATGGAATGAGCGTGGAAATACTCCGCGAGGAGGCCGGGTGGGTCATCGAGCGGCTGGAGGCCGGGCAGCGCGGGCTGGTGCATTGTGTCGCCGGAATGAACCGCTCCGCGACGGTTTGCTGCGCGGTGCTGATTTTGCTCGAAGGGCTGGCGGCAGAAGCAGCCCTGGCGCGAGTGCGCGAGACCCATCCCTGGGCGCGGCCCGACAGCCGTCACTGGCTGGCGCTGCGCTGGCTGGCGCAATTCAATCGAACTTCAATTTAATTTTGCCCGCTTTATTGTATGATAGGAAGAACAAATAACGAACCGTCCCGAAGGCTTTTTCAAGGCGATGCAAGGCGCAACAGATAACCTTCGGGACGTTCAGGCACACAAAGGATACCCATGAAAAACACCCAGGCGCGTGGAAAAATCATCCGACACCCCTTCGCTGCCCTGATGCAGGGCGCGCGGGTGGAGACGTACCGCGAAGAACAAAAACCAGACGGGTTGGAGGTGGTGTTGGATGTGCAAGGGCTGGAGGCCGAAACAGTCACCCTGTTCGAGCGCGAAGGCGTACTGCATGAGCGCGTCAGCGGGAGATTCGTCCCACTGCGGCTGCGCTTCGTGGGGGTCGAATCGCTGCGGCAAAACGGTTTTTTCTCGAACCTGGAGAATGTGCCATCCGGCGACCCGGCGCGGGTCATCCGCGATATGTTGTGCTGGGTGCAACCGGGCAAGCCGGAGCCGTTCTACCTGTTTTACATGAATGCGCCGGTTTCGGGGTCGCTGCGCTTTTACGCCAAACGCATCAGGCAGGAGAAGCGCAAGGGCGAACCAACGCCCGCCAGCGTGGAGCGCGACTGGTCGCCCGCCCCGCCCATGAAAACCGGTTTCGTGCCGGAACCGCAGGATATCCACAAAAAATTCGCCGGGGACCCGGTGACGGTCTTCATTGACGGCAAACCGCGTCATCGATTGTTATTTGTCGGCGGCGTGGAGACGCAGTCCCGCCAGCGCCCGGAGGTGGACGCAGTGCTCAACCTGGGCGAGGAACCGAGCATTTGGGCCAAGGGCGGCGAGACCCATCCCGAAGACCGCTGGGTGCAAAAGGGCGAAGGCAAGGATGCCATGACCATCCCCGAAATCCGGGGGGAGGCACAGTGGGTCATCGACCGCCTGCGGGCCGGGAAAAAGGTGCTGGTGCATTGCGTAGCCGGGATGAACCGCTCGGCAGCGGTAGCCTGCGCAGCGGTCATGATGCTGGAAGGCGTCAGCGCGGAGCAAGCGCTGGAACGGGTGCGCGCCCACCACCCCTGGTCGCGGCCTGACCCGACGCACTGGCTCAGGATGAAGGCCATGAGCGAGAAAAACGTCCCGAAGGCTTGATTTTGCCATCCAACCCGGTTTTCGGGAGAGCCTTCGGGACGCTCCAAATGCTTACAAATGCGGCGCGGGCCATTTCTTGATGGTCTCAGCCCCCGGCGGGAGTATTTTCTTCTCGCGGAATGGGAACCAGCCTAACTCGGCGCGCACAGCCTGTTCTTTGAACTCAGTCGAACCCCAGACCAGCGACGCCCCCACCGCCCCAACCAGCCCCGAAGCCCAGTCGTTGGTAAAAAACAGGGAGGCAACTACCAGGATGACGCCCAGCGCCATCACATACGGCCACCACAGATAGCCAAAATAGCGCTCCCCGCGAATAACCCACACAAATCCCAGGCCGATGATGAAAAAAGTCGCAAGACCGATAAAAATGCCGAAAAAGTTCATGCCAGTCTCCAAACCGAGGGTCGAGTAGGGCAAAGCCCGTATCGAGACCCGAATCTCAGGATGGTTTTCAGTGCTCCGCAACCAACCTTGCCGCTTCCTCGGCGCTAACCGGACGCCCAACCGGGTCGCGGCCAAGCAAATCCAGCGTCGTCGCGGACGGGTGTTCTGCCAAAATACGCGCATGGCGCGGATTATTCGGG
>Ga0116204_1000456_pt1 | contig 23204 bp, 21 predicted proteins | sample LakKivwa52mmetaG_FD_94481 | JGI IMG/M metagenome (GOLD analysis project Ga0116204, IMG submission 94481) | Anoxic lake water microbial communities from Lake Kivu, Rwanda to study Microbial Dark Matter (Phase II) - Lake Kivu water 52m metaG | ecosystem: Environmental > Aquatic > Freshwater > Lake... | reverse complement strand
GCCCACCACGCCGCTGGCCGCCTGCCCCGGCCCCAGGACATAGCCGCCGATCCGGCGTTGGCCAAAGGCGGGGCCGGTTTCGCCCAGGGGCACCCACACCCGCTTGCCCACCGCCACCGCCGGAACCAAGGCCGGCGGCACCCGATAGGCAAAGGTGTGATGCACCGGCAAGGGCAGGGCCACTTCGATCAACTGAAAACCGGTTGTCATCGGCCCTTTGGTCCTCGTCGCATTAGCGCCTTTTCCCTTGACAGCGGGGCGATTTTTTTCTATTTTGCAAAAAAATCTTTTGGTTATCCAAGGACCAAGGAGGCCTCATGAACATGTCCATTCGCAGCATGCTGGTCATTGTCCTGGCAGCGGCCCTGGCCGTTGCACCTGTGCCCGCAGCGGCCCAGTCCCCGCAACAACAGCAGGTTCCCAAGGACGAATTCAGTGCCGTCCAAATGGGCGCGGACCTGCTTTTGGGCCGGCCCCTGGGTCTTGTCGCCACCCTCGTGGGAACGGCCCTGTTCATCGCTTCTTTGCCCTTTTCCGCCGCCGGAGGAAACATCGAGCAGGCCGGCAAGGTCCTGGTGAAAGAGCCGGCCGAATTCACCTTCAAACGGCCCCTTGGCGATTTTTAGACCTCAGCGCTTGTCGATGGGCGTGTAGGCGGTGGCGGGGCTGCCCGTGTAGATCTGGCGCGGCCGGGCCAGGCGCCAGTTCGGATCGTCCATGGCCTCGCGCCATTGGGCGATCCAGCCGGGCAACCGGCCGATGGCGAACATCACGGTGAACATGGTGGTGGGGATGCCGATGGCCCGCAGCACGATCCCGCTGTAAAAGTCCACGTTGGGATAGAGGTTGTGCTCGACGAAATAGGGGTCGTTGACCGCCGCATCCTCCAGCTGTTTGGCCAGGTCCAGCAGCGGATCGTGGCGGTTGATGTTTTCCAGAACCCGGTCGCACATCTGTTTCATGATACGGGCCCGCGGATCGTAGGTTTTGTAGACCCGGTGCCCGAAGCCCATCAGCCGGAATGGATCGTTTTTATCCTTGGCCCTTTCGATGGCCCGGCGGAAGTTGCCGCCCTCCTGGCAAATGGTGTTGAGCATTTCGATAACGGCCTGGTTGGCGCCCCCGTGCAGGGGGCCCCACAGGGCCGACACCCCTGCTGAAATCGATGCATACAAATTCACCCGGCCGCTGCCCACCATGCGCACCGTGGAGGTGGAACAGTTTTGCTCGTGGTCGGCGTGCAGGATCCAGAACACTTCCAAGGCCCGGACCAGGACCGGATCGATGTGATACGGGGTCACCGGTGAGTCGAACATCATGTTGAGAAAATTGGCACAGTAGGACAGGTCCGACCGCGGGTAGACCACGGTGTGGCCCCGGGAGATCTTGTAGGACATGGCCGCCATGGTGCGCACTTTGGAAATCAGGCGGGTCACCGTGCGGTTGACTTCTTCTTCGGTGGCCGCGAGTTCCGGGTAAAAACTGCGCAGGGCGTTGACCATCGACGACAAGATCCCCATGGGATGACCGGCCCTGGGAAAATTCTGGAAAAACACCTTCATGTCCTCGTGGACCAGGGAGGAATCGTTGAGCATCACCGACCAGCGGTTCAGTTCGGCCCGGGAGGGCAGCTTGCCGTTGATCAGCAGGTAGGCCGTTTCGGTGAAGATCGACTTTTCGGCCAGTTCCTCGATGGGAATGCCCCGGTAGCGCAAAATCCCCTTTTCACCGTTCATGAAGGTAATGGCGCTGGCACACGAGCCGGTGTTGGCATAGCCCGGATCCAGGGTGATGAACCCGGTTTGCTGGCGCAGTCCGGTGATGTCGATGGCCTTTTCACCCTCGGTGCCGATCACCACGGGCAGTTCCCAGCGTTGGTCCCCATAGATCAGTTTGACGTGGTCGCTCATGGTCAGTTTCCTTATAGACGATATCCCCAAAACATCATTTGCCCCGGATCAGGGCCTGTCGTTGAGGTGCCGAAGACTATCGAAAAACGCGGTTGCGGTCAATAACCACGCGACGGTCGCCATGTGATGACCGGTTTTTCATCCAAGGGCGCGGTATCTAAAAAATCTGGATTCATTTGAAAAAAAATGGCATGGAAGGATGAGTTCAGAGCCCGCCGTTCAGTGGTTCGCTATGTACGCTACATGGCGTTTTGATGCTTTTTATGAACCTTTTTATTTTGTTAACTAGGAACTATGCGAAATTACGCGAAAAATATTTCCGAGGGTGTGGGTACGGTACCCGTTTGCTTGGAATCGGCTTGTCGTTCTGTCTTTTTCGCGCATTTCGCGTTTTTTGTAGTTGAAACGCCTTTGGTCGTTTAGCCGTGTTTTTTGGGTTGCGGCGCTGCTGCTCCGGGAAAGCCATGTCATTCAAAGAAAACCTGCTCAAGAAAATCGAGATCAACCGCCTGGCCGATCAGGTCAACGCCTCGTTGGTGCCCAAAGGCGATATCCAAAAAGTGGACAAAACCGCCATGCGCCAGCTTTTGGATCATGGGGACTTCCGGCGTGAGAACCGTCGGGATTTGGAGCTTTACCTGCCCGCCGGCTCCGCGCCCGAGCAACTCGTCCTTGTCTTGGACAACGGCCTGGGGTTTTACCGCAGCGGGGTCGATGACGTGGCTCTGCGCAAAAGTCCCACCGTCAAGGAGATGGTCAGTTTGCGCAACATCGTCAAGATCTTACGCGATGAGGACGTGCTGATATCCAAAAAGGCCGACACGGTGGACAAGGTTCGGCAAAAGGCCCTTGACCGTCTGGATCTGCGCTTTACCGAGGCCGATATCGACCAGTTGCGGCTGGAAGGAACCGCCAGCCTGGAAAACGGGTATGCCGAAGGGGTGATCGAAACCCTTGTCCTGTTCGCCGAGTTGCTCGGGTTCAGCCCGCCGCCCAAAAACCTTACTTTTGACCATCATTACATTACCGGCAAAGCGGCGCGCCACGGCGGACCAAAGGGCTACGGCCCCCTGGTGCTGTTCAACCGGTTGTTCAACCGGCTCTTGCTGGTGGACCGGCAAGTGGACACCGGCAATGCCGACCAGTTGGCCGAGATTCGACAGATCGTGGAAACCCAACAAGGTGCCGATACCCAGGGTCCCGAGGTGTTCGTGTGCCTCAAGGCACGGGTGCTTGCGGCCCAACCACAAACGGCGGCCACAACCGCCTGAAGCCGGGCCGGAGGCGATACTATCAACCGTTGAACCGGTGAACCCTGAACGGTATCTTGGATAGATGAGAGGCGGGATGAAAACCTTTGTCGTCAAAGATTTGATGGTTCCCCTGGACGAATACGCCACTGTCGGTGAGGATGCTTCCCTATACGATGCCGTTCTTGCACTGGAAGCGGCCCAGGAAGATTATGATAGGTCGCGGACACCCTATGTTCACAGGGCGATCATGATTCTGGATCACCAAAAAAAAGTCGTCGGCAAAATTAGCCAGATCGATGCGCTGCGCGCCTTGGGGCCCAGCCGCCAGAGCATCCTTGAAGATAAATTGCTAACAGGCTTTGGCTTTTCCCCCAAATTCGTCCACTCCCTTCTGGTCAAACATGAACTTTGGAGTGAACCGTTGGCCGATATTTGCCAAAAGGCTTCCCGAATCAACGTCCGGGATATCATGCACACGCCCACTGAAGGCGAATACGTCAGTGAAAAAGCCACCCTTGACGAGGCGATTCCCCAGCTGATCCTCGGCCCCCATCAGAGCCTGCTCGTGACCCGGGGCAACGATATCATTGGGGTGTTGCGCCTGACCGACGTGTTTGCCGCTGTTTTTCATGTGATGAAGCAGTGCGGAATTCCAGGTCCAGCAGACGGATGAGATGCCAGATCCGCTGCTGTTGGGGACAGTCGCGGGCCTGTTGCCCGAAGCCCAATGCTTACGCTTTACTTTAAAGGCTGCTTGCGATGAAACAACTCGATACGCTTTTCAACCGGATCACCCAACGGGTCAATATCAACCTGCGCGAACTCGGGTTTGATATCAGGCCCTATGTGCAAAACCTTGTCCCGCCCCGGCAGATGGTCAAGTTCTATGCCTTTTACGGCATCAGCCCCTACCACCGGCTCAACTTCCACTTCCGTCATTCCAATTTAGCCGGTAGTTATTTTCTGGGCCGTTGCCGGGTGTCGGATTCCCTGCTTTACAAAAGCGATATCCGCGGGGATGAGCTGAAGAAAAAGGACAGCATCTTTCGCTTTCAGGATCATGACATTCCGGTGAGCCGGGACGAGGAAATCCTCATTGAGGACAGCTTTCTCGTCAAGACCCTGGTGCACAACTTCTCCCATGATCCGGAAACGTTGGAGACCTTTTTCATCAAGGACACCGTGTCCACCAATTACGCCAACATCCACGGATCGCCCTGCGAGGGCTGCTTCCTCGGACCGTTTGCGACGGTGGATCTGACCACGATGCACGATTGCGTGATCGGCACCTTTTCCTATGTTCAGGCAGGTGAAATCGGCCATTTGAAAATCGATCCAGGAACGGTTTGGGTGCGCAAGCCCGAAGTGTTTAATTTTTTATATCGTTATCCTGCCAATCTGCTCAGCCACTACGTTTATTTCGAAGCAGGAGGCCCGCCACAGGGGATGCTGATCGATTTTGTCGAAGACCGCAAGGAGGCCTTCCAGAAGGTTTTCGACAGCGTCAAGGTGGCCCAGTCGATTCCGGTGCCGGCCAACGCGTCCTTAGACCGTTATGCCGTGGTCAAACCCAAGACCCACATCGGCGAAAACGTTCTGGTGGCTCAGCGGGCCTTCCTGCAAAACGCCTGGCTGGGCAAAGGGGCCAATGCCCAGGAAAACTGCTACATCATCAACTCGCGCCTGGAGGGCAACTGCGTCACGGCCCATGGTGCCAAAATCATCGAAGCCGATTTGGGCATGCAGGTCTTCGTCGGATTCAACAGTTTCCTCAGGGGGCGGCCCAACAGTCGTCTGGCCATCAGCCAGGAGTGCATCATCATGCCCCATACGATCATCGATATCCGTGAACCCCTCACCATTCCGGCCGGCCACCTGGTCTGGGGGCTGATCCGGAATCAAAAAGAGCTTGAAACCAACAGCATCCCATTGAAGTTTCTTGCAAAATCCAATTCGGGCCTCGTGAAAGGCAATATGTTGTTCGAGGGCAGCGGCACCGCTTTCGTCACCGGCTTCCAGGAGCGTATCCACCACATCCTCGAGGCCAACGGGGCTTTTTTCAACGGCTTCGAGAAAAAAGGCCATGCCCAGAAAAACCAGAACATCTCCTTCAACATCATCCAGCCCTATCCCGAAGACGATCTGGAGGGGATCTATCCGACGATCGTGATCCAGCCGTAAAAACAAAAGGGGGTCAACCCAAACAACGGGTTGCCCCCCTTTTGTTTTTACAGTGTCCCTGCGGGACGCATTGGTTTGAGTCACTTCCCGATGGGTTTCTATGCAAAACGGCAACCGTTTTTCGGGAGCTTATCGGGGCCGGGGAGCGAAATCCAAATCAACCATCGATACCGATTCCGATACCCGGCCCCGAGAAAAACAGTTTGGTTCCGGCTCGTCCGGTTTAAGGACATGCCAAGGCGGGGCCTTTGGGCCCCGCTATTTTTTTTGGGGAAAAGGGCGGCTGTCATAATGTTCCGCCATGAACGGCGGCATCCGCCGGTCCGGCTATCCGATGTGAAGGGTGGCGCAGATAAAATCGGCCAGGGGCCGGACATCCTCCAGGCCGAAGCAGGGCAGGCCCCAGTTTGCGGGGGTATCGGTGACCAGGGCCTTGAGCAGGGGATCCTTCAGGCAGACCGGTTCGGCGCTGCATGCTTGGCGCAGCACCTCGATCTTGGGGAAATCGCCGTGCTTGAATCCTTCGGCGACAACCAGGTTCATATCGGCCATCAGTGGAATAAGGGTTTCCAGGCGATCCCCGTCGCCGTCCTTGACCATGGCCACCTGGCCAGCTGAGGCGAGGATCACGGCCTCGGCGCCGGCGGCTTTGTGCCGGTAACTGTCCTTGCCCGGCTGGTCAAAGTCCACCTGGTGGTGGGTATGCTTGACCACGCCCACACGCAAACCCCGGCGCTTGAATTCAGGGACGAGCTTTTCGATCAGGGTGGTTTTTCCCGATCGGGACTGGCCGACGATCGCAAGAACTGGGGGCAAGGGTGACTCCTTTGTCCATGTTGCCGTTAGCACGTTGGCATCCTTTGAACTGATATGCATTAGTCCGCAGGCTTGTCAACCGTGGATGAAAAGGTGGCAGGTCCGGCAACGGCGCTTGTGCGCCGATCCTCCATTTGGTAATACCTGGCCAAGCCAGAAAGGAGGAGCTGACGGCGCCAAACCACCATGCCCTTTATTTTGGAAGTCAAAAACCTCGTCAAGCGCTACAAGTCGATCACCGCGGTCGATGGGGTGAGCTTTGCCCTGGCCGAAGGCGCCTGCATGGGCTTGCTCGGCCCCAACGGCGCCGGCAAGACCACCACCGTGGAAATCATCGAGGGGATCATCGATCCTACTGCCGGCCAGGTGCTCTACAACGGGGCGGCCCGTGGGCCGGATTTTTGCCAGCAAGTGGGGATCATGTTCCAAAAAACCGCCCTGCTGGACTATCTGACGGTGGCCGAAGCCCTGGAAACGTTTCAGGGACTTTACCAAAACAGCGCCGACCCGGCGGCCCTGATGGAACTGTGCCATCTGCACGAGATCAAGGACCGCTACCACGACAAGCTGTCCGGGGGCCAGCGCCAGCGCCTGCTGCTGGCCCTGGCCCTGATCAATGCGCCCCGCCTGGTTTTTCTCGACGAGCCCTCCACCGGCCTTGATCCCCAGTCCCGGCAGGACTTGTGGCGGATCATCGCCGCCCTCAAGGCCGAGGGCCGCACCGTGGTGCTCACCACCCATTACATGGAAGAGGCCCAGGCCCTTTGCGACGATATCGCCATCATGGACAACGGCCGGATCATCGCCCGGGGATCGCCCCGCCAGCTCATCGAACAGCACTGCTATGGGTTCACCGTGATCCTGCCGGCCGGGGTCCTGGCAAATGACCAGTGTCCGCCGGATTGTTACCTGCACCGGGCCAACGACCATCATGAAATCCAGACCAAAGACCTCAATGGCTGCCTGGCCGGCTTGCTGGCCGCCGGGGTGAACCTCAACCGGATTCAGGTGCGCTCGCCCAATCTGGAGGACGTGTTCATCAAACTTACGGGACGGCACCTGCGCGAGTAAATAAAACGCTGAAAAACGCGTTTTATTTACTACTGCTGCTGGCGCAGCACGAGAACAATCGATCGTGAACCAGGGGAGGTGCCTTGAAAACGGATGGATTGGACGGCAAGAGCAGGTGATGACAGATAAAAAAATAAATGAGAAGGTATCGCCGGCACGGCGATGGGTAATTTTTTCGTGGAGCGAAAAAATTAAGCGCATCCTTATCATGTTCAAGGCCCGCAACCACGAGTTTTTCCGGGACAAGGCGGCTTTCGGCTGGAATTTCGTCTTTCCCTTTCTCATCGTGGTGGGCTTTGGCATCGTTTTCGGCGGCGATACCCACAACACCCTCAAGGTGGGGATCGTGGCCGGCCCATCGGCCGATGGCTCCGGCGGACACGACGGGGTCGGCCAACGACTGGGCCTTACCCGCTATCTGGTATTCATTCCCGTGGACGGGCTGGAACAGGGCCTGGACAAGCTGCGCCACCACAAGATTGACATCCTGGTGGAAGAGGGCCGGCCCCCCTACCGCTACTGGGTGGATCAAAGCTCGCCCAAGGGATACATGGCCGAGCGGCTGTTGCGGGAAAGCCTGATGAGCGGAGAACCGCCGCTCAAACGTCTCGAGGTCACCGGCCGGCCGATCCGCTACATCGACTGGCTGTTTCCCGGGATACTGGGGATGAACATCATGTTCTCGGCCCTGTGGGGCGTGGGCTACGTGGTGGTGCGCTACCGCAAAAACGGGGCACTCAAGCGTCTGAAAGCCACTCCGCTGACCGCCTTCGAGTATTTGACGGCCATCACCTGTTCGCGCCTGTTTTTGCTGGTTTTCACCGTGGCGGTGGTTTGGACGGGCTGTGATCTGATCTTCGATTTTCACGTGGAGGGCCGCTACCTCGACCTGGCGATTTTGTTCGTGGTCGGGGCACTGAGCATGACGTCCATGGGCCTGGTGCTGGCCAGCCGGGGAACCAGCGAGGAGTTCACCACCGGCCTGCTCAACTTCATCTCCTGGCCGATGATGTTTTTGTCCGAGGTCTGGTTTTCCATCGAGGGGGCCCCGGCCTGGGTCAAGGCCGCGGCCCAGACCTTTCCGTTGACCCATCTGCTGCGGGCCGTACGGGCCGTGATGAACGACGGGGCCAGCCTGTCCCAGGTCAGCCTGGAAGTGGCCCTGCTGCTGGCCATGACCCTGGGTTTTCTGGCCATCGGCGCGGCCCTGTTCTCCTGGACGGAGTGATCGGCGTCAGGCGCCACCAGGGGCCGGTTCAGTCCGCCGGATTGGATGGCAGGGCACGTTCCCCCGCGGCCGGCGCTCAATTAGGCGTTGATTATCGTTAGAATCAAGGGGTATATTGCCGCAACGCGATTGCCATTGAAAAACGATGGGGGGATTTTGGTAATGCTGACGAAGCTTCGGATTCGCAATTTCAAAAAATTCGATGAAGCCGAAATCGAACTGGGCAATCCGGTGGTGTTCGTCGGTCCGAACAATTCGGGGAAGACCACGGCATTGCAAGCCCTGGCCTTGTGGCACCTCGGACTGAATCGTTGGCTCGAAAAGCGCAAGGACAAGACGGTCCCCCAAAAGCGCCCGGCGGTCACCATCAACCGTAAAGACCTTATTCCCCTTCCCGTTCCGACCGCCAACCTTTTATGGAAAAACCTGCATGTCAGAAGTGTCAGGACCGTTGAAGGCAACCGGCAGACAGGCAACATTCGGATCGACATCACCGTGGAAGGGGTCACAGGAGGAACGGCGTGGGCCTGCGGACTGGAGTTCGATTACGCCAACAGCGAATCCTTTTATTGCCGGCCGTTGCGCTTGACAGACGAAAAAAATGCCGACTGCATGCCCATTGCCGAACCTGCTGAAACAATTACGATCGCATATTTACCGCCCATGTCCGGTCTGGCCGCCAATGAAACCCGGCTGGATGCAGGAGCGATTAATGTTCGTATCGGTGAAGCCAGAACCGCCGAAGTCCTGCGCAACCTTTGCTGGATCGTTTCCAAAAACGAAGGGCTTTGGACCCGTTTAACCGATCTGGTCGGACGTTTGTTTGGTTGCGAACTGCAACCACCCGAATACATCAAAGAGCGTGGCGAAGTGGTCATGGGTTATACGGAACGGGGGGCGCGCCTGGATCTGTCAAGCTCCGGCAGAGGGATGCAGCAAACCCTGCTTTTGTTTGTTTACATGTTCGCCAATCCCGGAGCCGTTGTCCTGATCGATGAACCTGACGCCCCCCTGGAGATCCTGAGACAGCGGCAAATCTATCAAACGCTGACGGATGAGGCGCTTAAAAACGGCAACCAAATCATCATTGCCAGTCATTCCGAGATACTGCTCAACGAAGCGGCTTCCCGCAACGTGGCCGTGGCCTTTTTGGGAAAGCCTCATCTGATCACCGACCGCCGTGGAAGCCAGGTATTAAAATCATTAAAGGAAATTGGATTCGAGCACTACCAACAGGCAGAGCAGACCGGCTGGGTGCTCTACCTTGAGGGCTCGACGGATTTGGCGATTTTAAGATCGTTTGCTGAGAAGCTCGGCCATTCAGGGGCCATGGAAGCGCTGGAGCGCCCTTATGTCCACTATGTCGGCAATGACCTCAATGAGGTTAGAAAGCATTTTTTTGGTCTCAAGGAAGCACTGCCCCATTTGCAGGGAATCGCCCTGTTCGACCGCCTCAGTCCTTTGCCCCCGGAAAGCACCGGCGCCTGTCTGGTCACCTGGCGCAAACGGGAGATCGAAAACTTCCTTTGCTATCCGCAAGTGCTTGAGGCGTATGCGGCCTCCATGGTTGAAGATCTGGACCCCTTGTTTCAGCAGGCTGAGGCTGAAAAATGCGTTGCGGCCATGAGACAGGTGATCAAAGAGCTTACAGTCTCGATGGACGATTTTGCCAAGGGGGGCCCATGGGATGAGGACACCAAGGTCAGCGACGATTTTCTCACCCCTGTTTTCCGAAAATTCTACAAATTACGTGGGACTTACAATTTAATGGAAAAAAGCAATTTCCATGAATTGGCCCGCTTTGTTTCCAGAGAGCGCATCGATCCGGAAGTCGTCGAAAAGCTCGATGCCATCGCCGCAACGGCGCAAAGTGCCGTCAGCGGCGAATGCCTTTACAAATAACCACAAGGAGTTGCGCCCCCATGGCCAATGCGCCCGATAAAATCATCTATTCCATGATCCGGGTGGGCAGGTTTTACGACAAAAAGCCCGTGCTGGAAAACATTTCCCTGTCGTATTTTTACGGGGCCAAGATCGGCGTGCTGGGCCTCAACGGGGCCGGCAAGTCCTCCCTGCTGCGGATCATGGCCGGTATCGACAAGGAATTTGTCGGCGAGACCGTGCTGTCGCCCGGCCACACCATCGGCTTTTTGGAGCAGGAACCCGCCCTGGATGACACCAAGACCGTTCGCCAGATCGTGGAACAAGGGGTCCAGGCAACCGTGGATCTGGTCAACGAGTTCAACGCGATCAACGAAAAATTCGCCGAGCCCATGGACGATGCGGCCATGGCCAAGCTGCTCGACCGCCAGGCCGCGGTCCAGGAAAAACTCGATGCCCTGGACGCCTGGGACCTGGACGCCCGGCTGGAAATGGCCATGGACGCGTTGCGCTGTCCCCCGGCCGATACCGCCGTCAAGGTGCTTTCCGGCGGCGAGCGCCGCCGTGTGGCGCTTTGCCGGCTGCTGCTCCAGCAACCCGATATCCTGCTGCTCGACGAACCCACCAACCACCTGGACGCCGAGACCGTGGCCTGGCTGGAGCGCCATCTCCAGCAATACCCCGGTACGGTGATCGCCGTGACCCACGACCGTTATTTCCTGGACAACGTGGCCGGCTGGATCCTGGAACTGGACCGGGGCCGGGGCATTCCCTGGAAGGGCAACTACTCGTCCTGGCTGGAGCAAAAACAGGCCCGGCTGGCCAACGAGGAAAAGACCGAGTCCCAGCGCCAAAAGACCTTGCAGCGGGAGTTGGAGTGGATCCGCATGGCGCCCAAGGCCCGCCACGCCAAGTCCAAGGCCCGCATCAGCGCCTATGAAAACCTGCTGTCCCAGGAAGGGGCCAAGCAGGAAAAGGACCTGGAGATCTTCATTCCGCCGGGACCGCGGTTGGGCGACATCGTCATCGAGGCCAAGGCCCTTGCCAAGGCCTACGGGGCCAACCTGCTGATGGAAAACGTCACCTTTGCCCTGCCACCGGGCGGCATCGTCGGGGTGATCGGTCCCAACGGCGCCGGCAAGACCACGCTTTTTCGCCTGGTCACCGGTCAGGAGATACCGGACAGCGGCAGCCTGCGACTCGGAGATACGGTCAAGCTGGCCTATGTGGACCAGAGCCGGGAGAGCCTCGACCCGGACAAGTCCATCTGGGAAATGATCTCCGAAGGGGCCGACGTGATCGAACTGGGCAAGGTGTCGGTGAAAAGCCGGGCCTATGTGGCCCGCTTTAATTTTTCCGGCACCGACCAGCAAAAAAAGGTGGGCCAACTCTCCGGCGGGGAGCGCAACCGGGTCCACCTGGCCCGCATGCTCAAGTCCGGGGCCAACGTGATTTTGCTCGATGAACCCACCAACGACTTGGATGTGAACACCTTGCGGGCACTGGAAGAGGCCCTGGAAAATTTTGCCGGCTGCGCCGTGGTGATCTCCCACGACCGCTGGTTTTTGGACCGCATCGCCACCCACATCCTGGCCTTTGAAGGCGACAGCCAGGTGGTGTGGTTCGACGGCAACTACTCCCAGTACGAGGCCGACCGCAAGCGGCGCCTCGGCGCCGAGGCCGACCAGCCCCACCGGATCAAGTACCGGCCGTTGACAAGGGCCTGATCCGCTGCGCGGATCAAGGTTGAGGTTCAGGTTGAGGTTGAGCAAAGGCAAAAAGACGCAAGAAGCACAAGTGGCACAAGTTGGGAGGTGTTTGACGTCGATGGATGGGCAAACGACAGCCCACGCGGTCGCCGCCTTTCATTTGGCCAAGGCTCGTCTATCACCTGAGGGAGGGATCGGGTCAAACCCGGAAGAAAGCAACAGACAAAACAGAAAGGGCTGGCGATGGCACGGATGGTCAAGTTTTCGGTGATGGCGGCGGTATTGGGATCTATCGTTTTGGGCGGGTGGACGGGCGGCATCATGGCGGCGGACCAGGCCGGCCCGAAACTGGAAGGCTGTAAGATCGCCATGATCATCGCCTACCGGGATTTTCGCGACGAGGAATTCAAGGCCCCCCAGAAGGTTTTCACCGACGAAGGGGCAGCGGTGACGGTGTTTTCCTCCAAGACCGGCAAGGCCTATGGAATGCTGGGGGCCACGGTTCCCGTGGACCAGGCCATTGCCGATCTGAAGGTGGACGAGTTTGACGCCGTGGTGTTCGTCGGTGGAGCCGGGGTCAAGGACGAGTACTGGAACAACGCTGCGGCCCAAGCCATTGCCAAACAGGCCGTGGAAAAGGATAAGGTGCTGGGGGCGATCTGCATCGCCCCGGTGGTCCTGGCCAATGCCGGGGTCCTGGAGGGCAAACAGTGCACGGTGTGGTCGGATGTGTCCGGCGAGGTGAAGAAAAAAGGGGGCCAGGTCGCCGGCAAACCCGTGGTGGTTGACGGCAAAATCGTTACGGGCAACGGACCGGATGCCTCCAAAGCCTTTGCCCTGGCCGTGGTGGATGTGCTGGCCGGCGCCAAGCAACCCTGAAATCGGATTGTTCAGCATTTGCGGGTCGAAGGCGACCCGGCCTTTTTCATTTTTTTCCTTTGCGGGGCCGGGGGGAGCTATTGGAATCGGTATTGAAACGACAGCCCTTTGTTTTAGAAGCGATCAAGCATGGAAAATAAATTTCACATGGATCCCGAGGATTTCCGGCGCTGGGGCCATGCCCTGGTGGACTGGATCGCCGCCTATCACCAGAACGTGGGTGATCTTCCCGTGTTGTCACAGGCCCGGCCCGGTGAGATCCGCGCGGCCCTGCCTCCGGAACCACCGGCAAACGGCGAGCCCTTTGCCGCGGTGATGGCCGATATCGACAAGATCGTCGTGCCGGGGCTCACCCACTGGCAATCTCCCAATTTCTATGCTTTTTTCCCGTCCAACACCTCTTTTCCCTCGATTCTCGGCGAACTGCTTTCCGCGGGCCTGGGGGTTCAGGGGATGCTCTGGGCCACCAGTCCGGCCTGCACCGAGCTGGAAACCCATGTAATGGACTGGGTGGCGGAAATGGTCGGTTTGCCCGAGCAGTTCACTTCCAGGGGCGCTGGCGGCGGGGTGATCCAGGATTCGGCCTCGGCCGCGGCCCTGTGCGCCTTGCTGGCGGCCCGGGAAAAGGCCACCGGCTTTGCCGGTAACGAAACCGGCGCCGTGGGCAACCTCACTGCCTATTGCTCGACCCAGACCCATTCGTCCGTTGAAAAAGGGGTGAAAATCACCGGAATCGGCCGGGCCAACCTCCGCCAGATCGGGGTCGATGATTTTTTTGCCATGCGGCCCGAGCTGTTGGCGGCTCAGATCCTCAAGGACAAGGCCGAGGGCAAGATTCCCTGTTTTGTCTGCGCCACCGTGGGCACCACGTCCTCCAACGCAATGGATCCGCTGCCGGCCATCGGTGCGATCTGCCGCCAGCACGGGATCTGGTTGCACGTGGACGGGGCCATGGCCGGTACCGCTGCGATCTGCCCGGAATTTCGGCATTTTCAAGACGGCATCGACCTGGCCGATTCCTATTGTTTCAACCCCCACAAGTGGCTGTTCACCAATTTCGACTGCGACTGTTTTTTCGTGGCCGACCGCACGGCCCTGATCAAGACCTTGAGCATCCTGCCCGAGTATTTGCGCAACAAGGCCACCGAATCCGGGGCCGTGATCGATTACCGGGACTGGCAGATCGCTTTGGGCCGGCGGTTTCGGGCCTTAAAACTGTGGTTTGTCATCCGCCATTACGGGGTAGAAGGCCTGCGCCACCATGTGCGCCGCCACGTGGCCCTGGCCCAGGAATTTGCCCGCTGGGTGACCGCCTCGGCGGATTTTGAACTGGCCGTGGCCCCTCCGCTCAACTTGGTGTGTTTCCGCCACAAGGGCAGCGACGACCTCAACCGGGTCCTGCTGGAGCGGCTCAACCGCAGCGGAAGGCTTTACATGAGCCATACCGAACTCAACGGCCGTTACGCGCTGCGCCTTTGCGTGGGTCAGACCCACACCGAAGAGGCCCACGTGGCCGCGGCCTGGGAACGGATTCAAAAGACGGCACGTGAGTTGAAACAGGAACAAGCAGCGGATAGCTCATAGCTCATGGCGGATAGCTCATAGGGATAGGATTTTTCCTATCAGCTACAAGCTATGAACTATCAGCTATTGGCTATGCGCCATGAGCTAAATCGGGAGGTATCATGAGACGGACAATCATCGTTGCAGCCATTGGCATGGCCATCCTGGCCGGTTGCGCTGGTTTTGGCAAGCCACTGGAAACCCCCAGGATTCAGTTGGCCCACCTCACGGTCAAGGATGCCAAGCTGTTTGAAACGGTTTTTCAACTCGAGCTGCGGGTGTTCAACATCAACGAAGTGCCCCTGGTGATCAACGGGATCGACTGTGAAATGGAGATCAACGGGGAAAAATTCGCCACCGGGATTTCCGCTGTCCAAAGCGAGATCCCGGCCATGGGAACGGGACTGGTGCCGGTGGATGTCTATGCCTCCACTTTTGAAATGGCCAAGTCTTTCATCGAGATGGCCCAGCGGGCCGGCAAGGCCGGTGCCCCGGTGAAAATGGAATATGGGCTGGAGGGCCGCCTCAAGCTCGGCGGAAAGGCCATGTTGCCGTTTTTGCCCTTCAAATCCGATGGTCAGATTTCACTGGAAGGGTTGGCCGGGCTTAAAAAACAGGAGAATAAGCCATGAAAACAGCAAAGGACATCATGACCGGCGAGCCGATCACCGTCTCTCCTGAAACCGACATCATCAACGCTGCCGCGTTGCTGCTGGAAAAGGGGATCAACGGGATGCCCGTGGTTGACGCAAACGGAAAGGTATTGGGGATTTTATGCCAAAGCGACCTGATCGCCCAGCAAAAGCGGCTGCCGATCCCCTCCTTGTTTTCCATCATGGACGGCTTCATCGCCATGCCATCGATGAAACGACTTGAGCAGGAGGCAGCCAAGATCGCCGCCACCACCGTGGCCGCGGCCATGACCCCCAATCCGGTCACCGTGACCCCGGACACGGGCCTGGAAACCATTGCCACCCTGATGGTGGATAAAAATTTTCATACCCTGCCGGTGGTGGCGGGGGGCAAGCTGGTGGGCATCGTGGGCAAGGAAGACGTGCTGCGAACCCTCTTGCCCCGCCCCTAACCCGGACGAGGCGGAACCAAATCCGAAGCACGAAATTCGAAACAAATTGAAATGATTTAAAAAAGCAACGACCCAAAACCGTCGCCCTCAATTTTATTGGCAACGGTCTATTCCGCCTCGACCATCAGCTCGATGGTCAGGCTGTCCTGGCCCGACCCGCTGCCGCTTGCCAGGATCGCATCGATCACCTCCCGGCTGGCGGAGGTGGTGCCCCCGATGCCGACCCACTGGCCAAGGGGAACGGCCAGTTCGGTGGCGGCCTGGGCAAAGAGCACCTGGCCGTTGCGGCCGGATTCGTCAACATAGCCGATGCGCGGCACGATGGTGACCAGGGCCGTTCGGCCGGTGACCACAGGGGTTACCTCCATGCCGGTTTCCACCCGCTTGAACACGGTGTTCTCCCCGATCACGGCATAGCGCCGGCTCAACTGAACCCATCTTTGCCGATAGGGGATATCCCTGCCCGCAGCGATGTAAGCCGTAGTGCCCGAACCGGTGCGCACGAACGATTCGGTGGTTTCCCGGCGGCTGCGGTGGGCATCGTTGACCTTCACCCGGACCTGATCGGGTTTGCTGCCTGGCGTGCCGATCGTCCAGGTTTTGACGGAAACCGTCCCTCCGACACTGACTGAACGGTCGGTTTGGCTGCTGGTCTGGCCGAACCGCACCCGCACCATGACCTGTTGCGACGGCTGGTCCGCCCGGGACAAAAAGGCGCGGATCGCCCCGATGGCCTCGGGTGTATCGCTGATCACCAGCGAGTTGCTGCGCGGGTCGGCCGTGGCTTTTCCCTGGGGGGAGAGCAGGTGCTCCACCAGGGGCAGCACTTCTGCGGCGTTTCGGAAATCAACCGGAATAACTACAGTATCAGCCATTGACGGGCTGAAGCCGAGCAAAGCTATTGATAAACAAGCCAGCAGGACGATGGGTATCTTTGAGATGGCGTTGGCTGTCATGTTAGACTCCTGATAGCGTAAAGACGCTTGATTTGCTTGAGTTTAAACCGGTTATGCCCCGGACGGCCTTATGGTATGGGGTAATTTTAGGGTTGACAAACAAGGACGTCCGATCTATTTGAATCGGCCAGGCAACCAATCGGCGAAGCCTTGACAATCGTTGTATCCAGCCGATTTGCCTTGAACAAAACGACACCGACAATGGAACCTAAAGCGCATTTCCCGGCAACGCCGATGGCTGGGGCCGATCACGGCAAACGGTTTTCATGGGCCCATTTTGCCGTTCTGGTGGTAACCGGCTTTTTGGTTGTAGTGCCCCTGTTTTGTATCGTTCCCTCCCAGGCTCCGGCCAGTCTGGACTGGATGGTCCGGACCCCCAAGCCGGAAATCACCATGGGCCGCGTCCCCGCGGCGCCGCCCGTCCAAGCCGCTCCGGCTCCCGGCAAGGGCCGGTCCCCGGAGTTGGCCTATGATGATCTGGTCAGCGCCGCTGCCAGTCACCACGGCGTGGATCCGAACCTGGTCAGGGCCATCATCACAGTGGAGTCGAATTTCAAAAAGCGGGCCATCGGCCCCAAAGGGGCCCAGGGATTGATGCAGTTGATGCCCCGGACCGCACGATCCTTGGGTCTTGAGGATGCTTTTGATCCTGCCGGCAACATCGAGGCTGGGGTCAGGTACGTCCGCGAGTTGCTCGATCTGTACAACGGTGATGTGCGTCTGGCCCTTGCCGCCTACAACGCCGGTAGCGGGCGTGTTGCCCAATACGGCGGGATCCCTCCATTTCCAACGACCAAGGCCTTTATCCGCAACGTCCTTTACCACCAGGGCCGCTACCAGGCGATGCTGCAGGGCATTGCCACCCCCCATCGGGGCTGAAGGGCCGGCCGAAAATTCCAACCCTTTGCCACCGGTTGATCGCCAGCCGTGGGGCATCCCGTGGTCTTAGACCACCTGGCCGAAGGCGTTGAGCAGGCGCTGGCCGAACTGGTCCCAATCGAAGAGGTGTTCCTGGGTGCCGTGGTGTTCGACGGCATAGGCGGCACAAGTGGCGCCCATGGCGGCGGCGGCCATCAATTCCTTGCCCAACACCAGACCCTTGATCAGCCCGGCGCGAAACGCGTCGCCGGCGCCGGTTGGATCCCGCACCGCCTCGACCCTGGCTGCGGCAATGGAGCGGGTCTTGTCCCTGGTATGTACCAGCGCCCCTTTTTCACCCAGGGTGGTGATTACGGCCCCGGCGCGCCGGACAAGGTCGGCAATCTGCCAACCGGTGCGGTTTTTGATCAGTTCCAGTTCGTAGTCGTTGGAAATCAGGATGGCGGCCCCGTCGATCATGCCCATCAATTGGTCGTCGGTCAGGGCCGGGATCGACTGGCCCGGGTCGGCGATATAGGCAATGGCTCGCTTTTTGAACAGATCGCTGTAGCCTGCCATGTCTTCCAGACAGCCCGGGGCCACGATGGCGATGGTTTGTTGCGGATCAAGCCCGTTAAGATCGTAACCGCAGGGATATTTCATCGCCCCGGGATTAAAGCCCGTGATCTGGTTGTCGGCCTTGTCCGTGGTGATATAGGCCCCGGCGGTGAAATCTTCGGCGACGGTGCGCACCCCGGACAGGTCGATATCGTTTTTTTCCAACCAGTTGCGGTAACGGCCAAAATCCTTGCCCGCCGAGGCCAAAAGGGTGGGCCGTTCCCCGAGCAAGGCAAGGTTGAAGGCGATATTGCCAGCGGTTCCCCCGAATTTTTCGGCCATTCCGTTGACAATGAAGCAGACATTGAGGATATGAATTTTTTCGGGCAGGATGTGATCGGAAAATCGCCCGGGAAAATTCATGATACGATCATAGGCCAACGACCCGGATACGAGAATGTTCATGTGGGCTCCTTTTGGGGTCTTATCGATGCAATCCTATACAAAAGGTTATCAACTTTGCCGGAGCCCGGCCCCGAGAAAAAAACAGTTTGGTTCCGGCTTGTCCGGGTTGGGGTATGGTCCGCAAACCAGTGGGCCGAGTGTAGGAAACGGCTCGGTTTCTGTCAATTCGTTTCCCGTTTTTCAATTGCCGAGCCCTGCCGACGTCCGGTTGAAGCCAGGCATTGAACAAGGAGGCTACCGTGAAGCTTGTCATCACCGGCCTGGCAGGGGCCGGGAAAACCACGATATTTGAGGCGCTGGCGCGCAACTTGGCCAGCACCGGCCATAAGGGGGAGGCCCGCCTGGCCGTGATCCGTGTGCCGGACAACCGGCTGGAGACCCTGACCGCGATGTACCAGCCCAAAAAGACCATCGCCGCCCAGGTTGAATATGTTCTGCCAGCGGCATCCAAGGACAAAAAGGAAGCCGATCCCTGGATCGGCCTGCGCGAAGCCGATGCCCTGATCCAGGTGGTGCGCAATTTCACCGAGGCCGGTCAGGACCCGGCCGATCCGCTGGCCGACCTCAAGACCCTGGATCAGGAATTTATTCTCTCCGATCTGGTCCAGGTGGAAAAGCGCCTCGAGCGCATCGGCCAGGAAAAGGCCCGGGGCCGCAAGACCGATCCGGAAGAAGCCGCCTTGATCGAGGCCTGCCGCGGCCACCTGGAACAGGAACAACCCCTGCGGGGGTTCGCCGATCTGGTCAAGGCCCCCCAGTTAAGAGGGTTCGCCCTGCTGTCGGCCAAACCCCGGCTGGTGGTGTTCAACAACGCCGACGAGGACGCTGGCCTGCCGGCCCTGGGTGAGGACCTGGCCAGGGAAGCCTGTATCGTGATGCGAGGCAAGCTGGAACGTGAAATCGGTCAGATGGATGCGGACGAGGCCGCCGCTTTTTTGGCCGAGTTTGACATCAGCGCCCTGGCCGCGGACCGTGTGATCCGGGCCTCCTACGACATTCTCGGCCTGATCAGTTTTTTCACCGTGGGACCGGACGAGGTCAGGGCCTGGACGATCAAAAAGGACACCTGCGCCCAGGATGCGGCCGGCGCCATCCACAGTGATTTTAAAAAGGGGTTTATCCGGGCCGAAGTAGTGGCCTACGACGACCTGATGGCCGCCGGCTCCTACGCCGAGGCCCGCAAGCAGGCCAAAGTAAGGCTGGAGGGTAAGACGTACATCGTCAAGGATGGTGATATTATTACGTTTCGATTCAACGTCTAATTTGGTTGACCCTGCATAGCTATTGGCTTCACATCGGGAGCCTCTTCATTTCAGTCCCCCGGCGAGGGTTTGATCAGGCTGCGCAGCCACCCGGACAGGGTGTTGCCCTTGAGCATCAGTTGGTCCATCGCGTCGATCTGGCGGGCCAGTCGCTGGGGGTCGGCGAACCACTGGGCCCGGGTGGTGAACACCTCGGCGGCGTCCAGTTGCTTGATCGGCCGGGCCGGGTTGCCGGCCACCACGGTGTTGGGCGGCACGTCGGCGGCCACCACGGCCCCGGCCCCCACGATGCTGTTTTCCCCGATGGTCACGCCCTTGCAGACGATGGCACTGTCGCCGATCCACACGTTTTCGTTGATGGTCACGGGCTGGCTCTGGCCCGGACAGATCCGGTTGTACAGCCCGTGCCAGTCCGAGTCGGTGATGTAAGTGTTGCTGGCCAGCATGCAGTTGTCGGCGATGGTCACGCCGGCGGCCGAGCCGATGCGTGCTCCGGGGCACAGCATGCAGTAGTGGCCGATGGTGATGTGGCCCAGGCCCGGGCCGGCCGACCACACCGACAGGCGCACCTTGCCGTCGGCCGTGGCGATCACGTTGACGCAATCACCGATGGCAATGGGTCCGCCGAACACCTCCACGTGCCAGGGCTTCATGAAGGTATGACCAGGGCCAAGGGCCGCAAATTGGGGTTCCAAAAAACGGGCCACGTAGAGGCGCTGGAACTGCAAATAGGCGCGCTTGACGAAATAGGGGCGATGGTCGCGCAGCACGGGGGAACCTCAACGCCTCATGGTAGTGATTATCAGGGGATACCCTTTTCAGCCCAGAAACGGTGGTTGAAAAGCCGGCCGGCCGGGGTCAACTGGTAGAGGGCGTCGGCGGCCAGCATCACGGCCGCATTGGTCCAGGAATGTTTTTCTTCGGGCCAAACCACTTTTTCCGGATAGGTGAACCCGCACCAGTAGGTACGATCATCGAAACGTTTGTCGCCCATCCAGGAAAACACGGTTTCGGCCAGGTCCCGCCAGCCCATGGCCTCCAGGGCCAGAACCAGTTCGGCGGTTTCGGCCAGGGTCACCCAGGGCTGATCGGCCACGCATTTGACCCCTTGCCCCTCGACGACGAATTTTTGCCAGTGACGCTGGATCCGCTGCCCGGCCCGGTTGCCGGACACGGCCCCGCACAAAATCGGGTAAAACCAGTCCATGGAAAAACGGGACTTGGTCACGTTGAACACATGGGGCTTGTGGCAGATGGCCTGGCCCAGCCGGGCCATGGCCTCCCGCCAGCGCCGGCTGTCCCGGGTGAGCAGGTCGGCCAAGGCCACGGCGCATTTGAGGCTCATGAAAATCGAGCTGGAGCCGGTCAACAAGGCCATGGGATCGACCTGGCCTTCGGGGCTGATGGCCCAGTGGATTTCACCTTCGGGCCGTTGCAGGCTTAAGACAAAATCGATGGCCGACACCACGACGGGCCAAAGCGTACCGACAAAGCGAAGATCTCCGCTGATCAGATAATAATGGTAGAGCCCCACGGCGATATAGGCGCTGAGATTGGCATCGCGGGTAAAGTCTTCCACGGCCCCGTTGCGGTAGGCGGCATGCCAACTGCCATCATCGCGTTGGTGGCGGGCCAGCCACTCAAAGGCGAGCCGTGCCCGGTCCGGGTACCCGCCGATGGCAAGCCCCATGGCCGCTTCCACGTGATCCCAGGGGTCGATTTTGTGGCCCTCAAACCAGGGGATGGCCCCATCGGCCAGTTGGACGGCGGCAATGGAGCGCGCCGCTGCGGCAACGTCCATGATATGAAGGGTACCTGACCGTAAAACCAGCGGTTTCATAACTCGCCTTATGGGAAACAGCGTGCGTTAAAAACAAAATTACATACAGCGGAACGGGCTTGCGCGCAAGACCCATGGTCGCGGCCTGCCGGCCGCGGACCGTCGCCAACCCCGGTGGTTTTGCCGACGGCCAGGCCCGGCGACGGGATTTGCTTTGAGGCGAAACTGTGATAGCTTTTTCAACTGGCAAAGGGGGCTTCCCCGTGGTACCGCCCCATTGGCGGCAAACCTGGCGTCAAGGCGCAAAACCGATGAAAATACGACCAACGCTTCGTCTTTGGCTTGTTGTGCTGATCGGCCTGGTGGCGACGGGCTGCGGGTACAACACCTTGCAGCAACTGGAAGAAGGGGTCTTCAAGGCCTGGGCCGATGTGGAGGCCAACCTTCAGCGCCGGGCCGATCTGGTCCCCAACCTCGTGGCCACGGTCAAAGGCTATGCGGCCCATGAAAAAGAAACCCTGGCCCAGGTGGTGGAGGCAAGGTCGAAGGCCACGGGGGTCACCCTTGCCTTGCAGGATCTCACCCAACCCGAAGCCATGCAGCGCTTCCAGCAGGCCCAGGGCGAGTTGTCATCGGCCCTGTCACGGCTGCTCGTCACCGTGGAGCGTTATCCCGACTTGAAGGCCAACCAGAACTTCATGGACCTGCAAAGCCAATTGGAAGGAACGGAAAACCGGATCAACGTGGCCCGGCAACGCTACAACCAAGCGGTGGAGCGCTTCAATGCGGCGATCCGCAAATTTCCCAACAGCCTGACCAACAGTTTGCTGCTCCATCTGCAGCGCAAGGAATACTTCAAGGCCGAACAGGGCGCGGCCCAGCCGCCCCAGGTCAAATTTTGAGCCGCGATGAAGGCTTTTACGCCACAGCGGTGGGGTCAGTGGCTGGTTTGGGCCTGTTTTTGGGTCGTACTGCTGGTCCCTGACGCGGCCTTGACGGCACCGGTGCCGCCATTGACCGCACGGGTCAACGACGGGGCCGGTCTGCTCAGCGCCGGGGCGCGTCAAGGGTTGGAAACGGACCTGGCCCGTTTCCAACACGAGCACAGCGTGCAGATCGTGGTGCTGACCCTGGCCTCGCTCGAGGGCCAAGCCATCGAGGAATGGGGCATCCGCGTGGCCGAGGCCTGGAAAATCGGGCAAAAGGGGTTGGACAACGGGGTCATCGTACTGATCGCCAAAAACGAGCGCAAGCTGCGCATCGAGGTCGGCTACGGGTTGGAGGGCCGGCTTACCGATCTGATGGCTGCGCGCATCATCCGGGAGGTCATGGCCCCGCGGTTTAAAAACGGCCAGTATGATCAAGGCGTGGTGGACGGGGTCAACGCCCTCATGGCCGCAGTCAGGGGCCTGTACCAGGAGCAGGCCAAAGGAGCCGACCCGTCTGCCGGAAAAACCCGGGAGGATGTCGGGGTGGCCATCATCACGATGGCGGTGTTTTTGATCATGATCATGGGACGCCGGCACCGGATGATCGGCGCACTGATCGGTGGGGCGGCCGCGCCGGTGGCCGGGTGGGTGATTGCCGATGCCGGGCTTTTGGCCCTGGCCGTTTTGGCAGCGGTCGGATCGGTGGCCGGTCTCGTGCTGGCCCACACGGCTGCTTCCGGCGGCCGGCGAACCGGTGTCTCCTCCGGGTCCTGGGGCGGCTCCGGGGACCGGTGGTCTTCCGGCGGTGGCGGGTTTTCCTC
>Ga0116204_1000452_pt1 | contig 23302 bp, 18 predicted proteins | sample LakKivwa52mmetaG_FD_94481 | JGI IMG/M metagenome (GOLD analysis project Ga0116204, IMG submission 94481) | Anoxic lake water microbial communities from Lake Kivu, Rwanda to study Microbial Dark Matter (Phase II) - Lake Kivu water 52m metaG | ecosystem: Environmental > Aquatic > Freshwater > Lake... | reverse complement strand
GTACCACCCCTCCTTCTTAATAAAAATTAGTGTCTACTGCTAAGATTGGAGTTATTCAGCAGACCCTACTTAACCTGGGTGCCCAGCCAAACTAGCGGGGGGATGGTATTTGCGAGAGAAACGAAATGTGCCTGAAGGTAAGTGAAGGCACTCGTAAACGAGCAAAAAGGAGGGGGGCCGCAGAACCACCCCTCCTCCTTTTTATAAAGAATTAGGGTCTACTGCTAAGATTGGAGTTGTTCAGTAGACCTTAATTATTGGGTGAATAAATGGAATAGAAAGAATGATTAAAAAATGATATACACATGCACATATGAATAATCTCGTATGTATAGAGTAAAATTTGGCTCAATTTTTAATCAGTTTAATGCCTGATGTATCAATGGATATAATGCCTTGTTTGTATAGATTGCCTAAAGCACTTTTAAAAGTTTTTTTACTCACACCGAATAATTGGTAGATGGTTTCTGGGGGGGTGCGATCGTTTAATTCGCTTGCTCCTCTATTTTGTTTAAGATAGTCCACAATATCTGCAAGAATGTCTTGTACTTTGGTGTAACCAGGTGCTGAAAGGGTGACATCAATTTTGCCATCCTCACGCACATCTTTAACGAAACCTTTTATTTTTTGCCCAATATTTAGCTCTTGAAAAATTGAGTTGTAAAAAAGCATACCTTGATAAAGGTGATTGATTATAACTTTAAAACCAAGATCAGTTTGCTGCCATATTATTAAATCGACGGCATCAGCAATCTGGAGATCAGGATAATGGGGGCTAAAAAATTTTGATAACTTTGCTGAAGCCGCGAAGCGCTGACTTTCCACATCTCCATAAACAAATACAATGTAAGATCTGCCCTTTTCTAGTTTTATTTTTTGTTCTCTAAAGGGTACCAGCAGGTCTTTCGAAAGACCCCAATCCATAAAGGCACCTATCTGATTTACTGATTTTACACGCAAAAGGGCAAATTCGTTGATTTCAACAAAGGGTTTTCGTGTGGTTGCAATGAGCCGGTCTTCTGAATCAAAATGCAAAAACACTTTTGCTTCGGTTTGATTGATAGTTCCTGGTAAAATTTCCCCGTGGGGGAGGAGAATTTCACCGTAGGGCCCACCATCTAGGTAGAGACCAAAATTGACTTCTTTTACAATGGGGAGAATTTGAGTTTTACCGATTTCGGGCATAACTGTAATGGTACAAAAGATTGCAAGGCTTGAGGAACTTTTCACAGGAATTTTACTTGCCTAGCCCATCCTCACTTTAGAAAAAGAATATTTCTAGCTGGTTTGGTTAGAAAACTAAGCTAAGAAAATTGTCAGACTTTCAATCCTGGTTTTTTTAATACACGCATATAATAAAAACTGATAGCAGTTAAACTGCATAGAAAAATGGGAATAAAAATAGCGAAAAAACCCATGTATATATAAGCGGATATACCACAAAAGCCACCGAGAAAAAAACTGATCAGCAGTGTAAAGAGAAAACCAAATTTCCATCTTTCAAGAGAATGATTTTTAAAAGCTTTTCCTACTAGAATTCCGAGGTCTGTTACAATGCCTGTAACATGAGTTGTTCTGATGATAAGCCCCATATAGTTGCTAGCCATGGCATTTTGGAGGCCGCAGGCGAATGACACGAGGAACAAGGCAAAACTGGCTTGTGATTTGAATAAAAAGAAAGATATAAACAACACAAAGGACTCTAAAAGAAGAATTTGGGTGTATTCAATAGACAGTCGGATTTTATCCCCTCCCACTAAAAAACCAGTTACAACTGCACCAAGAAGAAAGCCAAAAAATATATAAGACAGTTGAATGAATTCGGAAAAATTGAGGGTTGCTAAATCAATACTGAGTCGAGTAACAGCCCCAGTCATGTGACTGATGGGAACCTGAAAGTATCCTAAGGAGATGGTGTTAACAAAACCGGCAATAAAAGAGAGAAGAGCACCGCCCCGAAGTATAATGGGGTCAGTCTTAGAAAGCCTGCGCATTCTGTCTTTATGCGGAGAAAGAGTAGTCATGTAAATAAATTTGAGTTAAACGAATGGGATTATTAAACCGTTCAAAAACATAAATATATACGAAAGTACATTTTGTGGGCTGCAAAAAGGCATAGAATTCTCAATTTTTAAGGCGTTACCTAAGTATTATTACTGTGGCAAATAAAATTGGCTTGTTGTGGCAAAACAATCTAACAACAGGCCCATTGATAGGGTTGAATATTGAGATTTTGCCTTGTATATGCCATATTTAATTTACGGAATATTAGAAACCGAAGTTTAGTTAGATAGGGAATTGCCGATCCTCCATCCAGGACCCATATCCGTTTTTAAAATTAACTTGTTAAGGGACTAAGTCTGAGTAAGCTTACACCTAAAAAAAAGGAGTTATATGACCTCGGTTGGAATAATTGGATCAGGAATTGTTGGCCAAACCTTAGCGGCAGGTTTCATTAAAAAGGGTTATCAAGTAAAATTGGGGACCAGTGCCCCTGAAAAACTTCAAGAGTGGGCGCAAGAGGCTGGTAAAGGTGTGGAAGTAAGCTCGGTAGCAGAATGTCTAAAGGGCGTTGCTTTGGTAGTTCTAGCAGTTAAGGGTAGTGCGGCGGAAGAAGTCGTGACAAAATATCGGGAGGACTTGAGCAACCTACCTGTTATCGACGCGTGTAATCCTATTGCCTCTAAGCCACCTGAAAACGGCATACTTTCTTTTACAACCGATTATAATCAGTCTTTACTCGAAAAATTGCAATTCATTGCGCCTAAGGCCCATTTTGTTAAGGCATTTTCCTGTATCGGTGCCTATGCGATGGTTGACCCTTCCTTTGTGGGTGGGAAACCCAGTATGTTTATATGTGGCAACAATGCGGAAGCCAAAAAAACAGTTTCTCAAATTGTAGAGCTTTTTGGACATGAGGTTGAAGATATGGGAGTTGCTGCTGCGGCTCGTGCCATAGAACCTTTATGTATACTCTGGTGTATTCCTGGTTTTTTAAAAAATGACTGGATGCATGCCTTTAAAATGATCCGGTAAATAGGGCTTGCTGAACAAGGGAAATTCCCTAGGGTTATACGGATAAATCGCAAATTTCCCTTGTAGCAAGTTCAAGGGTTAACCCCGTTAACAAGGGGTTATCTATCAAAACCCTTGTACTTGTGGTCAGACCTATAAACGGGGAGAGGTATTTGCGAGTGAAGAGTTATGTGCCTGATTGTAAGTGAAGGCACTAGCAAGCGAGCACATAGGAGAGGGGATGCAGATCCGCCCCTCCTTTTTGTGATAAAAAATTAGAGTCTGCTGCAAAAATGGAGTTGTTTGGTAGACCCTAATTAGGCTTCCTCTAGCCATTTTTCAAGTTTATACCATTTTGCCAAACCCTTCCACAGTAGTGCTGAGTTTGGTGCTTTGCCCGATACATGGAAGGTAAAGGATTCAGCCTTTGATAGAGCGCTTGGGCTCATGTTTTCGGCATGCATCAAACATTCACGCGCGAGTGTGTATTGCTTATCTGCAATAAAATGTGGGGTTAAATTGGCAAATAGTTCTGCAATATGCCTTTTTAGATAGTTCAGTTTGGGTTCGTTGAAAAACTTCCATTCATCTTTAAAAAATTTTATGGATTTTAAGTATTCTTTTAATTCTTCACCACTCAGCTCGGAATTTTCGAGGGGCCGGTTTATGCGCATACATAAGGCGATCTCTGATTCTGTTAGACCAATTTTGTCACCTTGCAAACCACATATCCAATCAAACAATCGAGCACCGTCTTTTTGTACTGATTTCCAGGCTTCAGGCTTGATAGAATTTTTTCTCCAAAGACAAGAGGCTGGCGTCCAGTGTTTTTGGGTAAAGGCATAAGGAAGTATGGTTTCAATAGGTTCGTGGGAATGTTCCCAAGTTTCCTGGAGGAGTTCTCCCTCTTTACTTATAAGAGAGGTCCAAGTATAGGTCATAATTAAATCTTCCTGCGCCATTAATTTATCTACTTGGGTAGATATTTTGAGCGGATGTATTCGGTCGTAGACACTTAAGAACTGTATATATTCGCCGCTTGCCTTGGTAAGACCTGCGCGCCTGGCGGTAGATGCTCCCATATGTCGTGGAAGAGTAATCGACCCCAATTTAAGGTTATGGTTTTGTGCTTCTGTTTCTAAAATGTCCTTTATTGGATCATTAGAAGCATCATCAATTATCAAAATTTCCAATTCCGTGTAGCTTTGTTCGCCCAAATTTTTTAAAAGGCCGGGTAAAGCGTCGCGTGCCTGGAATACTGGGATGATAACGGAGACGAGTGGTAATTTAGAGTTCACCCTGCCATTTTATCATAAAGCAGGGCAGGGGGCTAGAGGTTTAAAACGAAATAAATAGGGCTTGCTGAACAAGGGAAACCCCAATATTCATAGGGGAAGATAAGACTTTCCCTTGTAACAATTCCAAGTTTATTTCTTCAAAACAAAAGCGTGATTAAAAAAACTTTGGACTTGTGGTCAGCCTAACTAGCGGGGAGAGGGTATTTGCTAGCGAAGCGTTATAATTCAAATATCCACTTGCTATTCGCTTATAAATTCATGAAAAAAAAGCCGAACGAAAAAGGTCGATATTTTAATGAATTTTTTTTTGGGGATTTTAGAACTTAATAAAAAGTGGCTGCCTGAGCAGGACTCGAACCTGCGACCGAGCGGTTAACAGCCGCTTGCTCTACCAACTGAGCTATCAGGCAACATATACCCTACTGTCGTAAGGTGAACAACAAGTTAATACATTTGCTGTTCAGATTCAAGGTTTAGAATGCGAACTTTTTTTGGAAGGATTTTTTCCCCAGACTTTGATGTTTTTCCAGCTCTTAATCAGGTCGTTTGCACCCTCGCGGCTTAAAATTTTGAGCAGGGCATTAAGCTGATTTTGCGTTTTTGTTAATGAGATTATAAGAGAATCGTTAATAATAAGCGGGTAGAGGGGGCTGTGTGGGTCTAGAAAAGCAATCTGGATCCCCTGGATTTTATGGAGTAGCGAATCTACCCTTGTTGCTTGTTCATGAGTTTGCTTGATAATTTTTTGCGTGTTATCTATTAGCCCTGGAGCGTCGGCTTTGAGTTTGGCTGTAGATCCTTGTGCTGATTTCAGGGTATTCAAGCCTAATTGTGAAAGTTGGGAAAGCGTTTGACCCCAATGCCTGAGTTCCTCTGAGAGTTTGTTGAGTCGCATATTGAGCTGCAAGCCATGGTCCCGATAAAGAGCAATGACACTCGCTTGGGAGGAGTCTCCATGTAAGAATTGATTGAGTAATTTTTGGTAACTTTCTACTAGATTCAGCATATTCTCTGATTTATAGAGCATCTCAGCAATTCCGGGTTCAAAAATACCCTCATGCACCTTATTAAAATCAAGTGATGTCTCAGCTACACCTCGATGTATATCAATTTTCCGTGCACCCATAAGGCTATGGTTTACATTTATAAACCTGCTATCCTGGGGTAAATCAAGTTTGTTATAGAGTTGTAGGGTTACGAGTGCTGAGTTCCCTGAATATTGTAAGTCATAAACTTGACCCACCCTGACTCCCTTTAGTGTCACAGGATCTTGAAGTATAAGAGTGCCAATATTTTCAAAATTGACTTTTATTAGAAGGGGCCCAGTCACACTTTCTTTTCGGATATAAAAAGCGAGGGCAGTTATCAGGAATAAGGTCAGACTGAGGGTAAGAATTCCCAGTTTGCGGTAAAGTTTTTCCATGTTGCAAACATAACTTACCGAGCCTAAATGAAACAAGAAAAATGAAGGGTAGCTCAGCTAATCCCTAGGATAAAATTATACCTCGTACCACCTTTTCTAGCACTGTACCCATTTACTCTCTGGCTCATGCCCTTTAAACAGCGGTTATTTTTGTAGGAGACTTTTTGCAACAGATACGACTACATTTGTGAGCTTTAACCATCGATTCTTGATTTTTAAACATAAAGGCCTAGGTTTTGATCAATAAACGGTGACCTTCGGTTTTGTGGGGTCTATTTAAAAACTTCCCTTTCCACACGCGAGAAAAACTAAAATCTTGGTGACAATTTTCTGATCTCCTTGGCATTGCAGCCTAAGCCTTCTAATTTTAAGTCATGAGTATGATCGACCTTCCTCCCTATATCCCCAATCGCCTTGCCCCTTCCCGACGCCAAAGTTTGGTAGTGCATGTGGGTAATTCTCAAATTGGGGGTAAAAATCCAATTTTAGTTCAATCCATGACCACTACTCTTACTAAGGATGTGGAAGCAACGGCCCGTCAAAGTATTCAGTTGGCGCGAGCCGGTTGTGAATTAGTGCGCATCACAGCGCCTACCGCTAAAGACGCTGAAGCTCTCCGCGATATAGTTTCACTTGTTCGCAAAGAAGGTGTTACCGTACCTTTCTGTGCTGATATACATTTTCAACCTAAAGCTGCATTTGAAGCCCTCAAGTGGGTTGAGAAAGTGCGTATTAACCCAGGCAATTTTGTTGATATAAAAACTGCTGATGGACGGGACTATACCGATGCCGATTTTGAAAGAGGTGTACAAAAGGTTTATGACGCATTTTCACCTCTTGTTCGTGAAGCAAAAAGTAGGGGCGTAGCCTTGCGTATTGGTACAAATCATGGAAGCCTGTCTGACCGTATGCTTTTTCGTTTTGGAGATTCAGTTGAGGGTATGGTTGAATCTGCTCTTGAGTATTTACGCGTTTGTGAAACCGAAAGCTTTGACCAAGTTATATTCAGTATGAAGGCCAGCAATCCCAGAATAGTCATTCAAGCTTATCGTATGCTTGCTGCACGGCTCAATCGTGATCATAAACCCTATCCCTTTCATGTGGGAGTAACTGAAGCTGGCGATGGTGAGGATGGTAGGTTAAAATCTGCTGCTGGTATAGGGGCCTTGCTTCTTGATGGTATAGGGGATACTATCAGGGTATCTTTAACAGAAGACCCAGTTAAAGAAATTCCTGTGGCCCAAGACTTACTGGCACAATGTCAGGCCGAACTTTCTGCCAAAGTTACAACAACTGAAGAGTTTGATCATTACTACCACTATGTCCGCCGATCGGTGCCGGCTCATACTTGGGCTGGTCATCAAGTTGGGGGTAATCTGGTTCCTGCTGTTTTACTTTCTCAGCTTTCTGAAGATCCTCGGTATACTTCTCAATACTCCTTGCAGCAAAGTTTTTTAAGCATGAAGCCAGAACTTTCAAGCACCTCAAGTACAGAGGAACCCTCTAGCATTCCTCCAGCCTCACACTCTCATGACACAAAAAAAAGTAGCGAAGAACCCTCAACCCAATTGAAAAAATTTTCACCTGAATATACTGAGGTTTTTGCCAAGCAATCTCCCTTGCTTACTCCATTAACAAATATTCAGCAATTCTGGATTCCAGGAGAACCCTTGACCAGTTCCTTCCTCACAGTGCGTGCCAGCGATTTACCTGATTTTTGGACCTATATACGCACACATAGAGATCCCCAGGTTGAAGGTATCGAAATTCTTTTAGCTCAGGCTTCAGACATTAACCAAATTGACCTCAACCGACCTAAGTTAAAGATACATTGGTCACTATTACCCTCCGCAGCCACGGTATCGGAGTACCGCCTTTTGGCGCACAACCTCAAGTTATTAGGCCGCTCCGAAGCTATTGTTTTGCGCTTTTCTACAACCAGCAAATCCATTTTACTTACTGCCGGCAGGGTAGGTAGCCTCTTAGCCGACGGAATTGGTGACCTGCTTTGTATAGAATCAAATGTCTCACCGCTTGCAACAGAATTAGCCCTGGGTTTTTTACAGGCTTCAGGTGCCCGCAGGTCAAAGGCTGAATTTGTTTCTTGCCCCAGTTGTGGACGCACTTTGTTTGATCTCGAGACAACCACTCAAAAAATTAGAAGTCTTACTGGCCATCTTTCAGAACTCTCGATTGCTGTCATGGGTTGTATCGTGAATGGGCCGGGTGAGATGGCCGATGCCGATTTCGGATATGTAGGAGGGGCCCCCGGAAAAGTCAACCTTTTTGTTGGTAGAGATTGTGTGCAAAAAGGTATAGATGAAGCAGTCGCTCCACAAGCGTTGGTTGATCTCATCAAGGCTCAGGGACGCTGGAAAGATAGTCCAGACGCATGAAATACCTGAAAAATTTGGGTTTTAGTGCCTTGGCACTGCTCATTTTTGTATTGGGCATTGAAGGTCTGCTCTACCTTGTGCAGATAAAACCATCCGATGCCGGCCAAGATCCTCTGGTAGGATTTGCACCAGGTTCAAAACTTTTTGTAGAAGGTGTATCGGCTCAAGGTAAACCCGTTTTTAAAACGGCACCTGTCAAATTACAATTCTTTAATTACCAGGAGTTTCAAGCTAAAAAAGAATCGGGAACATTCCGTGTTTTTACTCTTGGCGGATCTACAACTTACGGGCATCCCTATACAGATTCCCTTTCTTATTCCCGATGGTTGAGAGAATACCTACCTCTTACCCAGGGCTATACTTCGTTTGAAGTCATAAATGCAGGAGGGATATCTTACGCTAGCTACCGTGAGTATCAGTTAATGCGCGAAATAGCACAGTACAGTCCAGATTTAATAATTGTATATACAGGTCATAATGAATTTTTAGAAGAGCGGACCTATAAAAATATAAAGTCCATACATCCTGTATTGTTACAGCTGCGTGAAATGCTCGATGGCACGCGTTGGTGGGCCCTAATGGAAAAAATCCTTTTGCCTCAGTCAAGTCCGGCATCACAACTGGCGGGAGAAGTAGATACCAGACTTGAGCATTCTATCGGGCCCAAGGATTACCAGAGGGATCCCGAATGGCGTAAAGGGGTGATAGAACATTTCACGCAAACCCTCAAGAGAATGGCCGCCCTGGCTCAAAAGCATAATTTCAAAATTATTTTTCTTACACCGCCTGCAAATTTAAAGGACTGCGAACCCTTTAAAAGTCTCTATACATCAGAGTCTGAGCAAACACCCTTTTCTCCAAAAAAACAACTTGATTCTCTCTATACATTAATTTCAAATAATTTACAGTCTTCCGCTCATCTTTTACCTAATTCTGATGAGTGGCTTAGCCTTTCTAATGCCATCGACTCGGTATTAAACCTAGAAAAACAACATGCTGGTTGGTGGTATCTTTCCGGAAAAAGGTACTACCTCAAAGGTCAGGTTGATTCTGCTCGGAGTCATTTCCAGCGGGCCCTCCAGGAAGATATATGCCCTTTGCGGGCTTTAAACGACTTTACAAAAGCAATTAAATCTTTACCCACAAATTCTTCGATAATGATCTATGACTGGCAACAGGAGCTTGATAGCATTAATCGCCAGTTATATAATCAAACGGTCCTTGGTGATGAGCTTTTTTTAGACCATGTACATCTAACGGGTGCGGGTCATGCCCTTTTAGCGTCTAGGCTAGTTGAATTTATGGATAGGCATCAGGTACTTAAATTAGGTACCCGTTGGAATGCAGATAGTCTTTTACAAGCCTATAAAACTTTCACAGCCAAGTTAGATCCAAAAACACAGGGAAATGCCTTGCACATGATTGCCAAGCTTTATAACTGGGCAGGGAAATTTCACGATGCTGCTCGGTTGGGTCACAGAGGTTTACTCCTTGATTCTACCTCACTCGAAGCTGTTAGCAGTTCTCTTATTGTGGGGGCAGATTTGCACCGACAGGGAAAAAAGGCTGAGGCTTTACAGCATTATGCGCGGGCCATTAAACTTGATTCAAATAATTTTGAAGCCAGACAATTTGCAGCCCTAGCATATCTTGATGAGGGTAATCAAAAACTGGCAGCTCCTTTGGTGCAGTGGATCTTGCTCAGAGATCCCGAAAACGCATACTGGCAGGAGCAAGGAGTAAAATTGGGCCTCAAGCACTAGGGTTTTGATAGATAACCCCTTGTTAACAGGGGTAAACCCTTGCACTTGCTATTAGGGAAATTTGCGATTTTTCCGCATAACCCAAGGGAATTTCCCTTGTTCTGCAAGCCCTACTGACAGTAAAACTGGTTTTTCAATTCTAAGATTCAGGTTAAAAATTTATTCTTGATTGTTCTTTAAAGAGTCAACTGACTTGCTTGTCCCTCCTCTCAGTTCTTCTTCGTAATAAATGAACGGCGCGATCTTAGCTTTTACGCTAGACTAAAGTAATGCGCTATCCTTACTTTTTTTTGTTCTTATTGTATTTGCTACCACTGGAGGGGGGAGCTCAGGTTTTAACCTTGGGCAAGGCCACATTCAGTACAAATAAAGGTAATGCCTTAAAATCTACTCAACCTAATGTAACTACTGATTTTAAAGGCCCTGTCAATGCAGCAACCTGGTATGCCAGTCTGGTCAGGTCTCTATTTCGCGAGATTTTATTAGAAGGGAATTTTTAATGCGTCAACTATTGTCGACTGTCCTCAGTCTTGTGCTAATAGTAGGCGGACTGTTGTCTTATAGGCTTTATGCCCAGGCTGTACCTGTCACTATCCGCAACAAAACAGGTGGTGGCTATGAAATGGTGGTGGGTGGGCAACCTTTTTTTATTAAGGCGGGTATGGCTAGTAACATAGCGCTTCTAAAGGCGATAGGTGGAAACTCGGTGCGCACCTATTCACCTAACGAATCCCAAATTCTTCGTGCCGATAGTGCAGGTCTTAAGGTGATTGTGGGGCTTCCCGTAAACCAAACCGATGCACTAAATGCAGTTAATAAATTCAAAAACAATAAGGCCATTTTGTGTTGGGCTATTGGAAACGAAGAGGAAACCCGCACTGGCGATAAGGCTGCACTTTTTAGAGAAATAAACACCATTTCTCAAGCCATCAAAGCTGCCGACCCCAATCATCCCACACTAACCGTAGTAGCAGAAATTGGTGGTAATAATCTACAACTGATAGCGCAGCACGCGCCCAATTTGGACTTTGTGGGTATTAATAGTTACGCAGGAGCGGCAGGACTACCAGGCCGCATTGCTGCAACAGGGTGGACAAAGCCTTGGGCACTTACCGAATATGGGCCTATTGGTCATTGGGAAGCGCCCAAAACCCCTTGGGGACTTCCCATTGAGCAGACCAGTACCGAAAAAGCGGCGTATTACCTCGATGTACATACCAGAGGGGTCAAAGGCGCACCCAATTGTTTGGGCAGTGTTCCCTTTTTGTGGGGACAAAAGCAAGAAAAAACGCACACTTGGTATGGAATGTTTTTACATAACAACCTGGGCGGCAATCCAGTGGGCTCGGTTGAGGCTATGATGTATGCGTGGACAGGAGCCTATCCGGCCAATCGTTACCCCGTACTTGCCAGTCCCAATGCCATTTTAGCTGGTGACCTTGGAAATATAGGTACGGGCTCAAAACGCGTGTTTGCCCTCAACCAACGCATTGATGTGCAGGTTAGTGTAACCGATCCCGAAAACCGTACGCTCCGAATTGAGTGGGACTTGCGAAAAGATGTCAGTGGCAATCCTGTGCAAGGTGGTAGTTGGGAAGAAGAAATTGCACCCATTGCGGGGGCAGTTGTATCAAAGAGTGGTAATACAGCTCGTATTCAACTGCCCAATGTGGAAGAGCGCTATCGCGTTTATGTCTATGTATATGACGATGCGGGCCAAGCTGCTACGGCCAATATTGCTATTCGCACCGATCCGACTCTTGCGCTCCCCCTTGTTCAACGCGGGCGCATGGGTCAGGGTTCAGTCGAAATTCTGGAAAAAGATGTGCAGGGGCGTGAGGGTGTTTCTCGTCCTTATGACATGCGGTTTGAAAAACATTCAGATGGCTGGAAAATAAAGGTCAAATAAAAGCCTGCCGTGCGACGGCATCAGCGAGCTTTCCTTTTAGCCTCGCAGTTTGTCGAGTAAATCACTTAAGTTGTCAGCTTCTTTTTCGCTTAATTGTCCACACACATGCTCGGGCTGTACCTCTTGGTTGGCCTGAATTTCAGTTAACAAGTCGAGACCTTTGGCAGTAATGTTGACTTCGGATTTGCGCATGTCATTGGGGCATGTATGGCGCTCTACCAAACTTTTTTTCTCTAGACGATCAATGAGGCGTGACACATCACAGGTTTTATCGATCATTCGTTCGCGAATATCTTTGAGGCTAAGAGGTTTGGGGTGGGAGCCGCGCAGTATGCGAAGGGCGTTAAACTGTTGCCAGCTAATGTCATACATGCCAAAAAGTTCGTTAGACAGGTATTGAAAGTGGTGTGCGGTAAATAACAAATTAACCAGCATCTTCTGGTGCACGGAAGCAAAGGGCCGGGTTTGCCGTATGGCTTCTTCGATTTTCATGGGGCTTAAATTTAGAATGCTGCTAGGCGAAAGACCCAGCAGTCATTTAAATGCAAATTAAATTTTGGAATGATTGGGGCTTACCGCTTACTTTGCAGCTGCTTGCAGGGCTTCAACGATTATTTCAATTTCAACTTCGTTTCCTACCGCTAATCCACCGTTATCTAAAACTTTGGAAAAGCTAATTCCGTAGTCTTGACGGTTTACTTTTAGAGTTCCTTCAAAGCCAAGGACGGTAGCTCCCCAAGGACTCTTTACCGGGCCATTGACAACAAAGGGTATGCTAACCTTTTTGGTAACGCCACGCATAGTTAGCGAGCCTTGTGCCTCAAAACCCTTGCCTTTTTTGACAATTTTCTCACTTTTAAAAGCGATTGTGGGATGATTGGCTACATCAAAAAAGTCGGGGTTACGCAGATGCTCGTCGCGTTTTTCATCATTGGTGTTTATGGAAGCAACCTGAATTGTGGCATTCAGTGAAGATTTTGCAAGGTTTTTTGCATCCCATTCGATTTCTGTTGTAAAGTCCTTAAACTCGCCCTTGGTTTTGGATATAACCATGTGCGAAACTTTAAAATTTATTGATGAATGAGACTTGTCGAGCTGATAGCTTTCAGCTTGAACCAAGCCAGCTAAAAATGCCAAGGAAAGGGTAGAGCGTAATAGTAACTGACGAACCATATATCCTCCTAGGAAATGGGTTGAATTTTTATTTAATGTATGTTTAAACATGCAATTGCGCAAGGAAGAGTGTTTTAACAGGTAATAAAAACGATATTTAGGTTGTCAATAGAAAATTCTATCAGAAGTGGAGGAATGGGGGCTTTTTAATAGAGATAACTGGCAACAAGCATTTTTTTGACTCCATTCGAGTCTTGCACCCAGAGACCACCACTTGAATCGAGGCTAAGGGGCTTCAATTCAGTTCCTGTTATCCATGGGGGGGAAGGAGAGCGGAGAATTACATGGTGGGACCAGTCTATACAATCCACCCATTTTTCCATAACCCTAGCATTGGGGTTATCAGCATTGAGCAATTCCAAATATTTCTGACAAAAAAGTCTTGCCAAGGGAATTGTGTTATCACTTAAAAAACCTAATTCGCCAAGGCAAGCAGTGGGCCTTTCTTGAGGCCCAAGTAGAGGAGCACCGTGGATATTGACTCCTACGCCAACGAGTATCCGTTGCTGCCATCCTTCCAACAGCATGCCAGCGCATTTGCGTCCCTGTAACAACAAATCATTGGGCCACTTTAATCTGAGAATATCGGGTGAGGGGGAAATAATAAAGGACTGGGCCGCCTCGTAAAGAGCAATACCAGCTGCTAAAGGCCAAAGGCCTGGATTGAGACCTATAGCCAAATTCTTAGGGTAACTAAAGGTCATAAAAAGGTTACCCTCCACACAAGTCCAGCTCCTTCCCTGAGAGCCCCGCCCGCTTTTTTGAATTTTTGTAGTTATGAAACCAATTTCTTCGTTTTGAAAACGCTTTTTTACTTCTTCCATAGTGGAATCGCAAATTTCCAGATGCTCTTCCAGAATTTCTAGTTTGTTCATACTCTAAAATGTAATTTTACATTTTAAGTTTCTTAATAGGATTTCCTAAGAAGAGGCTAAAGCGTTTTTATAGATGCCAGCATATAAACACGGGTCATAGTTTATATGTCAGCAGATACAAATTTGAAAGTTGTGTTGTATTCTATAGAACTATCAAAAGTTAATCTATGCCTGTTTATAAATTTTCACGAGTGTCAGGCCAGGGGGGTAAAAATGAAATTGATTTTAATTTTTGGGTTGCTTTTCTCAAACCTCTTTGCTGTCAACAAAGACGGGATCCCAGGTGTAGCTAAAACACATTCAGCGCAGTCCTTGGGGCACGGGAAACTTGGATTAGGTGTTCTTGGAACAATCTCTTTGGACAACCGAGTTATCAGACATCCCAATCAAGGTTCGTACGAATATCCAACTGGTAATTTGGCCTCTACATCTGCCTATCCCTTTCTAAGCTTAGGTTTACCTTACATTGATATGTCAATAGTTTTGCCTATATATCACGATGATTATGGATATGCGCCGGGTATGAATGATTTTGGTCTAGGTGACTTGCGTTTTAAACTAAAACTTCAACTACCATATCAAGCAGACAGGCATGTATTTGATGTTGCCCTGGTTTTGGGAGGAGAACTTCCTACTGCCGATAAGGCAAAAGGAGCCCTATATAGAGAGATTGATTACATACAGTCCCCTTCTAGTCAGGATCAAGCTACGGTTTTTGGGCTTGCAGAGCCCGCTATCAATGCAACTCTTGCCCTCACCCTTGATTTTTCCCCCGTCTTTTCTGCCTTTCCCTTTCTTTGGCATAATAATATCGGAGCAAGCAAAAGACCAACACTCGAAAATCGCGATGTGTTTTATTTCAGTACTGCCTTTGAATACCGCGTATTCACCTTTACTACCTTAGTCGGAGAATACCGCCATGAAACACTTTTTGACAGTCTGGGATTTTCTTCCGAGTACGATAATCAACCCAGTACTCTAAACTTAGGATTAATACTCAATACTCCTTCTGGTATAGACTTGCAGTTGGGAGCCATCATGGGCCTTAATTCCGCATATACACCAGTTTCATACAATCTATCGGGATCAAAAACGCATTATGAAATTAAAACTAATCCACCTTTTCAAGCCTACCTGGGATTAAGTTGGAAGGGTTGGCTCGTGGCCCAAGATGATGACCGCGATGGTATCCCCAATAAACGGGATGCATGCCCTCAACATCCTGAAGATTATGATGGCTTTCGTGATTTAGATGGCTGCCCCGATCCTGATAATGATGAGGATGGTATACTAGACTTAGCCGATGCTTGTCCAAACCAACCTGAGGATTTTGATGGCTTTCGTGATACCGATGGTTGCCCCGATTATGATAATGATGAAGACGGAATTCCTGATGTTAAGGACGGTTGTCCAAACCAACCTGAAGATCTTGATGGATATGAAGATTTTGACGGATGTCCTGATTTCGACAATGATCGTGATGGTGTGCCTGATTCGCTAGATCAATGTCCTTTGGTCGCTGAGGACCTGGATGGCTTTCAAGATACTGATGGCTGTCCAGATTTAGACAATGATGGCGATGGGATAGTTGATGCCCGTGATAATTGTCCCATGCAACCCGAAAATTTTAACGGGTATAAGGATGATGACGGATGCCCAGATAGTACATCTGAGGCAAAATTACCCGAAATAAAAAATATTACTCTAAAAGGTGTGCAATTCAAGACGGGTTCTGCGAAACTCACTTTTGAATCTTATCTCACTTTGGATACCCTAGTTTTGCAACTTAATGCCTCCCCCGAGGTGCGGATAGAGATTCACGGGCATACCGATAATTTGGGAAAAGAGAATAAAAACCAGATACTCTCTGAAAATAGGGCCCAAGCTGTGGTCAACTATCTGGTAAAAAAGAATATTGATGCTACTCGGCTCAAAGCCATAGGTTTTGGTGAGAGTAAACCCCTTGCAGATAACAAATCTGCCTCAGGGCGGGCGCAAAATAGACGCATTGAGATGTACAGAGTGGAATAGTTAGTTTTTCAACAAAGTTCCTAAGACATTCTGACTCTCCACTCTTTGATTTGGGAACCTTGTTTGTGTTTACCTGTAGTAATCAAATTATTTTATTTCTTTACTTACATATATCGGTCAGCGGGAACCGCCGACCGATGTTCAAAATCGCTAGCGATTTTGAACATCATGTATAATGCGGATCATGATCACAAGGTGCGAGTATTGCATTTATAACTTAGGTTAAAAGTGCAGCTGCACTTTTACCTCTCATCAAGCAAGTAACCTTATTGGGTGAAAAATTCCCCTTAATTTAAAGGGTCTCCTGAGGTCCGCCTATTATTTTAAAGGTTCAAACTGTGAAGGAAAGTGCGCAGTTTGTTTTTGCGCACTTCCCCATTTTTGGATAAATATCAGTGTTTCTATTTGATTTAAAATATTATTAGTGTTTTAACTAAATATTAGTTTGAGCGACCAAAGAAACACTAAAAAAAATTGGCATGCTGTTTGATATACAGTAAAAGTAAGAAGAACACAAACTCAATATACAGGTTTTTATGCTACATAAATTTATCAGTTTTATACATAGTAAACAAAAAATTTCACATATAAACCTGGTCAACTCTAAAAACAGCAACTCTAATCGTAATCTACCTGTCTTTGGAACGCTATTAATATTCAGTATTTTATTTTTCTCGATTCGCCCAGCTTTTTCTAATTCTGAAGCTGCAACTCGTGGTGTATTAGGTGCCTTTCCCCTTGTAAGTGGCTTCTATGTTTCCTCTGAGCCAGCCTATGGAGTTATTTTTACTGCAGCGGATATTGCTTTATTACTGGGTATTTTTTCAAACAAATCAGCAAATCAAAAGCGCTCAGCAGTCCCCACCTATACAGGTTTACTAATCGTTTTTAACCTACTGGATGCCTATGCATCATACTCCTTTTGGAAAGCAGAAAATTCCTCCAAAGAACTCAAGGCTCATTTTAACTGGGATGAGTCAAGGGGATATCAGGTTAATTTCAATTTAGACTTTTAACTCTCAACAACCTTATTGAAAGGAATAACCATGAAAACATTATCCACTTTAAAAAAAGCCGTTATAGGATTAGGATTAGGAACATTCCTGTTCGCACCTACACAAGTCTTGGCTCAAACGCAGGATCCGATGAACTCAACCTATTATGGATTTGGATTTGGGGGTGTCGTTACAGAATTACCGGTAAGCAAGGCTATTGATTCTGGTTTTGCAGTTTTTATGGCAGATGTATATTATGCCAAATATCTTACCCCACCAGAAAAGAATTTTCGTGTTGCCGCCATACTAGGCCTTTACGGTTTCCAGATCTTATTACCCGTGCCTAAGGTCGGTATTGAAGCAACTCTGGGTAAACCCACTGATGATGTGCAATTTAAGGGATATGTAGGCGGAATCTATGATCTGTTTATTGGCGGTCATGCTGGATTGGATATAGGCGTGGGCGTTTTGTTAAATAATAGATTTACTGTCGGTTTTCATTTAGTTCCTTTTGGTAAAGATTCGGAGAGGGATTACTTTTACATGATTGGTAAAACTGATACGGAGCGAGCCTGTACAGATTCTGTTCCCTGTGTAGAAATGCCTTACTTTGGCCTGTTTGCTGGCTTACAATTCTAGCTTTTAGGTGTTAGCATAAAACCTGGGACTTAAAGTCTCAGGTTTTATTTTTTTGTTTCAATTTGCCAGTATTCTGGGTTTTTTTTCAGCATAACAAATACTCATGAGGATCAATCATTCAAAAAGAGGCCCTCTTAAAAGGCGTCGAGCCGGATAAGATTGGAGGTAAGAGTTTTACTTAAAGTTATGGTTTTAAAAATGGTTAGGGAAAATTTTTTGGATAGAATTGGAAAATAATTTGCGCACCTATACAATCAAGAAGGGCAAAAACACAAAATTGCGCTTTATATTTGAGAGATCTTGTGGGGAAATAGAATTTGGTAGCGGGGGAAGGATTTGAACCTACGACCTTTGGGTTATGAGCCCAACGAGCTACCAAGCTGCTCCACCCCGCGCCAATTTTCTGAATCAAAATGTATATCACTTGGCTTTCATCGTCAAGCCCTAAACCCAAAAAAATAATAGGGAAGCGAAAGTGTATCCAGGATAAGGGAGTCAGTAATTGTAAATTGTTGAGTTCACAACTCGCTTGGCATAATAATTTTAAGCGTTTTTTGGTCTTTAATGACCTTAAGTTTTATTGTTTGTGGCCGCAGACATAAATTATCTGTACATGCTTGGTATTTAAAGGCAAGGTTTACTGGAAAAGAAACAGGTTTTTTTAAATAAATCCACTCGCTTATTAAAAATGTACCCTCAAATAAGGGAACTTCTTCTCCCAGAAGTTTTTTGATTGCTGGTTTCGGGTAAAGGCGTCTAAGACGGTGTCCCAGGTTTTTATCAATTTGGAGTCCGGTGGGGGTAAGATAGGAAAGCGATAAGGTATCCGCGTAAATATGCCAGCCTAGAGGAAGCTGGACACCCATTTCGATTTTTAAGATAGATTGAGGGTCGGCAAAACCTACTTTTAAGTTTGACAGGGTGACAGGGGGTTGGGGTGGGTTGTTGAAAGATCCTACTGAATTTTGACCCCAGGCAAAGAGGGGGGATAAGAACACCAAAATAATTATCAGTTTTCTTTTTAAACCTGAGACCATGTTTTGTGGCTTACGACAAGTGGTGGGCATTTGCTTTTAGATCCAAGGTTATAGGGTGCTCGCTACGAAATATGTAAAATCATCTCATTGAGAACTTTATCATTCTTCCAAAAAATACAAATTCTTTTGTAAGGTCACCGAAAGCTGTAATAACTGCTTTTGTGAATAGGAGAAGGGAAGAACCTCATTTCAGTTTCAAGAAGGGATTGCTAGATTAAACCAACAAAATTACATTAGAAAACATGGAAAATCGAAAAATTGCGGAAATCATACTATTTATTCTTGCCTTTACCTTTGTGGGTTGGTCCCAAGAAAAAAAATTAATCGCTATCTCAAATTTGGCACCGCAAGGAGTGGAGGCCTCCCAGGCTTCTGCCTTTACTGATCGTTTGGGAACTGAACTCTTTAAAACTCGCAGTTTCAAAGTTATTGAACGAAGTCAAATAGCAAAAATTCTTGAAGAGCAAGAGTTTCAGCAAGCTGATTGTGTATCTGATAAATGTATGATTCAGGTTGGGCAGCTTTTGGGTGTTTCGTATGTCCTTACAGGTGGTATCTCAAAAATCGGTGAAACCTATAGTATAAATATACGAGTAATTGATGTAAAAAGCGGCGAAGTGATCTATACTGACACTGAAGATTGTTCATGTGTCATAGATAAAGTATTTGTTCAGTCAACCCTGGCAATTGCGCGTAAAATATCGACCTTTTTTCAAAAGGAGGACAAACAGAAACAGCAAGCTGATTATTCAAGTGCTAGGCAAGGCACTTTGTCCCCATCTCAATCCACTGCTTCAACAAGTCCGTCTGATTTTTCGGCCCAGGCAGGCTCAACTGATAGCCCCAAAAGATCTCTTTTGCAGAACCCTTGGTTTTATGCAGGAGCAGCTACGCTTCTTGTGGGAGGAGCTGTGGCCTATTATGTTTTAACAGCTAAAACAGATACTGTTTATAATGATGTTGGGGGTAAATAATGATCTATTTTAAAAACATCTCTAGTGTTTATTAATAGGATAATTAATTAGGGTGTATTTGTGATTTAGCTCACAGAGAGCGTTTACTATTAGAAAGAAAATATTTAAAATCACTTAAATGTATTTAGCCAAAACTTTTTAAACCTAGTCGGGTGGCTATTAAATATTGTTTAAGGTGAGATGGCTTTTAAATTTTTATGGGGAGTGATTAAAATGGTTCAAAGTCTAAAGAGAAGGATCAAATCAAAAAGTGCCCTAATGATTCTTTTTGTTATAGGGGCAGGTTTTGCAGTTTTTTTGCAATCATGTCTTCCTACAAAGCAAGTGGAAGTAACTCGTCTTAATCTAAAAAATCCTGTTACTTTTGCCGATTCAGTCCAAAGTATCGATATATACATAAAACATAGCGAAGAAAGTGAAGAGCGGGTTTATTCTGGACCTCCGTTAGATTTTCAAGAAGTCTTTACTGTTAACCTGAGTAATTATACAGGTGGAAATATTAAAATACGAATGACATCTTTTAAAACAAGTTCTTCAACTCCCTTTCAAGAGTTCTTTTATGAATTTTCAATTGTTGGAAATAAGGTTAATCCTCTGGCATCTATACAGTTTGATGTTGGATCCCTAGCCCTTGATATTTCTTTACAAAATTTTGACCTATCACCATATGTCCAAATTTATCCCCCCGAGTCAATCGGCAATATATCCTATGCAGCGAGTTCAGATACCGTAATTTTATTAAATCCAAAGACTGGTGTCCTGCGCCTGCTTAAGCCAGGCACGGTATTTGTTATTGTCGAATTAAATAATACTACTGGAGATGCCTCATCTATTTCCACTCTCTTTTCCAGGGATACCCTCATTTTAACAGTAACTGGGGTTGCTCCGGAAAATAAGAACCCGACTGCCATGAGCGTGAGTTTGAATAGGCCTCAAATTTTGGTAGGTGAAAGTACCACCCTAACAAATCAAATTCTCCCCTTGGGAGTTAAAGCTACTGCGATTTGTGAAGCAAACGACACGGCGGTAGTAAATTTAACACCCCATCTTTTGCTAAACAGCAAATATAGTGTATCTGGTAAAAAACCAGGAAAAACCACAATTACTTGTACAGTAACTGAAAATAAATCTTTGCGGGATTCAGTGGATGTTCAGGTTCAAGAAGTTCAGGTCAAAGGTAAACTTGATTCCGTTCGATTTACTGCGGGTGATTCCCTGTCTTTTGAAGTGGGAAAAGTCTTACAGCTCAGTTATGTTGCCAAACCAGATAGCATAAAACCCGCTACCCGGTTACTTAGCACGAACCCGCAGTGTGCTGAAGTCCTTGATGGCATCCAAGTTAAAGGTATCGCGGCATGTGCAAGTAAAATTATTGTAGAGGCATTTACTACCGAAGCAACAGCCCGAGACACCCTCCTTCTCTGGCCTAAAATAGAGGATAAGACCAGCTTTCCCAAATGGATCAGTAAAGATAGTGGTCTAACTATTGAAGCAGGCCAATCACTGATTCTTGACCTAAATGGTTGGATTATTAATCCGCAACTAGGTACAAGTCTGCGTAAAACCTTGGGAACAGCAAATCTCTCACCCTTGGGGATATATAGCCTGCAAATTCCCGTAACCCAAACGCAAAACTTGGTGGATGTCCTTATTCTCGATTTTGTTAAAGAAGGTAAATCATACACTGATACTCTCATTCTGCGATTTACCGTGGTGCCTATAAAACCCCTTCTTAAAATTGTAGAAAGCAGCTCGGGGAAGGTATCCATTAATCCAGTCAAGCCAAATAATATTTACAATCTCAATGATACACTTACCTTAAGTGTTAAAGTAGGAGCCGATTCTATTGTAAGCCACTGGAAGGGAATTGATAACCTTATATACCAATCTCTCAGGAAAGATACAGTAAAAATTATCCTTTCGCGTTCGGCTATCATAGAACCTATTCTTACTAGTTCTGGGAAAATTGTACTCACCTTTATTTCGGCAGATTCTGTCGCATATCTCGAGACTGAAGCAGGCAAACAGGTTAATATCACAATAGAAGCTAAAAGGGTAATAGGCAAAACATTTCGTGGTTGGTACTTAGACTCTGCGGCTGATCCCGTTACCAGTTGGTCTATAACATCACAAGTCTTCGATAAATCTACAACGCTCTATGCTATATATACCGAATCACCGATCTATCATGTCACGTTTAAGGATGCAGAGTATTTTGACGTAATTTCTACCACTACAGAATCCTCCAAGCTAAGGGGTATTCCTAGGTTATACACCTATGTTAACTGGAAAGGTTGGAACACCGATCTCAATGGTTTGGGGAAATGGATTGATTCCAACACAATCATTACCCAGGATTATACTGTCTATGCCATCTATACTCCTATAGTCATCACCTACCACCCCTTGGGAGGAACAAATTATACTTTAGACGCAAATAAAATAAACGGTACCATTGAATTTCCAAGGAATCAGGATACAGTGTCTAGCGAAACCAAACGCTTTATGGGGTTTTCAACTAATAACATCGCACTTACCGGTGATCTATTGCCTACACACAAATTTACGGAAAATGTTCATGTCTATCCCATATACAGACCCATTTACCGCATTACCTATGCTTCCAATGGGGAAACTAGTGGCAGATTGCCCCTCCCGCAAGTTGCCGATTCAACTCAAGAAACGATAAACTTGCAACCAAATGACTTTGAACTTAAAAAGGACGGTTTTCAGTTCCTCGGTTGGAACACTCAAAAGGACGGGTTAGGGGATTTTTATTTACCCAGAGGTCTTTACGCCCGTAGAGTTTCTGATACTTTATATCCACACTGGGAAAAATGGATTTCTCAGCCCGGGGGGTTAATCGATCCTGATGGAAATAAATACCAAACCTTGGTTTTGGGTAATCAGGAGTGGACACTTTCCAATATACGCACAACACAATACCGGGATGGGACTCCTCTTCTCACCCAAAAGGGCGAATGGTTGAGTAAAGCTTTTGGAGGGCTTTATGCCTTTCCTGATTCTGCAATAAAACCCGATATGCAAGAATTGACAGGCGCGTTCTACAATAAAGAGGCTGTAAGTAATAAAAAATTTGTACCTACAGGATGGCGTATACCAGATACAACGGATTTTGTCATACTACGAAAATTTTTAATTGCTAAGGGCCTTGATTATGATGGATCCCGAGAGGGCGAAAAAATTGCATGGGCAATGGCCGATACCAGCCTTTGGTTTTTTAATAAAGGTGTGTATGGAAGTCCTGGTTATCAAAGAACGGAAAATAATAAGTCAGGGTTTTCAGGAATACCCAGTGGCTATCGGGCGGGTGGAGTAACTTCGAAATACCGTAGCCTGGCAGCTTGGTGGACTCGCGTGAGCGCAAATTCTAAAGAGTTTCAGGTCTATGGACTTGAATATGCGCGACCTGATCTTTTTTCCTATACATCATCACCCGATGCAGAAGGTTTTGCAGTGCGCTTGGTCCGGGATGTGGAGTAAAATGTTAAACTTTCCCTTGTAAAAAGTCCAAGGTTTTTTTTCTTCAAAACAACAGGATGATTCAATAAACTTTGGACTTGGGGTCAGCCAAACAAAAAAAAAAAAACAAACAGGAGGTGGAGGATATTTGCGAGTTGTTCAAAATCGCTAGCGATTTTGAACATCGGTCGACGGTTCCCGCTGATGCACTTGTCGCTTCGCGACTTCGTACATCAGCGGTTATATCCCATCGCTAGACATGCTTCGCATGTGTCGCGACGGTACATAGCC